>Ga0307408_100000669_pt1 | contig 28551 bp, 13 predicted proteins | sample 322Cmetagenome_FD_202116 | JGI IMG/M metagenome (GOLD analysis project Ga0307408, IMG submission 202116) | Maize rhizosphere microbial communities from greenhouse at UC Davis, California, United States - 322HYB-C-3 | ecosystem: Host-associated > Plants > Roots > Rhizosphere > Soil | place...
CGGCTGCCAGGTCATCTTCAAGACGTCGAACGGCGGGCAGAGCTGGGCGGTCACGAGTCCCGACCTCTCCACGCGCGACTCATCCCGCATCGTCTTTTCCGGCGGGATCATCGGCGACAACCTCGGCCAGTTCTATGGCGAGGTCGTGTTCTCGATCGCACCGTCGACCATTCGTCGGGGACTGATCTGGGCCGGCACGAACGACGGCCAGCTCTGGCTCACACGCGACGGCGCGGCGACGTGGACGAACGTCACGAAGAACATCACAGGGCTCCCGGCGTGGGGCACGATTCGACAGATCGCACCGTCCGTGTTCGACGCGGGCACGGCGTACGTCACGGTCGACTTCCACATGATGGACAACCGCGAGCCGTACCTGTACAAGACGACGGACTATGGTCGCACGTGGGCGAAGATCACCGGCGACCTGCCCACCGGCGGCCCGCTCACCTACGTGATGTCCGTGGGCGAGAATCCGAACAAGCGGGGGATGCTGTTCGCGGGAACGGGCAACGGCTTCTACTACTCGCGCGACGACGGCGCGCACTGGACGCGTATCAAGGCGGGGCTGCCTGCCTCACCGGTCACGTGGATCGCGATGCCGAAGGCGCGCTGGCATGACGTCGTCGTCTCGACCTACGGGCGCGGCATCTACGTCCTGCGCGACATCACGGCGCTGGAGCTCGGAGCGACACCGCCGGTCGTGGCTGACGACGAGAACGAGGGCAGCAACGGACCTACCGCGGGAACATCGACGCGGTCGACCGATGGCAGCGTTAGGCTTTACCCACCGCGCGCGGGATACCGCGAGGCACGGGGCGGCTACGCCGACTTCACGTTCGCCGTCCCGACGGCGTCGCAGGAGCCGGCGACGCTCGAGATCCTGGACTCCACGGGCACGGTGATTCGGACGCTGCACGCCAAGACGCGCGCGGGGCTCAACCGCGCGACGTGGGACCTGCGCTACGATGCTCCCACCAAGGTCGATCTCCGGACGGCTGCGCCAGACAACCCGTACATCTGGGATGAGCCCCGATTCAAGGGGAAGCAGGTTCGCCCGATCGTGCACTGGGGCATCGACGGTCCGCTGAACACGGGACCGCTCGCTCTGCCAGGTCGCTACTCCGTGCGCCTCGCGTCCCACGGCATGACGACGCCGGCCGAGCGCTTCATCGTGACGCGCGCGACGGAAACCACGATGCCGATGGCGGATCTCGTGGCGTCGACGAAGGCTCAGCTCCGCATTCGCGACGCGATGAACCGAAGCGCGGCAATGATCAATCGTATTGAGATCATGCGGAAGCAGCTCGAGGAGCAACGGGGGAAGTCGAGTGCCGATGCGGAGGCCGTTGCCGCAGTGGACGCGCTGGACAAGAAGCTGCTCGACGTGGAGCTCCGTTTGTTGTCGCGGACCGAGCTGCACAGCGACGATAAATGGTACGTCGAGTCGTACAAGATCTACATGAATCTCGTGTGGCTGTCGGGTGAGGTCGGGACGGGGGCGGGCGACGTGGCCGGTGGCGCCGAGTTCCGGCCAACCGACGCATCGCTCGGCGTGCTGGCGATGCTCGAGAAACAGCTCACCGAGGCGAAGGCGGCGTACGACCGCGCGATGCGCGACGACGTGGCGACGTTCAACAAGGCGATGGCGGGCAAGGCCCGGATCGTGCCCTGACCCGCCACCGTTTCAAGGGGTCAGAGCCCTTGAATTTTGAGACCTCGGCTCCATAGAGATCTCGCATTCAAGGGCTCTGACCCCTTGAAACCCTCAAGGCAACGCGACCGGAGACAGGGTAGCACTCCCTGCCCCGAGGGCGCGTTGCTGAAATGCCGCGAAGTCGCCAGCGAGAAGCTCGTTGAGCGATGCCAGGTCCTCGCGCAGCTTCACACGGAGCTGTTCGAGGGCTCGCTGCTGAGCGACGGTGGGTGCGGTCGACGACGCCTGCATCGAGCCATCGAGATCGAGGAACCCGAACTTCGCGCCGCTGAACCCACTTCCGAACCGCCGGCCTAACGAGTCGATCCGCTGGCGGACGGTCTTGGACAGCGTGGCGAGCGAGTCACGACGCGCGGGGTTTCCCGCAAGCGCCGAGTCGAGCCGGGCAAATTCCGAGACGAGCCGGCGGTGCAGGACGACGCCGTCGTTGAACGATTTTTCCAGCGCCGTCAGCTGCTGTGAGGCGGTGTGTCGTGCCTCGAGTGCGCCGGACGCGATGTCGAGCCGCGAATCCGCCGCAACCTCCACCGACTGCGACACCGATTTCCCGCGCGCCGCCAGTGTGACTGTGTAGCGCCCGGGCAGTACCCACCCGCCGGTGGGCGCCCCGAACCATCCCTCGTCCGCATCCGTGACTCCGGGTGCGCGGTCGGAGTGGAGGTCCCAGCCGGTTCGGTGCAAGCCGGCGCCTGCGGCGACCGATTGCGTCCGCACCACGCGCCCGCTGGCGTCGGCAATCGTGAGGCGAGCCCCCGTATCCGCCGCCGAGGCCGGAGCACCTAACGCGTACGTGATGATCGCGCCGGACGGCGGGTTCGGCGCCTGGAACGTCCGCGCGCCGGGCGTGGGGAGGACGCGGGTGATGAAGCGCTCCATGACCGGGCGGATCGGATACAGCACGGCATCGCCGGCCGCGGCCACCGGTGCACCACGATCGAACATCGCGACGTCATCGAGCACGATAATGCTGCGCCCGTGTGTACCGAGGATGAGGTCGTGACGAGTGGGGTGGATGGCGATGTCGTCCACGCGGACGCGCGGAAGTGTTCCGCCGGCGTGAACCCAGTGCCGACCACCGTCGACCGTCACGTAGAGCCCGAACTCCGTGCCGGCGAACAGCACCGCACCATTCGACGGATGCTCGGCGATCGACTTGACCGAGTGACCGGCCGGCAGGTCGCTGACGATCGACGTCCACGTCGCTCCGCCGTCGGTCGTGCGGAACAGGTACGGTGCCATGTCGTCGTCGTAGTGTCCGTCGAACGAGACGAAGGCCGTTCGTGGGTCATGGGCCGACCAGAGCACGCGGCTCACCCAGCGCGGTCCCGGCAGCTTGAACCGCGACGTGATGTTGGTCCAGGTGCGCCCGCCATCCATCGTTAGGCTCACGACGCCGTCATCGCTCCCGGCGAGGATCGCGCCGGCGTTCGCGGGTGACTCCGCGATCGACGTCAGCGTGCCGTAATCGCTGGTCCCGTCGTCGCGTGAGAGCGTCGTCGAGTCACGCCGCATCCCCATGATCGGGATCTCTTTCCACTTGCTGTTTCGCGTGAGATCGGGGCTGATCACGTCCCACGACTGGCCGCCATCGCGCGTGCGGAAGAGGCGATTGCCGCCGTAGTAGATCGTGCGCGGATCGTGCAGCGAGCGCGCCATCGGCGTGCTCCAGTTGAAGCGATACGTCTCCGTGGTGTCGGGCGGGACCGGACGGATGCCTCGCTCCTCGCGCGTCGCCAGGTGAACGCGATACGCGCGCCCGCTCTGGGAGTTGGCGTAGATGTATCGCGGGTCCGCGGGGTCGGTGACCGTGAAGAAGCCATCGCCGTAGGCGATGTTGACGACGTCGGCGTTCGTGATGCCGACGCCATTGTACGTGCGAACCGGGATGCCCCAGGTCCCGTTGTCCTGCGTCCCGCCGTAGATGAGGTACGGGTCACGATCGTCGACATCGACGTCGTAGAACTGGCCAATGGGAAGATTGTCGATGAAGTCCCAGTTGCGCGCGCCGTCGTACGTGAAGTAGAGCCCACCGTCGTTCCCGAGCATCATGTGGTTGCCATCGTTCGGGTCGATCCAGAGCGCGTGATGGTCCACGTGAATTCGGTCGCCAGTCGTGTCGATGGTGAAGGTGCGCCCGCCGTCGATCGACTTGTGCAGGTTGGTTCCCAGAAGCCACACACGATCCGGGTGCGCCGGATCGACGCGAAGCTGGGAGTAGTACATCGGCCGCGGGTTGAGCGGTGCCTGTCGCCGCCACGTCGAGCCGCGGTCGTCGGACCGAAAGACGCCACCGTTGCTACTCTCGACGACCGCGTACACCGTCGACGGCTGTGACGGCGCGATCGCGATCCCGATGCGTCCCTTGATCGCGGCGGGCAGCCCCACGGTCAGCCGCTCCCACGTGTCGCCGCCATCGCGCGAGCGAAACAGGCCGCTGCCCGGTCCGCCGCCGATGAACCCGAAGCCGCGACGCTGGCGCTGGTAGAGCGCCGCGTAGACAGTGCGTCCGTCCGGATCGATGGCGACGTCCACCGCGCCCGTCACGCTGTCGCCGGCCAGCACGCGCCTCCACGTCGCGCCGGCGTCGGTGGTGCGGTAGACACCGCGGTCCGCGTTAGGCCCCCACAGGTGCCCCAGCGCGGCGACGAAGACGATGGACGGATTCCGCGGATGGATCGCGACGCGCCCGATGTGCTGCGTGGCGGCGAGCCCCATGTGGGTCCACGAGTCGCCACCGTCGAGTGATCGGTAGATGCCATCACCCCAGGTGGAGCTCTGCCGGTTGTTTGCCTCGCCCGTCCCCACCCAGACGATGCCCGGATCGGTCGGCGCAATCGCAATGTCACCAATGGACGTCGATCGACCGTCGCGGTCGAAGACCGGAGACCACGTCGTGCCGTTGTTCGTCGAGCGAAAGACGCCGCCGCCGGCCGTGCCGACGAAAATCGTGCCCGGTTTCCCGGGCACGGCTTCGATGTCATCGATGCGGCCACCGAACGAGGCGGGCCCGATCGAGCGCCACGGGAGGGCAGACAGATCCTGCGCGCACAACGGAACGGCTCGCACCGTGAGCACGAGCGCGAGAGGACCAGCTTTGAATAGACGCATCGTCAGGGTGTCGGGCCCTTGAGCAGGTAGCCGTCCGGCGGCGTGGCTCCCATCAGATTCCGAACGAAGTAATCCCACGTTCGCCGGATCATGTACGGATCCGCCGCAAAGCCGTGATTGCGGTTAGGCATGACGAGCAGGTCGAAATCCCGGTTGGCCTTGATCAGCTCGTCGATCACGAGTTGCGTCGCCACCGGGTGCACGTTGTCATCGAGCGTTCCGTATGCGAGCAGCAACCGGCCGCGGAGATTCTTCGCCTTGCGCCAGTTGGACTGCGAATCGAATGAGTCCGTGGAGTCGCTCAACTTCTTCATGAGTCCCTGGTACTTCTCGCCCCACGTGAAATCGTAGCTCCGGTTGTCATGGTTGCCGGCGCTCGAGACCGCGACCTTGAAGAACTCCGGATATGACAGGATGGCATCGGTCGAGGAGAAGCCGCCGCCGGAATGCCCGAAGATGCCGACGCGATCGAGATCCATCTCGGGGTAGCGCGCCGCGAGCTGCTTGATCGTCGCGATCTGATCGGGGATGCCGTTGTCCGTCATGTTGCCATAGAAGGTGTCGTGGAACGCCTTCGACCGGCCCGGGGTCCCCATCGCGTCGACCTGCACCACGTAGAAGCCAAGCTCCGCGAGCGACCGCGCGTTGCCGGCGGGATTCACGTTGAACTGCCAGCTGCCGACCGAGCCGATCTGCGGGCCCGGGTAGATGTAGTCGATCACCGGATACTTCCGCCCCGGCACGACCTTCGACGGGCGATACAGCAGTCCCTGGAGATCCGTTTGCCCGTCGCGCGCCTTGACGGTGAACGGAATCGGCATCGTCCAACCGGCCGCGACGAGCCGCGTGATGTCGGCGCGCTGCAGCTCTTTCACCACAGCGCCCGACGTCGAGCGCACGACGGAGATCGGGATCGTGTCGGGACGCGAGTAGACGTCGACCAGGAACTTGCCGTCGGGCGAGAAAGAGATGTCGTGATCGGCGTTCTCCGGCGTGAGCAGCTCGACCGGGCCGCCATCCAGCTTCACACGATACAGGAACTGATAGTACGGATCGCGCCCGGCCTCGCGGCCTCGTGCCGTGAAGTAGACGGTGCGCGTCGGCTCGTCGACGTACAGCAGCTCACTCACCATCCAGGCGCCGCTCGTCAGGCGCGTCTTGACCGTGCACGTGACCGCGTCCACCAGATACAGGTGGCCCCATCCATCGCGCTCGGACCACCAGACGACGTCCTTGCCATTGCCAACCGGACGCCAGTTCGGAATGCCGCCTGCGTTCTGGTTCGTCTCCACGAACGTCTTGCTCGTCTCCTTCAAGATGGTGCGAGCGCCACCCGTCCGCGCGTCGGCCGCCATCAACGTCAGCTCGTGATAGCCGCGCTTCCCTGCGGTGAACAGGAATTCGTCGCTGCCGGCCGACCACCGCACGTCCTTCCAGATGGTGTCGGTCGACATCCAGCAGCACGTCGTGTTGACCGCCTCGATCGGCGGGACATCCACGCGCGTCCCCTTTCGCGCCGCGACGTCGAAGACGTAATACTCGAACCTGGGGATCACCGAGTCGCCGGGCAGCGCGTACCGATAGGTGTGCAGGATCGGCGCCGGATTCTTCACCTCCAGCAGGTGCATCTGCCTAACGTTGCGCTGATCCCACTTGTGCGTGATCAGGCGCCTGGAGTCGGGCGACCAGAGCACGTACGGGCGGAGCTCGGTCTTTTCGCGGGCGTTCGTGATCTGCTGGCAGCAGCCGATGCTCGCCAGGCCGTAGCCATAGTCCGGCGTTCCGTCGGTCGTGAGCGCCGTCTCCGCACCACCGTCGGTGCCGCGCAGATAGAGGTTCCCGCCTCGCTCGTAGGCGATCCACTTCCCATCCGGCGACTTCACCTCGCTCGCCCTCCGGGCCGGGATGGAATCCGGTCCGGTACACGTGTAGGCGACAATGTCGCAGGTCCAGAAGTGCTTCTTGCCGACGTCGAATTGAATCGACTGTCCCCCGCGCAGGAGCGTGAGGTCACGGAATGGCAGCTTTGCCGGGTCGTAGGCCGTGTCCGCGCGCTGCGAGAGCACCGACGCGAGCCTAACGGGATCGAACAACGGCCGCTTCGCACCGGTTGCGGCATCGATGACGAGGAACTCGTAGCCCTTCGGGCCGTGGTTCCTGTACCAGAACGAGTGGGCCGACATCCACTTCGGGTTGACCGCGTCGTCGATGACCAGCTCGCGCGCGTTCCAGCCGATCAGGGCTTCCGCTCGGGCGTAGTCCGTCGCGGAGACCTGGGCAGGCGTCCGCGCGCCCTCGTTGTCCGCCTGGGCCCGGGCCGCGATCGGTGTCAGCGCCATCGCTGCCAGCAGTAGAGGGCTGCATCGGAATGTCACGTCAATCTCCCGTGGTTGAGAGCTTCGGACGGCAGCACGCCGTCACGCTGTCTGAGCTCCGTGTGAACCGCAGAGGAAGATCGTTTGAACCGCAGAGGACGCGGAGGACGCAGAGTTTCGAGCGTCAGGTACAGCGTGCCAGCGGCCCGGGATTCTTTGGTGAACAGCCCCGGGAAGCCCGTCCCGAACCAAGACACGCGTGATCATCAATTGCCGGCTCGGCGTGAAGTCCATTGCCGACCCTCTCTGCGTCCTCTGCCTCCGCGTTCTCTGCGTCCTCTGCGGTTCAAAACCGCAGTCTCTCTAGTACAGATGCCTAACGCTTCGACTCACTCCAGCGCGCGGCCCACGCGTCCGGCCGGCCCTTCAGGTACTTGTCGAACCAGTCGAGCATGATGCCATCGCGGAGCTGCTCCACACTCGGCTTCGAGTTGATCCCGTGGTTCTCGCCCTTGATCCGCACGAGCTCCGCCTCACGCCCCAGCATGCGGAGCGCCGTGAACAGCTGCTCGGATTCCGTCGGCACCACATTCGTGTCGTCCGTGCCGTGGATCAGCAACATCGGCGCGGTGATCTTGTCGGCCTGGAACAGTGGCGACCGATCGACGTACAGGTCTTTTCGGTTCCACGGATAGCAGCCCGGACACGTGCCCTCCGTGTAGGAGTAACCCGTGGCTCCGGCGCCCCAGTAGTCCGCAATGTTGCTGATCCCGGCCAGCGCGATGCCGGTGCGGAAGATCTTCGTTCGCGTGTGCAGATGCATCGTCATGAACCCGCCGTACGAGTGGCCGAAGTTGCCAACCCTCGCTGCGTCCACGAACCGATGCGACTTCGTGAACTGCTCCGTCCCCTCGATAATGTCCGTGGCCGCCGGGAAGCCCCAGTCATTGATGTGATAGTTCGCGAACTTCTGCCCGTAGCCGGGCGTCCCGGCGGGATTCATGTACAGCACCACATAGCCATTCGACGCGAACCACAGCAGCCGGTTCTCGAAATTTTTCTTCATCGGCAGCGTGCCGCCGTAGTAATGCACCACCATCGGGTACGTCTGCGTCGAATCAAAGCCCGGCGGCGTCCAGTACCATGCCTCCACCTCCTCCCCACGGCTGTTCTTGAAGTTCCAGGCCTTCCACGCCGGCATGTCGACGGCCGTCAGCGCTCCGGCGTTAGGCTGGGCGATGGCCGTCGACGCACCGGTCGCCAGATCGATCCGATAGAGCGAGGGCGGCGTCGTGGGCCCTTCCGTCGCGGCGACCAGCGAAGTCCCGGCGACGTCGGCGGCCGACATTACCTCGTTCGGGACGCGCATGACTTCCAGTGTCGTCCGTTCGACCGCCGACGTCACGGCGCGCTTGGTCCGGGCCGGTAGCGTCCTCGCCCCGGCATCCACCGGAACGTAGATCCTGCCGTCCGCCGAATTCCATGTGATCTGGCTGCACCCAAGTCCGCCGCCGACGTTCGGAATGAACCCGTCGCTCAGATTCACCAGTGACGGACGGTCGACGTTCACGGCGTAGAGGTTGTTCTCGTAGACGGAGAACGTCGAGTCTTCACCCTCGAGCACTTCCTTCGCACTGGCGCAGAACGCCAGCGCCTTGGAGTCCGGCGACCACGCGAAGGCGCCCGGCGCGTTGAACGCCTCCCGGTCGAGCGACAGGAGCTTCTTCGATGCCCGCGTCGCCACGTCCGTGACCCACACCTCCGCGTGCAGCCACGGCCGAGTGCCGTTGTCGTAAGCGCTGCGCGAGAAGGCCACGCGCTGGCCGTCGGGACTGAGCGCGGCACCCGCGACGCCGAAACTCGAGTCGCCGACCACCGTGTATCGTGTTCCCTGCCTAACGTTGACGGCGAAAAGATGCACCTTGTCGGGTGACGTCGCGAACCGCTCCCAGACCTCGGTCAGGCGCCGCGCTTCGCCAGGCTTGAACACGTCCGGCGACGCCGCGCGTACGGTCCCCGTGTAATAGATCCACTCGCCATCGGGCGACCATCCGACGAGCCGCGCGGCCGGCTCGTACGCCATCACGCGCGTGACTGCACCCGACTTGGCCTCCCACATCATGAGGTCGCGTCCCGGCGGGTCACGGCGATCGGACGGCGCGAGGTAAGCGAGTCGCTCACCATCCCGCGACCAGACCGGCGACGCCAGATCGCCCGGGATCTGCGCGAGCAGGCGTCCGGTCGCGACCTCGCGAACCTCCATCGCCTGCACGTTGCGATCGAGCACCGCGTCCTGGTGGCGCGTCGTGTACGCCGCCCGAGTCCCGGCGGGATTCAGCGCCACGTCGATGAAAGCCACCATGTCGCGCAGCGTACGGAACGACGCCGCATGGGTCGGATCGAGGGACGTGGTCAGCACACCGCCTGCGCGCGTGGGCGTCAGCGTCGCGACCAGTGGCGTGCCAGCATCGGTCCCGCTGCCGACGCGCGCCACGAGCAGGAAATGCTTCCCCTGCGACAAGTCCAGCGGCGCGCTTCCCACGCGCGCGCCGTCCAGCCACACGCGCCGGCTCGCGGCGTCACCGCCCGTCACCTGCAGAGTGGCGCGGGTCCAGCGATCGGCTGTCACGTACGCGGCCGCGAATACGACGCTCCCGTTCGACGTGGAGCCGTTCCCCGACTGCCATCGCAGCGGCGCCCCACCCGGCACCGTCACCGTCGCTCCCTCCGACGGCCACCCCTTGTCGGTCGGGAGGCGGAACGCCTCGAGCCGCGCGGAGTCGCTGGACGCGGCGCCGAACGGAAGCGGCGCGGTCGCCGGTCCAAGGACCAGCCACCGGTCGATGGAGGTTTGCGCCTCTGAGACTGATGCGGCGCCTAACGTCGTGCACACGATCGCGATGGCCGTCATCGCGCGGCCGATCAGGGAGGTAGTCGGCATGGTCGGCTCGACAGAGAGGAACTTGGAAGGTGGCGCGCTGACAACGCGAAGCACGCAAGACAAGCTCTTTAAACCACTAATTGAACCGCAGAGGACGCAGGGGACGCAGAGGCATCCGGTGCGCCTAGGTCACTCCGCGACCTCTGCGTCCTCTGCGGTTCATTCGTTTTGTCCGTGAACTGTGTATCCTGTGTACTTCTACCGGGCCTCCCGGAATTTGGTGATAAGCCAAAAAGCAACTCAGTTGGGCAGGATGAAGGGCTTCCAGTACGGCCACCCATCCGGATCCGGATCGTCGGCGTCCGGATTAAAAGGCTGCCCGGGACGGAAATCCGGCGGCGGCACGATCAGGTAGTTGTCCGGCGGCGTGACCCCCATGAGATACTGAACGAAGTAATCCCACCGACGGCGAATGAAGTACGGCTCGTTCAGCCCATGGTTGCGGTTAGGCGCCCACACGAGATCGAACGAACGGTTCGCCTTCTCCAGCTCGTCGATCAGCTGGATCGTGTTCGCGGGATGCACGTTGTCATCCATGTCGCCGTGCATCAGCATCAGATGGCCCTGAAGACTCTTCGCCATCGTCTTGTTCGCCGACGTCTCGAAGTTGTCCGTCTTGCGAACGGTGTCCTTCGCCATCAGCCCCTGATACTTCTCTGCCCAGTAGATGTTGTACGAGCGGTTGTCGTGGTTCCCCGAGCTCGAGACGGCCACCTTGAAGAACTCCGGGTAGCGGAGCATCGCGTCGGTCGACGCAAAGCCGCCGCCCGAGTGGCCGAAGATCCCGACGCGGTCGACATCGATGAACGGATACCGCGCGCCGAGCTGCTTGATGGCCGTGATGTGATCGAGGAGGCCGTTGTCGCCGAAGTTCCCATAGTAGTTGTCATGGAACACCTTCGAGCGGAGCGGCGTCCCGAGATGATCGAGCTGGATGACGACGAAGCCAAGCGCCGCGAGCGAGAATTGCTCGCCACCGTTCTTGAAGCTCCAGGCCCCGACTGAACCGACCTGCGGCCCCGGATAGATGTGGTCGATGATCGGATACTTCTTCGTCGAATCGAGGTTGGGCGGGAGGTAGATCACGCCGTAGATATCGGTCACGCCATCGCGCGCCTTCACCGAAAAAACCTTCCCGGGCTTCCAGCCGACCGCCGACAGCCGCGACACGTCAGCCTGCTCGAGCTTCCTGATGACACCGCCGGTTGCCGCATTCCGCAGCACCGTCACGGGCGGGGTGTCGATGCCCGAGTAGGTGTCCACGATGTACTTCCCACTCGGGCTGAACGTGATGACGTGATTCGCGTCCTCGGTCGTCACCTGCGTCAGGCCAGTCCCGTCGTAATTCACGCGGTACAGCTTCGCGTAGTACAGGAAGCCGTCGCGGCCGCGTCCCGTGAAAAAGACCTGCTTCTTCGTCTCGTCCACGTACGAGATCTGACCGATCTGCCATGCGCCCGTGGTCAGCTGACCCTTGGGCGCCGGGGCGACCGTCATCCCGCCGTCGCCGTCGTTCGAGACCACCGACGTCACGCCGGCGGCATCGAAGCGATACAGGTGGCCCCAACCATCACGCTCGCTCCACCAGAACGCGTCCTTCAGGTCCTTCGTGACGTAGAACGAACCCGGGTCCTGCGGGTTGCTGATCTCGACGAACGTCTTCCCGGTGTCGCGGGCCACCACACGCATGTCACCGGTCGGCGCGTCGACGACCGCCAGGTACGCGCTCTTCGACCCGCGCGTGTAGAACGACACCTTGAGCGTGTTCGAGTTAGGCGCCCACGCCGAATCGCGAACGGAGCCGCCGATCGAGAGCTGATTGGGGCGCGGCGAAATTTTCGCCGCGACGTTGGATTTCGTGGCAACGTCGACGATGTGAATGTGTGGATACGGCACCGTCGTGTCGCCCGGCAACGCGTACGGCTGCGAGTAGTGCTTCGGACGTTGCGGCGTGTACGAGATGTAGTGCATGTGCTCCACGTTCCGCTCGTCGGCTCGCATCACGGCGATCTTCTTCGAGTCGGGCGACCAGCGAAGCTGTGGGCGCACGGGCTGCGGGCGCTGCAGCTGGCTCGGACGCGGCATGGTCGTGCCGTACGAGTAGTACTCCACGCCGTCGGTCGTGAGCTGCACCGAGTCCTTGTGCGTCTCGGCGTTCCGCACCCAGAGGTTGTTCTTCGAGATGAACGCCTCGAGCTTCTTGTCCGGGGACTTCACGAACGGCACGTCGCTCGGCAGCGTGTCACCCACCACGCAGCGATACGACTGGATGTTGCAGACGAAGTGTTTGCGCACGGCGTTGAACTCGATCTCGCTCTCGTTGTCGCCGTCCTTCCCGAACTTGAACGTCTGGAACGGGAGCTTGTTGCCGTCGAACGCCGTGTCCGACGCCGACGTCATGGCCTGGGCCAGCTTCACCTGATCGAAGAGCAGCGTCTTCGACGCCGATGCCGGATCGACCAGCACGAACTCGGCGCCACTCGCGGTCTTGTTCCGGTACCAGAACCGATTGCCGTCCTTCATCCACTGCGGGTTCACCTGGTCGCCCGAGACTAGACGGTCCGCATTCCAGTTGAGGAGCTGCTCGGCGCGTGAGTAGTTCACCGCTTGCGCGCCAAGTGGCAGGCCGACTGCGCCGAGCGCAATCAGTGACACGCTGGCACCGACGCGCGTGCTAATGCGCCGGATCGAGGTCGCGGTCATGTCTGGTCTCCTGAAGTGAAAATCGATCATGCGGTAACCCGGAGGAGCGCCTTCTCCGAGTTCGGGTGGTATCGGCAGTGATAGCTGAACACGCCTATGGTCGTGGCGGGCCAGAGATACGCCTGCGTCGGCTGCAGATCGCCCGAGTCGCCCCATGGGCCCCCGGTCACGGTGTGCAGCGTGTCGTCCACATTGTACCAACAGACGTTGGTCCCAACCTTCACGTCGCAATCGCCATTTTCGGTTCCGTTCGGCTGCACCTGAAAGAACCCGTCACCGATATAGACCTCGACGAGATTCTGGTTGTAGTTGCCACGTTGGACGTGCACCGGGACGTCGGTCGTCTTGCCGGCTTCCACGGAAAAGCGAATCGGATGTGGAAAGGGTTCCGGTACTGCCGCCAGCCCCGGTGCATCGAAGCGGAGCTGATAGGCACCTGGTGTCACCAGCGAGAACGCGAACCGCCCATTGGCATCGGGCGAGGCCCGCTTCCCGGTCTGTCGCCCCCGCTCTGTCATCAGAATGAGGGTGCCGAGGCCAGGCTGCGGCGTTCCGTCGAGCGTCTCGACGAGGCCGGTGATATTCCCGGTTGGCGGCGGCTCGACGATTCCGCCGCCATCACCTCCGTCCGACTCACCGCACGCAGTCACGACGGCGACGCCGGCACCGGCCGCGCCAAGCCTAACGAGAAAATCTCGCCGCGACATCACACCTAACACATCGGGCCAACGGTGATACCGCATCAGTGTCCTGTTTGGTTTTTTATACTGATCACTGATGACCGGTGACTGATAACTCCCAACTCACAACTGGCCAGGCCCTTCCTGGAGAGCATGGCCAGCGTCAGTCGTGAGTCTTCAGTGGTCAGTCATCAGTTCATGTGACCGCGCATGTGCATCGGGGGCGGACCGGAGACCGGTCCGCCCCCGATGCACATGCCGGGTGCTCTCCGTTACGAGATAGCCGGACAGGCACCCTCGCCGAGCTTCATGGCGGAGTTGTTCAGAATCTCGGTAGTCGACAGCGGCAGCTTCGTCGCGCGCGCCGGTCCAAGTTTCTCCGTCACCAGGTTGAACCGATACAGGTCCTGCATACGACTGCCTTCTACCCACAGTTCCGCCATGCGCTCGTTCACCAGGGCGTTTTGCGCCGCACCCGCATCCCCAGGCACGGGAATCGGTGGCAGAGCAACGCCGGGACGCGCGCGCATCACGTTGAGGATGTTGGCTTCCGTGGCGTAGTCGCCCGCTCGCATCGCCACTTCCGCCTCGATCAGATTCGACTCGATCTTGGAGAGCATGCGAATTGGCGACGTGCGATCCGCGTACTTCGTGATGCCGTAATACGCGAAGCGATTGTTCACGCCGAGCTGTCCCTCGAATCGCGTCACGGCCATGCGATGATCGTCCTGGCCGGAGGACCAGTCGCGCAGGTAGGCTTCACCCGTCGTGACCGAGTCGATCACGTGCACGCGCGAGTGATACAGGCGGCGCAGCCCGCCCGAGCGATTGCGATTCTGGTTGAACTGCTCTCCCGGGTTGCTCGTCGTCGAATAACCGCCGGCTTCCGAGTAGAGGGCATCGTACTCGAACGTCGGATCCACCGCCTGCGCATCGGCCTTGGCGGCGTCGTAGTTTCCCGCCATCAGGTTGGCGCGAGCGCGCCCGGCATGGGCCACGTTCGTCCACTTCCTCTGCGCGTCCGCATCACCCGTAATCGCCTGCGCCGCCTCGAGGCCAGCCGTGAACTTCGTGACGGCCTGCGCGAACACTTCGGTGTCGGGCGCGCGCGGCCCGTCGGCCACGAGCGGCGATTCGCAATACCCGGTGCCCAGCAGCAGGTCGGACAACGCATCGACGAGCATCGTCTGCGCGCGCAGCGGACTCGTTTGCGCGTCGGCGCCGAGCACGTTGTTGATGCGCTCCGTCGCGCTTTGCGCCGCGAACCGTGCTTGAAGGATCTGGTCCTGCGTAAAACTGAATGAGAATTGATTCGGCCAATCATGGCGCACTCGGCCTTCGGAGACGTCCTCCCAGTCGATCCACGTCGACGTCGATTCGATCTCGTCGCTCAACAGCTCCGTGTAGACGATGTAATCGTCGAACGCCAGGTGCAGCGATCCCTCGGCGCCATTGGCGACGTTCTTGAGAATGACGGGGTTGTTGAGCGCGTCGTCGCCGAACGCCTGGGGGTTCGGCACATCGAGCGCGCTGCCGCACGCGGCGCCGAACACGAGGAGCGCCATCGCCCCCGCGTATGCTGCCGCCCGGCCGGCACTGGTGGTCGTTCGCTGTATATGCATGGTCTCGATTATCTCGATGATTGGAATTGGCGCGGGCTAGAAGCGGGTTTGGAATCGCACGCGGAACACTCGCGGCGCGGGCTGCATCAGGAATCCGTTATTGAAACCGAAGGAGTCCGCGCCGGCCCAGTTCATGTTCGGATCGACGCAGTTGCAGCTGTCCCACCACATGATGTTCTGCCCGGTCAGCGTGATCGACGTCGGCCCGGTGTTCATTCTGGAGGACAGGCTCGTCGGCACGTTCCACGAGACGGAGATCTCACGCAGACGCACGTTGTCGCGCTTGTCGACGTAGTCCAGGATCGACGCGTACTGCCTGATCGAGTCGGACTTGAACGTGGCTTCGCCGTCGGGGCCTAACGCCTTCAACCATTCGTCCGCCCCGCCCTGCCGGATACGGTACGGGCGGTCGCTGTTGCCGAAAAAGGCTCCGCGCTCCATCGACACAAGTGCGTAGAAGGTGAACGCACCGGCGCGGACCGTGTTGGTGAGGGAGAAGTTGCTCGTCGGGAGCCCGGGACCGTAGTACATGGTCGTGTCGGACCGCGACGTCACCGGGCACCCGTAGCTCAGCTCCGTGCAATCGCCGAGTGTCGGATCGGTGCCGGTCGTCTGCACGGTGAAGCCCGTCGGCTTCCGGTCCCACACGCCGCCGACCGGAAAGCCCAGGCGGTACCGGTCGTCGCCAAGATCGACACCACCAAGGCTGGTGATCTTGTTCTTGTTGCCGTCTCCCTTGAGGCCGACCGTCCAGTCGTAGTGAGCCGACGAAATGGCCTGGTAGGTCAGGCCCGCCTCCCAGCCGTCGTTCTTGACCGAGCCGATGTTGACCGAGCGCGGCTCCGTAAAGCCGGCGGAAGGCGGGTTCTGCTTGGGAACGATCGCGTCGTCTGTTTTCTGGCGGTAGACCGACCCTTCGAAGCCGAGCCGGTCGCCGAAGAACCCGAGCTCCAGGCCGACCTCTTTCTCCGTTGACTTCTCCGGGCGCAGGTCCGCGTTCCCGGGGTTGAGCGGAACGATGCCGACATCCGATGCGAACACCGGCGTCGCGGCGTAGCTCGTGAACGAGTCGAACGGCCCGGGCATCTTGCCGGCCTGGCCGTACGCCGCGCGAACACGGGCGGCGCTGAACGCCTTCGGCAGGAAGCCGGAGTGCGTCATGTCGTACGACACGTCGAACTTCGGGTACGTCTGGTAGCCGTAGTCCTTGCCGAAGGCGCTGTTGCCGTCGATGCGAACGCCGGCCGTGAAGAAGAGCGCGTCCTTGAACGAGAAGCGGTCCTGGGCAAGGAACCCGAGATTGACCGTCTTGGTGTACTGCTCGCCGGCCGTCGTGGTGGCAGCCGCCGAGATGACCGAAACGCCGGGGCCCGGGAACGTGTTGCCGACGGCGGTAACCAGCGACTCGATGTCCCAGAAGCCCTGTCCGCCCACCGACAGGTTCGACTCGAAATCCCACGGCAGCTTCTGCTGCCACTGCGCGAGGTAGTCGACCGTATACGTCTTGTAATTGCGCGTGCCGCGGTTGGCCTGTCCGTCGGTAACGCCGGCGGGCCCGAAGGCGCCCGCATACGGGAAGAAGCGCCACTTGTGGTCGTTGACCGCATCGACGCCCATCGTGAACCGGTGGCTCAAGGTCGGGAGGATCGTGTTGTTGAGCGTGAGACCGCCGGTCCACCGATCGACGTCAGACTGCGTCTTCATCGTTTCGATGTCCTTGACGGGGACCCACGCTTCGCCGTACGGGCGATCCTTCGTCGCCGTCCTCGGGTCGCCGTTGAGCGCGTTGCCTAACAACGCGGTCCAGTTGTTCCCGGCCTGGATCTCGTTGATGCGGTCGCGCACGTACGCGGACCGCGCCTCGACCGTCCACTTGTCCGTGGGGACGAAGGAGAGGTTAAGTCGGAGCGAGGCTTTCGTTTGGTCGTTAGGCTGGATCGACCCGGTTTCCTTCGAGAGCTGCGTGGACGCGAAATAGGTGGTGCGCCCCCCGCCGCCCTGCGCGGACAGATCGAAGCCGCCGTACGGGCCCTTCTTGATCATGGTCTCGTTCGCGTCGAGCGCGCGCGTGCCGTCCGGGCCGGTGAAGCGCGGGAACTGCGTGACCGGGAGATTGTGGCGCAGCTCCTGGAACCCCGCCGCGAGGCCGAGGTTGAACTGCGTCTTCAGATCGCTCGAGTGGCCGCGCTTGGTGAAGATCTGAATGACGCCATTCGTCGCCTCGGATCCGTACAGCGTCGCGGCGGCCGCGCCCTTGAGCACTTCGACCCGCTCGATGTCGTTCGGGTTCAGGTCACCCAGACGGTCGGTCGACGCGCCACCGCCGAACGAGCAGCACGCACCGTCCTGGAACCACTCCGTGGCGCGCTGGTCGACGCGAACGCCGTCGACGTAGATCGCGGGCCGCTGCGAGAGTGAGAACGAGGCCGTGCCGCGGATACGGATATCCTGTCCCGTACCGACGCCTCCACCCACGGTCGTGGCGCGAAGCCCGGTGACCTTGGAGGACAACATGCGACCCACATCCGGAATCGCCATCTGTTCCGACAGCTTCGCAGCGTCGACTTCACCGATCGATGCGCCGACCTGGCGCTTCTCGACAGCGCCACCCGTGCCGGTGACGACGACCTGTTGTAACTCGACTGCGCTCTGCGAGAGTCGAAACTCGACGCGAACCGTGTCGGCGCCGACTGTGATCGACCGCGACTCCGGACGGTACCCGATCTGCGTTGCGCGGACGGTCTGTGCTCCGGACGGAGCGCTGCGGATGGTGAAGTGACCGTTCGCGTCGCTCGAGGCGGCGGCGCTTTCACTCCCGACGATCTGGACGCGTACTGCCGGCAATCCGCGTCCGCTGCTGGCCTCGATCACTGTGCCTGTGACAACGCCCGTTTGGGCGGCCGCCGTGGCCGCGGCGAGCGCCAGGCCTACCGCCGAACCGGCGAGCCTGGCCAGGAAACGCGTTCCTCCTGGCGAACGTGACGTGCGCATCTTCCCTCCAAGAGTGGAATGGGCACTGCCCGTTCTTCCGTCTTCGCGGAGAACGGGTGAAAATGGGAGCGAGCGAGTGAGCGCGCTTGGTGGTGGTCCCGCGTCGAACAATGAGAACGTGGAACGGTAGAACCTCGCGACGGTATACCGCGACGGTGTACGCGGCATGACACTGGCGCGCTGACGATATCTTCGCAAGAGTCGAGAAGATCGAAGTTGCACATGGGAAGAACGAATGGGACGAGACGAGTGCCGCGTGTTAACCGAATGACATGACAGGACCTTCCTGGGCGAAACTGGTATGGCTGATGAGTGCGCTTCTGCTCGAAGTGGCATGCTCGGGCGAGCGCACCACCGGGCCATCGATTCCATCCGGTGACCCCGCGGCGTTTCGCTGGTCGCTTCCCGACGGCTTTCCGCTCCCGCTCGTGCCCGCGGACAACCCGATGTCGGACGCCAAGGTCGAACTCGGCCGGCGGCTCTTCTACGACACGAGGTTGAGCGGCAATAATGTGTTCTCGTGCTCGTCGTGCCACCGCCAGGCGAACGCGTTCGCCGATGCGCGCAACTTGCCGTTCGGCTCGACCGGGCAACCGCACCCGCGCAACAGCATGTCGCTGCCTAACGTGGCGTACCAGGTGGTCCTCGGCTGGGCGAACACCCAGACCCGCCGCCTCGAGGCCCAGGCGCTCATCCCCATGCTCGGCGAAACCCCCGTGGAGCTCGGCCTCGCGGGTCGCGAGGAGGAGATGCTGAATCGCCTGCGGGCCGTCGAGCTGTATCAGTCGCTGTTCCGTGCGTCGTTTCCCGATGAGCCATCGCCGATTACGTTAGGCAACGTCACCAAGGCCATCGCAACCTTCGAGCGCACATTCGTGTCCGGCGACTCGCCGTACGACCGGTTCGAGCGCGGCAACACCGGCGCGCTGTCCGACGCCGCCCAGCGCGGCGAGGCACTGTTCCGAAGTGATCGACTCAAGTGCGCGCAGTGCCACAGCGGTGTGATGTTCACCAACGCGGCACGATGGGTTGGGTCGACGACCCCCGGGGACCCTGAATTCTTCAACACGGGCTTGTACAACCTGGGCGGCGCCGGCGCCTACCCCGCCCCGAACACTGGGCTGCAAGCGATCACTGGCGTCGCGTCCGACATGGGCAAGTTCAAGGTGCCGTCGCTCAGGAACATCGAGGTGACGTTCCCGTACATGCACGACGGAACGGTGGCGACGCTGTCGGACGCAATCGACCACTACGCAGCCGGCGGACGCACGATCACGGGCGGGGCCAATGCCGGAGTCGGGAGCGCCAACCCGTTCAAGAGCGCGCTGATCGGAGGGTTCACCATCACCGCCGCCGAGAAGTCCGATCTCGTTGCGTTCCTGCGCTCGCTCACCGATTCGACGTTTCTGACGGACCCGCGATTCTCCAATCCGTGGATCGTCAAGTAGTGTCATGGCGGCGACGCCTAACACGGTGGTCGATAGAGCGCCCCGGGAATCCACCACTCCTCCATCACCTGCATCGCGTCCGTGCGGTAAACGGAATCGTCGGAGAACGCGAGCTGCTCGAGCGCGGCTACCACGGCCTCTTCCTGCTCCCGCGTCAGTGACGCGAGTCTCGGCGGATCCCGGTCGGGCGGGCGCAGCGACCAGAGCAGGCCGTCGATCGCCATCGTCCCCGGGGCGTTGCTGGCGATGTGTCGGAGGGCATAGTCGATCAGGCGCGGGAGATAGTGCCGCCACGACGCGGCGTCGAGGAAGTTGAGGCCGTTGAACGCGAACGTCTCCAAATAGCGATCCGTGGGCTCGTCGATGGCGGCATCGTAAGGCGGCGGCTCGTCGTAGCTGTCGAGCGCGTCACCGCCGCGCAGTGTGATAGGCGGAACTGCCTCGAGGTCCGCCTTGAAGGCGTCGAAGGCCCGCATGCGGATCGCTTCCCGGGCGGCCGTCATGACAATCCCCTCCCCCCTCCGGTAAATTTCGTCCTCCCACAATCGCCCCATCAGCCACGCGTCATGATGAAACGCCCTACGTTCGCGTTCGGGCTCTTTTTGGCCACGCTCCCGATCGCCTCCTTCGCGCAGAGCGCGCCCACCCCCGCGAACCGCGATTCCGGTGCGAGCGCGCCGGTCGATCTGTCCGCCGCCAAACCCGGCCGCGATCCCAATCAACCCATCGACTCGGCCTATACCGCGAAGATCAAGGAGTACACGACCGAGCCGTTCTTCCTGTCGCCGCTCGTGGACTACCTGCCGGCCAGCAAAACGGTGCCGACGCCCAAGGCCGTGTTGGGCGACATCGCCGGCGCGCCGACCAAGCTGCCGTACTCGAAGGAAGTCTACGAATACATGCGAGCGCTCGCGAAGGCGAGCCCGCGCGTGAAGGTCTACTCGATAGGCACCACAGAAGAAGGGCGCGAGATGATCGCGGTCGCTGTCGCGTCGGAGGAGCTCATCGCGAAGCTGGACGAGAACAAGGCCAAGCTCGCGAAGCTCGCCGATCCGCGCGCGATCAACATGGACGACAAGGTGGCCGAGGAGATCGCGGCCAGCGCGGCACCCGTCTACTACATCACGGGGACGATCCACTCGCCCGAAGCCGGCGCGCCCACGGCGCTCATGGAGCTCGCCTATCGGCTCGCGGTGGACGAGAGCCCCTATATAAGGAATATCCGCGACAACCTCATCACGCTCATCACGCCGATCGTGGAAGTCGATGGCCGTGACCGCGTGGTCGACGTGTTCAATTGGAAGATGAAGCACCCGGGCCAGACCGTGCCGCCGCTCATCTATTGGGGCAAGTACGTCGCGCACGACAACAATCGTGACGCGATGGGCATGACGCTCAAGCTCACACAGAACGTGCTCAACACGTACGTCGACTGGAAGGCGCAGGTCATCCACGACCTGCACGAGTCGGTGCCCTTCCTTTACGACAACACGATCGGCGACGGGCCGTTCAACGCGTGGATCGACCCGCTACTCACGAACGAGTGGCAGATGATCGGCTGGAACAACGTGCAGGAGATGACGCGCTTCGGCATGCCGGGCGTGTTCGCGCACGGCACGTTCGACACGTGGTCGCCGGGCTACCTCATGTTCATCGCGGCGACGCACAACGGGATCAGCCGTCTCTACGAGACGTTCGGCAACGGTGGCACGGCCGAGACGGTGGAGCGGACGCTGTCGCCGAGCGAGACGGAGCGGACGTGGTATCGCCAGAACCCGCCGCTGCCGCGCGTGAAGTGGAGTCTCCGCAACAACAACAACTACGAGCAGACGGGATTGCTCGTCTCGCTCAGTTACTTCGCGAACAACAAGCGGCAGTTCCTCGAGAACTTCTATCAGAAGAGCAAGCGGTCGGTGACGAAGGCGAAGGTCGAGGGGCCGGCGGCGTACGTGCTGCCGGCGGACGACCGTCGTCCGGGCGCGCAGGCCGAGCTGCTCAACGTGCTGCGGAAGCAGGCGGTGGAGATCTCGCGCGCGACCGCGCCGTTCACCGTGACGGCGAGCTCACACGCGAGCGCTCGGCACGGGGCGCGCCCTGCCGCGGATTCGGCCACGAAGGCGGATACGGCCACGACGACGACCACGCGGACATTCCCGGCCGGCAGCTACGTCGTGCGCATGGACCAGCCCTATTCGCGGATCGCCGACGCGCTGCTCGACTACCAGTACTGGTCGCCTAACGATCCGCAGAAGAATCCCTACGACGATACCGGCTGGACGTTCCCGGAAGGGTTCAACGTGCAGGCGGTGCGCGTGACGGACGTGAAGGTGCTCGACGCCCCGATGGAGCGGGTGACCGGCGAGATTCGCTCGCCGGGTGGTGTGACCGGCACCGGGACGGTGTTCGCGATCAACCATAACGCCGACAACGCGCTTGTGACCCTGCGCTATCGATTAGCGAAGGCCGACTTCCAGGTCGCGGAGGAGTCGTTCGAGGCTGCGGGCAAGCGCTTTGCTCGCGGGTCGTTCGTGGTGAAGGGCGTGCCCCAGGCGGACCTCGACAAGGCCGCGAAGGAGCTTGGCGTGCCGGTGGTTGCGCTGCCCGCAGCGCCTAACGTCAAGATGCACGCGGCACGTGCGGCGCGCGTTGCGATCCTGCACACCTGGCTCGGCACGCAGACCGAGGGGTGGTGGCGTCAGGCGTTCGACCAGCTATCGATTCCGTTCGCCTACATCAGCACGCAGGACGTCGCGAAGAATCCGAACCTGAACGCGAAGTACGATGTCATCCTCTTCCCGCCCACGAGCGGAAACGGCACGGCGATCATTCAGGGGATGCCGATGTGGCGGAACCCGGTGCCGTGGAAGAATACGCCGGAGACGCCGAACATCAGCACCCTCGCGCAGACCGACGACATGCGCCCGGGCCTCGGCTGGCAGGGGCTGGAGAATCTGGAGTCGTTCGTGGCAAAGGGCGGCGTGCTCGTGGGGGTGACGAACACGGCGGAGTTCGCGGTGCAGTTCGGCCTGACGAACGGCGTGACCGCGAACACCGCGAAGAGCAACTCGGTGGTAGGGAGCCTCCTGCGTACGAAGCTCGTGGATGAGACGAGCCCGATCGTCTACGGCGTGTCCGACAGCCTCGCCGTGTACAGCGATGACGGCGGCAGCTTTTCGGTGTCGAGCACGCGTGGTGGACGCGGTGGGTTCGGTGGTGGGAGCGGGAACGGTCGTGCGACCGGGCGCGGGACGGCGGACGATCCCGACGTGACGCAGGGACGTCAGGCGGATCCGAAGTTCGAGGCGCCCCCGCGCGCGACGGTGCAGCCGTGGCAGGCCGCGCCGATCACCGACGATCAGCTGCGGAGCCCGATCAACATCATTCCGCCGGATCAGCGTCCGCGCGTGCTGCTGCGTTTCGCGGACCAGAAGGAGCTGCTCGTGTCGGGCCTGCTCGATGGTGGCAGCGATATCGCGCAGCGCCCGGTGGTGGTGGACGTCCCCATGCAGAAAGGGCACGTGGTGCTGTTCGCGAACAATCCGCTGTGGCGGGGTGAGACGATTGGGAGCTATGCGCTCGTGTTCAACACGATGTTGAACTGGGACAATCTCAACGCGGGGCGGAAGCTGGACGAGAAGTAAGACGGGGGCCAGCCATCACTCTCCTTCCACGGCACCACAGCCTCCCCTGTTGGGATCACGTGATGCAGGTTAGTCGAGTGTTACCTCTCTCCTCGGACTACTCTGTTACCTATGTCCCCGCCGTTATGGAACATTGCTCGCCGTGGGCGGCCAAAGATTGATGCGTGAATCCGGCGCGCAAGCCGCGAAGCGCCTTCAATGGCGGCAGGAAATCCTCATCTTCTTGGCCACGCTTCTGCTCCTGTTGTGGCTGCTCGCCGTGAATGGCGCGCCTTTCTACGCCGCCGACAGCGCAAGCTATCTCCGGGGCGGCGCGTTCGGATTTCACACCGGCTTGCTGATGGTTCAGGACTGGTGGCAATCGCTGTTCGGAGCGACGCCGGCGGCAGGCGGTTCGAGCCCGGAATCCGCCGTCGCGGGCGCGATCGCAAGCGCTGGCGGTGCGCGTTCGATCATCTACAGCCTCTTCACTTACGTATTGCGATTTCCGGGGGCGACTTTGCTCGGCGTGGCGGTGGCACAGGCCGCTGCCGTGGCGTTGACCCTGAGCTCGCTGCGGAGCATGATGGCGGCCGACATCGCGCTATCGGCGAGCCTAACGACCGGCGCTGCCGTGGCGCTTTTGACTTCTGCATCCTGGTACGCGGCCTATGCAATGCCCGACATACTTGCCGGGGTCACCATCGCCGGCGCGCTTGCGCTCACCGTGTTTTTCGATCGTGCTCCGTTCACGCTGCGCCTGACGTTGGTGGCGCTCGTGGCGTTCTGCATTACGACACACAGCAGTCATCCGCTCGTCGGCTTCGGCACGCTTGTTACCGGTGGGGCGGCCCATTTTTGGCTGCACCGAGGAACTAGAACGGATGCTCTTCGCAAGGTCATCTGGTTCGCAAGTCCGATGGTGGTCGGCGCGGCGGCGTTACTGTGCGCGTCCTACGCCGCATTCGGCGAGGCCAGTCTTGCGCCGAAGAGATATCCGATCCAGCTGGCTCGGTCGGTCGCCGACGGTCCTGGCGCCTGGTACCTGCGCGATCATTGCGCGACCGAGCATTACGCCATCTGCGAGATCTATGGGCCGAACCCCCCGAGAAAGGTTAACGACTTCCTGTGGGGGCCAAACGGAGTCCGCCTCCGCGCGACGCCGGAGCAGATGGACCGCATCCGTGCCGAGGAAAGCATCATCGTACGCCGAGCGGCGATGGCCTATCCGGCCGAGCAAATCCGCCGATCCGTCCGCAACAGCTTCGCGCAATTCTTCGAGTTCGGTCTTCACGGGCTGGTCTTTGGGGGAAGGATGGTCGCGGGCGAAGACCCGTTCGTCATTCAACGCTCAACTGACAAGCCGGGACTACGAAAGGTGGGCGAGGCGATCATCTACGCAGGGTTCTTTGGCGCTGTCGTGCTGCTCTGGATTCTTCGGCGACGGCTGACGCGAACCGAAATTGCTGCGATTTCGGTTGCCGTTGCCGGGCTGGCCGCAAACGCAATCGTCTGCGGAGTGCTGTCCGCCGTGACCGATCGCTACCAGGGCCGCGTCTCGTGGGTGCTCCCGGCCTTGGTGATCATCATCGCCGCGCGGATCTGGAGTGAAAGCCGATCCGCAGCGATGCGGCCAAGCTAGCCGTCGGATGGCACTCGCTTCGCGAGCGCTCTATTTGATTCGCTTGCAGCTCAACTCTATGCGTTAGGCAGCTACCGACATGGTCGAGTCAGATAGCGAATGCCGCCGACCAACACGGATCAGTTGAACAATCCGGGTTACGGTCGCGTGATGGTCCAAGTGACTTGCACGGAACCGGTCACGCCGTTCACCGCATCTGTCTCGGGGGCGGGATAGTTCGAACTGCCCTGCAGCACTTTCTGCCCGATCGTCGTGGCTCGCTGCTGGTAGGTCTCCTGATCGTGGTGCCCGAGTTCCGCCCGCTGCACCGGCGATCCCATGCCCGCCGCCGTCGGACATGCGGCAGTGATTCGGTAGACAAGTTGGTTCGTGCTATCGCGCTCGAATTCCACGGCGAAGAGTCCCGGACCCGAAACCGTTCCAGACGTCGTCTGACCGTTGCTGGTCTCCCGAACGGTCCCAACGCAATCAGCCACGCCATTCTTGACGCCGACGGTCACCTGCTCGTGGAACTGCGATGCGGAGCCGTTGATGGTGTTACTCCAGGAAAATTGCCCCGAGTACAGGTAGGCGTAGTTGCAGGAGACGACCTTCACCTGGCACGGCGGCGTCTGCGTCGGCGTCTGCGCGCCTGCGGAGGAGGGCGCGTACGGAGGGAGCGCAACGATGATGAGTAGGAAGGCGAGGCGCGCTGGGAGGCTCACGGGAGGTCCCCGCTGAAGAGGCAGCAAACGTACAGCTCGATAGCTCACGTGTCGACAGCCCGGTAGCATCAGGTTGACGATCCAGAGACTCGGAGCCTGTACAACCCAGCGGTCGGACGCCGGCCTGTGATGCGGCGACGGCCGAAGAGGGCGCAGCCTAACGTTCCGTTGCAGCGTCGGGCGATTCTCGGAAGCTCGCTACGCTCGCGTTGGTTGACCCTCACCCGCAGCTGAACTCTGGCGTTAGGCGATACACGACCAGCCGGTGTGACCATCGATGACCCCGCACGCAGACGCGCGGAAACATCCGTCTGCTGAGTCTCGTACGACGGTGACCGCGTCGTCCGATCCGGCGATGGTGCTCCTCTGGTTGACATTCTTCTAGAGGGGACGATACTCAGGTAGAATGTCTACTAGTGGGCTGTCATTCCCACCTGCCTCTCCCCGCACCGATGCACCTGGCCATCCGCGACGTCTCCAAGACGTACACCAACGGCGTACGCGCGCTGCGTAGCGTCAACCTCGACATCCCACGCGGGATGTATGGCCTCCTCGGGCCCAACGGCGCCGGCAAGTCGACGCTGATGCGCACGATCGCCACGCTGCAGGAGCCGGACACCGGCTCCATAACGCTGGGCGACTCCGGGTCGGCCCCGGGGCAGGCCATCGACGTAGTGCGCGAGAAGGACCGCGTGCGCCGCACGCTCGGCTACCTGCCCCAGGAGTTCGGCGTATACCCGAGCGTGAGCGCTGAACGGCTGCTCGACCACTTTGCGGTGCTCGAAGGCTTCAACCACCGAGCCGAACGCCGCCGCGTCGTCGAGGCGCTGCTCCGGCAGACCAATCTGTGGGACGTCCGCCGCGAGCGACTGGGCGGCTACTCCGGCGGCATGCGCCAACGCTTCGGCATCGCCGTCGCGCTCCTCGGCGGCCCGTCGCTCATCATCGTCGACGAGCCCACCGCCGGGCTCGATCCCGCCGAGCGTGTGCGCTTCCTCAATCTCCTCAGTGAGATCGGTGAACAGGCGGTCGTGATCCTCTCGACACACATCGTCGAGGACGTCGCGGAGCTGTGCAGCCGTATGGCCGTCATCGACAAGGGCAAGATTCTACTCGAGGCCGAACCAATGGCCGCGATCGCCGCGCTCCGCGGACGAGTGTGGCGGCGCCTCATCTCAAAGGCCGAGCTGCCCGATGTCGAGCGCCGCCATCGCGTGATCTGCACCAAGCTCCTGGCAGGCCGAACGCTCGTCCACGTGTATGCCGAGTCGCTGCCGGGACCTGAGTTCGACGCAGTAGAGCCAGATCTCGAGGACGTGTACTTCAGCGTCATGGCCAGCCACCAGGGTGCAGGCGCCGAGGCGGCGAACGGAGCGGCGTCGTGATGCTCGGCGAGGTCTTCCGCTTCGAGGTCGGGTACCGGGTGCGCCAGCTGTCGACCTGGGTGTACGCGCTCGTGCTCTTCGGCGTCCCGTTCCTGATGATGCACGCGATCAACGGCAGCAGCCAATACCTCAACGCGCCGGAGATGGTCGCGAACGCGTCGGCGGTGCTTGGCGGCATCGGGATGCTCGTGACGGCAGGGATCTTCGGCGACGCTGCCGCGCGCGATGTGCACTGGCGCATGCACGCTCTCTTCTACACCTCGCCGCTGCGCGAATCGCACTACCTCGCCGGACGCTTCCTCGCCGGGCTCGCGGTCAACGCGGTGTTGCTCCTGGGCATCCCGTTAGGCTTGCTGCTCGCGTCCGTGATGCCGTACATGGAGGCCGGGAAGTTCGGCCCGGTGCAAGTGGCCGCGTACGTACAGACCTACGTGCTCGTGCTGCTCCCGAACCTCGTCGTGATTGGGACGTTCATGTTCGCCGCCGCGGCGCTCACACGGCAGGCACTGGCGACCTACGCCGGCGGCATTGCGCTGTACGTTCTGGGTACAGTTGCCGGTAAGCTGACCGATGGTTTGCCGAACAAGGTGCTGTCCGCGCTCGTCGACCCGTTCGGCGCGGGTGCAGTGGCGCTGACCACTCAGTACTGGACGCCAGTCGAATCCAATGCGCGGCTCATCGGGTGGCCTAACGTCCTGCTCTGGAATCGAGCGCTGTGGCTGGGCGTCGCCGTGGGGGTTTTCGCATTGCTCGTCGCGCGCTTCCGCTTCGCGCACCCGCGCGCGGCGTTGCGACGACGTTGGTGGCGCCGACGGGCGGTGGTCGACACTGCGCCTGACCGCCTCGCCCCGATCGAGGTAACGCAGGCGGGAGCCGCGCGCCGTTCGTTTTCCGCAGCGGCGCACGTCAGGCAGACAATGGCCGTCGCCGCGCGCGCCTGGCGCGAGATCGCGCTGACGCGATCGTTCCTCGTGATTCTCGCTGGTGCGCTTGCTTTCACCTTCACATTCGGATGGGAAGTCGGCGCCGAGGTCTTCGGGACTTCGACCTGGCCTGTCACGCATCTCATCGCAGGCACGGTGCTGAGCTCCGCCCTTGGCCCGGTGATGGCGCTGCTCATCGCGATCTTCGCCGGTGAGCTCGTGTGGCGCGAGCGCGAAGTCGGGATGGGCGACATCGCGGCGGTCGCGCCGGTGCCTAACGTCGTCGCGCTGCTCGGCCGCTTTCTCGCTCTCGTCGCGATGCTCGTGACGCTTCAGGTGGTGCTGATGGGCGCCGGCGTCCTGCTCCAGGCGATCCGCGGCTACTACCGCTTCGAGCTCGGCGTGTACATCGAGCTCCTCTTCGGGATCAAGCTCGTCGACTACGTGCTTCTTGCCGTGCTGGCAATGGCGGTGCACGTCATCGTGAACAACAAGTATCTCGGACATCTCGTCGTCGTGCTCTACTTCGCGTCGACGCAGGTGTCGGGCCTCATTGGCCCCCGCCATCGGATGCTCACCTACGGGTCGGATCCGGGGTGGGTGTGGTCCGACCTCAATGGGCTTGCGCCGTTCCTCTCGGGGCTCGTCTGGTTCAAGCTATACTGGGCGGCGTGGGCGCTGCTGTTCGCAGTGCTCGCGAGCCTCTTCTGGGTACGCGGGCGCGAACAGGGCGTAGGGCAGCGGTGGTCCCT
>Ga0307408_100000670_pt1 | contig 28484 bp, 13 predicted proteins | sample 322Cmetagenome_FD_202116 | JGI IMG/M metagenome (GOLD analysis project Ga0307408, IMG submission 202116) | Maize rhizosphere microbial communities from greenhouse at UC Davis, California, United States - 322HYB-C-3 | ecosystem: Host-associated > Plants > Roots > Rhizosphere > Soil | place...
TGAGAGGACTTTGATTATTCAGAGCTGGTTGAACGACTTAACTTTTACAGGAAAAATCCTATAGATATTAACCGGACGGAACGAGAGCAGCTTCAGGAACTTATGTTTTTATCACCTTTGCAGGTCGCTCAAATTTTGGAGTATCGTAACCAGAACGGTGCTTTTTTAGAGTTATATGAGTTACAGTCGGTTGCTGCTCTGGATTTGGAAACGATAAAGAAACTTCTCCCTTTTATAACCATTAAAGATCGGGATGCCTGGCGAAGTATGACTTTGAAGAGCCTTCTTCGGGATGGATCGAACGATGTGATTTTTACCTCCGGGCGAGTGTTGCAACAGCAAAGCGGATATGCTCAATCTTCCGAAAAATCTCATTACCTGGGCTCACCATATCGTTTTCTAAGTCGTTACCGCTATCACTACGGCAATAATTTATCGGCAGCAATTACCTTTGAAAAAGATGCAGGAGAAAGCTTCTTTAATGCCGGTTTAACCGGATTTGATTATTATTCGATAAGTGCTTTTTACCGTGGAAATAACTGGCTGCGGAAACTTGCAGTGGGAGATTATTCGCTTCAGTTTGGACAGGGATTGGGATTATGGTCGGGGATGAGCTTCGGAAAGGGAGCGGCAGTAGCGGCTGTGGCCAGGAATGAAGTTGGCTTAAAACAGTACACTTCAACTAACGAAGCCCTGTTTTTTCGCGGTCTGGCGGCTACCCTGAAGTTTAAACGTATAGAATTAACGCCTTTTGTTTCTTATCGCAAGCTGGATGCAAGTTTAACAGATACGGTAGATGAGGAAGCAAGTCAAATTTCCGCGGTAAGCGAAACCGGCCTGCACAGAACAGCTGCCGAATTGAGCAATAGAAACAGTACAGATCAACTGATTTACGGGGTGGTTTCTCAGTACTCCGATAAGGCAGTCAGTTTTGGAATAACCTCCTATCAAACTCAGTTTGGCCGGTCATTCGAGGAAGGTGATCAGCCGTATAATGCCAGTGATTTTTCAGGAGACCGGTTAACAAACTTTAGCGGATTTTATAATTATGCCTGGCGTGGAGCATATTTGTTTGGCGAAGCAGCCCATAGTTTACAGTCGGGATCGGCTTTTGTGAACGGTGCAATGGCAAGCTTAACATCCCGGCTATCGCTAATTTTGCTTTATCGAAACTATCAGAAAAATTACCATTCCTTTTTTAATGAAGCAGTTGCTGAAGCTGGTAACGGTGTTAATGAAAAAGGTTTCTACACAGGCCTGATTTATACCCCGAGCCGTAAATATGAGTTTAGTTCTTATGTGGATTTTTTTCGGTTTCCCTGGATGCGATTCCGGGTGGATGCACCATCATCAGGGTACGAGATCCTGTCGCAGTTTAGCTACTTACCATCCAAAAGGTTTAAAGCAATGGTCCGGTACCGGATTGAGAATAAAGAGGAAAACGATAATCTGGACAATGTTATAAACTATCTTGAAACTGTTCGAAAGCAAAACTTCCGACTGGAATTTAGCTGTAAATTGAACGATAAATTCCAGGTAAGGAGCAGGGCAGAAGTGGTAGACTATCAAAAAGGTGAACAAATACCGGAACGAGGCTTTCTGCTCTTTCAGGATCTGAGTTATCATCCCATGATGGCCAGAGTTTCCGGAAATATCCGGGTGGCTTTGTTTGATGCGCAAAGTTTTAATGCACGCATTTATGCTTATGAAAGTGATGTGTTATACAGTTTTTCTGCACCAGCTTATCAAAATCGTGGACTAAGGTTTTATGCAAATGTGCGATTGCGGATGCGTAAAGACCTGGACTTATGGTGCCGGTACGCCATTACCAGCTATTCAGGTTTACAGGAAATTGGTTCGGGTTTAGACAGAATTGAAGGAAATAATAAGTCAGATTTTAAACTTCAGCTACGATTTCAATTTTGAAAAACATCGTTTTTAAAGGCGAGATAATTTTTGTCTGGCTTCTGGTGCCATTTCTTGCAGGCATTATTAGTGGGTTCAATATCACCACCGATATTTCGCAGCTTGTAATAATCAGTACCATTGTTTTATGGCTACTTAGCTTATGCACTTATTGGTGTTATAATAAATTCAATTTGCATCTTAATCGATGGGTTTCTGGCTCATTGATCTTTCTGTTGCTTTACAGCTTGGGACTGAGTGTTTACGTTTCCCGGAACGATTGTTTAAAGGAACAATACTATGCCCGAAAATCAGGGGATGCGTTGATTGCCTACATCTGTTCAGAGCCAAGGGAAACAAACGGAATTTTACGATTTGAAACTCAGGTTAGAGATGTATTCGGAGCTGATGGCATTACGCATTCTACCGGGAAACTGCTTATAGCTCTGAAATTAGATCCAACAGAAAAGTTAAGCCTTTCGTATGGTGACGAACTATTGCTGCCTTATAAAATTGCAGAAATTGACCCACCCTTTAATCCGTTTGAGTTTAATTATAAGAAGTACCTGTCTAATCAGGGTATCAACTATCAGTCGTTTATAAACTCCCGGCAGCTGAAAGTTCGGGCTCATGATAAAGGATATAGAATCATTGCCTTTGCGTATAAGCTGCGCCAGAAATTGATAAGAGAGTTTGTACGGTACATTCCGGATAAAGAGTCGGCGGCGCTGGCTTCCACTTTGATTTTAGGCTATAAAGCCGATCTAAGTCAAGAGATCATCAGCGCTTACTCTAAAACAGGCACCATGCATGTGTTATCCGTTTCCGGGATGCATGTATTACTGGTTTTTTCCATCCTGGATTTCTTCTTTCGATTGTTCGCTAAAAAACATCAAATCAAGATTGTAAAAGTTATTCTTATTCTGGCGGCTGTATGGTTTTATGCACTTTTAACCGGCTTCTCTTCGGCTGCTTGCAGGGCTGCCGTAATGTGCAGCATTTTTATTGTTGGAGAAACTTTCGGAAAAAAACGAAATCCATATAATACGCTGGCAGCCTCCGCCTTGTTGTTACTTGTTATCAATCCCTGGTTCTTGCTTGATGCCGGTTTTCAGCTTTCGTATATGGCCGTTTTAGGGCTTATCTACCTGTATCCCAAAATTAAGACCCTGCTCTATATCAAAAATAAAATACTGAAAAACATTTGGGAAAGTGCAGCTGTATCTGCTTCGGCGCAAATTGCAACCATTCCCATCAGTTTATTCTATTTTCATCAGTTTCCACTATACTTTCTAATTAGCAACCTGCTAATTGTGCTTCCCGTTGCGTTAATAATGTATGCGGGGATAGCTTTTATTGTGCTTGTTCAAATACCGGCGAATGCGGCGCTCAGCCTTGTTAAAATTCTGGGCGTTTTTCTAAGCGTCAGTATTAAATGGGTGAATGCCAGTTTAACGTTTATCGAGCATTTGGCCTATTCAAGTTTACAGTTTTTTCCTTACGGGGAATGGTTTTATCTTATTGTGTTTACGATGATACTTGGCCTGGCTGTAGCTATCCAGTTCAGATATAAAAAGTTGCTCTTTGTTTCAGTAGCAATGGCTGCGTTGCTGGCGTCTTATTCGGCATTAAATCAAATGGAGCGTTTAAATAAGCAGAAAGTGATTTTCTATAGTTTGAGAAAAGACAGAGCCGTAAACTTCTGTAACGGACGAAATTCCTATCTCTTTTCCAATTTGCATACCACGGAAAAAACGTATTCATTTTCAGTGAAGCCTTCCATGGATGCTTTGGCCGACAGTTTATTTTGGCTGAATAAGGTTCACTCGCAAACTACTGTTTATCATACTCAGAACCTTTTTGCTTTTAATAATTGGCGATTACTTGTTGTGGATAAACAGTTATGTAGCAGAAGTTTCGAAAATTCCATCCATGTAAATGCTGTTCTTTTAAGCGGAAATCCATCAATTAAGCTTAGTACTTTGAAAAACTTTGCCCGATTTGATGTGCTTTTAGCCGATGCAACTAACAAAGATTATCGTTTAAAAGCATGGGAATCGGAAGCCCGCAAGCTGAAGATTGATTTTCACATATTAAAAAGGAATCCCGATTTTGAAGTAGCGCTTAATTGATGTTAATTTAACCCAATTGAAATATCAGCCTTCGGCTGAACCGGTTTACAACAAACTTTCAATTATACTTGTTAAAGCAAGCATGTCTGTTATTTCGCATTCTAAAACTCCGTTCGAGATATTTCTAATAGGGGATACAGGCGATATTTCGCCAAGTAAACCCGACCCTGTACTGGAAACATTAAAAGCGCATTTTGATCCCAATCAGTCATCGGCGGTGATTTTTTTAGGCGATAATATTTACCCCAGAGGGATGCCTCCGAAAGGCACTCTCTTGAGAAAGAATGCAGAGAATACCTTGAAAATGCACTATGAAGCGTTGAAAGAGTATCATGGAAAAATTGTGTTCATTGCCGGGAATCACGATTGGAATAAGGGTAGGAAAGATGGTTATGATTATGTAGTTAGACAGGAGAAATACATTCAGCGGTTGTTCGAAGGACGAAACGTGTTTTTGCCTTCCAATGGCTGTCCTGGTCCCGTGGAAATTAAGATCAGCAAGCAATTAACCCTAGTGGCAATTGATACGCAATGGTGGATGCAGAAAGGATTGCGTCCGATTGGAAAACAGTACGGTTGCCAGGTATCTACAGAAGATGAATTTTTTGAGCAGCTCATTCGTATTCTGGAAGACAATAAAGACAAGCATTTGCTGGTAGCTGGTCATCATCCAGTGTATAGCTACGCCATTCATGGTGGGAAATTTCAGCTGAAACATCATATATTTCCCTTAACCATATACGATAAAAATGCCTGGATTCCGCTTCCGGGCCTTGGATCGCTTTTACCGCTTTACCGTAAGTTTCTAGGGGCCAGGGAAGATATGGCGCATCCACGGTATCGCCGCTTGCGTAAGAAACTCAAAGAAATATTAAGCAGGTATCCTAACCTTATTTATGCCGCCGGCCACGAACACAATCTGCAGTACATCTGCAAAAATCATAACCATTTTGTAGTTAGCGGTTCGGGTTCTAAAGTGAAATATGTTGTGCAAAGTGGTAAGCATTTAAGGTTTGGCGAAAAGGCAAAAGGCTTTTTTAAGTTGAGATATGATGTTGATGGTTCGGTGTATCTGTCTGCCTGGGCTGTAGATATGAGCCGTAAATTAGAGAAAGGCCGCCTGCTTTACGAAGAGCAGATTGTATGAAAAAATTACACTAAGCGAAAGTTTAATCGCTGCGAATTGAAAAAGTTACAACTATATTAGGCCGAAATTTATTAACCATTATACGATGAGGCCTAAACACCTTTTAATTCTTATTCTATTTAAACTGGCATTGCTTCAAAAAGCTTACAGTCAGAACAATCCAGCTAAAACACGCACTTTCTACGAAAAAGTTTATTTGCATTTAGACAGGGAAATGTATTTCGCGGGGGAAGACGTCTGGTATAAAGCCTACTTGCTGAATGCGCAGGTAAACCAGTTGTTAAACACCAGCAACAATTTGTATGTAGAACTTATTGCAGCTAATGCGAAGATAGTTGATCGTAAAGTTATCCGTTTGGAAGACGGAATCGGTAACGGCGATTTTAAATTGAGCGACTCTCTTCCAAAAGGAACCTATCGCATCAGGGCGTACACTAACTGGATGAAAAATTTTGGAGATAAATTTGTCTTCGATAAGGAAATTGAGATTAGTAATACGCTCTCTGCATCGTCAAAAGCCAGTTCTAAAATATCGGGCCAGCAAGCTGCTCTTCAAACTGCTGGCAATGAAAAAAAGGGCATACGTTTTTTTCCTGAAGGCGGGTCGATGGTTGAAAATGTGGCGGGTATAGTAGCGTTTAAAGCCGAGGATAATAAGGCAAAAGGAGTAAAAGTAAAAGGGGCAATAATTTCTTCCACCGGTGATACCATTACTTCATTTGTCAGCAATGAATCGGGTATGGGGCTTTTTGTATTTACGCCCGTTGCCGGAACCAAATATGTAGCAAAAGGCCATTTTGAAGATAAAACGCCATTTTCAACGGCTTTGCCATCGGCCTTGCAAAAGGGATTTGTATTACGGGCAACAAGTTCAGATTCCCTGATAAAGGTAATTGTAAGTACAAATGAAGCAACATTGAGCGAATACAAAGGCAAACAGATGCAACTCAAATTGAGGCACGGTGGAGTGCCCTATTCTGCGGTAAGTTTTGTGCTTAATGGGCTTCAATCGGCGGCCAGTTACATTAAGGCAGATTATCCTTCCGGAATTGCAGCAATAACTCTCAGCGATGATGCCAACAGGGAACATTGCGAACGTTTGGTGTTTATTGATCCCAAAAAGGTAGTTAAGGTGAATGTGCTTACGAATAAAGCAATTTACAAGTCGAAGGAAAGGGTGGTTGTTAACGTAAAAACTGTGGATGCACAGAATAAGCCGGTTAAAGCAGATATGTCCCTAAGCGTAGTTGATGCTTCTCTGGTACCGGTTGGGAAAGGCAATATTGTGTCTTACTTTAATCTTGAATCTGAACTGAGAGGTGACATTGACCGGCCAGAGCAATATTTTGATTCTGCAACCCCCGACAGGGCCAAAAAGCTGGATATATTGTTGATGACACAGGGATGGCGGGACTTTGTGTGGAAACGAATGAGGGATACTTCTTTTTCGATTAGTAATTTGAATGAAACCGGATTTACTATTTCTGGAAAAGTGACGGAGAAGAAATCGGATAAGCCATTAGCCGGGGTAAATGTGTCTTTGTTTGCTAACGGTGCTAAAGGAAGTAAGCTGTTCGGTACCAAAACCAACGCCAATGGAATTTATTTTTTCGACAACATAAACCTGGAAGGAAATCAGGTTATAAAACTTGTTTCTTCTGATATGGAGGGAAAGAAAACCGGAAAGATTATGCTTGATTCCTTATATACCAAGCCATTGGAGGTTAAGCCTCTTTCTGAAATAGATGAAAATGCTTTTTTAGCTACATTTTCTAAGGAAGCAGCAAACAGAAAGGAACAATTAAAGAAGTTCTCGCTAAGCGATACTATTGCAATTAAGGAAGTTGCCGTTAGACGGGAGAAACAAGTTAGAACATTTGATGACGTTCTAACCTCGTTTGGTTACCCCGACCAGAATTTTGTTATCACAGCCAAAGATCATGACTACAATAGCCTTTCCCACTATTTATTAACTAATGTAAACGGTGCAATGCCAAGCGATGACCCGACATCTGATGGAGTTGTTTTCATGGCAGATGGTAAAAAGGTGAGGCCAACTATTTTTGTGGATAAAAGGGAAGACCTGTTTCAGAGAATGGATTATTTCAGTCTCAGAATGGATTTAATAGAAAAGATTACTGTTAGGCACATGATGGGAATGATGGAAACAGATTCCTTGGGTAACAGAAATGTTAGTGGTAAGTCCAATCATGTTTATCTGATCTATCTTACCTTAAAACCCGGAGCTTTTGATCGTAAAGAGTTAAGTCTGCTGAATGCAAATGTTAACGGTTATTATTCGCAAAGAACGTTCTATAGCCCTATTTACAACAGTGTTAATCCTGGTTCGAAAGTGGATGTAAGAACTACAATTTACTGGCATCCGAATATAAAAACAGACGAAAACGGATCAGCAACGGTATATTTCAATAATGCAGATCCAAAAACGAAAGTGAGGATAGTAGCGGAAGGCGTTACACTTGATGGATTGCCTATTTCCGGCTCCGGTGGGTACGAAATCAAATAACAAAAAGGATGGCTCGATAATAAAAAGCCATCCTTTTTTATTGAATATCACTTTTAACCTGAGTTCGATTCACCCAATCCCGCCTACGAGCTAACAATAAAGGAACAACAGATTCCAGGGCGTGTTAATTTTAACACAGAGAGCACGGAGGAGGCGCAGGGCACAGAGAATTTCTGACACAAAGGGTTTAAGCGAAGCTTAAAAAGAGATCACAGAGTCTGGTACTTAACAGGCAGGTTGTATAGAACATTTAAATAACTCCAGCGGAGCGTTATGATAATAGATTTCAGATAAAATGCAGTAATAAAGCGCCGTAGCTTCGGCATGTTCCTTTAATTCAGATAGATAACATACCGCTCCGCTGGAGCTCTATTGCAAATAAGTGTTTCATTATTAACATATCGCACCTATGGTGAGTACGTTGAAGTATGATCTTCGTCACGGTAGAAAGAGATGTTTGTCAGGTTAGGGGCGGAGGAAAGAAAATGCTTATAGTAGCTCTGAATTTCTAGTGAGTGCCGGTATCGCGTCATTCGCTCCTTTACCTTTAAGCACCTGTCCAAAAAACTGGATGATCCCTGCGTTTCCCTCTGTGTTAAAATTTAATCAGCTCGCCCCACTCAGCCCTAAAAATAAAAAGAGGCCAATCGTAAAGAAAAGCCTCTTCCTATTGAATTTTAAAATTTACAGGCTTGTAAGCCGGGTTCTGTATCCGCCGGAGCGGCTTCTATCATTTATCTGGACTTGCCATTGCTAACAAGTTCTAACGCCCTACCCACCAACTTGAACGAGCAGCCCTAAAACGCTGGCTTATTTGGACTTTCAACTTCTGGGGTTTACCGCAATGTATGTCGCCATACAAGGCCGTGAGCTCTTACCTCACGTTTTCACCCTTACCCCGCAAAGCGTGGCGGTATCATTTCTGTGGCACTTTCCGTATTATGTTGCCATAACCCTTCCCGTTAGGAAGCAGAATGCTCTGTGTTGCCCGGACTTTCCTCTCTCCGCATAAAGCGAACAGCGATAGAACAGCCTGTGCGACAAATGTAAGGAAATTTTTTAGCTGTGGGATGGGGAATGCAGTATCGCTAATCAGCATTTAAAGCAAATTGCCAGCTTCCAGCTCCTCAATGGATAAATTAACAATAGGCGAGCTGCTAACCCCGTCATACTCCCATTTCTTTCAATAGGAAACCTGCGTTATCTACTTTGGATGCAATCCATAAAATATAACGAATATCAACCCCGATGGAGCGGCTGTAGCTTTCGTTCCAGGCAAAATCACTAATAGTGGCTTCGTACGTGCGATCGAAGTTTACGCCGATAAGTTCGCCCCAGGCATTTAAAACAGGAGAACCAGAATTGCCGCCTGTTGTATCCAGGTTGTAAAGGAAAGCAACAGGAACATCATTCAGGTCGCTTTTCATGAAGGGGCCAAAGTCTTTAGCCTGCCATAGTTGTTGAATTGCTTTAGGATAAACAAAGTCGGGGTTGGTGCTTCTGCCTTTTTCGATAATTCCTTTTACGCTGGTAAATGGTTGCATAAAGGTTGCATCGGCAGGGAAGTAGCCGCGAACATAACCATATGTAAGGCGCAAAGTACTATTCGCATCAGGAATAAAAACTTGTTGCTTTTGCATTTCTTTGATCAATACATAATCTGCCATAAGACTGTTGAACGTACCTTCGCGTTTTGAATTTTCGGGTTTTAAGGCCGATACCTGGTCCCTGATTTCACGTTCGAAGTTTAGCAACGGATCGTTGTAAGAGTTTATAAGATCAACCGATTTAATTAGCGTATTAAGGGTGTAGTCCTTGTCCTTTAGTTTGGTGTAAAAAAGTAGGTTTTCTGCAAAATCTTCCAGTTGTTTATCCGAGTCGAAGTTCCTGGATGATTGCTTTTCAACAGCACCAATCCTTTGTTTTTTAGGGAATCGGGATGCATCCGAAAGCATCTTTACAAAAATTGCCTTGTCTGCTTCATGATTGTAATTTTCGAACATCTTGCGAAGATTACTCTCTAGTTTCGGGAAATTGTCTGTGTAAAACTTGGGGCGTTCATTCGCTGGTTTTTCCGCCATTGCCGTTCTGAAACCGTTAATTTGACCAGCTATATTAATAAGCGTAGTACTGGTATAAATCTGGCTTAACCACAAATCGCGATAAGCATCAGCGTACACCAATTGATAATATTTGTTAATATCGGTCATCAGCGAACCAAATTTGTTGTTCAGTTCGGGATTGCTTTTTATAAATCCGGCCAGCGCGTCGTCCTCCTGACGTTTCCATTCCACCAGATCCAGGTTTTTAATACCCTTTAATTTGCCCTGGTAATTTTTTAAAGTATTAGCGTTGCGCTTAATGCGGGATGAAAGTCTGATTTCTGTTGCTTCATCATCTTTGCCGGCATCTTCTAAAGCCTTGTTCTGAAATTCATATAAACCAGTCATGTAAGGCAACAAGTAATCTTGCTGAAGCTTTAAAAACTGCCATGGCCTGTGACGATAAGTTTTTTCGGGGTAACCGAGAATAAACACAAAGTCATTTTCATTAGCGCCATTCGGATTTACCTTCAAAAACTTTTTAGGCTTGTATGGGATGTTGTTTTTTGCATATTTAGCGCTCGATCCATCGGGGGCAACGTACGCTCTCATAAATGAATAATCACCGCTATGACGGGGCCATGCCCAGTTGTCAGTTTCGCCGCCAAATTCGCCTATATTTTTACCCGGCACATACACCAACCGAACATCCTTTAAAACCTTATATTTAAACAATACATAGGTTTTTCCCATAAACATTTCGGCAATTTTAGCTTCTATCGTTTTATCGGCAGTTTGTACCTCGTTTACAATCTCTTTTATACGGGCTTTAATTGTATCTATTCTTGCTGCCGGACTTTTAATATCAACCACTGATTTTAATATTCTGGCAGAAACATCCTCATAACTTTCTGTAATTCGGCACGTTAAATCGCGAGCCGGAATTTCTTTTTCGTGAGTATTGGCAACAAAACCTTTTTCGAGATAATTATTTTCGGGACTGCTGGCTTGCTGTATGGCGCTAAATGCACAATGATGATTGGACAAGATTAATCCTTCAGCGGAAACAAAAGCACCAGAACATCCCCCTACGTTTACCAGTGCATCTACCAAACTACTGCTATCCGGATTGTATATATCCTTCTGATCTATTTTTAAGCCTGCCTTTTTAAGATCCAGTTTATTGACTTCGCTAAGCGGGAACATGCCTTCATCAAAAGGGCGGTAAGCGCTAAAAAGCACCAGCAAGAGCACTGTGACTAAGATGAAAGGAATAAGCTTTTTTAATTTGCTCATAGAATTATTTGGTTGTGCGTGTGTTACAAAACTACAATTAGCTGGTTACATAACGCACTTTTTAGATTAAGATGATTTGTTTTATCCCCGCGATGTTAAATTTGACTATGGCCGAAGATTTAATAAAAGTAAACGGAACAAGAGAAGAACAATACAAAAGCCTGTTGCCGCAGATAAAAGCATTGCTTAATGGCGAAGACGATTTGATCGCTAATCTTGCCAATATAGCCGCTGCCTTAAAAGAGCAGTTTAATTTTTTCTGAGTGGGATTTTACCTCGTAAAAGCAGAGGAACTTGTATTAGGACCATTTCAGGGACCCGTTTCTTGCACTCGTATTGCAAGAGGAAAGGGAGTTGAACCCAGCAACGGTGATTGTGCCAGATGTTGATGCTTTTCCAGGGCATATAGCCTGGTGTTCTTTATCAAAATCTGAAATTGTTGTGCCTTTGGTTGTTAACAACAAGTGTATACTGTGCTGGATGTTGATAGCGAACACCTCAGTTTTTTCGATGAAACGGATCGGGTATTTTTGGAAGAATTGGTAGAATTTCTGGTTAATCACTAATGTATATCAATCAATCAATCAATCAATCAATTAATTAATTGGGATTCGATTATAGCTCATTAGTTTTTTTAATTTTGACTTAATAAAAGTCGTAACATTTAACCGTGCTGAATCCAGCTTCTCTCGCTTCGCCGGTTTCAAAACCTACGCTTATTTCGGAAGAGCCACTGGTGTTTCCATAGCTAACTTTTCCGGTTGAAGCATCGTGGCTAACACCTAAACGCACCTTTTGATTTTTAAATGGATTGGTAAAGATGTCGAAGATAAGAGATACCACAAAAGACTCATTAGCGCCTTTTCCGGTTGTGCGATACCAAACCCCGGCATTTACAGCACCTCGTTTAAACTGAACGCCCGCACTTAATGAAGTGGCTTGTGCCTGTTTGTAATACACCACAGAAGGAATTAAAAAACTTCCAGCCTCATTGTATGGATCATAACGATCCAGGGCATAACGATAGCTCGCATGAACTGCTGTGCGGACAGGTGTAGGCAGAGAGGTTCCTGTAAACGATTCGTTAGGCTTATTTAAATGAAGCATGGAAGCTCCTATCATGGTGTTGCCGATTATAAAATTTACGCCGGCTCCGGCGTCGAAGTAATATTTACTGTTATCGGTAGGTACTTCGGCCAGTGAGGCAGAACCATCCTGACCGTTCCGGAAGTTAATCTGGTCTGAAAAAACTAGTTTGTCAAAATTCAGACTGCTATTGGTGATTCCCGCCTGCATTCCAAACGATGCCATAAAATTATCTGAACCAACGTTATAGGAATAAATTCCGGCAATGTTGTTTTTCTTTTGATAAGCGGTGCCTTCGTTTGAGCTGTTAACAATTAGGCCTACACCTCCGTTAATATTCTTAAACTGGTAATCGGCAGATGCGGTAAGATAGCTCAAATCGCCTTCCATGCCCGACCACTGATTGCGGTAGATCATGTTCATCCTGAAAGCTCCTTTAAACTGCCCCGTTAATGCCGGATTAAGATAAACCGGCGAATTGTAGAACTGGGAATAAATATAATCCTGTGCTTTGGAAATGCCCGTACCACATATCATCAACACACAACTTAAAATTAATCTTCTCACGGCTATAGTCAACCTCATCTTTATCTGATTAAATGGATAACTCCTGTTTTCTTAGGCTCTTGGTTGTTGTACGACATTCCTTTCCATTCGTTACCATTTTTAAACATTGCTGTAATTTCCCAGAAGTAAACTCCTTGAGGCACAGGATGTCCGTTAAAATTCCCGTCCCAGGCATCCAGCGGAGCACCTTTCGCATCAAGCTTGTTGGTTTTCCAAACAGTTTCGCCCCATTTGTTAAAAATGCGGAACTCCCAACGGTCAATTCCCGAACCTTTGGCCCTGAAAGCTCTTAATTCTTCGCTGGCACTATTAGGCATAAACGCATTCGGAACAAACAATGAACCTGGGGTGCCGGTAATGCGAACGATCCGTTCTTTTACATCGCTGCAGCCCAATGAGTTGCCAATCGTTAATTTTACTTTATAGGTTCCTGTGTCAGGATAAATATGCTCTGGGTCGTTTGCTTTAGAAGGAGTACTGTCATCACCAAAATCCCAGCTCAAACTGGTGTATTCGCCCTTTGTTTTGTTCTTGAAGCTAAAACGGTAATCCGGATACTGGATAACATCTCCCGGAAGGACATCAAAATCAGCCACAGCCGGCGCTACCACTTTAATATAATCCTTCATGACAAGGGTATCCATACAGCCATAATTACTTTTGGTGATTAGTTTTACTGTATAAGAAAGCTTATCTGCATTGTAAACCTGTGCCGGTGGATTTGCTCCGGTGTACGTTTTGCCATTCCCAAAATCCCAGATCTGCTGAATGGCATTCTTTGTTTGATTGTTGAATTTAACAGTAAGCGGAGCGCATCCTTCGGTAACATCAGCTTCGAATTTAGCTTCGGCCTGATGATAAACCGTGATCGTTTTTATTACAGTAGTATCCGAACAATTAGAGGCTATCAACTTAACTTTATAAACACCTCCTTTAAGGAAAGTATGTTCAATTGGCTCATCGCTGTTTGTGCGAATGGTATCAGAACCGTCTTCAAAAATATAGGTATAGCTTTGAGCTCCGGTAGTATAGTTGTAGAATTTAACAGTATGTGGTGCACAACCAGCCAATTGATGAGCTTCTACAACCAGATCAGGCTGTACGGTATTCGGCGCAACTTTAATGTTATGAGACAGGGATTGTTCGGCTCCGCAAGCGTTTCGTTGTGTCATGGTTACGGTGAACGTTTTTGTTTTTCCCGTCATGAAAGTATGCTGTGGAGAGCGGTTGTCGGTATATGTCTCTTTTGCACTGCCATCACCAAAATCCCAGATATATGTACTGGATGCGCTTGGTGAAGAGTTTTTAAATGTAATTTTAAGTGGCGAACATCCTTCAACAGCGCTAGGTGAAAATCGAGGTGCAGGCTTACCGTAAATGGTTACATAAGCGGTATCCATAGAAACGGCACATTTTGATTTCGCTTTAAGGATGATGACAAACGTAGTATCCTTATTATCAGCTCTTGCCTGATAGGTTATAGTTCCCGGATGTTGCTGATAAGAGATCTGGCCGTTCCCGAAATTCCATTCAAAATCAACTCCTTCAATGTTTTGAGTTTTGTTGCTGAAGCTAACCGGAACAGTACCACAACCTTTGGTAATGCTGGTTGTAAATGCGGCATTTGTAGCGCTGTTAGTTTTAAATGTATGACTAAATGCGGTTTTGCCACAACCTAAAGCACTGGTTACTTCCAGTTTTATAGTTACAATGTCGCCTGCATTTTCCAGCGTATAGCCGGGGAAATCAAAGCTTTTTCCGATGGATTTATCGTTGACAAACCACTCGTAACTATCGCCAGAATCCGAAATTTCTGCCTTAATGTTTTCTTTTGTGATGTTAAATGGAGCACAAGCCGCTTCTGAGATCCAGTTGTAATTGGCTTTTGCTCCTTTAGAAACCTTTACAAATATCGAGTTACTGATGTTTTGCTGACTTCCATTACATAAAACCGAGCTTACAACCCGGCGATAATAGGTGCTTTGCGTTAATGTTACCGGTTGAAACGTTGCTTCGGTTGCGCCGGTAATTATTGCCCAGTTATTCCCATCTGCACTTTGCTGCCATTGATAACGGTAAGATCCATCGGCCCCTTGTGGTAAAGAACCAATAAGTTTGGCAGGTGTTGTTCCCAAACAAATGTGCTGATCTGAAGAAACAGAGTTATTGCTGATGCCCTTCTGTACGTCGACCTTTACAATGGTACTGGTCTGCGTACAGCTTCCAGACTTAACTGTTCTGCGGAAGAATACGGCTTGTGTTACAATTACATCCAGGCTTTTCTGATTTTGCAGATTAATAGCTGTCCAGTTGCTGGCGTCGGCGCTGCTTTCCCAGGTATACAGGTATTCGCTTGCATCGCCACCAGTTGGCTGAGAGCCTTGAATGGTTACTTTTACGCCTTCGCAAACGGTATATCCGGTATAACTTATAGTATTATTTGCAAGCGGAGAAAGGTTATTGATTACCACCTCATCCGAACTTGAATTACATGTTCCCGGACCCATGATTGTCCATTTAAAGCGATAAACCTGACCTGGTTTTAAGCCTTTTGCTACAGCATCCAATTTGCCTGCATCATCAAAAGTGATTCCGGCTTGGGTTGAACTTAAAGTCCATTTACCAGTACCACTTCCAGGGTGATTTCCATTTAGTTTTATCTCCGTTTCACTGCAAAGTTTCAGATCCTGACCTGCATCTGCAATAACCGGAGCCGCAGTAACATTAATGGTGATACTTACAGGTTCGCTTGTACATCCGGCCGCATTTACCGGCGTTATTGTATAGGTGACAGAGCCAGCAGTGTTTCCGGTATTAACCAAAAGATCGTTTATGCTGCTTGCAGTGATTGCACCTGTTTGATTCGTGTTGCCGGTTATTGTACCTGTTGCTGTACTCGTCCAAGTGTATTTAGTATTACTTACTGATGGTGTTAATGCGATTGCAGTTCTCTGACCAGTACAAATAATTGCGTTGGCCGCTGTTGCACGAACACCTGGCAGCGGCAAAACCTTAACTACTAATTTGAACGATTCGCCAGGACAGCCATTTGCTTCCGGAATTATGGTGTAAGTTACGGTCGCTGTATTGCTCGGATTAGTGTTGATTAAGACATCCTTAATGTCGCCAGTACCACTTGTGCTCCATCCGGAAGCATTATCAGATCCAATCGCCGTCCAGTTAATTTTGCTACCCTCAATAACCGCTTTCGCAGAGTACGAAAACTCAGTTCCGGTACAAATTTCGGCATTGGCCGCTGTCGTAATTTTGTTAGGAGGGAAGATGGTAAGAATCATAACATCCTCAACTTTATCACAAGGAGCAGGAATATTAGTGCTGGCGCTTAAAGTTAAGGCTACCTGTCCCGCTGTAATTTCAGCTTGGGTGGGTAAGTATTGTGCATTTAAAGTGTTTCTGTTTGGTATGAATGTTCCGTTGCCACCTTTCCATGAAAAACTTGCTACCGGAGGACCACTTAACACTCCTTGTAACTGTACACTGCTGCCTGCGCAGATTGACTGATCAGTACCGGCGCTAACCGTTGGCGATTCGTTGAACGTAAGTGTTTTTGTAATGGATGCCGTGCCGCAATTGTTCTTTGTTGTGATCTTTATGGTATATGTACCGTAATCTTTAAAAAAGATAGAAGGTGTTTTTGATAAGCCAGTAGTTTCTTCTCTAAACTCGTAAGCTCCTCCTGAAATTTCCCAGGAATAAGTGTCTGGTTCAACTTTAAAAGTACCTTCAAAATTGGTGGTCACCGGATTGCCCTGCGTGTTGCTGAATGTTAATAGCTGGCCTTTTCCACAAATATTAGATTGCCAGTTTGCTGTTATAGTAGGCGAAGTATTTACAACAATTGTTTTTTCTTCCGTGCTAACAGGTTCGCAGGATGAGCCGGCAGTTAAAGCCACGGTATATATCCCGGGAACGGTAAACTTGAATTCGGCATTTTCTGAAGATGAACTTGTTCCGTTTACAAACACCGGTGTTGAAGGACCTTTTACAACCCATTTGAATGAATTGGGAGCACCATTCGTTGCATCAATAACAGAAGTGTTGGTTGTTTTAATAGCAGAAGAAACACAAAACGTTTCCCCGTTTAAACTGAAGGACGGTTTTGGTGGATTCTGGATAAATATTGGGCGCTCAATAGGTGCTGCCTGGCAATCAGAATTACTTTCAGACTCCAGTCGGATGGTATGAAGCCCCGCTGTGGTAAAAGTATGTTTAAGCTGATAGGTAAGTGGAACGCCTCCCGGTGTCATTAGTTTATTATCTACATACCAGTAATACACCACATTATTGTTATTACACTCTGGTGAGGTTGCGCTTGGGTTTTCGCCAGCAATAGAGTTGTTAACGATTGTCAGCGAGGTATTCAAACAAGCAAATTCCGGTGCACCGAAACGATTCTCAGGCTGCGTTACAACTTTCGCCTGGGTAGAAACCGGTGTTCCAATTTCATTACAGAACGGACTCATTAACTGCATGCCAATTCCAAACACATTGTAATAGCGAACGCTTCCTACAACCACCTGGCTACCGCATGAAGATTTGTAGTAACTGTGTTGTACAATACCACCAGCAGCTTTAATCTGGTTAAATGTGTAAGTTTCGATAGCCTGGTCTCCCCAGTTTACCCGGTAAGTATAGCCCGGAAAGTTAGATTGGATACCGCTAGCTGAATTGATTTCAACACCGTATTTTAATGTCCCGTTAGGTAAACAAACTGTGTTGCTTCCAAACGTACTAAATGGGGTATTTTGAGTATTATTTACAATGAAGAAGGATTGTGTAGCGATTACTCCGTTAAGACTTGCCTTAACAGTTACCGTGTAATGGCTGATGTTTGCTATAAATTGTTCGGTGGATGCTCCATCAAACGAAAGTTGTTTTACATCTGCTGCATTAAATTCGTTAATTATGTTAGCTGTTACCGTTGCACCGGTAGTTGACGTATTCGTTAAATTGAAGCGTGTATTTGCCCGTCCCGAAGCACAGGAACCAAATGTTTTTGGATTGCTGCTTAGGGTTTGCGTTGGTGCGTCAACACTTGCTTGTAATCCCGGCATATCTGCAACTGTAAATGCTGCCGAAGGTTGTGAAACCGAAACAGGGTTGGTACTCTTAACCCTAACCATATAGTTGCCTGGTGCCAGGTTGCTTGGTAGCAAGCCATTCACGAAGGTTGTGTAATGACTGTTATAGCTTCCAATCAACTGCTCGTTGCTGAAATTTCCGCTGGCATCCGATAAATAAAGCCTAAAGCTATTGTTCGGTAGAAGTAAGCCTTTAGTATCTGTTAGGGTTACAGGTATACTTATTGTCGATCCCCTTCCATAGGAGCCATCCTCAGCTCTGCCAATGGATATTGTTTGTGCTTTAGATGTTAAGCTAAAACACGTAATAAGTAAAATAGGTAGAAAAATCCTTTTAATCATCTGCTCTGCAAAATCACCCGACATATTCTGGGATTTTATAGTGTGGTGTATACGGCGTCTTTCGCCGAATTGATTCGTGTAGAATATCTGCTGAAAGTCATTAAAATGCTGACCTTTAGCTCACTAATCATTACAGGCCCAGGGTAAAGTCGTAAACAACGGTGGCCCGGGCATTCAGCCCTTTAGCGGTTGCTCTTCTAACTTTACTTTTAAGGACGTATCTGAAGGTTCCGCCGGCAAGGTATTCTTTAAGCTCAATTCCTTCAGATGAAATCGGGACATTTAAAATACTTGCTTTTGTATCCGGATTGTTCGGGATGGCTACTACCTGCAGGGGTTCCTTGCCTTCGCAATTAAGAAAGCCATTTACCGACTCGAGATTTGCAAAGTTGCTGGCATCGTCGGCATTTGAGAGCTCCAGCTTAAAACTTCTCAGTTTGATAGATTTAATATTCCTGGAGCCAAAGCCGGGGGCAGAAGCTTTAACAAGCGAATCCATGTCAATTTTTACCTGAACCTCTTTAAAGGTAACCTCAGATGTATTGGCTGCTAACTTTGGAATCTCAAACTCGATAACTTTTGGCGAAGCACTAATGCTGGTTTGTAATGCTTCAGCTATTTTTTTACAGGAAGTAATGGTTAATGCGAACACGCAAACAAGGGTGGTAAACAATAATTTCATACTGTTAAAAATTAAATGGAGATTGATTGTAATGTGCTAGTAGAGAGGAGACTTAGATGAAGTTTTCTACGGAGGCTTTGATGGAAAAGTTACCGTTTGAAGAAGCCCGTTGTGATAAGAGGGGGGATAAGGCTGATTTAAGGTAGTTATACAGTGAAGGCTGTGTATTTCGGGTATTTGTACGGCGAAACCCGATATTTCTACTTGGGGATTGCCGGTAGTTTTAAAGGGAAATAAAAAAGGACCTTATGCAAGGTCCTTTTTACTGAATTCTGAAGTTTTGTGAAATTCCACATCTGGGAAATCTCTTATTGCTGTATTAATGGCCCAGTCGTTATCTGCTAAGAAAACCACATTATCATCTTTATCATATGCAATGTTAGATGCTCTTCTGTAAACAATCTCTTCCAATTGTTTTTTATTAGTTGATGTAACCCAGCTGGAGCGCTTGTAATTTAATGGACGGAAGGCACATTTGGCGCCGTATTCATGTTCCAAACGGAAGCTGATCACTTCGAACTGAAGCTCACCCACGGTACCAATGATTTTTCTATTACCTGGTTGTTGAATAAATAGCTGGGCAACACCTTCTTCGGTTAACTGCTGAATGCCTTTTTCCAATTGCTTGGTCTTCATCGGATCACGGTTCTCCACCTCTTTGAAGATCTCTGGCGAGAAGCTTGGTATACCTTTAAACTTTAATTTTTCGCCTTCAGTTAAGGTATCCCCAATTTTAAAGTTACCGCTATCGTACAATCCAACCACATCGCCAGGCCATGCTTGTTCTACCAAACTTTTTTCATTAGCCATGAAGTCCATCGGATTGGCAAACTTTAATTTCTTATCCAAACGGGTGTGATAATAGAATTTATTCCGTTCGAATTTACCAGAGCTGATTCTTAAGAAGGCAATGCGGTCGCGGTGATTAGGATCTAAGTTGGCATGTATCTTAAACACAAAGCCAGTAAAGTTTTTCTCGGTAGCCTCAACTGTACGCGTTTCTGCGTCTCTAACGGTTGGGCTTGGAGCAATGTCAATAAAGGTGTCCAGCATTTCGCGAATACCGAAGTTATTAATGGCACTTCCGAAAAACACCGGCGCAAGCAAGCCATCCAGATAGAGTGTTTTATCAAGCGAACCATAAATACCATCCACTAACTCAAGATCTTCTTTTAGCTTTTGAAGAGCTTTTTCCTGAAGATACTCTCTTAGCAGATCATCCTCCAGATCTTTTACCTGGATAACAGGTTCCGTCACTTTACTCTTGTCCGATTCGAACAGGTTTAGCTGGTTGTCGAAAATGTTATAAACACCTTTAAACGTGTAACCTTGTCCAATTGGCCATGATTGCGGACAAACACTGATCTTTAAAATATCTTCAAGCTCGTCCAGTAAATCAAATGGGTCTTTACCTTCACGATCCAGCTTATTGATGAAGATAATTACCGGCGTACTTCGCATACGGCAAACTTCCATCAGTTTTTTGGTTTGTTCCTCAACCCCCTTCACGCTATCCACTACCAGAATTACACTGTCTACCGCCGAAAGTGTACGGTAAGTATCTTCAGCAAAGTCTTTGTGGCCCGGTGTATCCAGAATGTTTATTCTTTTTCCTTTGTACTCAAAACCCATTACCGATGTAGCAACCGAAATACCACGTTGTTTTTCAATCTCCATAAAATCGGAAGTGGTGTTCTGGTTAGCTTTGTTCCGTTTAATAGCCCCGGCGGTATTAATAGCCCCTCCAAACAGAAGGAATTTTTCTGTAAGAGTGGTTTTACCAGCATCCGGGTGACTGATAATTGCAAACGTTTTTCTTTTTTCTATTTCGGGATGAGTACTCATATTTATATTTAATACGCAGGAATGCGTTTTGTATTAACCAATAAAAATTTAAGGAGTTAGAAGAACAGGACGGAAATAATGTAAGCTAAAGGGCTCTTCTTCATGTTGGCTGCAAAGGTAAGAATTAGCTTGAATATTAAGGCCGTTTTAATCCGACTAAAACTGCAGGGGTAAGAAGCGAGGCTCGCTTTATTGATATTGCTAAAGCCTTTATATTTTTAAACAAATAATTTCCCTTACTTTTTAAGCTCATAATAACCCACTAATTCTTCCCAGCGGGCTCCAGGTTTGCGATAGTAGAAGAAAAACTGGTAACTGTTACCCGTTTGAAAATACGAGCCTTCAAAGGTCGTATGATCGGGATAAACGTGTTGGCCAGAGCGTTCTACCCATACATATTGATAATCATAAACACCTTGCTTTAAATAAACTTCGCCATAAAAACGCTGTTTGGCAGCATCATAAGTCAGTCGATTTTCTTCTTTTAGGTTATAATCATTAAACTTTCCAATCACATAGGCCTCGCCATTTTCAGAAGGAGCCGGACTAGCAAGGGTAAAACCTACACGTGCATAATCAGCATCCGTCCTGTTATCCCGTCCATCCTGATTGCGAATAAAGAAACTGCCGTTAGAATCAAACAAAAAAGCATACGTTATACCATTCAAATTCGCATCCGGAAGTAATTGTACTACATTTAACGAATCTCTTACTATCCGGGCAATTCGCTCTGATTTGAAACGCAGGCTACGGGTGTCAAAATGCCTGAACTCGCCGCCGCCAGCAAAGTCAAACGAACGTACGTCATTATATATCAACTGTCCTTGTCTCACGAAAGTGGGGCGCTCGGCATATACCGAAATATCAGACCTTCCATTTTGCATGATAAAGGTTTTTACATCCAGATACGGATTCTGGATATTCAGCTGCCCGTGGTTAACTATGAAATTGATCTTTTGATTTTTTGCTCTGTTCTCAATCTGATTGGAAGCCACCATTTCTGCGGTGATGCTCACCCGTGGATTAACTACGAAGAACCGGCGGGTTAAAATCAGTTTGCGTTGATCTGCATTTTCAAAGATCTTTAAAAGATAATTCCCTGAGATTTTTGGTTTGATACTGTAGGTCGGGAAAATGAGCTCGTAATGCGTATACTTTTGGTAAGTATTAAACGAATAACGATAATTATTAATGCGGTCTTCGGTAAAGTTTTCGAGGTAATCGATAGGAGAGAGGCGGCTGCTGTTCCATTTGGCATCGCAATGTTCTATGGTGTAGTAAAAGTTGCGGGTTCCTCCTCTCAAATCATCAAAGGCTAGCAGCAATTCGTCTGACGAGCCTAAGTTGATGACCGGCAACGATTGCTCTTTGTTGCGGTTATAAAACTCTATTGTTTTTATCTGTGGGATGTATACCCAATCGCTGTAAACCAACTTCTGATCAGGAACCTCCTCTTGTACCGTTCTTTGTTTCTTTTGTGAGAATACATTGAATGACAAAAACAGAATAAAAACAATAGAGAAATATTTCATACCTCTAATAACGCTAAATTCTTCGATTAAGCGTTTTCGAGTTCCAATATTTGTTCGGCTAAACCTTCCCAGTCGGCTTGTACAGCCTGAAGTTCCGTTTTAGTTTTCTGATATTTTTCATTCACCTCGTTCAGTTTTGGCTGATTGGCGTAAATGCTTTCATCGCCCAGCTCCAATTCAAAACGCTTCAAATCTTTTTCAAGAGATCCAATTTTTTCCTCCAGTTGCTGTAAAGTCTGATTCAGCTTTTTCAACTGTTTACTTTTATCCTCCGTTGCAGAAACTTTCTGTTTAGGCTTCTCTTCTTTTTTCGGTTGCGGTGCAGCAGCTTTAGGCGTTGTCGGACGTTTAGAAGCCCATTCTTCATATTCCTGATAAGTACCTGGATATACTTTTATCTGCTGATCTTCAATATACCAGATTTTATTAGCAACATTATCAAGGAAATACCTGTCGTGGGAAACCACAATAAACGTTCCTTCGAATTGTTGTAAGGCCTGAATCAGAATGTTTACCGATTGTATATCAAGGTGGTTGGTGGGCTCATCCAGAATAAGAAAGTTTGCATCCGCTGTAAGCGCTTTAGCTAAAGCAACCCTGGATTTTTCACCTCCTGATAATACTTTGATTTTTTTAAAAGCATCGTCACCGGTGAAAAGGAAACATCCTAATATGGAACGAAGTTCAGTCTCTGTATGTTTTGGTGCAAAAGCCTGAAGCTCCCTAAGGATTTCATTTTCAAGATGCAACGATTCTAGCTGATGCTGAGCAAAGAAGGTAACGCTTACATTGTGTCCGGTTTCTGAAAGTCCGGTATAATCTTTATCAGTTTTTGCGATAATTCTTAACAGGGTAGATTTACCGCGTCCGTTAGCTCCGATCAATGCAATTTTATCACCTTTCTCAATCACCGCATTGGCATGGTTCAGAATTTGCAGACCCGGATATTCCTTGTGTAAATCTTCTAAACGTACCACATGACGACCTGATTGCTTGCTGAACTTGAAACTGAAGTTAACCGTTGGATTATCATCATCCACATCGTCTACACGTTCCATTTTTTCCAACGCTTTAATACGCGATTGAGCCATTTTTGCCTTGCTCGCCTTTGCTCTGAAACGCTCAATTAAACGCTCTTCCTGACGTATTTTAGCTTGTTGGTTTTTATACTGTCCGCTTTGGATTTCTTCGCGTAAGGCTTTTTCTTCCAGGTAGAAACTGTAATTACCTGCATATGGAATCAATTTTCCTTTGCGGGATTCTACAATGCGGTTTACAACCCGATCAAGAAAGTAACGGTCGTGAGATACAATAACGATAGCACCTTCAAAAGCCTGGAGATAAGTTTCCAGCCATTTGATAGAGGGTAGGTCAAGGTGGTTGGTAGGCTCATCCAGCAACAAGATATCAGGAGCCTGAAGCAGGATGCGGGCAAGCATTACACGCATTCGCCATCCTCCCGAAAATTCGGCTAAGGGGCGATTCTGTTGTTCTTCACTAAAACCAAGTCCGGCAAGAATTTCATGGGCTCTAAACTCAATGCTATAGCCATCCAAAGCCTCAAACTCGTGCTGTTTATCACTTAATTTATGAAGAATATCTTCCGAATAATCTGTTTCCAGCTTTTTTAGAAGGTTTTCTATTTCAGTATGCAGTTGGTTCTGGCGCTCGAAAGCTTCCATCGCCACATGCAAAATGCTTTTTTCGGAATGGTAAGAAAGCAGATCCTGGTTAAGATAGCCTATTTTAATGTCTTTCGCCATTGAAATAGTGCCACTGGTAGGCGAATATGCGCCAACAATAAGCTTCAATAAAGTGGTTTTACCGGTACCATTGGCCCCAATCAGGCCAGTTTTTTCTCCCGGTTTTATATGCCAGTTGGCTTCATCGTACAACGCTCTCGCACCAATCTCGAACGTTAGGTTATTAATTGCAATCACATCGCAAATTTACGATTTTATGAGATAAGATTGGCTGTAGAATTTGTAAGGAGTTTGTAGCGAAAGGTTTGCTTGGAATTTTGTAATATTGCGTGGCCTGATTTTGTTACAATTGATGATGGGAGCTTGTCGCAATTTAACTTGTTAACGAATCTTTTACTCATTGTATGGCCTTTACCCTAGTTCGCTAACACATTCATATGAAGCACTTATACTTTATACTGTTTTTCTTATTGGTAAAAAATACTGTTTCTTCTCAAACCTGGCAGTCCTTAGGTCCCTCGGAAAATACGTATGAACATCCAAATGGGCTATATACAAGTTTAGCTCTTAGTAAAACGGGGCAGCTTTATGTTGCCTTTCAGGACAATAATAACTCTAATAAATGTTCAGTTATTACTAATCTGAATGGTTCATGGACTTTGTTAGGAAGCTCGTTGTCTTCCTCTGCCGCTTATTTCACTGATATAGCCCTTAATTCGGCCAGTATTCCTTACGTGGCGTTTGTTGATGGAAGTTTGGACAATAAACTTTCTGTTAAGAAATATAATGGAAGTTCATGGGAGGCCGTTGGTTCTTTAGGTTTTTCACCTGGGGCGGTTGGCTACACTAACATTATTATTTCTCCTGCAGATGAACCTTACGTTTGTTATATAGATGGTTTTAATAACGATAAGATTACTGTTAAAAAATTCGATGGTACAAATTGGGTAACAGTGGGAACTGAAGGCTTTTCAATAGGGGCGGTTCAGTATCCTAAAATTGCTTTTTCTACTTCTGGAGAACTTTATGCCGTCTACCAGGACGTTTTTATTAGTTCTAGGATTCGGGTGCGAAAATTCATAGAAGGATCTGGTTGGGGATCGGTAGGTTCAGTTGTGTCTTCAGGTGTAGGCGACTATCCAGATATTGCAATTGATGATACAGGAACACCGATTGTTTCATATTGGAGTAGTGCTTCGAAAGAAGTTGTTGTTAAAAAATGGCAATCAAATAACTGGCTTAACCAAGGGACTATTTCTACTTTCAATAATTCAGTAAGAGGGGCAATTTTAAAACTATCGAAGTATAATACTCCATATTTATTGGTTGTTGGTAGTCAGGAAAATCTAATTTTTAAGAAAGATAGTTTAGCTACAACATGGAGTAATCATTCAAGTTTTTCATTCAACGGCGGGAATGCAGAATATGGTGATATTGCATTTTGGGAAAATCAGTTATGGTGTACTTTATCTAGTTCCAATGCGAAGCTTTCTATTGTAAAGAATACAGCTACTGGGTGGGATAATTTTATTACTACAAATAGTCTGGATGGTGCTTCTGGAAATGGTTTTCCTTTACTGTCATTTGATAGAGTCGGAAACCCTTTCACTGCATTTTACGATGCTAATCAAGGTACAACTATCGTAAAATCATATATAGGTGGAGCATGGATTACATCATCGTCATATCAAAATGCGCCGTTTGATGAATTGGTTGGTTTTGAGATTGCTCAAACAAATTCCCTTAAGTATCTTGTTTATGAAAATATTAGTACCTACCCGAGTACATTTCAAGTGGTTAGACAATCGAATAGTGTATGGTCAAATTTTGGAACCACAGTTTCTGGAGAGAAATTTCGTGGCCTAAAGGTAAATGGTAAAGGCGAGATTTATTTGATATTAGAAAACGGTATAAAAAAATATCAATCTGGAATATGGTCGGATATTGCGGTTAACTCAGATATAAAATCATACGCATTTGATTCTGCTGGAAATATATGGGCATTATTTAATGATACTAATGCTGGATTGTATAAAATTAAAAAGTATTTATCTGGAGTATGGACGGATGTTGCGAGCTTATATTATAGTTATTATAATCCCAAATTTACCCTTAATGCCAATAATGAGATCTTTGTAATTAGCGGAAGTCCCTTGGATCAAGGAGTTTTTGCGTTTAAATACGCGGATTCCCACTGGCAGATGCTGGGAAGCTTTATTTATAGTTTCGATTTATATGAAAGCTTTGACGGTATTATTCCTTATAATATTTTTATTGGGTCTGATAATTCAATATACTCATACGTCTCGGCAGATAAAATAAATGCCTACAAGCTTGTTAACAATCAATGGACTAATTTGGGCGTTATTAGTAGTAACAATTCTATGTATGGTGTTGCAGCCCTAAATAAAAACAACAATCTCATTGCGCTTTACAGGTCTTATCATGGACTTTATTCAAAAGTTTATGGAGATTATATAGTTTTACCTGTAACCCTCCTCAACTACGCAGTTTCCAAAACCTCAACCTCGGTGCAATTAAACTGGTCTACATCAACAGAACAAAACAATGATTACTACTTAGTAGAAAAAAGTAGTAATGGAACAGATTTCTCAGAATTGGGCAAAGTATCATCTAAAGGAAATACTTCAGTTTTATCGGCGTATAATTTTTCAGATCTCTCACCATCGAACGGTATCAACTATTACCGTTTAACCCAAGTAGATAAGGATGGAACTAAAACAGTTTTAGGGATTAAAGAGATTAATTTTGAAATCAGTCAAGCACAAGCAGTTATTTATCCGAATCCAATAGAAGGGACTTCCTGTACAATCACTGTGCCCAATGCTAATCAAAAAACGGCTCTTGTCAAGATTGCAGACCTCATGGGCAAACAGGTTTTCAGCGGAAACGTAAACATTGATGGGAATAAGCTGTCTGTCAATTTAACAACAAAACCAGGTTCAGGTATCTATCTGGTCTATGTGGATGGATTTCAGCCTATCAAGTTGGTTGTTAAATAATAATCCTTTACAATATCTGGCTAGCAGTCTCTTATTAGCCATTCCAAAATTGTAAACACCAGTACGTGCATTTATTGCTCATGCTGGTGTTTTTTTTATGGGCTCTGTAGGAGATTTGACTTTCATTTTCCAATCTTGAGCCAAAATCGCTATCAACGTGTGCATCCAAATAATACTATCATTTTTCTCTATTACACATAAACCAAATCGATTTTGATTGGTTGCAGGGTTAACTTAAATTTGATTAAATCCTTAATAAAATAGAAAATTTTAACCCTTAAAAAGCATTCTAATGGAACACGAGTCTCAAGACATCAGCAAATGTCCTTTTCATAACGGTAGCCTAAAAAGCAACGCAGCGGGTAGCGGAACCCAAAACAGGGATTGGTGGCCCAAGCAGCTGAAAGTAAATATTCTTCGCCAGCATTCTGCTAAATCTAACCCTATGGACGAAAGCTTTGATTACACAAAAGAATTTTCGAGCCTTGATCTGAATGCACTGAAAGCTGATTTGAACGCCCTTATGACGGATTCGCAGGATTGGTGGCCAGCGGATTTCGGGCACTATGGCCCACTGTTTATACGTATGGCATGGCATAGTGCTGGCACCTATAGAGTGTTTGACGGTCGTGGCGGTGGTGGGTCTGGTCAGCAGCGTTTTGCACCATTAAACAGTTGGCCTGATAATGTGAGTTTAGACAAAGCACGTCGGTTGCTTTGGCCAATAAAGCAAAAATACGGACGCAAAATTTCATGGGCCGATCTGATGATCCTTGCCGGAAATGTTGCACTCGAATCAATGGGATTTAAGACTTTTGGCTTTGCCGGTGGTCGTGCCGATGTTTGGGAAGCTGATGAGGACGTTTATTGGGGCTCTGAAACTACCTGGTTGGGGAACGAACATCGCTATGCGCATGGATCTCCTGGTGCTGCTGAACAACATGGAGTTTTGGTTAGCGATGATGATGCGGATGGTAACGCCCATTCCAAAAACCTTGAAACACCTTTGGCTGCCGCACATATGGGTTTAATTTATGTAAACCCAGAAGGTCCAAATGGTAATCCCGATCCTATTGCTGCGGCTAAAGATATTAGGGATACGTTTGGCAGGATGGCAATGAACGATGAAGAAACAGTTGCTTTAATTGCAGGTGGTCATAGCTTTGGAAAAGCACATGGTGCGGCAGCATCAAGTCATGTTAGCCACGAGCCTGAAGCTGCCGGACTAGAATTACAAGGTTTTGGCTGGCATAACAGTTATGGTACCGGTAAAGGTGCGGATACTATTACCAGTGGTTTAGAAGTAACCTGGACAAAGACTCCAACTCAATGGAGTAATAACTTTTTTGAGAACTTGTTTGGATTTGAATGGGAGCTAAGTAAAAGTCCGGGTGGGGCACATCAATGGGTGGCAAAGAATGCGGAACCTATCATCCCTGATGCGCATGATAGCACGAAGATGCATTTACCTACTATGCTTACAACCGATCTTTCACTACGTCTTGATCCTGCATACGAAAAGATTTCCCGTCGTTTTTTAGAAGATCCGGACG
>Ga0307408_100000671_pt1 | contig 28437 bp, 24 predicted proteins | sample 322Cmetagenome_FD_202116 | JGI IMG/M metagenome (GOLD analysis project Ga0307408, IMG submission 202116) | Maize rhizosphere microbial communities from greenhouse at UC Davis, California, United States - 322HYB-C-3 | ecosystem: Host-associated > Plants > Roots > Rhizosphere > Soil | place...
GGAATTTAAGTGCTCAAGACCGCCACCTCCTGCCGAAGTATTATGAACAATAAATACATAGCGTTTATTCGGATTTTCGCCAAAGATCGCAGTCTCTGTTTCTACAATTTTTGTAATATCGGCAGTTAATTTAGCCTTATCATAATTGCCGCCGCCGTACATTGCAACCTCATGCTTTACACCAGCTGCAGTAAATTCAATTACATCCTGATTACCCACTTCAAACGGTGTGTCATATAAGGTGTCAAAATCAGGGGCAAAAAAGGTGTTGCTTTTTCCTTTTACAGGATCAAGACCGGTAGAAATTTTACTCCAGTCGTTTGTTAAATTAATTTTTATGGTTGAAGGTTCATTTAGCCAGCCATTTACATAAAGAAAGATTCCGCTTGTAGACAAAAAGGCATGAGAGGCATCTACAAAACTCGTTCGTACAGAAAGTTCAAAAGCATAAATACGGTAGCTTAACCGAACGGACTTATTGTGCTGAAGCTGAATTCTCCAGGTGTTTTTATTAATCTTAGCAAAACTTAATGGGGAACCTTTATCGTCTTTGGCAGCAAATTCCTCAAGGTTTTTTGCAAATTCTCTTACCAGGTATGATCCCGGCGCCCAAACGGGCATTTTTACCTCCACATATTCTTTATTTAACCCCGAAATGTTCATCACTATGTCAGCATAATGGGCCTGAGGCTCTGAAAATGAAACTTCGTAATTTATTTTGGCGGCAATAGAATCTTGAATGGACATACAAATGATCGTTAAAATGAAAGAATATAAAATTCTCATAAGTGTGTTTTCTGCAAAAATAGATTTATACGGATACAAAAACTAACTTAATTGTGCTGTAAAATAGTTGATACACTCAACTATTTTTATATTAGCACCGATAGCTTTGGTGTTATTATATGGTGAACAATCAGAAGAAGCCTTTAAGCCGTCTGCTTATATCGTTAACAAAAAAATATTTAAGTGTTTTTTCGCAGCAAACGAGTGGGCTCGACATTGATCGCTATCAGTATGTTCTGGTAATCATTGAAGATAACCATGAACAGCTTTCGCAGCAGGAATTGGCAGAAGATCTCCATGTGGATAAATCTTATGTAGTAACAATTGTCAACTACTTGGAAACAAACGGGTACGTAAGACGGGAAAAAAATCAGAAAGATAGAAGACAGCAGCTGATAAAACTAACGGATAAGGCGAGGGAAGTGACTCCCAAAATACGTGAAGTAACTGAGCGGCTTAATCAGAAATCTTTGGAGAAGTTAACGGATAAACAAATAGAAACTTTTATACAGGTGCTCAATCAAATTGATGCCAATTTGGTTGATATTAAGCCTTTTAATATTGTAATTAATTATAAAACAGGTCGATAAATGGCACTGGTAGCACGCCACAACGTCCTAGTAATTTAACAAATACACACACATACATGATATCTAATTCTTCTACTAATTACGGATGTTACCATCCTGCAATCGCAAATCTAATGTCTCACGTCTCATATCTTGTTCATTTATGAAGGTTCGCCACATTGTTTATACTTTATTGATTGCCGGTATATGTTCCCTGGTGATCTATCGTATTGTAAAAGGAAACGGCGCTAAAGAAAAATCCGGAGCAATGGGCGGCGGGGGGAAGTTTGCGGGGTCCGGACAGCCACTGCGTGTAAACGGAGTTGTGGTGGCCTATAAAAAATTCGATAATACTGTTACCGTTACCGGGACAATAGAACCCAATGAGCAGGTACAGTTACGGAGCGAAATGTCGGGCTTAGTGAGAGGCATTTACTTCAAGGAAGGTAGCAATGTGCGTAGAGGGCAAGCATTGCTAACCATTGATGATGCTGAGCTGCGGGCGCAGTTGGCTCAGGCGCTTACTCGCGAGAACCTCGCAGCCGAGAACGCCCGCCGTGCGGACTTACTTCTTAAAAAGGAGGCAATAAGCAGAGAGGAATTTGATGCGGCACGGGCAGAACTGAAATCCCTGCATTCGCAAACTCAGTTGGTTAGGGCACAACTGGCCAAAACAGTGATGACAGCTCCTTTTAGTGGGAAAATTGGCTTAAGGTCAATTTCTGTAGGAGAATATTTAACGCCTGCAACAGTGGTGGCAAATCTGGTAAATACCAATCCGGTAAAGATCTCATTCTCGGTCCCGGAAAAATATGCAGGGTCTGTAAAGTTAAATACGATTGTTATTTTCTCTGTGGCAGGTCTATCTCAAAAATTTCAGGCGCAGGTATATGCTATCGAACCGCAAATCGAAACAACTACACGCACATTGCAACTCAGGGCAAAGGCAGACAACCCCGATGGAAGACTAACGCCTGGATTGTTTGCGAATGTTGAACTTCCACTTGCCACAATAGAAAATGCTATTCTGATTCCAACCGAAGCCATTGTTCCTGTGCAGGAAGGTAAAAAGGTTTTTGTTACCGATAGTGGGAAAGCGAAGGAGGTAATGGTAGAAACATCAGCCCGAACAGATCGCGAAATTTTGGTTACATCAGGACTAAAGCCTGGCGATACTGTATTAACTACCGGCTTAATGTCGCTTAAGCAAGATGCTCCCGTTAAAGTAAAAACAGATAAAAAGAATTAGGAGGGTGAAATGAGTTTATCTACAACAAGTATTAAACGACCGGTTCTCACTATTGTGATCAACCTGGTGTTGATATTGTTTGGAGTGATAGGATATACCTTCTTAGGTGTACGGGAGTTTCCCTCTATCGATCCTGCAATAGTTTCTGTTCGAACCAGTTATGCGGGTGCCAATGCAGATATTATTGAATCGCAGATTACAGAGCCTTTGGAGAAATCAATAAATTCCATTGATGGTATTCGCAATATTTCTTCAACCAGTAATCAGGGCGCCAGCAACATAAATATTGAGTTTAACCTCGATAAAAATCTCGAAGAGGCAGCTAATGATGTAAGAGATAAAGTTTCGCAGGCTATACGCAGTCTTCCGCAGGATATAGACGCCCCGCCGGTGGTGTCAAAAGCTGATGCCGATTCGGAGCCAATTATCACCATGACGATAAGAAGCAGCTCCAGAGATCAGCTGCAGTTAAGTGATTATGCAGAGAACGTGATCTCACAACGTCTGCAAACTATTCCGGGCGTAAGTAGTGTGCAGATCTGGGGACAGAAACGCTTTGCCATGCGCTTATGGCTGGATCCGGTTAAGCTGGCTGCTTATGGTTTAACGGTTGCCGATGTTCGGGACGCTTTAAATCGACAGAACGTTGAGCTCCCTTCCGGAAAAGTTAGCGGAGCCAATACCGAGCTGATTGTTAAAACGATCGGAAATCTATCTACGGCAGAGCAATTCAATGATTTGATTGTAAAATCAGATGCATCAAGCATTATCCGTTTCAGTGATGTAGGTACGGCTGAACTGGGCCCTGAAAATCTCGAAGCAAAAATGAGCGAATCTGGCCAGCCAATGGTTGGGCTCGCAATTATTCCTCAGCCCGGAACCAACTATCTCGATATCTCTAAGCAGTTTTATAAACAGTTCGACAGACTAAAAGCAGAGTTGCCCAAAGATATTTCGCTGAACATTGCGATGGACAATACCGTGTTCATTAAAAAATCAGTAACTGAAGTAGCCGAAACTATTTTGATCGCGTTGGTGCTGGTTATTCTCATTATCTACCTCTTTTTCAGAGATTGGGGAATTGCCTTCCGTCCGCTAATCGATATTCCCGTTTCGCTGGTAGCTACGTTTTTTATCATGTATGTAGCCGGTTTTTCTGTCAACGTTCTTACGCTTCTGGCGATAGTGCTGGCAACGGGATTGGTTGTAGATGACGGTATAGTAGTAACTGAAAATATCTACAAAAAGGTAGAAGAAGGAATGTCGCCGATTGAAGCTGCGGTGAAGGGATCGAACGAAATTTTCTGGGCAGTTATTTCTATTTCCATCACATTAGCGGCAGTTTTCCTTCCGGTGATATTTTTAGAAGGTTTTGTTGGGAGGCTGTTCCGGGAGTTTGGAGTGGTGATTGGGGCCGCAGTACTCATTTCGGCTTTCGTATCGCTTACGCTTACTCCCATGTTAAATGCCTACATGATGAAGGGTGGTGTGCATAAGCATTCTCGTTTTTATGAGATAACCGAGCCTTATTTCGTGAAAATGAATAAAGGATATGCCGAGTCGCTTACCGCTTTTATGAAGCGAAAATGGTTGAGCATTCCAATTCTTCTGGGATGTTTTGGATTGATATTCCTGTTCTTTAAAGTTCTTCAGAAAGAAACCGCTCCTTATGATGACAGAAGTATGCTTCGTGTTCAGGTAACGGCCCCCGAGGGTTCTTCCTTCGAGTATACCGATCGTTTTATGGACGAGCTGATTAAACTTGTGAATGACTCTGTTCCGGAAAAGGCGGTTAATCTGGTTATAACATCTCCTAATTTCGGTGGAGCCGGAAGTGTAAATAATGGAATGATGCGTTTGGCTTTAAAGCCCTCCGAAGAACGCGACAGATCGCAAAAGGATGTAGCAGATTATCTTACAAAAGTAACGAAGAAATACCCAGAGGCACAGGTTCGGGTAAACCAGCAGCCTACCATTTCTGTAAACAGAAGGGGTGGTTTGCCTATTCAGTTTGTTATTCAGGCACCCAATTTCCAGAAGTTAGAAGAGAAGATCCCGCAGTTTATGGACGAGGTGAATAACGATCCGGTATTCTCTGCATCCGATGTAAATCTAAAATTTAATAAGCCGGAGATAAATGTGACTATCGACCGGGAAAAAGCACAAAGCTTGGGCGTATCAGTGATCGATATTGCGCAAACTCTGCAATTGTCGCTTAGCGGACAGCGCTTTGGTTATTATATCATGAACGGACGTCAGTATCAGGTTATTGGCCAATTTAATCGCAGAGACAGGGACGAGCCGGTTGACCTGGCTTCCTTATATGTAAGAAGCAAAACGGGGCAACTTATCCAGTTGGATAATGTGGTAAGGATACAGGAACGAAGCAGTCCACCGCAGTTATACCATAATAATCGCTATCTGTCTGCAACGGTTTCAGCTGGCTTGGCTCCCGGGAAAAGTATTGGTGATGGTATTGACGCTATGGAGCGCATTGCAGGAAAGGTTCTGGATGATAGTTTCTCTACCGATCTGGCGGGCGAATCACGCGACTTTGTTGAAAGTAGTTCTAATACCTCTTTTGCGTTTGGCTTGGCTTTGTTGCTGATCTATCTCATTCTGGCAGCACAGTTCGAAAGCTTCGTGGATCCATTGATAATTATCCTTACAGTACCCATGGCTATAGCCGGAGCATTGTTTTCACTATGGCTCTTCGGGCAAACCTGGAATGTTTTTAGCCAGATTGGTACCATCATGCTCATTGGGCTGGTAACAAAGAACGGTATCCTTATCGTAGAATTTGCCAATCAGCTTCGCGAACAAGGGAAGCCGAAAATGGTAGCGATAATTGAAGCTGCCGAAGCTCGCTTACGCCCAATTTTAATGACAAGTTTGGCCATTGCATTAGGGGCCTTGCCTATTGCCCTTGCCTTGGGAGCGGCGGCGCAAAGCCGTATGGGAATGGGGATTGTAATTGTTGGCGGAACCATTTTTTCGCTGATCCTCACCTTGTTTGTTATTCCTGCAATTTATTCGATGTGGTCGCGGGAGAAAAAGCATCATCCTGAATTTGATAACCTTGAGAAGTTCGAGAAAGAAGAGCTGATAGCAGCGCATTAATTATGATGAGATTTAGAATTTTAACTCCGCTGATCTTATTGTTTGCCTCCATTCAATTTAGCCGGGGGCAACAGGTTTTAACGTTGGAAGACGCCGTAAAAACAGCTTTAGAAAATAATTTCCAGATACGAATTGCAAAGAACGATGTGGAGATTGCCGAAAATAATGTGAGCCGGGCCAGTGCAGGAATGCTGCCGACGGTAACTGGTAATTTTACAAATAATAATAGTATCCAAAATGGCACTCAAACTCGAACAACCGGCGAGGTAAACACTACACGGAATGGAAAGGGATCTACATTAAACTACGGAGCTAATTTAAACTGGACGATCTTTGATGGTTTTAGAATGTTTGCCCGATACGACCAATTAAAAGCTCTTCAGAAATTGGGCGAAGCCAATCTTCAGCTAACTGTTTTAGCAAATGTAGGAGATGTCATTTTACGTTATTACGATTTGGTTCAACAGCAGCGACAGATAAAAGCCTATGATACCGCTGTTGCCATTTCAGGTCTTAGGGTTAAAACGGCCCAGGCCAAATTTGAGATTGGAAAGTCTGCAAGACTTGAAGTATTAAACGCTCAGGTTGATTACAATACAGACACAACCAGTCTTTTGCGGCAGCGCGAACTGTTCAGAAATAACCAGATTGTGCTGAATGAATTAATGGGCCGTTCGGTGGACGACGACTTTACTGTCGTGGACAATGTGCCGTTAAACAATGCTCTCAATCTTGCGCAGTTGCGGGATATTGCCGCCCAGCAAAGCCCATCGTTACAGGCCGCTTTGCTAAGCAGACGTATTTCCGAGCTTGATCTTAAACAGGTAAAAGCAGATCGTTATCCGGTTGTAGGGCTTACGTCGGGATACTTTCGAAATAGAAACAAAGCGGCCTTGGGTTTTTCAACGTTGAATACCAGTAATGGCTTCAATTATGGTGTAACTGCCTCCATCAATATCTTTAATGGTTTTCTGCAAAAGCGGAACGAGAAGAATGCGCAGATTGCCATTGAAAGTGCCCAGCTTGATTACGACAGGGTGAAGCAAAGCATAAATTCACAGCTTGCTTCGGCTTTTCAATCGTATCAAACCAATCTGAGTTTATTGAAGCTGGAGGAAAATAACCAGCGAATTGCAAAGCAAAATCTCGACATCACGTTAGAAAAATATAAACTGGGCAGCATATCGCAAATGGAGATCAGAGATGCTCAGCTGAATTTTCTTAATGCATCAGTCAGATTAAATACAGCGATATCGCAAGCCAAGCAGTCTGAAATTAATTTGCTTGAAATTTCCGGGAGTCTGAATTTGAAAAATTAAAAAGTTTTGTATGTTTGATGAAAATTGTAAAACCCTAACTGAATTTTAACCGTACAAGCCTAAAGGAAACGAGGGGCAATTATGATGGATTCTAAATACAAAACTGTTTTACTGATAGACGATAGCTACATTGATAATCTAATCAATCGTAAGATATTGGAGAGTAGTCAGTTTGCTGATGATATCATCGTCATGGACTCTCCTTTAAAAGCGATTGAATATCTTGATCAATGTTATTCTGAACATGAATTGCCTGAAATAATCTTCCTTGATATTCGTATGCCGGAAATGAACGGTTTCGAATTTCTTCAAAAAGTTAAGGAAATAGGCAGTGTAGATGGTTCAGATATCAAAATTTACGTTTTATCTTCATCTCTCGATCCAAACGACCTGAAAAAAATTGAAGGAAATAATCTGGTAACAAAATTTATTGGAAAGCCTTTAACTGTCAGGGCTCTTGAGGAAATAAAGTAATGATTCTAGTAGCCGATAGTGGTTCAACAAAAACAGACTGGATATTACGATCAGGAGAAGGCGAGTCTATCGAGTTCACCACAAAGGGCATAAATCCCTATTTTCAAACCGATAAAGACATTTGTAAAGTGTTATCGGCTTATGACGAGGTCCAGGAGTACAATTCCCGTATAAAAGAAGTTTATTTTTTTGGAGAAGGATGCACTACACCCGATAAGCGTGAAGTGGTTTCTAACGGTTTATCAAAGGTTTTTTCACGAGCATACATTGCCGTTGAAACTGATGCATTGGGTTCTGCTTATGCCACTTGCGGCAGCAAGAAAGGGTTTACATGCATTTTAGGAACTTCTTCAAATGTAGCTTTTTACGACGGAGAAATAGTACATGAAGGTACTCACGGGCTTGGCTTTGTACTAGGGGATGAAGGGTCGGGGACTTATTTTGGCAAAAAGCTTATCACCCATTACCTATATGATAAAATGCCGGCCTCAACCCGTAAGGAATTTAAAAAAGGTTATGACATTAATAAAGATATAGTTATCCGAAATGTATATCAGGAGCCTCTTCCCAGTTATTACCTGGCTTCTTTTGCAAAGTTTCTGAGTTCTAACCGGGGCGATGAATATGTGGAAGATCTGTTGGTTAAAGGCTTGGAAGAATTTGTTTTTTCGCATATTCTTCCCTATCCGGCGCACCAGTCTTACCCTTGTCATTTTGTGGGTTCAATCGCATATCATTTTCAGGATGTACTTGTAGAAGTTTGTTCGAGGCATAAAATAAAAGTAGGAAAGGTGCTATCCAATCCAATTCATGACCTTGCCGACTTTATTATAAAAGAAGGGTAAAATTGCAATAAACCCAAAACTATTTGCGAGCCTGTGTATTATTACATAACTCATTAAGCAGAGTTTTGCACAACGAAGTTACAGGCATTTTTAACCAAATTTTGGATTTATAATTCTGTACATATATCTTCGTAATTATAGAGGCAAGACTATATCAGATGACACTGGTGTAGTCTTGTTTGTTTTTTATAGATGTTGAATTAAAAAAAATTGTGAGTTATGGGAGAGATAACCTATTATACCAAGGAAGGATTAGACAAGTTAAAAGAGGAACTTCATTTTTTAAAAACAGGTGGCAGAGCGCAGATTGCTAAGGCGATTGCTGAAGCCCGTGATAAAGGCGATTTATCTGAAAATGCAGAGTATGACGCTGCAAAAGAAGCACAGGGATTACACGAAACAAAGATTGCTAAATTAGAGGAAACGCTTGCCAATGCTCGGATTATCGACGAATCTAAGTTAGATACTTCAAAAGTGCTTGCTTTGTCTAAAGTAAAGATCAAAAACATAAAGAACGGCGCAACGATGACCTATCAGTTGGTTTCTGAATCTGAAGCCGACTTGAAGTCGGGGAAAATCTCTGTTAAATCTCCAATTGCAAAGGGATTGTTAGGAAAGTCGGTAGGAGATAAAGCCGAAATAGCAGTTCCTGCAGGTAGCATGGAATTCGAGATCCTTGAGATTTCCAGATAAAAACGCTCTTCTTCTTGTTATGACACGGATGAAACGTGAATTGCTTTTTAATTTTAACTTTTACCTTTTTGAATTTAAAACATGGCTTCCATTTTTTCAAAGATTGTAGCAGGCGAAATTCCCGCCTATAAAGTTGCAGAAGACGAAAATTACCTGGCTTTTCATGATGTGTTTCCCTTGGTTAAGGGGCATATTCTGGTAATCCCAAAGCAGGAAGTAGATTATATTTTCGATCTCGAAGATGACATTTATACCGGTCTGCACTTATTCGCGAAGAAAGTTGCAAAAGGATTAAAGGAAGCAGTTCCCTGTAAACGCATCGGCGTGACCGTAATTGGACTCGAAGTGCCGCATGTACATATACATCTTGTGCCTATGAACAGTATGGATGATATGAACTTCTCCAAACCAAAGCTGAAATTGGAAGCAGAAGAAATGCAGGCAATTACAAAGAAGATTGCAGAAAAGATCGTTATTTAACGGAATTTTCTTGTATATATCCAGACCTATAAGGTTTTCAAAACCTTATAGGTCTTGTTGTTTATAATTAACTCTCAGATCCGTATGGGGTAGGGATTGACAAAATTCATCTGCGCAACTTGTTCGCTATTTATGCCCCTTTAGCAGCGGATTTATTTTAGAAGCGACAGGAGAATTTACCCTTTTCTGATTATCCTTCACAAAAGTTTCCCAGCCGGAATAACTTTTAGAAGCAGAGCCATTGGTTGACATTCGTTGAAACGAGTGACAAAGAGCTACTGCCAAACCATCTGTGGCGTCTAAAAACTGCGGAGTTTCTTTAAACTTTAGTAGCGTTTGCAGCATTGCGGCCACCTGTTCTTTAGTAGCGTTGCCATTGCCGGTTATAGATTGTTTAATTTTTCGGGGCGAATATTCAAAAATCGGAAGGCTTCTGGAAAGCGCTGCGGCCATGGCAACACCCTGAGCCCTGCCAAGTTTTAGCATCACTTGTATGTTTTTCCCATAAAATGGAGCCTCAATGGCAAGACAGTCGGGTTTATATTCATCAATAAGGGCTACGGTTTTTTCGAAAATGCGTTTCAGTTTTAGCGGATGGTCATCCAGGTGATCGAGCTTTACAATGCCCAGGCTCAATAATTCTGATTTTTTATTTACCTCCCTTATTAAGCCATATCCCATAACTGTTGTTCCAGGGTCAATACCCAGAATAATACGCTCTTTCGACAACTCTTTCTCCATTACAACAATAATACAATTTTATACCCGAAAACCTCTGGCGGATTTTAATCGAAGGCTTTTACATTAAAATCCAAAAAACATTCACACTTTTGTATTCTAAGCAGCAGATTAATAATAATTTTCAAACATTTACATTGACCGCCAGCCTTAAGAAACTGTATAATAATATTCTGAAGATCGCTATACTGGTTCTGGCTGCAATTTTTATCTACAATAAGTTAAGTAACAACACTAATCTTCAAAATTTCAGACACCTGATTGCTGGTTTATCAACAGTGAAGATTGTATTTACGCTTGTGGTAGTTATGTTGCTGATGCTTGCGAATTGGTCTATCGAAGCGCTGAAATGGCGGTTCTTGCTTAAGAAGATCGAAAAGATCAGTGTTCTAAAGGCTGTAGAATCTGTTTTTTGTGGCTTAACCATTGCAGTTTTTACCCCCAATAGAATTGGTGAATATGGTGGCCGGGTTTTTTTTCTGTCGCCCAGGCGAAGGGTGCCGGGTTTAGTGGCAATGGGCATCGGATCAGTAGGCCAGTTGGTGCTTACTAATGTATTAGGAGCCATATCACTAACATGGTTTGCATTTGCTTTTTTTAAGCCGAGCATTTGGGCTTCAGTGGGTATATTGATTGGGGCGATTGCTTTTTGTTCATTCTTCCTGACACTTTTTTTTAATGTAAGTTCGCTGATCAGGGTATTATCCCGAATAAAGTTCTTGAAGCGTTACGACCGTTTCTTTCAGTTTTTTGCAGGCTATATCAGGAAAGATCTTGTAAAAGTTTTTGCTTATTGTACGTGTCGTTTTGCTGTTTTTACATCGCAGTATTGTATCGTTATTAATATGTTTATTCCCGAATTGCCAGTGCTTTCTATTGCCATGATGGTTTGTATATTGTTTTTTATACAATCAGCTTTGCCTTCGCTGGATTTGCTGGATGTGGGGGTACGCACCTTTACTGCGAGCTTCTTTTTTGGTTACATTACAAATCAGGGCGTTGCTATTATCGCAACTACCGCTTTTATATGGTTGGTTAATCTGATTTTGCCGGCTATTTTAGGAGCCCCTTTTGTCTTTAAATTGAATTTTTTTGGCACTAATCGTAATTAGCACAATTGCTGGTTTGCTTACTCTTTTTTATGTAGGCATCGTATTTCATTTCAAGCGGGGCTGGAATAAGTTGCCGCAATTTGTCCCTGATGCTGCGGTACCGGTTACCAGGGTAAGTATTCTTATTGCAGCCCGTAATGAAGAAGACAAAATCCCATTTACAATTGAGGATATTTTAAAGCAAAATTATCCGCAGGGCCTTGTAGAGTTAATCGTAATAGATGACCATTCTACAGACCGAACTGCTAATATTGTAGAGTGGTATGCCAATAGTGGAGTTAAACTGATCAAACTTCATGAAGACAAAGCCCTTAATTCCTACAAGAAAAAGGCAATTACTGAAGCGATAAATCAATCAAACGGAGAGCTGATTATTACTACCGATGCGGATTGCAGGATGGGAACTGAATGGTTGCGCACCATTGTGTCTTTTTATGAGAAGAACAACTTTAAGATGATTTCATCGCCTGTTGCTTATTTTGGTGAAAAGACCCTGTTTGAGCGTTTGCAAAGCCTCGAGTTCTCGTATCTGATTGGATTAGGAGCTGCTTCTATAGGTAATAAACAACCTTCTACCTGCAACGGAGCCAACCTGGCTTATCGCAGAGATGTGTTCTTTGAGCTGAAGGGCTTTCAGGGTATTGATAATTTGGCCTCAGGAGATGATGAATTGTTTTTGCATAAAGTTGCAGGTAAATATCCCGATGGTATTGGATTTTGCAAGTCCAGATATGCTATTGTTCGTACCGATGCCAAGCCGAACTTGAAGGAGTTCATCAGGCAGAGAAAGCGCTGGGCATCAAAGAGTACCAAGTATAAGGATAAGAGAATTGTTGCATTAGGTGTTTCTATCTGGGTATTTAATGTATTAATTTTTTTACATGCAATCTTAGGTTTTTTCGATCCGTCTTTCTGGATATTTCTGGGGTTAATTGTACTGCTGAAAGCTTTTTCAGAATACACATTTCTTAGAAAAATTACCAGATTTGCAGGAAGATCAGATTTGTTAAAACTTCTTCCGTTACTAACGCTTATACATGTAATTTATATGATCTATATTGGGGTTGCCGGAAATTCCGGAAAATATGTTTGGAAAGACAGGTTGGTCAGATAAGCGAAAGAAGAATCAAATATATTTTGAGGTTATATTGTAAATTTTGTTATTTGGTGTTTAAATAGATTTTAGTAAACAACCATCTTGGGACCTGTAAAAAGCTCAGATAAAGACACAGAAGAGAATGATTTAATTCAGCTATTGCTTAAAAGGCAAGCTGAGTTGAACGCATTGCTTGAAGTTACCTTAGCAATTAATAAAAACAGTGCTGCCTCTGTTTTATTTGAAATGCTGGAGGTGATTTTGCGTGTGAATCTGAATGTAGGAAAAATGCGTTTGCTAATCCGCGAAAGCGATCAGTTTGCATGTGTTTCCCGCTATGGCGGAGAAATTGAAACGTCGAAGGCGCTACTGAATATTTGCCCCATTCTTGATCCTATCAAGTCCATTACCTCGCTCAATACTCATAAAGACGATGTTTTAAATAAGTACGATTTCTTTGTCCCTGTTCGTCATAAAAGTACAACTCTGGCTTTCGTTCTTATTGGCGATTTTAATACCAAGCCCGAGCTTTTAAGTCACGAACTTAACTTTATTCAGACCCTCATTAACATTATTATTGTGGCTCTGGAGAATAAAAAATTGTTTAAGGAAAGGGTGCAACGGGAGCGTTTACAACGAGATATGGAGCTTGCCAGCGAGGTGCAGAGTATGCTTGTGCCTTTGCGTTTACCCAAGAGTGATGCGTTTGAAATATCGGCAACCTATCTTCCTCACGAGAATATTGGTGGAGACTACTTCGATTTCCTGCGTATTAACGACCATGAGTTTATCTGGTGTATCGCCGATGTTTCTGGTAAAGGTGTTTCTGCGGCGTTGCTCATGGCTAATTTGCAAGCCAGTTTGAGGGCATGGGCGGCGGTAGAACGTGATTTAAAGAAGGTAATTGAAAAGTTAAACGCACTTGTTACTGCCAATACTAAGGGCGAACGCTTCATTACCCTGTTCATAGCCCGTTATAATGAAGTTACCCGCGAGTTAGAATTTGTAAACGCAGGGCATAATTCGCCGATATTGGTTGCAAATGGAAGTTTGCGTTTCCTTAAAGAGGGAACTACTATGTTGGGAATATTTGATGATCTTCCCTTTGTAAATACTGGTCAAATTTCATTGGCGGCCGACTCATTGATCTTCAATTATACAGATGGACTGATCGAAAGTCCGGATGAAGAGGTTTTTATTTTAGAAGAACAGTTGGTAGATCTCCTTAACAAGCACCAACACCTGCATGTGGATGAAATTAATGCCAACATTCTGAACGATATTCAGCAAACCCATCGTGCTAAAATGAACTCTGATGACATTACTTTGCTAACACTCAAGGTGCATTAGTGTTGGTAAATAGCTTTCCAACTTAGTTCATAAACCCTTAATTTTGAGGTCTTAGAAGTTGATGACATGTCGGTTGTTTTGACTTTTAACTTTAATTTTGACTTAGAAACATGCTATTTCCCTTTTACCAGGATGAATTTGTAGAAGCCGGATGCGATGAAGCTGGTAGAGGATGTTTGGCGGGTCCGGTGTTTGCAGCCGCGGTTATTCTCCCGAAAAATTTTAATCACGAACTTCTTAATGATTCTAAGCAATTAAAGGAAGAAACGCGGTACGAACTCCGTACGATGATCGAAAAGGAAGCTATTGCTTATGCAGTTGCTCATGTAGACCATGAGGAGATAGATCGGATCAATATTCTGAATGCGTCTTTCCTGGCAATGCATCGGGCATTGGAACAGTTGCCTCAACAACCAGGCTTTATTATTATAGACGGCAATCGCTTCAAAAGCTATAATGAAGTACCTCATGCCTGCATTATCAAAGGCGATGGGAAATATTATTCCATAGCAGCGGCCTCTATACTGGCAAAAACCTATCGGGACGATTTTATGAATAATATTGCCAATTTACATCCCGAATATGATTGGCTAAACAATAAAGGATATCCTACAGTAAAGCACCGTAATGCAGTTTTAGCGCATGGCTTTTCTCCGTACCATAGAAGAACCTTTAAAGTGACCGATCCGCAGCTGGAGTTATTTGAATAAACACTAATTGAATAAACACGAATTACACGAATTTTGCTCTAATCAGAGTTGGAAATGCAGGGCGTTGAGGGTTCTTATTCTGTACGTTCAACAGGATATTGCTAAAGTTCTAGCCCATTTTTATACAGCTACTGCTTCTTGAACTGTGATTAGTGTAATTCGCATAATTCGTGCTTTTCATTCGTGTCCCTTTTTCCTTCTTGAACTATGATTAGAGTAATTCGCATAACTCGTGTCTTTCATCCATGTCCCATTCATTCTTCTTGAACTGTGATTAGAGTAATTCGCATAATTCGTGCTTTTCATTCGTGTCCCTTTTCCTTTCTTGAACTGTGATTAGAGTAATTCGCATAATTCGTGCTTTTCATTCGTATTCCTTTTTCTTTCTTGAACTATGATTAGTGGAATTCGCATAATTCGTGCTTTTCATTCGTGTCCCTTTTCCTTTCTTGAACTATGATTAGAGTAATTCGCATAATTCGTACATCTCATTCGTGTTCTATTTATGCCTTCTTGAACTGTGATTAGTGTAATTCGTTCAATTCGTGCATCTCATTCGTGTTCCTTATTCAATTCGTGTCCCTTTTTCCTTTCCATTCCTGTTCCCTCATTTCGCGTTTAAATCTTACTTTTGCAGCTTTACCGGGGATTTAGCTTCATGTCTAACTCTCACATCTTATACTCAACAATGAAGAATACCGCATTAACAGATAAACACATTTCTCTTGGCGCTAAAATGGTTCCTTTTGCAGGATACAATATGCCCGTACAGTATGAAGGAATAAATGCCGAACATGGTACCGTTCGCAACGCGGTGGGTGTGTTTGATGTGAGCCATATGGGTGAGTTCATTTTAAAAGGCGATAATGCCCTTGATCTGATTCAAAGAGTGACCTCTAACGATGCTTCTAAACTGGTAGATGGAAAAGTGCAGTACTCCTGTCTTCCGAACGAAACGGGAGGCATTGTTGATGATCTTTTAGTTTACCGCATTGATGAGAAAACATACATGCTGGTTGTAAATGCCTCTAATATTGAAAAAGATTGGAACTGGATTTCAAGGTTCAATACAGAAGGTGTGGATATGAAAGACATTTCCGACAGAACATCCTTGTTGGCAATCCAGGGGCCGAAAGCGGCTGATGCATTACAAAGCTTAACCGAGGTTGATCTGGCTTCGATGGAATACTATTCATTTAAGAAAGGAAAGTTTGCCGGCGTAGATAATGTGTTGATTTCGGCAACGGGATATACAGGAGCTGGTGGTTTCGAGATTTATTTTGATGCGGATCATTCAGTGCAGATCTGGGATGCAATTTTCGAGGCAGGTGCTGAGTTTGGAATTAAGCCAATCGGGTTAGGAGCCAGAGATACATTGCGCTTAGAAAAAGGCTTCTGTTTGTATGGTAATGATATCGACGATACAACTTCGCCATTAGAAGCAGGCTTAGGCTGGATCACAAAGTTTACTAAGGATTTTACCAACTCTGCCGCTTTAAAAGAACAGAAAGAAAAAGGCGTAGAGCGGAAGATGGTAGGTTTTGAAATGGTGGAGAGGGGCATCCCAAGACACGATTATCCAATTGTTGATGCAGAAGGTAATGTAATTGGAAAAGTAACATCAGGAACGCAATCCCCATCCCTGCAGAAGGCCATAGGTTTGGGATATGTAAACACAGATTTGGCGACGCTTGGTTCAGAGATTTTTATTACTATTCGTAATGCCGCTGTGAAAGCGAAAATCGTTAAGTATCCTTTTTTATAAGTACAGATATTTTGAAAGTAGTTCAGTTAACATCAGATAAAAAGAAAATTGAGGTAGCACTAACTCCAGCTTTGTTGCCTTTATATGACGTTGAAAATAGTATTGTTGTCGTTATCGATATTTTTCGTGCAACATCTTCTATGTGTTATGGAATTGAAAATGGGGCCGATGCGATTATCCCTGTCTCTCAGGTTGAAGAATGTATAGCTTATGCAGAAAAGGGCTATTTAATTGCAGCTGAACGTAACGGAGAGGTTGTTGAGGGTTTTGATTTCGGAAATTCTCCCTTTTCTTATACTGCCGAGAAGGTAGCCGGAAAAACAGTAGTGCTTACTACAACCAATGGAACCCATGCTATTCATCTTTCCCGTAAGGCTAAAAGTATAGTGATCGGTTCATTTTTAAACTTAAGCTCATTGGCTACCTGGTTGAAAGATCAGCAGGAAAACATTCTGTTGGTTTGTGCCGGGTGGAAGAATAAGTTCAATCTGGAAGATACCGTGTTTGCTGGTGCGATGGTTGATAAATTAAAGGGAGATGATTTCAGGATTGATGACTCAGCCATAGCTGCTGCTGATCTTTGGGAGCTGGCCAAGGATGATTTAGGCGGCTATCTCGCAAAGACTTCTCATAGTGAAAGACTTAAAAAATTAGGGATTGAAGAGGATATTGCATTTTGTTTGAATGTAGATATGACCACTGCAATACCTGTTTTGGACGGCGAGAAACTGGTGAAACTTTAATCGCTTTGAAATTATCAGATAAAGAAATGGGCAAGTTCGTCATGCGGCTGAGCTAAGGACTAAACCGATTCCCAACTAAAAGAAAAACCTGTATACACGGTCGTTGAAGTTGACCAAGTATACAGGTTTATTTGTTTATGGTGTATAAGCTAGATTGGGGCTCAACCACTTTTCTGCTTCTTCCAGGCTCATGTTTTTCCTTCTCGCATAATCCTCAACCTGATCTTTTGTGACCTTTCCTAAGCCAAAATAACGCGATTCCGGGTGAGAGAAGTAGAACCCACTTACTGATGCAGCCGGATACATGGCAAAACTTTCTGTTAAATGAATGCCCGTAGTTTCCTCAGTTTTTAACAAGTCAAACAAAGTACGTTTTTCTGTATGTTCCGGACATGCCGGGTAGCCTGGCGCCGGACGAATGCCCTGGTACTTTTCTTTGATCAGTTCTTCGTTACTTAAACCTTCCTCGCTGGCGTATCCCCAGTGCTCCTTGCGAACGAGTTCGTGCATTTTTTCCGCGAAAGCCTCAGCAAAACGGTCTGCAATGGCTTTGGTCATGATGCTGTTGTAATCGTCGTAGCCTTTTTCGAATTCGGCAACCAACTCGTCGCAGCCAATGCCAGCTGTTACTGCAAAGCCTCCGAAATAATCCTCTTTGCCGCTGCCTTTCGGTGCAACGAAGTCGGACAACGCATAATAAGGCTCGCCTGCCATCTTTTCGGTTTGTTGACGAAGCGTGTGGATGATAACCGGTTTTCCTTCAACCTCTAATTCAATATCATCATCATTTATGGTGTTCGCCTTCCAGAAACCAATCACCGCTTTTGCTTTCAGAAGCTTTTCGTCAATAATGCGTTGCATTAGTTTTTGCGCATCATTGTAAAGCTTCTTCGCTTCATCACCCACAAACTTATCTTCAAAAATTTTAGGGTAGCTTCCGCGAAGTTCCCAGGTATGGAAGAATGGAGTCCAATCGATATAAGGCACAAGATCTTCCAATGGGAAATCCTCAAAAACTTTTGTGCCGATTAGCGTTGGAGCTGGAGCTACCTGGTCCAGATCGATCTGAAATTTATTCTCCCTTGCTTCCTGAATAGTTTTATAGCGTTTGTCGGAACGCTTGTTTAAATGCGCTTCCCTTGCTTTCTCGTATTCGGCTTTGATGTTTTTGATGTAGGTTTCCTTCGTTTCGCCGTTTAATAGGCTGCTGCAAACGGTAACACTTCTGGATGCATCCAAAACGTGAATAACCGAGCCCGAGTAATTAGGGTCGATTTTTACAGCGGCGTGAATACGCGAGGTTGTAGCGCCTCCAATCAACAACGGAATCGTAAAGCCTTCACGCTCCATTTCTTTGGCAAAATGAACCATCTCATCCAGTGAAGGTGTGATTAAACCGCTTAATCCAATGATATCTACATTCTCAGCTTTTGCACGTTTAATGATCTCCTGGGCCGGAACCATTACACCCATATCAATAACTTCGAAGTTATTACAAGCCAGTACTACACCTACAATATTTTTTCCAATATCGTGAACATCGCCTTTTACGGTAGCCATTAAAACTTTACCTGCCGAACTTGATCCTCCTGAACCCGGATTCTTTAGCTTTTCTTCTTCGATAAATGGTAGCAGGTAAGCCACTGCTTTTTTCATTACACGGGCTGATTTTACTACCTGAGGAAGAAACATTTTTCCTGCTCCGAACAAGTCTCCCACCACGTTCATGCCGTCCATTAATGGACCTTCGATTACTTGCAGCGGGCGATCGTATTTCTGACGGGCTTCTTCCACATCGGCATCCAGATACTCTACAATACCTTTTACTAGGGAGTGAGATAAACGCTGCTCAACGCTGGTTTTTCGCCATTCTTCGTCTTTAACGGCTTCTTTGCCTTTGGATTTTACGGTTTCAGCAAATTCAACCAAGCGTTCCGTGGCATCCGGGCGACGGTTTAACAGCACGTCTTCCACCTTTTCGAGCATTTCGGCCGGAATCTGTTCGTAAACTTCCAGCATGCCGGCGTTTACAATTCCCATATCTAAACCAGCTTTAATGGCGTGATAAAGGAATGCCGAATGCATGGCTTCACGTACTACATTATTTCCGCGGAAGGAGAACGATATATTTGAAACCCCACCGCTTACTTTTGCATAAGGCAGGTTTTCTTTGATCCAACGGGTTGCGTTTATGAAATCGACGGCATAGTTGTTATGCTCATCCAATCCCGTGGCAACGGTTAAAATATTAGGGTCGAAGATGATGTCCTGAGGAGGAAATCCTACTTTGTCAACCAATATATCGTACGATCGTTTACAGATCTCCACCCGGCGCTCGTAATTATCCGCCTGACCTTGTTCGTCAAAGGCCATTACCACTACAGCCGCACCGTAGTTTAATATCTTTTTAGCGCTTTCAATAAACTTATCTTCTCCTTCTTTTAGTGAAATGGAGTTTACAATTCCTTTTCCCTGAAGGCATTTTAATCCTGTTTCGATGACGCTCCATTTGGAGGAATCGACCATGATTGGAAGTTTGGCAATGTCTGGTTCTGAAGCAATCAGATTCAGGAATTTGGTCATTGCGGCTTCCGAGTCGAGCATTCCCTCGTCCATGTTCACGTCGATGACCTGAGCTCCACCCTCCACCTGTTGACGGGCCACGGTTAAAGCTCCTTCATAGTCGCCACCTAAAATCAGTTTCGAGAATTTTGGAGAACCTGTGATGTTGGTACGCTCTCCGATGTTAACGAAAATGCTTTGGGGAGTGATAGTAACCGGCTCTAATCCGCTTAAGCGTAAATGTGGCTCTACAGCTGGGATTTTCCTTGGCGGATATTTTGCCGCTTTTGCCGCGATACAGCCAATGTGCTCTGGTGTTGTTCCACAGCACCCACCAACGATATTTACAAAGCCATGCTCAATGAAATCTTCCACCAAATGGGCGGTTTCATGAGGTAATTCGTCATAAGCGCCGAACTCATTTGGCAAACCTGCGTTTGGATATGCTGATACATAGCAGGGCGCTTTCTTCGCCAATTCCTCAATGTGAGGACGCATTTCTTTTGCTCCCAGGGCACAGTTGAAACCGATGCTCAGAATGTTGGCATGTGTAAGCGAATTCAGAAATGCCTCGGCGGTTTGACCTGACAATGTACGTCCGCTGGCATCGGTAATGGTGCCGGAGATCATAATGTCGATCTTTCTGCCGATCTCTTCTTCGTATTTTTTTACCGACATTAAGCCGGCTTTGGTAATGAGGGTGTCGGTAATGGTTTCGAAAAGAAGTACATCTGCTCCGCCATCAATCAGGCCACGTACCTGCTCATCAAAAGCAGCAACCAGTTCATCAAAAGTAACGGCACGGTAACCCGGATCATTTACATCTGGCGACATGGAAGCCATTTTGGTTGTTGGGCCAATTGCACCAGCTACGAAACGTGGTTTGTCGGGATTTTTGGCAGTATATTCTAGTGCCACCTCTTTGGCAATACGGGCACCTTCGTAGCTCATCTCGTACGATAGCTCTTCCATTTCATAGTCTGCCATGGAAATGCGTTGTGTACTAAAGGTGTTCGTTTCGATAATGTCTGCTCCTGCGTCTAAATATTCGGCGTGGATCGCTTTGATAATATCGGGACGGGTGATGTTGAGCAAATCATTGTTGCCTTTAACATCGCAAGGATGATCCTTAAAACGTTCTCCACGGAAATCCTCTTCAGTGAGCTGGTAGCGCTGGATCATTGTGCCCATTGCTCCATCGATGATCAGAATCCGTTTTTCAAGCTCTTTTCTAATGTCCATTATTTTTTAGATATGAGATATGAGACTTGAGAAATGAGAGCCTGCAAGGCGCTCATGCAAATATGATTTGAAAAAGATTATAAAGATTAAGTAAAGAATCTCAAATCTAATTTCTCAAATCTCACATCTATAAAAATCGCTTATTTTCGAAAAGTCGGTTGTAACTCCAGCTTTCTTAATTACTTATCTTCTCCTCATCCTAAGGTGCGGACTCGGATAGAATTTAGCACCTTGTAAGTACAGGTTGCTAAGACTTCACAGGGTCTAGTCCCTCCGTCTTTCTGAATAAGCGTTGCAAAAGTCGGTTTTTATAAGGTAAAATGCAAATGGGAAAGGGCATACTTACTTTTGGGTGAATTATGTGTATGTCAGTGTTTATAGAAGATTTGACATTTTGCATTAGAGTGAGAAATGCTTGGTTGTTTAGTTGATTAGTCGTCATAAACAACCGCAGGAGTTGAAATTTTATAACTGTATTTTAGTAAGAAACAAGTTTGGTTGAAGCCTGACGTCTGAGGAAGCCGAAGCATGGGGAGTCTGTAAAAGGAGATGTTGTTGTCCACCATCACCACTTTCTGTTATAAGATTATTAGATAGGGATATAAAAAGCACCTTCCCTCATTCCTAGCCCCGATTGCAGCGGATACCGGCCCGTGGCTAATGCTTGTGCAGTATGAGCGGAAAGCGGGACTACCGATTGTAAAGCGCTACTTCGCTGGTGCTTCTAAAATATTAATAAAGCCTCTTTGTTAGCTGTTCCTCAATCTTCTTGAAGAATTGCAACGGTTTAAGGTTTCGCCAGTTCATGTCGTCTAAAGAGCCGCCGAAGTTGATGTAGTAGTCGATGTTGCTTTGTTTAAACTCGTCTATTACATGTTCGCGGAAGTTGATGCCGGCGATCCAGCCATCCTCTACTTCCTGGAACCATTCTTCGTAATATGAATCGTCGGAGGAGTGGAAATTCAGGACGTTTTCGCCAATGAGGATAAACTTGTTGATCCCTTCCTGCATCATAAGTTCGAGGATTTCCCGTTTCAGGAGCATGATGTCGTTGTAAAGCGTGTCGTTCCACTCGCCGATAAACTCGATGATGGCGTAATGGCGATCATAATCAACGAAGATGACTTTCAGGTAGAGCGTTTGCGAACCAAAGTAATCCCACTGCGGATGGATGTAATAGTTATAGATTTTCTTGTCAAACTCGAATTCGCTGTATTCGGTCTGATAGAATGGTGATTTTTCGTCTTCAGCAGCAACGTAATCATCCCGCCACCGATAATATGGTTCTATGTCGTGCATAAGCCCTCCAACTCCTTTGCAGGAAAATTAGCCGTTAGTTATTTTGTAAGCATTTACTGCATTACGAACGTTTCCATTTTCATTAAGCAGCTTTTGCGCCGTTTCTTCGTCGACACCGATGGCCTCAATTACCATGTTTACAGCCCGGTTTATAAGTTTGTTGTTGCTGAGCTGCATGTCGAACATCTTATTCCCTTTTACACGGCCAAGCTGAATCATTACGGTGGTGCTGATCATGTTAAGAACCAGTTTTTGAGCAGTACCGGATTTCATACGAGTGGAGCCTGTGACAAACTCTGGTCCAACGACAACTTCTATTGGGTATTGGGCTTCGGCAGCTACAGGCGATCCTTCGTTGCAAACAATGCAGCCGGTTGCGAGTCCGGCCTGGTTAGCCTTTTGCAATCCGCCAATAACGTAAGGGGTTGTGCCTGATGCGGCAATTCCTATCAGAGCATCTTTCTCGGACACGTTATAAGTCAGAAGATCTTTCCACGCTTGTTCTCGGTCGTCTTCAGCAAACTCAACAGCTTTGCGGATGGCGCCATCTCCACCAGCTATGATGCCAATTACCCAGTCGAATGGAACACCGTAAGTAGGCGGACATTCGGATGCATCTACAACACCGAGACGGCCGCTTGTGCCTGCTCCGATGTAGAACAGTCTGCCGCCGGCTTTCATTTTTTCAGTAATTACTTTCACCAATTCTTCAATTTGAGGAATGGCTTTTTCAACAGCTAAAGGAACCGTTTTGTCTTCGTTATTTATGCCACGAAGCAAGTTTTCGATAGGCATTTGCTCGAGGTTGTTGTATGAAGATTCCTGTTCGGTGGTTCTTTCCATGAAACAAAGGTCTGAAATATATATGTCAATTTGGAATATTAAGGGCCGTTTAAATCTTTCGCCGGGATGATTCTGAGCCGAGGTTCCAGCTTTTTCGTTTTAGAATTAGGCCGAAATGATATAGTCGATATCTTCCATTGAATAATCGGGATTTGCCCCGGTACGGGAAGCAACTAATGCTCCGGCTGCGCAAGCTCTCGCAAGGTTTTCGTCCATTGGTAATTGCTTGAGGAAGCCAGATAAAAATGTGGCAAGAAAAGCATCGCCAGCGCCAACGGTATCGGCAACATTTACTTTAAAGCCAGAATGTTTATAGAGTTTTTGCTGGTGATATAGCATGGCACCTTTGTCGCCAAGAGTTACGCAAATGGTTTGCAGTGAGGTTAGTGCTGCGAGTTTTGAAAGGCATTGTTCCTGATCTTTTTCGCTTATCTGATACAGATCGCCGATGTAGGTTAATTCGTCTTCATTGAGTTTTAAGATATCGCAATGGCTGATAAGTTTTTTCAGATTGGTATTTTCGAAATGAGGCGGGCGAAGATTGAGGTCGAGGATTTTGAGCTTTGCTGCGGGAAGAAGTTTGTAAAGGGTTTGGCGGCTTATGGCAGACCTGCTGGCGAGTGAGCCGAAAAGAAGTGCATCTGCCTGGCGAACTTCTTGCTCCAGTTGTGGTGTGTATTCAATGGCATCCCAGGAAACTGGATGTACAATAGTATAAGTAGCCTGTTGATTCTCATCGAGATGAACTTCCACTATGCCTGTTGAAAGTGTAGGATGGATTTGCACGAGATCGGTTGACATTCCCTGACTTTGAAGGAAGTTGATAATCTCGGTGCCGTTTAGATCCTTTCCAATGCTACTGACAACCTTGCTATGGATAGCATTTCGAAAGAGGTGAAGGGCTACGTTCATTGGTGCGCCTCCTGGTTTTTTGCCCGTTTTAAAGTTGTCCCAAAGTACCTCGCCAAAGCAAACAATCTTTTTCATAGAATTAGGTTTTTGTTCGTTGTTAACGACGGTAAGTTATGTAAAAAGTTTGGAGAGTAGGGAAGTGTAAGACGCCTGAACGTTTTGGCTTATTAATTTTATTCGCTTGGAGGGCAGGTTAGTCGTATGATATCTGTGCGATTCAATTAAGCCCTGATTATACGGGGTTTGTACTTTTGACTTTTAACTTTTAATTCTAACCTATCAGAAACGCAGAGTTATGTATTAAATCAAGCATTTATGTCTCATTAATAAATAGTTCTGCCGCAATGTGGTCGGCGAAAAGTTTGCCCTCTTTGCTAAGTGTAACGATGTTTTCTGTGGTCAGTATCCAGCCTTTATCCGTAAATTCTTTTAGATTTTGTTGTAGAAGATTTTTGTAGTCGCTGCCGTAATCACTTTCTATTTTGTTGAGGTCTACTCCCCAGGCGGTTCGTAAGGTGGTCATGATATATTCGTTAAAACGGTCGCTAGTGCTTAGTAGTTCTGTTTCGGCTGGGATGCGGTTGTCGGTGATTGTCTCAATGTATTTTACGTTATTAGCGATATTCCATTGCCGGGTTTCCTGGTTAAAGGAATGCGCGGATGGGCCTATGCCCAGGTAGCTTACGCCTTTCCAGTAATTTGAATTGTGCCTGGAGTGGCAGCCTGGTTTGGCAAAGTTGGATATTTCATAATGTTCGTAGCCTGCCGCAGTTAGCATCTCAATTAAAACAACAAACTGTTCTGCGCTTTGAGAGTCGTTCATGCTGGGCTGCTTGCCAGATTTAATGAAATGAGCAAGGGCGGTGCGAGGCTCAACAGTCATAGAATAGGCAGAAACATGGGGAATGCCGTACTCAATAATATGCTGAACGTTGGATTTCCATTTGGTATCGGTTAATAGGGGATAGCCGTAAATTAAATCGGCGGTAATGTTTTCGAAGCCAGCATCCTGTACGCGTTTAATGGCTGCTTCTGCTTCTTGTGCGTTATGGGCCCTGTTCATCCAGAGCAGATCTTCTTCATAGAAAGATTGAATGCCAATGCTGAACCGATTGACTTGTGTTTGGCGAAGTAACTTGACTGCTGCTGTATCTAAGTCATCTGGATTGGCCTCAAGTGTGATTTCTGCATTTGCATCTACATGATGCAGGGAACTGATCGTATCCACAAGCTTTTGAATTTCGGCTGCTCCGACAACTGATGGGGTGCCGCCTCCGAAATAGATCGTATCTATTTTTTGTTTCTGAAGATAATCTTTCTGGAGACGAAGCTCCTGGTGCATGGCCTTTAAAAGCTCGTCTTTGTATTTAAGGGATGTAGTGAAATGAAAGTCGCAGTAATGGCAAGCTTTCTTGCAGAAGGGGATGTGGAGGTAAATTCCGGCCATGCTGCAAAGGTAACCAGCTAAACCACAATTGAAAAGGCTCCTGTTATGTTTGATTGTAAATTAATTATGAGTAAATTTGAGGAGCGGTGAGGATAAGTATCTACTGTAGGTAATATTTTCTACATGGATTGAGAGGGATAAGTGCCCTTAAACATTGTTTTGGTCAGATTGTTTTAGTGGCATAAGAATTGTCTTAAAGTAAATGCCCTCCCAAAGGGCATGTTTTTCATAGGTAGATGTAGGGCCGGGATTTTTTCCGGCCCTTTTTTTATTAATGCAGGCTTTATGCCTTTAAAGCATTTTAAAAATATAAGCTGATTTACTTACTTTTACACTGACTCTCAACTTCTAAATTAACTTGAAAAAACTCTCCCTTATTTTCCTGCTGTGGGTATACTCTCATGCGCAGGGACAAGCCATACGGCCATTTAAACTTGTGGACATAGGAACAGGTGTTAGTTTGAACACTTTTTCCGGCGATGCTGAAACCTATACCCGCACAAGATCCTATAGTTTTAACGTTAATTACAATCCCGATCCTTTTTTGAACCTAATTTCGGAATTACAGGTAGGCAAACTTGCCGGAGGCTCTGCGGAGGAAACCTTAACTGGTCGTGAATTTCAAAATTCATTTAAAGCACTGAATTTACGTGCGCAATGGCAGCTTGGCTTGTTAATGGCTGCGGATCGTGATCCATTGAAACGTTTTTTGCAGAATGTTTATGCTGGTGCAGGAATCGGAGTTATCGCGAGCAATATCAAGCAAATTAATCGTGAATCCAAAATGTTGCCGGGCTATGTTACTTATGGCGTTAATAATTCCACCGATCTGTACTTGCCTTTAAGAGTGGGGTATGATTGGAAAGTGAAAAATTCTTTGCGTGAAACCTTGTTTAAGATCGATTTTGGATATCAGTACAATGTAGGTCTGGGCGATAATATGGATGGCTTTACTGCAGGCCGCTTAAAAGATAATTTTTCGCAATTTTTTGCCGGCGTAAAAGTATGTGCATTTGGTCGCACCTGGGCACACGCATATTAACCTAAATTTTAATCTAATATTACTATGAGATATTCTTACTTTTTTGGTTTATTGTTATTAATAGTTGCATGTGGCAAGGATGAACCAATAATACCCGCAGAGTATTTTAACAAAACTAAAATTGATACTACTGGCACCAGTTTGCCGGAGCCCCCAACCACACCTACTACTCCGACAACACCTACTACTCCTGCACCAATAGATACTTATCAGCCCTTGACCAAAGGCTCATATTGGACCTATGCTGAAGTTGACGAAATGAATGACACCGTTTTGGTAACGAATACGGTTACCGGGAAAACAACGACGGTTGATGGCAAAGCATTTTATGAGTTAGAGATCATTGAAGACCAGGGGATTGGCTCGGATCTGTGTTACATGTATGCTTCTTCAAATTCCTATATACTGCGGGCTGCCGAAGGGTTCTCTGATGAGCTTAAGAATCTGGAATATCTTCAAAGCTCTGCCAGCGTGAACGGGCAGTGGCAAGTGTCGTGGGGTAAGAATGCTGATACCCAGTTCGAAGAACGTATGACTGGCGTGTTAAAGGGCAAGGGCTTAACACATACGGTGCTTGGCAAAAGCTATAAAGACGTTATGTATACTGAAGTGAAGGTTGAGATAAATATGATGGGAAGTTGGATTCCGACACTTACTTACAAGTTCTATACAGCCAAGGGGGTGGGTATTATTGAAAAAGAAGCCCTCCTGGGAGATGCAACTACCGGCATAGTGACCAGGCAATTGCTGAAGAGCTATTCCATCAAGTAGCAATCGTCAATCTTCTAATTCCTCACAATAAATACCCGAGGTTTGCAGAAGGCTTTCAATAAATACCGGAGGCAATTCGTTGGCAACAACTCTTAAAACATTATCCCTGTCCTTTAAATCAAGATTCCATTCTCTGATAGAAAGGACAGGGCTTAACAAAGCCTTAATCTTCGCAATCTGCTCTTGTCTCCTGACATTGGTTTTAAATACAAGTATCTCCATAGTGTAATCAAGTGGTTTCTTTCATTTGTTAGATGGAAGCCGGATTGTTTTGTTTCATTTAGCCTCATCTCTTTTCAAAGAAATACACAGCTTGTGACAATCCTATGTCAGCAGCCTTAAGTAAAACTTACTTTTTCCATCTAGAGCCCTGAAGTGCTTTTTTCGAGTTCTCTCACCTTGTGCAGGCAAATAACCAATGGGATTAGTCCGATAATTCCAAATGAACAGTCAATCATCTGCCAGAAGAAGGGAATTTCTCTGATATAACCAGCAATTAATGCTACAGGGATTACCAATATGCAGGCTAAGACTCCAGTCTGAAGTATCCAGACATTTCTTACCGGATCTTTCATCACACCTAAAAAAACAATTCCAATAATCAGGTGAGCAAAAGCGAGCCAATCTGTACCGTAGCTTAGTTGGGGGAAGCTGGTGTTTGTTGCATTAATTGCGATGTAAGTTTGGTGCATCCAGGTGTGGAGGCCAGGAGGCAACCAGCGAGTGTATTTTAATATTAATGCAAGTTCTGTTTCTATTGGGAATGCCGTTAATCCACTAGCGATAAGGCAAACTATAAACAATAAAATCCAGTTTCGGATGCTTCTTTTTAGTTGTTCAATGCGGTTGTTCATTTTTCTTATATATTTCTTCGGCCTTTTCTTTAATAAGTTGATTGCGTTGCAGAAGCAGGTTTTTAAGGTAGGCTTTAAGGAGCACTGCATCCACAAAACAACCTAAAATGCCTGCCGGAGAACGAAACATAAATTCATCTTCCATTAAAGTGAAGCCATTTTTCTGATGAAATTTATGTACATGGCGCATCGCTTTGAAGTGTCCTTCAAGCATTTCATCAATAAAGAAAAGAGGATATTCCATTGCTGAAATGATGCTGGTATGCCGCAGGTTAAAGCCGAAATGCTTTGCTTGCCATGTCACCGTTTCATTAAGTTGAATAAGACCAGAGGTTACTCCTGCAATTGCTTTTTCCATATACTTTTGCATTCCTGCTGTATGTAGATCGATGTTTCTGGATAGATCAAAGCAAATG
>Ga0307408_100000672_pt1 | contig 28427 bp, 22 predicted proteins | sample 322Cmetagenome_FD_202116 | JGI IMG/M metagenome (GOLD analysis project Ga0307408, IMG submission 202116) | Maize rhizosphere microbial communities from greenhouse at UC Davis, California, United States - 322HYB-C-3 | ecosystem: Host-associated > Plants > Roots > Rhizosphere > Soil | place...
AATATTCATCGTCGTTATTTATTAAACTTTTGGGTTAATGATAGACTAAAGGTATTTCGTTCCTGCTCGTTGGATTCAAAGAACCAAATTTGTCAAAATAAGCCATGATGCAGAAGAGAGAGCAGCTTTTTTGGTGCATTGCAACGGTCAGCATTTCAAATAAGGAAGCGACCGTAGAAGATTTAAAAAATATTAAGAGTAGGGCCTACCAGTACCGGAAAGTAAACGGAATTTCGGGTGTAAGTATTTATGCTAATGGGTGTGCACTGGATCTAATTGAGGGATTGAAAGATGCTGTTGAAGAAGAATACAAAGGTTCTATAAAAAATAAACTCCAAGCCCCAATAATTACAGTATACGATGGTCCAATAGAATTTCGGTTTTTTGAGGACTATATTTTTGCTTACCGTATATTATCTCCTGAAAAATTTCAAGAAGTAGATTCTTTCAGTACCGACTACGCCAGGGAGTTTTTCGAAACCTTTTTATCTCTGGATCATCCTCTTTCGAGAACTGTCAGGTCTTTTATTTTAAATAGTTAAATAACTAAAGACAGCACGGCAAAATATTGTTTCGGGCTAATATACCACAAGAAATTATTTATGCCCGGTAATAAATATTCTATTATCGATTCTGCTACGTCAATTAGTGAAATTCCAACGATATACTGGCTAAATAGCTGCTGAAATAGATAAGCTGCTTAAAAAACTTTTTAAAAGATTTTATTTGTAAAAAGCACTTGCAGATTGATATAAATCGTACCCTTGCAGCACACAACGATTTCGAAATCGAAGTTAAAACAGGTTAAAAAAAAATGGAACCCTAATTGGTGACTCAGATTGAAAAAACCTCCAAATAACGAAATAGAAGCACATTTAGTGTTTAAATATTGATCCCAGCGGGATCACGAAAAGCGCACTTAGGTGCGCTTTTTTGTGAAAGCATGCTTGTTCTGAGCGTGGTGGCCTAAAATGGGATCAAGCAAAAAAGTTGGGGAGGAACCAAGATTAGGCAAAAAACGGACAGACGCTAATTAGCACGAGCTATGAACTCTTGCTAGCCACCGAGTTACAAGGCCCTGCCCCTGCCATCTTCCCTAACTTAATCAATTAAACGTGTAATTTCCCTTCACTAAACCATGTTGAGGCAGCTCCAATTACACTAGCCTTTTCTCCCAAAATAGCCCGCATAATCGGAACGTTTACTCCGCTTAACAAAACCTTCTCCTTCATCTTATCGAAGAAATATTTATTTGAGCTTTCCATATGCCCTCCAATAAGAACAACTTCGGGATTGTCTATTTTGATCACTTCCAGCAGGAAGCAAGCAAGATTATGAGCAAATTCATTGAAAACTTGCTGAAAGCGCGGATCGAGAGCGAAACTCTTCATCTCAACCAGATCAGCCACTTCAATTCCTGATAATGCTTTAAAACGGTTGATCAACCATCCTATGGAAAGAAGATCTTCGGCTACACTGTCTCCAAAAGGCATCTTCCAGAGATTCGCGTCTTCCAGTACTCCATTATTATAGCGAGCTGACCCCAGCCCTATTCCCAGAGTTAGGCCGAGCGATTTCTTATATCCGCGAATGGCTCCACCAAACACTTCTCCATGGAAAAAAGAGACTGCATCGTTCATCAGTTTGATATTTTCACCTGCAACATTCAGTTGCTCCGCTAAAAGTTGTCTGATATTTCCATTATCCAGGTTGCCATATCTGTTCTTGTCGTTTGTATGATAAATACCGCTCCCATACTCTACAGGCCCGGGAATACCTATGCCTATTTTGCTAGGCGAAAAGTCCGGAATACTCATTACATCCTTTAATACGCCAGACCAAGCTGAAATTATATCTTCTTTACTTCCAATGGGGTTTACCCTTTTTCTTTTCAATGAATTTGGAACCACTGTTCGTAATTCGAGGTCAACAAGTCCTGCAGAAATGAATGTATCTTCGATACAGGCACCAACAATTATAGGTTTCTCCATAATAAATTTCGTTTTGATATAAATAGGCTGATAAACGTTTTTCTCTCTCGGCTTAGATTGAAAAGTCGAAAACTGTAACTGGTTCATTTCTAAATGATTTTCAAATATGAGACTTTGTCATCTCGACGAAAGGAGAGATCCTAGACAGTTTGCATATAAAGCGCTTTAAGATTCCTCCTATCGTCGGAACGACAAAGTGTGTTAGCCAGCATAATGCTAAATGTCATCCCTATATTTTTCTTCCCAAAAGTTCCTTACTCGAAATAACAAAACGGGCTAGCCTGCACATTGCCAGATGTCACCTCTATATTTTGCTCTTTGAAAAAAGCTGATTACTCGAGACAAACTGCCCATTTTTAAAACACCTTAAAATGAGCCAGATAAAAAAGACATTATTAAGAACTGAACACAGATTTATTCCTCTTTTCATCGGTACGGTTCTTAGATACCGGCCATCATTTAAGACAGCCGGCACTAACCAATTTAACGAACCAAGCTATAAGAGAAGCTTTTCTTTTGTCTATTTACAGTTGATGCACAAGGACATGCATTAGTGTAAATAGCGGTTGATATTACCAGGTATAAGTAGCAACCGCTCCGTTATTTAGAGTACTGGCCACTATTTTGGCGTTGAATTTTATGTTAAATGTTTTAGCACTTCCGCTGTTGTTGAGCACGATAAGCACTTTTGAACCATCGGTATTTTTAAAAGCTACGTTTGGCAAGCCGGATATTTCATTAGACGCGATTCTGACCGCACCCGGCCTTACAAATTTAGAAGCATGGGCTATGATGTAATAAGAAACGTTGCGGGTAATTGATGATGGGGTAATAGTGAGCGCACCTATACACATTGGACATCCTACTGTAGTTTGAGGTCCATTACTTGGATCGGATGCCAGGTTCCATTCTAACACATTCCGGCTCCAGTTACGGGTAGCGCCGACAATGAGGCTGTTAACATGCGCATTCAGGTCGCTGCTAAAGGTGCCATACGTTGTTATAGCTTGCTCAGTAAAATAGATGTTCTTATTTGGGTAAGCGTTGTGTACCTGCGTCATGGCCGATATGTCACCTGCGTACAAATGAAAACCAGAGCCATCAATAAATGCATTGGCTACTGCATCACCTAATACAGTCAAGGGATAATCTGGGCGGTCACAATTGTGATCATACACAATAATTTTTGTTTTTATTCCTGCTGATTGGAAAGCCGGTCCCAGATGATTTTTTACAAACAAAGTCTGATCGGCAGCTTCCATTACCATAGAAGGATTATTGGTATAATTTAGCGGTTCATTCTGTGGTGTAATGGCATCAATAGTTATACCCTGTGCGGTCATTGCCTGGATATATTTTACAAAGTAATTGGCATAAACGCTAAAATACTGCGGTTGCAAACTGCCTCCCTCCAGTTTATTATTCGTTTTCATCCATGCAGGTGCGCTCCAGGGACAGGCCAGGATCTTTATACTGGGATTAATTGCGATGATTTTTTTCAATACTGGTATCAAATCAACCTGCTCAACGGCGATAGAGAAATTTTGCAGATTAATGTCGGGCCCTTGGTCATCATAGGTAAATGTATAAGAACTCAGGTCTGATGCGCCCAAACTAATACGTATATAACTAATACCAATAGCTGTGTTCTCTGTTGAAAAAAGCTCATTAATCAAAGCCTGGCTTTGTGCTGCAGGTAAGCTGTTTATTAAGGTAGCACTTCTACCTGTAAGGCAAAAACCAAAGCCATCTATTGATTGATAAACGCTGGTTGTATCGACATTTATAGTCGCATTCAGGTTGGTGGCACTATTGAATAATAAACTTACATTTTGCTTTGCAAGCAGTTGGGATTTGTCGGGATTTGTGAGCCACATGGCAACATCTGTTTTAACCGGTGTTATCACAGTGGGGGGCGGAGTCGGGTTACTATCACTGGCTGACTTCTTACTGCAACTGGTTGCATGTACTAAAAGCCCCAATAGAAGTATTGTACTTAGTTTCATGGCTGTTTATTTTACTGTAAATGTTTTTTTCTCAATGCCTATTCCTGTTAGTTTCAACGATTTCCAGTTGGCAGGCAATTTTGATTTCACTTGAATGATTCCTTTAGATGTAATCTCAAGTCCTCCAAAGCCGTTCAGCACTGCCTGGATCAAACCACCAGCACCAGTAGCAAAATACGGGTTGCTACCTCCGGCGTGCTCCGCCAATACACCAAATGGAGGTAGTTGGTTAGGCTTATACCCGTTCTTAAATGCCTCGAATGCCTTTTCTCCGTTGCCAAGCCTTGAATACAAAATTGAAAAGATAGCATGTGTCATCGCAGGCCCATGCCCCACTTTGGGTTCATAATATTCCAGGTCTTTTTTAATAGCTTCAGGGGCAGAAACTTCGTGAAGCGGATAAGCCAACAGGTTAACATCCACCTGCTTGATACTTTGTCCATTATAGGTTGCATGCTCTTTAGTTACCCCATTTTCAAATTTCAGGATAGGGATATTGTTGGCCACATTCATCCAGTCAGGATTTGGCTTGATACCGATTGCCTTTGCCGCTTCAGTAGCGAATTTTAAATTTGCTTTGGCTGCAGCATTGGTGAACGCATTGTTATCTACATTTTCAGCCCACTCATCTGCAGCTACTACGTTATTAATTTCGTATTTCCCCGGGCCGTTTCTTTCAACACGGCTTGCCCAAAAATCAGCCGTTGCCGATAATATAGGCCAGCCCTTTTCTTTCAGCCAGTCTTTATCCTGCGAAACACAATAATAGTTCCAGGCCGCTATGCCAACGCATGCCGTAATATGCTGTTCGAATGGGCCTGTCAATGCCCACACCGGAGTTTCCTCTGCACCAGAGGCGGCACTTTCCCAGGGGTACATGGCTCCTCTATATCCTTTGCTGTATGCATTGCGTTTAGCTGCGGCAAGCCTTTCATACCGGTACTCTACCAATGATTTACCCAACTCCGGATGCAAAACCAGTAAAGCGGGATACATCCAGAATTCAGTATCCCAGAAGACATGCCCATTATAGCCGAGGCCGCTAAGCCCCATCGGCGAAGGTGAATTAGAGGACCCTTCGCGGGTAAAGGCATATAAATGGTATAACATGGCATGAACATCTTGTTGCGATTGCGGATCGCCTTCAATCTGGATGTCACTTTTCCATAAATCATCCCATGCCTTGTTATGGAATTTAAGCAGGCGTTCCCTGCCTTCCTGTTTTGCAAAAATGGTCAGGCGCTCGGCTTCGTTAAGCGGATCGTCGTGCTGCGCTGATGTTAGCGTAGAGCCTGCTAATGAAAATGTATAGGTTTCGCCGGCTTTTATCTTCTTTGAAAATTTGAGTATACTCTCGTTACTGTCCCACGACTCATTGATTAGCCTCGGCTGCTCGTTAAGGTGTTCAGGCAGTAAAAAAGTAGTAGAGGCAACCATCGACAGTTTACCGGTAGGGCTCTTGCCTGTAGAGGTGAGTAAGCTGATCATCGCGTGTGGACGATTGTCGATTACACGGTAATAGTTTTGAACATCCCTTATGGCATCAGGCGCCTGCAATAAATTAGCCACATCAATGGTAACATCTTTTTTCGCGGTAACAGAAACGTCCAGCAATACCGTATAGGGTAACTGCCTCAACGCGTAATAAGTATAACTAACCGTTGCCTTATCGCTTTCATTAAACGTGGTGGTGAAGGATCCGTTCCGCATGTTTAGCTGCTGGGTCATTCCTGAGACATTCAATCCACCGTCAATTTGGAAACGCATATTTAACAGGTTAAAACCCTTCAGGAAATTACCAACCCGTCCACGTCCATACAGATCGTAAGCGCCAGATAATACCACATCCTGGATTTTAAAGGGCTCATTTGAAGTCACAACGCCTACTGCACCGTTGGCGACGGTTTCTCCATAATAGCGGCCATTGATGTTATCAGCCTTCAATATCCAGGGGTCCTGCGCCTGTGCTGATAAAAAGTTGATAAGTGAAAAAAATATAATAAGTGAGGACCTAATAATTCTACAGTTCATAATGACATTCCAATTGGGTTTATAAATTTCTGATCCTGTTTTTACTTCACAAGCAAAGTTGCTATCGAGTGCGGATTGGCGGTTACCTTAGTTGCCATACCTTTTATCCACAGTAAATAATCAATCTTCTCCTCAGTTTTATTCATTACTACTACAGCGATCGAACCGTCTGTATTTTGGAAGGCAGTGGTAAGCAATTTATCCCTGCTGGCCGAGCTGGCTATGCGCTTTGCTCCTGGCCTGATGAATTTTGAGAAATGGCCGATATAATAATAGGAGTTGGTATATGTTAAAGCACCGGTATTGATATTTGCATGCATCGGTGCGAAGCAATAATTGCCCACATGGTTTGGGCCGCCCTTTTCATCGAGCAACACATTCCAATCAGTCCAACCAACGGTGCCGGCGTTAAAATCATTGATCATCGACTGACCGTACCGTTCTCCTAATGCCCATTCGTTTACCTTATTGGCATCATACCTTTCATTACAACCTTCTGTAAACAGGAGGTTCTTACTTGGGAAGGCCTGGTGTGTTAAGCGTACATTTTCAAATTGCGGGCCGGCATTGCTCCAGGTTTCATACCAGTGAAACCCTATTCCCCAAACATATTTTGCAGCTTCGGGATCTTCCAGAAAAGTGCTGGCACGCTGATAAAGAAGGTCGCGATTATGGTCCCAGATGATCAGCTTTTTATTGCCAAGTCCATTTTTTTGCAAGGTTGGACCGAGATAATATTTAACAAAGTCCCGTTCCTCTTCAGCCGTGTATTTGCACGATTCCCATGTTTGGGCAGCCATAGGTTCATTTTGCACGGTTAATCCCCATACCGGTATACCGGCCTTTTGGTAGGCATTGATAAATTTTATGTAGAAGTTAGCCCAACTTTGCTTATACTCGGGCAACACTTTGCCGCCGCGCAATACATTGTTATTATCTTTCATAAAAGCCGGCGGGCTCCATGGAGAAGCGTACAGGGTTAATTTACCGCCCGCGGCAGCAATCGCTTCTTTTATAAAAGGAATACGGTACTTTTTATCATGGCTGATATCAAAAGTCTTTAATTCCTGGTCACCCTCTTTAACATAGCTATAGCTTTCGGTCGAAAAATCGCAGCTTTGTATATGCGTGCGGGCCAGGGTATAACCAATTCCTTTGCCCTTATCATAATAAGCGGCCAGTAATTCTTTCTGTTTGTCTTTCGGCAATTTGTAAAATGTTTCTGCCGAAGCATCAGTCATGGCGCCCCCGATACCTAACATGGTTTGGAATGTCTGGGAAGGATCAACAAAAACCGAAAAGTCTCCTTCCTCAGGCTGGGCTTTTGCTGAAAACGTCAATGTCCCTGTTTGGGTCAGGCGATAATCAGTGTTCTGTGCTGTCGTATAAACAAATACTTCTTTTCCCTTTACAGGGAACAGAGAACCGCCTGCTTTTTTGTTTTGTGCATGTAAAGCAGATGTACTCAAAAAACAGATGACTACACCGAGAAGTTGTTTCTTCATATATTTTTTATGTGTGTTTTTAAATGGGTGTTGAATCTAAGTTGGTTTAATAGTCTTTAAGTGGTTTAAAATAAGCGGTTTGCAGTCTCCTTGAGGAGCTACCGTGTGTACACATCTTCTGCACATTCAATTCTTTCTTTTTCTTTTCCATTCGATGAAAAGAAACAAAAATCTTGTGCCTTCCGAGGTGCCTTTTTTCGCACATTCCTCTGCGCAAATTCCCTTATCAGCCGCTCGGTGCTGCGCCGGCCTTTCCCTTTCGGCACAACCCATCGCTTCAGAAAACCCGACAATGCACCTTCCTCATACACTAGTCCGCTGATAAGTAAATTTTTACCCAGGCACTTCGCAAGGCACTGCCTCCGAATCAACGTTTCTGCCTATTTCGAATGCCCTCCTGCAAATCGCCTAAATACAAAAACTTGTATACACATAGTAGCTCCTCGAGGAGAGGGATAGGGTGAGGTGATAAATCGCATGAAAATCATCTTGTAAAGTCGTTTACCCTCTCTGCCTTCGGCAAGTATTGAGCAGTAATTTGTTTTTTAATTGTCTCAATGAGCTCCCGTTGGTCGGTTCTCCCAGGGGGAGAGAAAGGTCAACCCCCACCGGACAACTCGCTTAACTTAATAGCATTGGCATCTCTCCCGGAGGGCGAGAAAACCTGTCACACCCTTACAAACCGCATTATTAAGTGGTATAAATACCGGCTGGCATTAAATTCCAGCCGGTATTATTGTCTGTTCAGTAGCAATAATTTTTTAATCAAATTACCTGAGTTACTATTCTATAGGAAATAATTCAACATTATCTATGGAGATACCGGTAGTCCCGAGGTTATCTCCACCGCCTCGGATCACTAAGTATACAGTTCCGGATGTAGGAAATTGAACTATACCTCCTGAGCCATCGCAAGAAAGAGAGGTTAAGGGGCCGTCGAACGAGGTTTTTCCGCAACCGCTCCAGGTGTTCAGGCCCAGTAGACTGCCACCTTCATTGTAGTCTTGCCCTTGTTGCGGAACTGCTTTACCTACATATACCTGGAACCATGTATCAGAAGCTCCACTGCCAGATGCGTTCATAGCAAGCTGATACTTTTTGTTAGCTTCTACCTGAATGGCCTGGTATATTCCGGCATGGCCCCAGCCACTACCCTTCCATACGGCTTTACCATCCGTAAAACTAACAGTAACTCCAGGGGAGATATTCAGTGCAGTCCAGTTGCTTTCATTCCCCACATCAAATTTACCTCCCTGAACCAGGTTGGGCATTTCTATAGGATTTAATTCAACGTTGTCAATAGAGATACCTGTACTTCCCAGGTCAGCTCCGCCGCCACGGATCACTAAGTATACAGTTCCTGAAGTAGGAAATTGAATTACATTTCCTGTGCCATCACAACTGAGAGCGGTCAGAGAGCCATCGAACGAAGTTTTCCCGCAACCGCTCCAGGTGTTCAAACCTAAACGACTACCGCCATCAGTGTAGTCCTGCCCTGCTTGCGGAACTGTTTTACCTATATATACCTGGAACCAGGTATCAGAGGCACCACTTCCAGATACATTCATGTCGAGCTGGTACTTTTTGTTAGCTTCTACCTCAATGGCCTGGTATATTCCCACATGTCCCCAGCCATTACCTTTCCATACTGCTTTACCATCTGTAAAATTAACCGTAACTCCAGGAGATAGGTTCAGTAGTGTCCATTTGCTGTCATCTCCTGCATTAAATTTGCCTCCCTTTACCAAATTAAGCGTCGGAGAATAAGGCGTAACTTTTATTGTGATAATACTGGACACAGCAACTTTTCCATTTGAAGGAATAAGCGCCTTTACCTGCACCTTTAAATCTGTAGCTACCCCCACCTGGAGACTCAGTTTATCAAGCAGTTCGGTATTCAATTCGCTATTAGTGAATGATTTGCTGACCGTGCCTTTTGCTACGGCCATGGAATCGATCTTATCCCCGGCAGTAAGGATAAGGGTAAAGTTTATTGATGAATTTTTAAAGGTATCCCATGAAATTGTAAGCGCTTCCTCCCTGGATTTGGTTTCATCCAGTACCACCTCATTTTTAGAGGCAGAAAGAACACCGGTTTCCAATGGCAAAGGCTCAGGTGCTGCTAGTTCTTTGTTGCAGGAAGCGAAAAAAACTAGGGCCGTAAGTATTGAAAAAGAACCTATATTCATGAACATCCTGTGCATAGCTCTTCCGAAGCTCATAGACAATGTGCTTAATTGCTGCATTTGATTTAAATTTTAAAGGTTGTTAGTTAGACTATTAATAACCTGGATTTTGCTTCAACTGTGGTGACAGGTTCATTACTTCCTGGCCAATGGGATAAATTTTAGTATGATCATCCGCATCAGGTTGCTTGTCCCACCAGGTACCCGTATTGAACACACCCCAACGAATCAAATCGGTACGGCGCCGTCCTTCAGACAAAAATTCACGGCCCCATTCATCCAGCATTTCCTGATCGGTCAACTGGCCTCCGTTGGGATTATACAGACTTGGTGACCCTGCCGGGTAATTACGCTTACGCACTTCATTTAACAGTACGGCGGCGGCAGCTTTATCGCCAGCCCTGTATTTACATTCGGCAAGGGAATAATACACTTCAGCCAGGCGTATTTCAGCAAAAGAAGAAGCCATGACATTGGGGTCACCGTTTGGATAAATAGGGTATTTTATCGCCCAGATGCCTGAATTATCATCGGCGTGGTTCATATTGGATTCCTTATCAGCCAATTTTTGTCCCGGCGGCAAATCCCTGAACCACCCAACCTGGTCGCGGACAAAAATGGTATATCCCTGGTTACTTTTCACCAGTTGGTTTGGGTTATTATAATAGGGCAAATAACCGTACAAAAACATTCCCTCGCGTTTACTGCTGCCTAAGTTTTTATATTTTTTCAGTCGCAAGTCATCGGGATACTTTTGGAATTTAATAAAAGGTTTACCCATGGTAAATGAATATTCCACACTATCCACATTTCTTCCGGGCTGCAATGCAAACCTGGTATTCATTGGCCCCCCATTTGTAAATCCAAAATAGTTGTGCGCCTGGTGCGGCGCTACCCACCAGAACATATCCCCACTATAGTGGTGATGCGTTTTGGCACTAGACGGAAAGCCAAAAATAACTTCAGCAGACTGCGCATTATTATAATCGAAAGGTGCATCCCAGCGGATTTCTAAACCATAGTTGCCATATTTTCCGCTAATAATGTCCTGGCAAATAGCGGCGCATTCAGCATATTTATCCTGGCCTATATAAACTTTGGCATTTAAATACAAACGTGCCAATAATGCCGCAGCGCCACCTTTTGTCCAGCGGCCTATTGAATTAACTCCAAGAGATTGCCTTGTGGGTAGCCCCGGAATGGCCTCTAACAGTTCCTTTTCAATAAAATTGAACGTTTCCTGTGGGGTAGCCTGGGCAGGCATAAGGCGCTCACCTTTTATTTTAGTAATAATCGGAATGTTACGGTATAAATCGAATGCGCGTAAATTATACCAGGCCCTCAAGGTTCTTAATTCCGCAATAAAATCTGCTTTATCAGCTTCCGTCAGATTGAATTTGGCAGGGTCAATGGCCTGGATATCTTCCAGTGAGTTGGTCGCGAAACCGATTCCCTGGAATAAAGCATTCCACATATTGCTGGTAAAATCATCCTGTAAAGTCCATGTATGATAGTGGATGCGCTGATACAGGCCACCATCGAACCAGTCGCCTTGCCTGTGGGGGGTCATTAGTTCATCCGTAGGCAATTCCTGCGCATAATACAATCCTCCTCCTTGTATAGTCCAATATCCGTGTTCGAAGGAACGCAAAAAATCCCTGATCACATCATCTTTGGTTTGTAAGAAGTTTTCTGAGGTAATACGGTCGTGCAACGTTTCATCCAGTTTGGTACAACCAAAAGAAAATAATAAAATCAAACAGCTGAGCGCTATTTTGTTCTTGTATTTATGAAAGAGTGTCATTTTGTTTCAGATTGATTTTAAAACTTAAGTTGGAATCCTGCAATAAACTGTGTAGTAGAGGGATAATAAGATAAGGAGGAGTTGATGCCTGGCGTTAGCCCGTTAACATTTATCGCTTCAGGGTCGCCGGTACTATATTTAGTAAATGTGTATAGGTTCCTTCCTGTTAAATAGAACCTGCCGCCATCAATGTGTTTAACGGGAGATTTGAAATTATAACCAAGTGTAACATTATCGATCTTTACAAAATCTCCTTTTTCCAAAAAGTAATCTGAAAGGGTTGAATACGTTTCCGGATTAGTAAGCGCAGCATATTTGCCACCATCATACGCAGTGGCCAATACATTGGCGCCACTCTGGGTAACTGGCGTGCCAGTATAAAAAGCTATCGTGTTAAACAGATCATATCCAAAAGCGCCCCTCAGGTATACACTCAGGTCAAGGTTTTTCCAGGTAAATGTATTTCCCAGGCTTGCGGTAAATTTAGGCAGGCCGTTTCCTACAAATTGCTTATCGTCTTCAACGGCCATATTTCCGGGAATGACCTTTCCATCTTTATTATAAACCATTAATCGTCCAGTAGCATCAACACCTGCAGAACGCAACATGAAGAAGCTCCCAATGCGTTTTCCTTCCTGTAAGCGCTGTGCATAGCCGGGAGATCCTGGTGAAGGCAGATAAACCTCATTAGTATAGCTACCTCCGCGGTAAATAGCGTTTGAAAAAGAAACAAATTTGTTATCATTGGTAGCGCCAGCGAAAGAAATAGTGTAGGCAAAATCCTTTTTGCGGACAACAGAGCCATTCAATTGAATTTCCAGGCCTGAGTTTTCCATAGTTCCAACATTAGCATAAGTAGTTTTCTGAAGATTAGGTGGCAAAGGAACCCTGTAGGCACCTAATAAATCTTTATTTGTCCGAACAAAATAGTTCAGGCTACCAGCCAGCTTATTATGGAATAACTCAAAGTCTAAACCAGCATTGAAGTTTTCTGCTTTTTCCCATCTTAACTCATAATTGGTATTCTGGTTAGGTCCCCACACCTGGTAGGTTATACCATTAAACGCATAATGCCCTTCGCCACGGTATGTGTCTAATGAAAGATAGTTGCCAAATTCCTGGTTACCGGTTACACCATAATCCACTCGCAGCTTCAGCTGATCAAGCCATGGCAAAGTGGGAAAAAATTGTTCTTTTGAAATCATCCAACCAGCAGATGCAGCAGGGAAATACCCCCATTTATTATCATATCCAAACTTTGATGAGCCCTCGCGGCGAAGGCTGGCCGACAAGTAATATTTGTCCGAAAAATCATAGTTCAGGCGTCCAAAGAAAGCGATCAGTTTTGAATCCTCTTTATAAGATCCAACACCTCTAAACGTATAATCACCAGAAGCTCTGTCTGGAATAGGAAGATTATAAACACCCGTTTCCAGATTATTATACGTCAATGCATCTGATGTAAAACCCTGGCTACTTGCATTTACACCTGAATTAATAGAATAGTAATAAGAATACCCACCCAGCAGTTTGAAGGAATGACGTTTAACATTTAATGAATAATTACCGATCCAATCGAAACTTTTTCTATCCCCTTTATTATAGGATCTTCCACCAGAGTTTCGGCCTGCGCTTCCGTTAATGGCACCGGTATTATAAGAGGGAGTAAAGCTAAAATCAAAGAAATCAGTTCCTTGCTGGCCCAATGTGATTTCAGTATACAGGTTTTTTAGTATATTCAACTTAAACGACGAGCTCCAGTCTAGATATTTGGCTTCACTTCCATTTAATATCGTTTTCAATTCTTCTACTGGGTTATATGCACCCACAAACCCTGTATTGATAAAATTATACATTGTTGGATTCGCCGAATCCATAACAGGAAGTGTTGGATTTAAGGTAATTCCCTGGTTAAAAGCAGGGTAGCTTGCATTATTGAATTTTAGAGACCTTGGTGCAATATTCACTGCAACCGAATATAAATTATTGGCTGAGGTGTGATTTAACTTGAGCCGGGCGCCATATTCTGTTTTTGTTGAGCGCAGGTCAAGCCCTGTAGCATCGCGGTAGTCAAAAGAAGCTATATAGTTAGTCTTTGAATTAGCTCCTGAAACCTGTACAGTATGTTTGTGCTGATAGCCAAAATCTCTTTTTACGGCATCAAGCCAATTCGTATTACCGCCGTAATCCACGCCTCTGTTATGCGCTAAAAACTGCTCACGTGTCAGCACTTTTATTTCATTAGTAGGCATGTCTGTACTGGCATAACCATCGTAAAAAGCCTTAGGCTGGCTGGTGCCTTTTTTTGTAGTAATAATAATAACACCATTGCTACCACGGGTTCCGTAAATAGCAGAAGCAGCTCCTCCTTTCAGTATATCAATTGATTCAATATCGTTTTGATTCAAGTTGTCAATATTTGCTCCGGCAATTCCATTGATTACATATAAAGGGCCTAAACCGGCATTTCGTGAAGAAACCCCGCGGAGCTGAATACTTGGAGAGGAATTAGGATCGGCCGGCGCTGTATTGGTAATACTTAAACCAGCCACTTTTCCCTGGATAGAATTTAACACCCCATTGCCTGCAAATGCATTCAAATCTTTAGAAGAAAGGTGCGTTATTGCGCTGGAAACTTCTTTTTTATCCAGTGTTCCATAACCAACCGCTACCACCACTACATCGTTCAGGAAGGCATTAGAAGGTTGAAGCTTAATATTAAGCTTTTCCCCTTTATCTCGGGAAGATTCGATAATAGCCGCTGTGATTTTATATTCAGTACTCTGGTAGCCGATAAACGAGATAACTAATACATCGCCCTCAGAGGCATTAATAGAGAAAAAGCCCTTAGGGTCGGTAGCAACTGAGGTATTTGTATTCTTATTCGTGACATTTGCGCCAGCAAGTGGTTCCCCTTTTTCATCTGTTACAGATCCGCTTATCTTCTGAATTGTAACACCTACTTTTTGAGTTTGTATTTTCTCACTCTCTTTTAAAGCAATGGTGTTTTGGATGATCTGGTAACTGACCGGAAGCCCTTTGAAACACAGGTCAAGTACCTCTGTAATCGACCGTTTTTCGATATTAATATTTACAGTTTTTTCTTTAAGTAGCGCATCCAGGTTATCATCATATATAAAATGATATCCTGTTTTGTTCTCAATGATATTAAGAACTTTGTGAATAGACGCGTTCTTTTCGTGAAGGTTAATCAATTGGCCATAAGTCTTGGCGCTTACCTGCACAAGGCTCATGATCAAAATGATAATTGATAGCTTCATAATTAATAAAAACTTTGACAAAGCACGCCACAACGCATGTGCGCGCTTTAATTTAAAATTCATAACTTTGAAAATTAGGGGTTGAACGTTAGATTTAATTCGCTATTTCTGATGAATCGTACCCAGCTATAGCCGGGGTAGTGTGACAGCACTTCCCGGTTTTTTTTTAGCCAAATTCGTTGGATGTATGATGCCGGCGCTTGATTGCCTGCCGAAACCATAAAAAGTTTTTTAGGATCTCTTTCGTACTCTTTTCATAATCTGTTTTGGATGAATAATTGGTTAGCTAAAATATATTGAAGGCAACATAAGCCTCCTTTTGTTTAATTAGTAATAATAACGGTCCTTCCTTGTATCCGCCATTTAATGCCCTCAAATTGCAGTATTGATAACAAGCCTTTAATATCTACGTTACGAGAAATTTTTCCGGTAAGCCTTGTTTCGGGAATTGCTCCTTCATATTTAACGTTGATATCATACCAGCGTGAAACTTTAAGCATAATTTCCTCTACTCCAGCCTTCTTGAAATCAAACAAGCCATTCTTCCAGGCAATCTCCCTATTTACATCAATATCATTGTTTATAATTAGCTGTTTGCTATTATTTAAAACCGCCTGTTCGCCAGGTTTCAATAGTACCGCAGCTTTATAGCTTTTAATTCTTACAGCACCTTCCAGCAGGGTTGTTTTGGTATCTTGCTCATCATCAAAAGCCGAAACATTAAAATGTGTACCCAAAACCTGCACTTCTGTTTGCGATGTTTTTACTATAAAAGGTTTAGCCGCATTATGGCTCACTTCAAAATAACCTTGCCCTGTTAACTCTACTTTGCGTTCATTTCCTATAAAGGTTACCGGGTATTTCAAAGAAGAAGCGGCATCCAGCCAAACGTGAGTGCCATCGGGAAGAATGATCTGAAATTGTTCGCCATTCTTTGTAGATAAAATATTGTATTGTAGCTTATTGCCCTTATCGTTTCCGGCGGTAGCAGTGTAAATTATTTCGCCTTTTTTTGTTTTGGATATTTTTACCCCGGCTTCATTTGCCAATTGCCCCTCGAGCGAATCAGTAAGGATTAACTTCTTACCGTTGGCAAGGGTTAACGTGGCTTTGTTGCCACCAGGTTTAATACTGTAAGCCACATAAGTATTCTCGGGCTTTTCAACATTTTTCTTCTGGAAAAACAATCCAACACTTATGGCTATAACTAACAAAGCTGCAACACCTGCTAACCATCGATATGGCATTCTTCTTTTCAGATGAATATTTTCAACCTCATCATTTTTCGGCCGGTTTATTTTAGTTTGTATAGCATCGAAAACTGACTGCCTTAACTCATCCTCCACATCGGCAAAGGCAGGTTCAGTAAACGCGTTTTTAAGTAATTCATCCAATAACTCATCATTGCGGCCATCCTGAATAGTCCGCTGTAGTTCCTCAAGATCTTTAGGTGAGAGATTATCGTTGAGGTATTGCTGAAATAATACTTTAAGTCTTTCCTGGTTCATTGTGTTAGCTAGGATTTCCTCTCTTATATGTATTAAGAGGAGATTCTGACACTAAAGACGGAAAGGAGGAGAAGGGTAAGACAAAAAAAATATTTTTTTATTTCGTTATGCCATACAAAATTGCCCCGGCGGCAAAAATGATGGTAACATTGTCTTGATGTGAGGCCATGTATTTGCGAATATCCTGCAAGGCCCTTACAATGTACGTTTTGGATGAGGTTACCGATATGTTCAGCTCTTTTGCAATCTGCTCATGGGTTAAGCCATTAACCCGGCTTAACAAAAACACATCTTTCACTTTTCCGGGCAGCTGGTCAATAGCAGATTTAAGGGTGCTTTCCAGCTCGTTATATTCCAGCTTCTCTTGCGGACTAATCGAGCTATCGGCAAAATAATCAATAAGGATTTCGATATTCTCGGTATTGAAAACCTTCTTTCGCAGAAAATCAAAAATGACGTTGCGGGATAAAATATAAACATAGGCATCTTCATCTTTTACCTCTGTTAGCCTATCCCTTCTTTCCCAAAGCTTAATAAAAATTTCCTGCGTAAGGTCCTGGGCTTTTTCGGGCGATTTGGTTAGCCTTAAACCGGTACTATAAACCTGTGGCCAATGATGGTTAAAGAATAATGCAAAAGCCTGCTGGTCGCCAAGTGCTACTCTGGCGCGAATATCTTCCTGATTGTATAATGGCTTTACCTGCAAAAAAACGGTTATCTAATTGGTATTTTAAATTTATGCAATAAAATACAAATGTGTAAATTATTTTAACAATACCCGTTGAGACTAATTTATTGTTAAGGAAAAGTACCTAAATACTGATGAAAAAAGTAATGAAAGATTCGACGACGATTGATAATAGAATCAGCAAAGAATAAATTTCTTCACATACACTTACGATTCTTACTCGTGCGCTTTTTCGTTTAAGATATGCTCGTCCTGAGTGTATTAAAGTTGATCGCTTTATCCCCCAACTTTATTATAAATAGAGACTGCCCATCTTTTGGGAAGTACACGTATAAATCCAGATACAACTTTCGACAACGTTCCGGGCACAATCATCATTCTTCCCTTTAAGGTCTTTTTTACAGCTATCTCTCCAACCTTTTTCGGGGGAACCGCCATTTGAACACCAAACCAGCCAAGTTTCTCTTTGGTATCTTTTTCGATCTCAGGTTTCGTAAACACCGGGCCAGGACTAAGGCAACTCACGCTGATATTTTTGTTTCGCAACTGATACCGCAAAGAATAACTAAAAAAAATGACTGCAGATTTTGTAGCAGAATACATGTTCTTTACAGGAATAGGTGCAAAGCCCGCCATGCTGGCAACATTTAAAATATGAGAAGGCGCATTTTTTTCTAATAAAGGCAAGAGAGTAAGGGAAAGTGCCATTGCTGATTCGACATTTAATCTAACCATATAGCGAAGTGTATCAAGAGGTAGAGATAAATAATCCCTTACGCCTCCAAAACCAGCCACATTGCAAAGTACCTTTAGCCTTATATTGTTATCAGTGCACCATTTTGCGATTTCTATAGCCGCTTCTTCTCTGGCAAGATCGTTCGCTAATACATCCACATGAATATGGTATAAAGATTCCAGTTTGTTCTTGGCTGCGTACAAGCTATCAGCATGCCGGGCAATTAAAATCAAATTATACTTCCGTTTTGCCAGTGCTTCAGCAATTGCATAGCCTATTCCTTTACTTCCGCCGGCTACTAAAGCATAGGATGCAGATGTGTCGGAGGCCAAGATGTTTGCAACAGGATTAGAATCTGCAGGCATTAGTACAGATTCGCTAAATACACCTGTAGTACTGAGCAATCCAATTAATAGTATAATATACCTGTTCATTAAAATGTATCTATGCAATTAAACAAGTAGCCTGGTTTATGAAGCATGATGACAACAAGCTATAGCTAACAATGTTTAAGAGTTATAAAGACATGAGGGGCATCTTAATATTAGTATCCCTTTTATTAATGAAACCATAACGATTACATCTACCTGTGGCATAAGTTTAAGCATGTGAGGGAACCTTTCTAATTCGCCTCGTCATCTGATTCATTTCAGCAACTCATCATACATTCGCATATTGCAAGTGGGGTCCCGAAATAAATTCGGGATGACAAGTCGCTTTATTTAGTATGATGTCATTTTTACTTTCTGTGTTTGAAAAGAATCCCCCACTACCTATGGCAAGAAATAGTGGCCTTTGATTTTACTTTTCGTACCTTATATAAAATTGAATGAGTTCTCAGCAAAACCTTCCGTTTCGGACTGATAATGGGATACAATAAGGCAAGTAATGCCTAATTCTGATAATAAGTCCTTTAGTTGGGTCATTAAACTTACCTTTAAAGCCTGGTCCAGAGCGGAGAAAGGCTCATCCATTAATAACACTTTGGGTTTTGTAGATAATGCTCTCAGGATAGAAAGCCGCTGCATTTGCCCGCCGGAAAGATGCTTAGGCTTATGATTCTGAAACCCCAGCATTTCACCCATATTTAACAATCGTTTTATGTATTCCTGGTCTTTGGTACCAAAAAGCAAATGCTCTAAAACCGTCATATTCGGAAAAAGTGCATAATCCTGAAAAACAAAGCCCAGGTGTCGTTTTTGAGTGGGGAGGAAGATCTTTTGTGATGTATCAAGCCAAACTTCGCCATCTACAGTAACTATACCTTCTTCTGGCTGAATTAACCCAGCCAGGATCTTCAGGAATGTTGTTTTACCCGCTCCCGAAGGCCCTGAAATCAGCGTTACCCGTGCAGATTCAAAAGAAGTATTCACATTGATGAAGCTAACTCCATTATAAATCTTTATCTTTTTCCTAATATCAACCTCTATCATTCCAGGGGGCTTTTAACCGCTTTTCTGTTTAGCACAAAAACGCTTATAACAATCAAAAAAGTAATAGCGAACAATATCAAGGAATAATAATTGGCATTCTGATACTCCATCGTTTCCACCGAATCATAAATAGCAATAGAGGCAACTTTAGTAACTCCAGGAATATTTCCCCCAATCATTAGCACTACTCCAAATTCGCCCAGCGTATGTGCAAATGTAAGTACAGACGCGGTTATTAATGAGTTTTTGATATTGGGCAATAGCACCTGAAAAAATGTATCAAACCTTGACTTTCCCATGGTATAGGATGCCTCAGCGAGAGAACCTGGAAGATTCACAAATGCAGATTTTACAGGACTTATCATAAACGGGAGACTATAAATCACAGATGCCAGCACCAAGCCTTGAAAGGAAAAAACCAGGCTAATGTCGAAATTTTCCTGCAGCCATTTACCCAAAGCGTTTTGCGGGCTGAACGCCAACAAGAGGTAGAACCCCAATACCGAAGGTGGAAGTACCAAAGGCATAGTTATAAAAGCCTCCAAAATAAGCCTTGGAATGGTATTTTTTCCAGAAAGCCAATACGCCAGAGGAAGCCCTATTATGAGCAGTATTACTGTGGTGATGACAGATAGTTTTAACGAAAGCCATATTGGATTCCAATCCATGCGGTTAAATTAACATTATGGGATTTGATAGCCGCTTTTAAGTAATATTTTTTTTGCAGGCGCTGATTGGAGGTAGTTATAAAATTTTAACGCGATGGCATGATTGCCTTTTTTTGCGTGGCTAAGAACAACCATGCCCTGTTCTATTTTATTGTATGTTCTGGCATCGACCTTTGACCATTTTAAATTACCGTGGCCTTCCCGAATAAATGCTTCTGTCGTAAATCCAACATCCACCGCACCAGTAGTAATATATGTATTTACCTGGGCTATGCTTTCGGCAATAATCATCTTCGATTTTATTTTATTCCATAAATTGCCCTTCTTTAAAGCCTGAACTGCCGCTTCTCCATAAGGAGCCAACTCAGGATTAGCAATGGCGATTTTTCGAACCCGGACATGCTGCACCATTTTTTGCCAGTTTTTTAAGTCAACAGACCTGGAACAAACTACCAAATTACCAAGTGCGTAGGCTTTGGCTGGAGTGGTTGCAAATCCTTCATCATATAACCGTGCTGGCAAATCCATATCAGCAGAAAGGAAAAAATCAAAGGGGGCGCCATTCTTTATCTGTGCAGCCAACTTTCCCGATGAGCCAATTATTACTTCCGTTTTAAGGCCTGTGCGTGTTTTGAAATCAGCAGTTAAAGCTTTAATTACAAACTGGGCATTGGCAGCAACTGCAATCCTAAGCGTTTGAGATTTCGCAGAAAAGCCAATGAGTAAACAAAGAAAGAGTAAAGCCCTTTTCATTAAGCAAAGTTAATCAGCATTTTATATTTACAAACGCCCAATTAATCTCTGCATATACGGTTCGGCCAAAACTCTAAATGTGCCACGTGGAAACTTTAACAATCAGTACCTTAAATGATCAATCAGGCGCTGCTCTTTTTAAAAACAGTCTTTATTTTATGTGCAATCTCGGTCCTTTTTCTTTTTTCCTCTCCAATTAGAAAGCCATAGGGCTTAAGTATTTCTATATTGTCGCACACAATTTTAAACATACCCAGCAACGGAATAGCCAAAATTAAGCCCACAATTCCCCAAAGTAACTCGCCGACTACCAGTGCTATAATGGTAAACAAAGGATTTATATTTACTTCGGCCCCTACCACAAGCGGTTCGATAATATAGGTTTGTACAAATTGAACGAAAAAGTAGGTCAGTAAAACCCCAACAATCATTCCTCCCCCACCACCCTGAGTTATAGCCATTAAAAGCGTTATACTGGTTCCTGTAAGATTTCCCACAAAGGGAATGATTTCCAGCACACCGCATAGAATGGCAAAAAACAGAGCATTATTGATACCAACTAATGAAAAACCAATACCGTACAGGATCCACAATATCACTATCATCATAGTTAATCCCGATAAGTATTTATAAGATACCTGTGTAGAATCGTGAATGATTTTTTCCGTTTTGGGTATTTGCGCAGGAGCAACGAGCTTAAGGACAAATCTTTTGAGGTGATGCCTGAAATAGATAAAAATAAATATATACACAAGCACCAAAATCAGGTCAATAAGAACCGTCATTGTATTAGAAAGCATCCTGGTCACTCCACCGCTACCAGAAGACTGCGTTGAATCCAAAAACTTTTTCTGTTCTGCCTCTGTAATTCCAAATTTAATATTAAGATAGCCCTGAACATTATGAATGATCTCTAACACCTTCCGTTTCATTTCATTAAAATCAGAAGCTATGTCAGATATTTGCCAGATAAGTAAAGCAATTATTCCAGAAATCGCCAAAAGTAATACAAACAAACTCAATAGAGCCGCAAGTGCCCGGTTCACTCCGCGCTTTTCCATGTTCTTGCTTAACGGAAGTAATAACATTGCGATAACCGCCGCCAGGGCAAATGGCTCCAAAAATGGGCGGGCAAAGTATAGGCTAGCAAAAAACAGAAATAAGAAGAGTAAAACGTTTACAGATTTATTAATAGTTATATGATGCATCTAACTGGTATCCAGATTTTTTAGAAGAACACTAAAAGATGAATAGATGTTTTTTTACTCCATGAACAAGGATATATGTATTTTTGAGACTCATGGAAAACAAAACCATAGCCCGTACTTTAAGGCTCCTTAGTCAGTTGATGGAGCTTCACGAAGAGAATCCGTTTAAAATAAAATCCCTGGCTTCCGCCGCTTTTACAATAGATAAGCTTCCTTTCTCAATCGCAAAAAAAAGTGTAGTTGAAATGGAAGGAATAAAAGGCCTTGGGAAAAGTACAGCTGTAAAAGTAGATGAACTTTTACAAACCGGCACCATTGCTGAGATGGAGGATTTCTTTGAAAAAACCCCCGTCGGGATAATTGAAATTATGGGCATTAAAGGGCTTGGCCCGAAGAAAGTACTCACTATCTGGAAAGATATGGGTATTGAAAATATTGGAGAGCTTTATTATGCCTGCAATGAAAACCGCCTGATTGAGGCTAAGGGTTTCGGGCTGAAAACCCAGGAAGAAATCAGAAAAGCTATTGAATTTAAAATTGCCAGCAATGGCAGATATCTATACGCCCAGGTTGAAGAAGTTGCCGAAAGCCTTTTAAAACAATTAACAGGAATTTTTCCCTCGGCACAAATTTCATTTGTTGGCGACTACAGGCGCAGGTGTGAGATTATTGATGGACTTGATCTTTTAATTGGTGCAGAGTTTAAAGAAGTTTTTCATGATGCACTTCAAGAGTTACAAAGCTTAACCATAACTCAAACCGAAACTCATAAAATAGAAGCACAACATGTTACCGGAATAAAAGTCGTTTTCAATTTCTGCCTTAAAGAGGATTTCTTCACCGAATTAGTTCTTCAAACAGGCGCAGAACCACATGTTGCTGAACTTAAAAAACGCTTGGGCGATGCTATTTTGCATGCAGATTCAGAAGAAGAAGTTTTCAGCAAAGCCGGATTACCTTATATAGAGCCCGAACTGCGTGAAGGCATTTTCGAATTTAAACTGGCAGAAACCGGAAAAATGCCCGAGCTTGTGGAATGGAAAGACTTAAAAGGAAGCCTTCACAACCACAGTACATGGAGCGATGGCGTACACAGCCTTGAGCAAATGGCTCTGTTCTGCCGCGACGAGCTGAAGTTGCAATACCTCGGAATTTGCGACCACTCGAAATCAGCATTCTATGCTAAAGGCTTATCAGAAGAAAGGGTGCTTGCCCAACACCAAGAAATAAACCAGCTTAATTCCCAATTAAATGGATTTAAGATCTTTAAAGGAATTGAATCGGACATCTTGTTTGATGGTTCTTTAGATTATCCTGCTGATATCCTGGCTACATTTGATTTTGTTGTAGCCTCAGTTCACTCCGTTTTCAAAATGAGCGAAGAAAAAGCAACCAGCCGCCTGATTGCAGCCATCGAGAATCCTTACACAACGATTTTGGGGCATCCTACCGGACGATTGCTTTTATCCAGAAACGGCTATCCCATCAACTACAAAAAAGTTATTGATGCCTGCGCTGCAAATAAGGTAGTTATTGAGATAAATTCCAATCCTCTGCGCCTGGACCTTGACTGGCGTTGGCACCAATATGCTATTGAAAAAGGCGTAATGCTTTCGATAAATCCGGATGCCCATAGCACTAATGGTTTTTATGATACCCACTATGGAGTTTTAACAGCCAGAAAAGGCGGCGTTACGGCTGCAAACTGCTTAAATGCCTTAAGCGTTCAGGAGATTGAAGAATATTTTAAACAACAAAAAGGAGCTTAGAATTTGAAAGTCCTCATTGTTCGCTTTAGCTCTATCGGTGATATTATTTATACAACGCCAGTAATACGCTGCTTAAAGCAGCAAGTGCAGGGTGTTGAGATCCATTATCTCACAAAAAGCAACTTTAGTTTTTTGCTTGATAAGAACCCTTATATCGACAAGCTAATTTTCCTTAAACCTTCACTCTCTGAAACAATCAGAGATTTGAAACTTGAGAACTACGACTTAATAATCGACCTTCATAATAGTCTGCGCTCTACCATAATCAAGTTGAGGATGGGAGTAAAATCTTCTACCTTTAAAAAAGAAAGATTAAAAAAGTGGCTGGCAATTAAGTACAAAATCAACTTGGTTAAGCCGGTTCACCTTGTGGATAGGTACTTAAAAACGATTGAATTTCTGGGTGTTAAGAACGACGATAAACCAATCGACTATTTTCTCCCGGCAGAATATGATTTAAACAAATTACTTCCTCAAAGTCATCAGGCTAACTATATAGGATTTGTTATAGGTGCCACGCATTTCACCAAGCGTATGCCAAATGAGAAGGTGATTGAGTTATGTAAAAAACTTAATCAGCCAATTGTATTGCTTGGGGGTAAAGATGTAGCGGAAAATGCTGCAATTATAAGCAAAGCCCTGGGCGATAAGGTTTATAATACCTGCGGCAGAATAGGTTTTAATGAATCGGTTTTCCTTGTAAAGAATGCCTATAAAATAATAGGCTTTGATACCGGTTTAACCCATATCGCTGAAGCATTTAATAAACCGATTGTGTCCATCTGGGGAAGCACTGTACCCGAATTGTTAGGTGTTCAGCCTTACAAAGTCGACGAAGTGTACGAAGCCGGCGTATCTCTCCCCTGCCGCCCCTGCTCAAAGTTTGGATTACCGAAATGCCCTCTGGGACACTTCAAGTGCATGTATGATATTGATTTGGAGGAGATTAAGAAATTTGTGGAATAACCCATAACATAGTATTCCATTTTAAGAAAATATTAAAATTTCCTAAATCGTTGCTAGTGCAGAAATTTCTCAGTTTCTTCGCAGCTTAAATAACTTATCACAAAATGAAAAAACTATTTATTGCTGCAGCGTTATTGCTTAGCAGCTCAGCGATTTTTGCTCAAACTAAGTTTGGTATTAAAGGAGGTGTTAACTTCGCAAACATGACACTCAAAGAAGATGGTTCTTCTGCAACTTATAGCCCTTCTTCACAAACGTCATTTCACATTACTGGCCTTGCAGATATTAAAGTTAATGAGACGTTTTCATTCCAGCCTGGGCTATCTTTGTCGGGCAAAGGGTTTAGTAATAAATATTCAACGGATTATTCATTTGTTGGATTTGATTATAGTGCATCTTATGAGAATCACACAAATGTTTATTATTTAGAGATACCGCTGAACGCAGTTGCTAAATTACAAGCTGGCTCGGGAAAGTTCTTAATTGGCGCGGGGCCATACACTAGTTTCGGTTTATCAGGTAAAACGAAAACAAAGACAACTGGAACAGATGAGGAAGGAAATAACGTGAACGAAACCGAGAATGAAGATATTGAATTTGGTAGTGGAGAGGAGCAAATGAAAAGATTTGACTTCGGCCTGAATTTTTTAGCCGGATATGAGTTACAAAATGGAGTGAGTTTAAATGCAGGTTACGGACTAGGTTTAAATAACTTGGCTAATAGCAATGAAGGCTCAGTAAAAAACAAAGTTTTCTCAATCTCTGTAGGATTCCTATTTTAGGAACTTATTAACTTATACACAAGATAGCCCGGAACAACGCCGGGCTATTTTTGTTATGAACCATTATCATACTGAATATGAAAAAATTGCTCTTAGTCCGCCATGCAAAATCAGATTGGGATAACATTAAACTTTCCGATTTTGACCGCCCTTTAAATGAACGGGGAAAGCGAAATGCTCCAGAAATGGCAAAGCGCCTGATAAAAAAGGATATTATTCCCCAACATATTGTAAGCAGTCCGGCGAAGAGGGCGTATTCGACTGCCAAATACTTTGCGGAAGCCTTCGGTTTTGATAAAAAAGACATACAAAAAGAAGAAAACATCTACGAAGCTTCTGCCGATACGCTTTTAAAAACGATCAACAAATTTGATAACAAGCACGACTTTATAGCAATGTTCGGGCACAACCCCGGCATTACAACCCTGACTGTTGGCTTGTGCGGAGCACATGTTTTCAATATACCCACCTGTGGAATGGTTCTGATAGAGTTTCCATTTGAAGACTGGGCTATGGTTAGCTATGGCACCGGGGATCAAAAAATGTACGATTATCCGAAAAATGAACAATGAAGGGCTTTACTAAATGTTTAATGATCGAAGGAATAAATGATAGATAAAAATCGAATCATCCATGCTAAAATCTAACAGTAATAGTTAACCGTCAAGCATTAGACGTCTAGCTCAGACATCCAAAACTAAACCCTGCTACCCAAGTTTATAGCTCTTTCCTGGCAAAGCAATTATAACACCTTGCATCTCAAGCCCCAGGATGGTTACGGCTAGTTTACTTTGCTGCATATTGATAGCAAGCGCAAGCTCATCGTAATTTATAGTCCCTTTGGCATTTAGTATGTCAATCACCTTCTTCTCATCAGGAGTTAAATTAAGATTAAGGCTTATTTGCCGGATGGATTCTTTCGGTTTATCTACAGTCCAGCCTAAAAAATATTCGAGGTCTTTTGCGTTGGCTATTAGGTGTGCCCGATTTGTCTTGATAAGATAGTTACATCCAGCAGAAAATTCATGGTTGACATTGCCAGGAAAAGCAAAAACATCCCGGTTGTATGAATTAGCCAGTTCGGCAGTGATCAACGCTCCTCCAGTTACGCTTGCCTCTACAATCACGGTAGCATCCGCCATACCAGCAACAATACGGTTTCGTTTTGGGAAGTTTTCCCTGTCCGGATTAGTTTCTGACATAAATTCTGTAAGAATCCCTCCATTACTTATCATCTTTTCGGCAATGGCCCGATGTTGTGCCGGGTAGATCCTATCGAGCCCATGGCCAACAACTCCAATTGTCGGAACATCGTTTTTAAGGCAAGCTTTATGGGCAATTCCGTCAATGCCATGAGCAAGGCCGCTCACAACCAAAACATCATCCTTTTTAAGGTCGGCAATAAGCTGCTGGGTAAGCTCTTTGCCATATTGTGTTGCATTTCTGGTGCCTACCACACTAATTATCCGCTTTGCATTAAGCTCAGCGTTGCCCTTAAAATATAGAAGCAAGGGGGCATCATAACAATTTCGAAGCCGGGCCGGATATTCTGCAGAACTATAAGAAAGCGCTTTAATTTTATATCTTTCAATAAAGGCCATCTCTTTCTCAGCCCTCTTAAATCCTTCTTGCTTTAAAATAGAATCGGCAGTTTTAGGGCCTATCCCCTGAATAGCTGTTAATTGGGGTTTCTTTGCGGAGAAGATTGCTTCGGCACTATTTCCAAAATGGCTTAATAGTGCACGCGCAGTAACCGCACCTATTCCAGGTGTTTGCGCTAAAGCTATTTCATGCAGCAATGACATTACTGCGCCGGAAAGTAAACTACGTATTTAGTTTCAAAAAAGTCTTCGTCGAAATAAGCGGTTAGTGGCAGTAACTGAATGTCCTTTAAGCTGGCATCGTTCAATTCCTGCTCTAAATCGCCTCCCTTTAAATATAGTACGCCATTGCGAAGTACATTATTTGACTTCTTACTAAATTTTCCTCTCACCCAAGGATAAAAATCCTTAAGCTGGGTTACAGCACGGGAAACGATGAAATCAAATTTTTCATCAATTTGCTCAGCCCTTGCGTGGCTAGCTTTAAGGTTCTCCAGCCCAATTGCCTTTGATACCTCGTTCACCACTTTTATTTTTTTGCCGATAGAATCAACCAGGTGGAAGGATGTTTCAGGAAATAATATTGCCAGGGGAATTCCTGGAAATCCACCTCCGGTTCCCACATCCATTACCCTTTCGCCGGGTAAAAACTTTAAAACTTTTGCAATGCCTAAAGAATGGAGAATGTGCCTTAAATAAAGGCTATCAATATCCTTGCGGGAAATTACATTTATTTGAGCGTTCCAGAATTTATAAAGTTCTTCGAGTTTATTAAACTGCTCTTTTTGCTTATCGCTTAAATTGGGAAAATACTTAAAAATGATATCAGAAGTCACTGCCTGGGGTTTTCTTCCTGCGGTTTATAATATTAGACAATAGGTCGCGGGCGCGGAAAAGTTGTGCTTTAACCGTACCCAGTGGTAAATCGAGTTGTTGGGCAATTTCTTCGTATGATTGTTCTTCAAAATAACGCAGCACAATCAGGGTCTTATACCTTTGCGGCAGTTTCTCCACAATAATCTTCAACTGTTCCTGTTGCTGCTTCTTTATTGAAGTTTCTTCAGGATTTAAGGTATCAGATTTAATCTGAAGCGGCCGGTCGTCTCCATCGTCATCAACCATTGAATTGATTGAGATAAGGCTTATCCTCTTCTTCCTGATGAAATCGATGCAATTATTAGTTGCGATACGAAACAGCCAGGTGCTAAAAGCGAAGTCTGGCTTGTATTTTTCAATGTTCTCGAACGCCTTTCCAAAGGTTTCAACGGTTAAATCCATAGCATCGTCTTTATTATTCACCATTTTCAATGCCATGAAATAAATAGAGTCTTTATAACGCTGCATTAGCTCGGCGTAGGCCCTCTGATCCCCGTCCTTTGCTTTACCCACAAGGTTGAAATCGTTTAAGGCGTTAGCCGAAAAATTCGGATTTACTTCCATTTGACTGTTTTCTTAAATAGAGATATTATGCTTACTACGAGTATATAAAAATTATAAATTAAATCCAACGC
>Ga0307408_100000673_pt1 | contig 28404 bp, 21 predicted proteins | sample 322Cmetagenome_FD_202116 | JGI IMG/M metagenome (GOLD analysis project Ga0307408, IMG submission 202116) | Maize rhizosphere microbial communities from greenhouse at UC Davis, California, United States - 322HYB-C-3 | ecosystem: Host-associated > Plants > Roots > Rhizosphere > Soil | place...
GCATCCAGGTATCGCCCACTGCAATATGCAGCAGGCCGAAGTTTCCGCCAGTAATAACCAGGCTAACACCAATAAATGCCAGCACTATGCCTAAATATTGGTAGGTTCGAATTCGTGTATTCAGTAGCCAAACTGAGAATACCAATGACAGCATGGGCGATAACGCCATAATCAGTGCTGCATTTAATGCAGAGGTGGTGTGCAGTGCAGTAAAAAATGCATAGTTAAAACCGAATACGCCAATAATCCCGAGCGGCACAAGTGCGAGCGCATCTTTCCATTGCAGCTGTGATTCAGCTTTACCCTGTGCCAAGCGCAATAATAAAAAGAGTATGACTGCTACACCAAAACGATCTGCAGCAGCGGTGAGTGGCGCTACATCACCCGCAAGTGCATGGCCCGCATTAAAATTACTCCCCCAAAAGAAAGTACTGGCAATTACCATCAGCCAAACAGTGACTTGCTGATTCATCATCAACCACTCGCACAATTTATCGGATGCCAAGAATAGAGATTTCGTTTATGGTATGTAAGTTATTTTTCACTTAATTTATGGCGGGAGCAGCTAATGCAGGCGGAAAATTTTATTTTGATGGATTATTTACAGCGAATTGGTTTTACCGATGAGCCTGTTGCAAATGCGGATGGTTTATGCCAATTAATGCGTGCACATGTGCAAGCTATTCCATTTGAGAATCTTGATGTACAGGCCGGAAAAATTGTATCCCTGGTGCCGGAAGATATCGTCAATAAAATTGTGTATGACAAGCGTGGTGGCTACTGCTACGAAGTAAATAGTTTATTTGCCATGGCGTTAACTGCGTTGGGCTTTGAATATGACCTTATCGGTGCGCGCCCCATGTTTTATCCCCAGCGCCGCCCTAAAAGCCATATGGTGTTAATGGTAAAAATCGCCGCAGAGCGTTGGTTGTGCGATACCGGTTTCGGCAGTTTTGGTTTACGCGCGCCGATTGAATTAAATCAATTGGGTCAGATTATCAAACAAGATAATGAAACCTTTATGCTGGATAAAAATGAGCGCGGTGAATTTGTGCTTAAGGCTTTGGTAAAAGGTGAGTGGGCTAACCAATTTGGTTTTGATTTGCAGCCCATGGAGATGATTGATTTTATGCCGGTCAATTACTACAACTCTACGCATCCCGATGCGGTATTTGTGCAGCGTTATTTGGTTATGCAACAACGCCCGAATGGCCGGACGCTTTTATCCGGCAATCAATTAAAGCAGTTGCGCGGCGATCAAGAGGTAGTAACTGAAATAACGGCAGAGCAGTTGGATGAGGTGTTGTGGCAGGAATTCAAATTACGACATTAAGGCGGCCGTTTGGCCGCCTTATATTTTTCTGAAAAATTAAAAGCTCAGTTTCACATTCAATTTCGCACTAGCCCCTGCCGCCGGAAAACCTATATCGGTGTAGTAGTCTTCATCCGTAAGGTTTTCCAAACGTAAACCCAGTTGGGTTTGCGCATTGAGTTGCCAGCGCACGCTTGCATCAAAACGGTTGTAGGCATCCAATGTTTGTTCAACATCGGTGCCGGTGTAACGGCTCACCGCGAAGCGTTCATCTACGCGTATGTACTGCGCGTTAAAACTCCATGCGTCATTCAATTGATAATTAACAGCTGTGCCGTAAGTAACTTGTGGGCGACCGAGTAAGTGATTGTCAGAAGAGATCATATCGATATCGGTGTAGCTAGCGTGTGCGCGCAAGCTGAGGTTTTGTTGCACTTGCCAATTAAATTCAGATTCAACACCGCTGGTTTCTACACGTGAACGATTAACGTTTTTAAACGTTTCGGAATCAAAATCAATCAGGTTGCGATAGTGGTGGTCAAAAACGCTGACGCGTGCGCTGAAGGTATTCTGATTAAATTCAAAACCAGCGTCGCGGGTGGTCACCGTTTCAGGTTGTAAATCAAGATTGCCAACCAGTGGATGGCCGAGTGCAAAAAAGCTCGGCAATTTAAAACCTTCGCCCCAATTAGCAAATAACGTCCAGTTATCGTTTAGCGTAAATTTGGTGCCGATTTGGCCACTGTCGTTCGCATCAAAACCGTCGGTATCATCGTGGCGGATACTGGCTTGAATTAACCATGCCTCAGTGACATAGGTGTTTAAATTGATAAATGCGCTATCTATCTGGCGATCCAATGCAAAATTAATGGGGTACACGTCGGGTGCAAATAAATATCCTTCACTGGTGCCATCTTCTTTTTTGGTTTCTACACCAATATTCGCCCAGAATTTTTGTTGGTTACCGAGTGTGTTGATCCAGCTAAATTGTGTGCGATTAAAGTCAACCACCGAACCATTGGGTGGAACTGCATCGAAAGGGATTATGCCGGGGGAAGTAAGGTCTTCATCGCGTTGGTACCAACTTGCACTCACTTTGCTTTGCCAGATGTTGTTAACTTGCGCTACCCAATTCAATGCAGCGCTTTGGTCTTTATAGTCGCTGCTATCTAGATCTTGACCGACAGCAAACTTCGGTCCACCACTTTGTTCGGGGAAGCTGGTGCGTTCACCGTCAAAATAACGGTAACTGAAATTCAGTGCGTGAATATCCTGCTGCCAATTTAAACGGCTGGTAAATTCGGTGTTTTTTGCAGTGCTGCCTGCAACGGGTTCGCCCGCATCTTTGCCTTGCAAGCTAAATGCGTAACCAAGATTGTTGATGCTACCGCTGGTGGATACACCAACACTGCTGTAATCATCGCTGCCGAGGCTGGCATTTAATGTAGTGGATTTTTTTCCGGGTGTTTGGGTGATGATGTGGATCACACCAGCTAGTGCATCTGAACCATATACCGCGGATTGTGCGCCGCGAATAATTTCGATGCGCTCGATAGATTCGATATTAATTCCGTTTAAATCAAATGCACCGCCGCGGGTATTGGTGGGGTCATTGAGTTGCACACCGTCGAGCAATACTAATGTGTGGTTTGCTTCGGCGCCGCGCAATGCTATTGAGGTAATACCGCCGGGCCCACCTTGTTCTTCCACCCAGAGGCTAGGCACTTGGCGCAATGCATCAATCAAGCTGTGGTTGCTGAGTTGCAGCAAATCTTCTTTATTAAGAACCGAAACAGAAGAAGACAATTGTTCGTTAGTGACCGGGCTGTAGCTGCCGGTGACGATGAGTTCTTCGGTAGCTGAGAAAGCGGGTAATGCGATTATTGCAAGGAATAATGAAGAGGCGCGGAAATTTTTCATTTAAAGCCTTAATTTCTGTGTTTGGTAATTTGGTTTTTAACTGGGAGATAAAATGGACTCCGTCATTCACTCCGGGACGCGCCGTGAATACATCCATGTAGGCTCGGGCACAGCATCCATGCTGTGCACGGTCCCGGAGTAAATGCCGGAATCCATTTTCATCGCTCTTGGGTAATTTATCTGCTTAATTTTTTACAGCAGGAAATTGATACAGTGTGTAATACGCATCCATTTTTTCCGGCGCGTTGCCAGTGAACAGCGTTTTGGTTTTCAGTTGCGCATGATAAACCCGCGCGGTTTGTTGCGGGTGAATTTTTGCTTGCGCCAGTGATGCCAGATCAATTCGAAGAGTTTTGCGGTCATTGCTCAGTGCAATGGATTTGATTGCATCTTGCTGCAAACCTAATTCATCTGAACCGTAATCCGGCGCGTCGCGATAAACCCAGGACTCCAAATTTAGCAGCGATCTTAATTCATCTGTACTCACTTTACTGCCAACTGGTTGGGTGAGTTCGATGGCAAAACCACTTGGTGTTGCAAGCATTTGGGTGATCGCTGGAGCGATGGTTTTTCCATCCCACACGATGCGTTGCAAACTGGCAACATTGCCGCCTTTCGCCTGCCAGCCACGACCGGTTTGGCCGAGTAATAAACTGCCATCTTTCAAAAAGAGTGGACGCATTACACCGGATTCCAATCCGTCGATAAACGGCATCACACTACCTTGCTCAACTCCATCAACTGTTTGAAACGCGATGCGCAACAAATTCGATTGGGTTTGGTCGCCCATTAACATTTGGCCTGCAAACGCGCCGAATTTTCCTTTGGTGGTATCCCACGCAGGATTGCCCGGTGAGTTGGCAACACGGTTGTGCGGCAACAAAATAATCGCGTTAGTGCGTTTGTTTTGGACTTTATCCCAGGCAATATCGGGCGAGTCAGGGGTCATGCCCGGCAAATCGACAAGGCCTGATGGGTGACCATAAAATTTATCTTTTTCGATCACAAAAATTTTCGAGGTGCCCATATATTCGCCCTGGTTATCGGAATACCAGAGGCGGTTATCCGGGCCAGTTCCCAAACCTGCAGGGCTGCGTAAACCATTCGCCCAGGGTTCAAATTTTCCGTTGGGTTCAACGCGAATACTCCAGCCGGATAAACCACCTTGCGCGCCCATGTATTTGCCACCGGCTTTATAAGTGGAGCCGTCACCGCCATCGGCGAGGTTGATGCTGATGTAGTAAGCACCGTCGCTACCGCGCACCGGGCCGTGCATGTAAGAGTGATAATTGCCGTGATAGGAGTGGGCATCAAATAAGGTTTCATAGCTGTCGGCAATACCGTCACCGTTAGTGTCGCTGATGCGCGTGAGTTCCGCTTTTTGTCCGGCGATAACGGTGAGGCCTTTTTTGTCTTCGACTACTACGCCGAGGCTGTCAAAAGTACCCTCGGCAAACAAATGCCATTGGCCCTTCACTATGCGCCAGATGCCTGCAGTGCGTGTAGCAATCACCGTGGTGTTGTCTGGCGTTAGCGATAAGCCCAGCGCTTCAAATAATTGCTCGCGGCCAAAATTATCTTTGGGCGGATAATAACTTTCAATGCTGTAGCCTGCCGGCAGATCTGCTTTGGCTTGGGAAATCTTGATCGGTTGTTTACGGTAATCAAATTCTGATTTTTTCGCATGCCAGACATTGGCTGCTACTTGCATTTTTGCCGTGAGTGTTGCGTTTGTGCTTCCTGCTGGTAATGTCCACTGGCCGTTGCTGATTTCACCTTTGGTTACTGCTGCGTTTTGCAGAAGTTGTGCATTGAGTGAAAATTTTTGCGCGGCTTTAAGATCGCCATCTGCGATGATTTTTACATCGCCATTGGCCGCAATTGTGGTCTGGACTTTCAGGGTGTTTTTGCCAACGCGATAATTGAATGTCGGCAGTTCATTTTTTTGCTTGGAGTTGCGCGTGTAACCTGAAAATTGCGCATCCATCGCAGCGACGCGAACCAGGTGATCTTCTTTGCTGTTGAGCGATGCTTTGATGGTTTCTACATCGCCGAATTTCGCCTCTTTAAAAGAGAAGTCGATTATCTTGCCTTGCGCATTTAAGGGTGCAAATAAAAATTCCTGATTGCCGAAATTTATTTCGCGGCTCTCATAACCCATCTTCAGGCCTTTGCCGCCGCGATTGGTAAATTCGCCGGTCATATCCAAAAATCCGCCTTGCCAAATTTTGGTAATGGCAAGCAGGCGTGGATCAAATGAGTAGTTAACACCCCAAGGTGAACCTACGTGAATTGCGCGGCCGGAAACGCCGGCTAATGGGCCGCGTTGGATGCGCACTTCATCATCGACTAATAATTGCAAGCGGTCGGCAACCGGGTCGTATTCTTCTGCGCCGGTTTGCGCGAGTAATTTAATCATGGGGCCCTGGTCGCGCAGGTCATTCAGTGTGGCGAGATAATCGCCGATTGCATTGATTTGTAAATCGCTCAATACCTGTGCTGAAAATGCCGGCATGATCGGCAAAAAGGCTTCACCTTTTTTTGCGCCGCTTTCAGCAACCGCTAATTGGTCGGTAGCGGCGCGAATACTGCGGTGCAGATATTGGCGATCGGCCTTGATTGTGAATCTATGGCCTTCACCGCCTTCTACAATTTCGCGGTCACGCGGTTCGCGTTTAAACAAGCCGTAGAGGTTTGGCCCGGTGCTTACGCCGGAATCGTTTTTTATCACTGAGTGGCAAGCATTGCAGCCGACAGATTCAAAGGTTTCTTTCCCGAGCGCCACAAAATCGACCAACTCTTTTTCGTTGGTAGCTTCACCCGAATTTTTAGGCATTGTGACGAGGGAGAAATCGGCGGGGGCAATCGTGAAATTGCGCAATGCCAGCTGGCCTTTTTTTACCAAAAAACTGGTGGCGCCCGCAGGGCCTTCCCATGCAATATTGGCGTTCTCGCTCATCGTCGGGCGGATATCATTAACCAATACCGGTTCGCCGTTGATGCGCACTTCCATAATTAATGCCGCATCGACCTTGGCGCTGGCTTCGTTATAGCGCGGTGCGCGGAATGTTGCACGCAAGTGTTGCCATTCGTTGTTGACGTTTTTAAGGGCGATTGCGTAACGGCCTTGTAGATATAATTTTGCGTCGCTGCCTTCAGGAACCAAAAATTCGGTATCGAGTACCGAATCGCCGATGTATTCATTGGCATTCAGATGCTCGGCGCTGCCGTTAGTGTTGAGGACAAGTATGTTGCCGTCTTTCGCGGGAGTCAGTTGCAATTTACTGCCGACTGCACTCACTTTGCTGGCGTTAACCCAAGCGCTGTTTGTTTTGAAATAATCGGCCGGATTTTGTGCGTAGGCTGATGCGCTGCTAACAAATAGTGAACCCAACAATAGTGTTGCGGAGATGGCCGCTGGGCGCGCGCCCGTTCTTGAAAACAACCTAAAGTTTTTCAGGAGAGACATAATCTATACCTGTGATCTAATTAAAAAAGCGCCGCAGTGAATTCACTGCGGCGCAAACAGACGACAGTTAGAGCAATAAGTAACTGTCAGCGGATAGAGCGGGAAATTAGAGTTTGCGCACCCAGATGTTGCGGAAATTCATTGCGTTGCCGTGATCTTGCAAGCGAATCGGTGCGCACCCGTGGGCTTTGTAGACAGGTTTGCCAATCCATTCGGTGGCGCCCTGGATTTCGAAATGGTTTTGTACCAACACACCGTTGTGCAGCACAGTCACATAACCGGGTGATGTAAGTTTTTGCGCGCTATCAAATTTGGGCGCAGTAAAAATAATATCGTAGGTCTGCCATTCACCTGGCGCGCGCGACGCATTCACGAGAGGGATAGATTGTTTGTAAACCGAACCGGCTTGGCCATTGGGATAGGTTTTGTTGTTGTAGGAATCTAGCACCTGTACTTCGTAGCGCTCTTGCAAAAATACCCCGCTGTTATTGCGCCCTTGGCCTTCTAACAATTTACCCTTTTCATCGGTAATCAGTGTTGGGGTTTTCCATTCAACGTGCAGTTGCACATCGCAAAATGATTCTTTGGTTTTGATATCGCCGGTCTTGGGTACGACAACCATGGCGCCATCAACAATTTTCCACTTGGCTTCGCCACCTTCAGCACCTTGCCATTGGCTCAGGTTTTTACCATCAAACAATACCGTCGCGTCAGAGGGAATGCCTGATGCAGGCACGCTGATAACGGCGGGAACAGGTTCCCATACCTCGGTTTCCTCGGCGAGTTGCCAGGGTTCTTTTTTTTCAGTGGCAGCAATACAGGTTGTTGAGTGGATAAGTGTAGTGCTGATAATGCCGATAACGGGGAGTAACCCTCGCTGTAAAAAACGCTTGTTCATGGAGTGCGACCCTGGAGTTTTTTGAGGTGGTGTTTTTGTGTTGATTGTTATGGTTGTATTTTTGAATTTAGTTATAGCGGTTAAATGCAAACTGGGCGAATGCTTTTACACAGCTTGATAAAATTATCTGATAAATAGCGGGTTTATTAACACAGCTTTACAGAGTGGGATTGGCGCTGTAAAAGCGCAGTAAACAGGAGGAAATGTGCGAGCAGGAGGTTACTTTTGTGCCCAGCGCCGGTTGCTTGGACAATTTAAAAATTGTGAGTTGGCGAGCCACTGTTGGTTGGGATAGTAGGAAAACAAAAACTGTTCACCTTTGATGGTATCAATCACTTTGCGTGCGATACCTGTGCGTACAGCGGGGCAGCCATGGCTGCGGCCGAGATGACCCAATTTTTTAGCGAGTTTTAAATCCACATAATCGGCGCCGTGGAACACAATCGCGCGCTCCATCGCCTTGTCATTAAAGCCGCTCTCCAAACCTTCCATGCGCAGTGAATAGCCGTTGGCACCCACGTAGGTTTCTTTGGTGCGGAACAACCCCAAGCTGGTTTGGCGGCTACCATAGGTATTGGAGAAATTGCGAGCAAAGTTTTTGCCAGTGTTCATGCCATGGGCGACCAGTTCCTGGAACAGGAGTTTACCGGTGACCAGATCAAACACCCAAAGGCGCGGTTTGGTGGAAACGAGTGAGTAATCAATCACGGTCAGGTTGCGCGCGGGCGACATGCCTTGGGTGAGGGCGCAATCGAGCGCCGACAATGCCAATCCAATTACCTTGGGGTTAGCGGCAGGCGCGGCGCGGCTGAGTGTGTTGAGCAGCGCAAGGGGTGTCTGGACTTTGTTGAAGGGAGTGTCGCTAAAGGGATTTGCAGGGCGATCTTGTGTCGCAGCGGCATTTAGCGCGAATAAGAAGCTGAAGCAGGCCGAAAAAAGCAGGCCCTTAAGGGTCGTGTACAACATGGAAAGCCCCGAACACTCTGGGTAATTGAAGTTGTAGCGGCCTTGCTATGGAAATTTATGGTTTTGCCAGTTAATACTGGTGCTACAGGAATGCTAGCATCCCGATAGGAATGCGGCCAATAACTAAAGTTCAAAAAATAGACCATATTTTGTTTTTCCGTTCTAATTTTAGGGAATAACCCCTCCTTGTCTTAAGCGCGCAGGAGCGCTCGTGTATGTTGGTAATTGGTTTCTGGGTGTGCTGGTGGAGGCTGTGTTTGGTTTCGCTGAAAGGATTGTCGCTGGTATTGATGGGCTGTTATGCAATTTGCAGCATGGCTGAGGGGAGTAATCCCACTACGGCTGAACTGGGTAAAATGCTCAGCTCCTCCACCTTGATCGCCCGCGAAATTGAAGTGCAGATGGTGGCATTGCAGCTGGATGTGGTGGAAGGGCGCCAGACGCTCGGCTCCCGCCATTTGACCCAGGCTATCATCGGCTTTTACGAACAGCGCCAATATCGCCCTATTTGGGATCAGGCCGGTCGCCTGGAGCAGTTGATCAGCGCGCTGGAATCACTGGAGGCGGACGGCCTTACGCCTGAGGATTACCAGGTTGAGCAACTGCGCCATGCTTTGCCTTTAGTGGGTGACAATTCCCCCGAGGCCGTGCCCCTGCGCGTTGCTGATGAGCTGCGCGCGACTAATGCCTATCTGCGTGCGCTCTATCATCTTTATAACGGCAAGGTCGACCCTGCCGGCCTCGACCCGCAATGGAATTTTGAATTGCAGGATATGGCTCCGGTAGCCGATGGTGCACGCGTCGCCGATAGTATTGAAACCGGGCAAATCGCCCGACTATTTGAGCAAACCCGGCCGCAGCACACTATTTATCGCAGCTTCAAGGCGGGTTTACAGCAGTATCGCCAACTGGCGCTCTTGGGTGGTTGGCCGTCTTTGCCGGTGGGAGGGACACTCAAACCCTGCGCGGTTGATCCCCAGGTTGCCATCTTGCGCCAACGCCTGCGCGTGACGGGCGAGTATACCGATCCAGTATTGCCCGACGTTGGAGTCAATCAATCCCCCGCCCAGGTCTGTTTGCTCGCCAATGCCAAAGCTGCGGCAATGGCCTCGTCCAGTCAGGCCAGCTCTGCAACCAGCGCCATTGCTGGTGAGCTGTCGCCCACTATGCATAGCTCAGATATGCATAGCTCAGAGCAATCCACCTCGGCAGGCGCGGTGGTTACTGCAGAAGCGGTTTTTAGCAGCGAGTCCTCTGCGCAATCTTCCAGCAGTGCGCCGGTGAATCCCGATGAGGTCTTTGATGAATATCTTGTCGAGGCAGTTAAAAAATTCCAGCGTGAGCAATATCTGGAGGTGGATGGTGCTATAGGCCCGGCTACGCGCGCGGCGCTCAATGTGTCGGTGCAATCGCGTATTGACCAGATCCGCGTCAACCTCGACCGTGCGCGTTGGCTGTTGCACAACATCCCGCCGGAAATGCTGCTGGTTGATATTGCCGGATTTAAGATCACCTATTTCAAAGCCAGCCAACCGATTTGGCGCTCGCGCGTGCAAGTGGGCATGGCCTATCGCACCAGCCCGATTTTTAAATCGGAAGTGAATTACATCACCCTCAACCCGACCTGGACGGTGCCGCCCACGATTCTACGCAAGGATGTATTGCCGAAGGTGCGCAAAGACATCAACTATCTGCGCGAACATAATATCCGCGTGCTGGATAGCAGCGGCAAGCAGCTCGATCCGGCCACCATCGATTGGTACAAACCGGGCAACATCACCCTGCGCCAGGATGCCGGCGACGATGCGGCGCTGGGCAAGGCGGTGATTCGCTTCCCCAATGCCTACGCTGTTTACTTGCACGATACGCCACACCAAAAACTGTTCAACAAAAGCCAGCGTGCGTTTAGCTCCGGTTGCATCCGCGTGGAGCGCGCCCTGGAGTTGGTCGAACTGCTACTGGCCGAAACACCCGCGTGGGATAAAGCGGCGATCGACAAAGCACTGGCGACTGGCAAAACCCGCAACGTTACCTTGGCTAAACGTGTGCCCATACTGCTCGCTTATTGGACGGTAGATGCCATTAGCGAAACCCAAATTGCTTTCAAGCCGGATATCTATGCGCGCGACGCCAAAGTGCTCGCCGCCTTGAATAAGCGTAATTAGGGTGAAAATTGCGCTAAACGAGTAGATTTTGGTGACTTATTGAGTGATCGCGGCATGCAAATTTGTATTTATGCCAAGTCGCGTCTAGCGTTAATAGGAATTTAGACCATAAGCCGAATTGTTTTTTGACTAACTGGCTTTTGAGACAAGTCCCACGCGTAAATGCTCACCAAGGATCAACACCAAATGGCCACCAAAAAGACCTCGCGCACCACTGAGACACTGGAACAGGATGATCTGATTACCCTGGATTCGCCGCCCGATGCGGAGGTCATTAACCTGCTCACGCCAGCGCCCAGTAATGGTTACATGTATTTCACCGAGCGTGACCTGAACAAGATCCTGTTCAATCTTGATACCTTGCGCTCCAGCGTCTACCCGCATCTCGCCAACATCCAGGATGCGGAAAATTTCAAGCAACCACAATTTCCTTCGGTGTGCCTCATCGGCCTCGGTCGCTGCGGTTCCAATATCGCATTGGATGTCGCCTCACTGGTGTATAACGCGCGCAATTTTTATCTCAACGAATTTAACAGCGAAGAAAAAGAAACCCGCGAGCAAGATAAACCCATGCGCTGGATCAAGCGCAGTTTGCATTTAAAAGGCGGCCATCAACTCAAGCCGGTATTCCTGATTGAACCGCTGGTAATGCTGGGGGATTTGGATAAAGACATCGAAGGCCGAATTCGTTTTTCGCACAAAGGTGAACGCTCCGGTTTCCTCAAGGATTACACTAAAATGAAAATCATGGACTTGTCCGAAGTCCATGCCGGTGGCTCCGGTAATGCGCCCATCCTCGGTCAATACCTCGCCAAAATAATCCTCAATAAAGATACCCAACGTTTCTCCAATCCCGATTGGAAATTTGTGCATTCCTATTTAATTGATTCGTGCGGCATTAAAGCCAACCAATCGCGCTTGTATTTTTATATTTTCAGCGCCGGTGGCGGCACAGGTTCGGGTATGGCGAGCGAATTTGGTTTGGCTCAACAATATGCCTATATGAGCAAAACCTTTGATGCGCGCTCACAAAGTGAAAACGCTGAAAATCGCGGCCACTCATTTGTATTCGAGCCCATTTTTACCAGCGGCATTTGCATCCTGCCGAATATTTCTGACCACGGTGTGGAAATGTCGGAGGCACTGCATATCAACGCGGGACGTTTGCTGTGTAAATATTTATCGGAAGAGTGGGATTTTTCTTACAACTTCGACAACGAAGACAGCAGCGAAGCCAGTGTGATGCACCGCATCCGCCCCTGGAATGCAATGATGCTGATCTCCAACGACATCATGCGTTACGCCGAAGCGACTGACGACGGCAATATCCAACATATTGATGTCAACGCCATGGAGAAATACGCTAACCAATATATTTCCCAGCAAATATTTAACATTCTCACCGCCCAGGCAGTGACCACCGATTACGACGAAAACTATTTCCGTCGCGCCGGTATCGATATCGGTGAAACCATTCGTCTTGATGCCAACGATTTATTCATGAGTTTGGCGGGCCCAGTAGCTGTTGCTTACGCCGAGTCTGTCATTCCGAATATGATGCCGCAGGGCGTGGATAAATTGCGTGGGATTGATACCAAAAAAATCGGCGAATTGAATATCGACGATTTGTTCTATCGCTCGATTGATTTGCCGCACTTCAATAAAGTAACCCAGGCGATAGAGGGCATTAGTTTGCTGCCCATCGAATCCGGCCGTTACCGTGACTCGCTGGCGAAATATTTACAGAAAGGCTATGACGCAGAAGAGCTGAAAGACCTGCATTTCTTCAAGAATTGCTCGTCAATTGTGTCAATTATTTCATTGCCAAAAGATTACAAGTTGTCCTACATGGATTTGAATAAACTCAAATCCCATTTGAATGCACTCTTCCCCAATACCACCCTGAAACGCTATGCATTGGTCATCGGTGCATCGGCCAATATTTCATTGACCACATTGATCGTAAAAAGCCCTTGCTTAAGCGATGACTTCCTCACGTTAATAGTGGCATTTATAAAACGCTGTTTTGCCAAAGACCCTTATCGCTTTGATGAACAATTAGATGCGGCTATGTTGGAGTTTATCCGCGCGGATGAATTTGATGAGAAGGCGGTGGATAAAATGCTCAATGAGTACGAGAACCCGGCCAAGATTCTCGATACCAACTGGTACGCTATCAAACCTATGTACGAGAAGAAGTACCGCGAGCTGATCAATGATGCTGATAAATTCTGCTCCATCAATGATATTCGCCTGTCGCGCGATAGCGTGAAAAAAGCGATCAAATACCTGCGCGAAATTTATCGCCACAAAATTAGCAAGACGCGTATTGTCTCGCTGAATACTCTCCCGGCGCCTGGCGTTAAAGATTAAGTACAGCAGGTACTACTATTAAGGAGCCGCAAGGCTCCTTATTTTTTTCGCCGCATTAACGGCGCATCACCGGCAACCATATCTCAACATCTCCTTCGCCTGTGTGCGGGTTAAAATTCTCGCCATATCGCTCAAAAAAATGTAATGCATTTTCAGATGCACTCGCATGCCGATAACCAGAATTGGGTAGCCATTGGTCAAATGCAAAGCCGATGGTATTCCTGATGTAATTGACGTGTCCTTCATGCGTAAATACGGCATAGGTCTGTGAGGGAATAATAAACGGGCTGAAGGTTTCTGGTAACCCGGCAAAATCCCATACCGCACAACCGGCCATGTAATAGTATTCATGGCCTTGCAGATGAATACACAAACCATAATCTGTGGCACCGACACGCTGTGGAATCGCATCCCAACATGCGACCAACCGCTGCCAGAGTTGCGGAATTTTTTGTGCCGCATGCTCATCTAACGGCTCTCGCAAACCCGCAATCAAGAGCGGGCCTGCAGTTTCAAAGCGCGGTGACAAAGCCGTGTTCACATTAAGCAAAGTGCTGTTGGAATCGTTCATCTTTTTCCGGGTCCAGTTCGCGGATGGGTCGAATCTCTATTGTTCCGAAACGTGCAGGTGGAATTTTACTGGCGAGTTGCAAGGCTTCATTTAAATCACGCGCATCGAGCAAATAAAATCCTGCCAGTTGTTCTTTGGTTTCCGCAAAGGGGCCGTCGGTAATGACGGTTTTGCCATCGCGGACACGCAGGCTGGTGGCGGTGGCGGTTGGATGCAGTGCGTTGCCGCCAATCATTTTTCCACTTTTACGCAGACCTTCACCGCAAGCCACGCATTCATTGTTCAGTGATTTCCATTCACTGGATGTCATGTTGTTAATAATGTTTTCATCGTAGAAAACCATGCACAGATATTTCATAGCAACTCCATTAACAGTTAACAATCAGGACTGTACGTGATTGGGATCCATATACATGATCTCCCAATGGTGGCCATCCAGATCTTCAAAGCCGTGATAATACATGAACCCATAATCAAGCGGTTCGGCAGGCCAGGCTTTGCCGCCACCGGCTACCGCTTTGCTTATCGTATCATCGACTTTTTCGCGGCTTTCGCAAGAGAGGCAAATAATCACTTCCTTGGTTGCGTGGCCATTGGCAAGTTCTTTTGATGTAAAGGTTTTGAATTTTGGTTCGGTCACCAACATCGAATAAATAGTATCGCTAATCACCATGCATGCCGCATGTTCATCAGTAAATTGCGGGTTGAATGTGTAGCCAAGGTTTCCAAAAAACGTTTTGGATTTTTCCAAATCCTTAACCGGAAAATTAACAAATACCTGGGTTGGCATGATCTTGTCCTTTGTCAGTGTTATAAATGTATTGGTTGAACTATTCGTAATGCACGATGCTTTTAAATCCACCATACGCCATGCGTTTAAAATCAAATGGCGGATTATCTTTGTCGCACATGTCGGCCAAGCGCGGATCTGTCATCACCAGCGCATTGATACGGTCGCGCTCTTCGCGAGATGGATAGATGATCCAGGCGATAACAACGGTTTCATTATCCTTGCAGCCCGCTGATGCGCGAAAGGAAGTCATTTCCTGGATATCCAGGTCATCACCTACGCATTCCCAGTAGGCAATCGCGCCGTGTTCTTTCCAGACTGCACCGGCTTTATTGGCCATTTGCTGGTATTCCGCGAGTTTTTCGGGCGCGAGGGGTAGTAAAAAACCATCAACATAGTGGCTCATGGTAGTTCTCCTTCAGGTTAAGAATGGTGTGTTTCACTGATTAGTCGAATGGCACCAAGGGAAATCGACAGCCGCGTGAAGAAAATTATAAATATTTGTCGGATAGCTGTATTTCTCCTGAAATAGCGCAAGCGGATTGTCTGATAAATATCTGCATATTTTTGTGTAACATGCGTGGTTGTTGGGTTTATCTTTTGTGAATGTATTTGGTCAGGATCTGAAAAACTTTATGCGCCAACAGGATTCACCGCTAAAATGAATCTCTCTGGGTTAATACCGCCTATTAAAAAGGCAGTAATTAATAAAGAGAGTAATGGAGCAAGGAGAAGGTATCTGGATTATCGAATTGCTCAAAAACCATTGTTTGGATAACTAATAGGATATAAGTATGACTTTTAAGAAGGTATTTTCTTTATTCGGTGTTGTTGCAGGATTAGTCTTGAGTAGCCATTCGCTCTCGCAGCAAGATCCTGGTTCATATGCCCCTTTGCGAATAGAGCCTATGACGGCAGATGTATTGGACACACAGAAGTTTGATATTGCAGTCTATCTCCCGGAAAACATGTTGCTATCCATGTCCCGCCCGGATTTTGAACCAGCTTATCCATTACCCTATCCTGCACCAGCCTTAGGTCCACAGTTGGGTCAATCCGCGTTTAAAATAAAGGCATCGATTAATAATAATGATGTGAGCCCCTGGTTTCACGAGTGTATACAGGATCATCGGATTACGTCGGTGAATAAGCGGGTATTGTTATGCAAGAGTCTGGATTATTCTCCATTTGTTGAAGGTGTTAATGAATTAATTATTACCGTCCAACAGTTTGATGAACCGGTTCACACAGCAACAGCCTATTATCGCGTGACTAAAACCCTGCGTAAATTTCATGATGTTATAGGTAGTTACGAGCCAAAACGGTTTGTTGTGAGAGGGACAAGTTTCAATACAGCAGCCAATATTTCAGTGGTAGCTGGTCAGCGCGTAATAATCAAATCTGCCGGACGGATTAATGTATGGCCAAGCAATCTTGGCTATCCACTTTCTTCACCTAGAGGTACTGAGCCCTGTGGGCAGCTGTGTCTCCTGCCTGGAGCATATTTAGGTGCACTGTTGGTAAAAATTGGCCCATATGGACGCTGGTTGGTTGCGGGTGAAAATTATGTATTAAATGCAGATCGTGCCGGCGAATTATTTTTTGCTGTTAACGATAAAACTACACCAGCAGAGATTGGCGATAATCTTGGCAGCTACGAGGTTAGTGTTGGTCGCTATTGATTTCTGGTTTAGCGAGAATCCCTGGGCAATCTGCCAGGGATTTTATCGGCTACCAAAAAAAACCATCAGAAATTGTTTTGAGTCATTATTTTCTTTAGTAATTGTTTTTGAAATATAAAAATAGTATTCATTAACTCAGTAAGGAGCATCGCTATGAAATATCAAGGTAGTTGCCATTGCGGCAATATCAAATTTGAAGTGGAGGGGGGGATCGACGGCGCCCTGTCGTGCAACTGTTCAATTTGCCAGCGCAAAGGTTCACTGTTGTCATTTTTTTCGGGCGATAAATTTACCCTGTTAAGTTCGGGTAAGAATGTCGGTTCTTATCTGTTTAATAAACATGTTATCGATCACAAATTTTGTCAGGTCTGCGGTGTAAGCCCCTATTCAGAAGGAAAAGACCCGCAGGGCAATCGCTCTGTTGCGGTGAATATTCGCTGTATCGAAAATATCGATTTGGAGAAAATTCCCGTGACCCATTTTAATGGGCGGGATTTTTAGTCCAGCAGTTTCATTAATTTATCCAGAGTCAGTTAAATGGACGAGCATCAATCTCTCCTGCACGCAATTTATTATTTGCTCGCGGCCACTATCGCCGTCCCTTTGTTCCGGCGTCTTGGTCTAGGAGCGATTCTTGGCTATTTGGTGGCAGGAGCGATTATCGGTCCGCACGAACTGGGATTGATTTATCAACCAGAGGCGACTTTTCAATTCTCCGAGTTGGGTGTGGTATTGCTGTTGTTTGTGATTGGTTTGGAATTAAATCCACAACAGTTGTGGAAGATGCGGCTGGATGTCGGTGTATTGGGCAGCGCGCAAATGCTACTCACCGCACTGGCCATTACCGGATTGATTGCGTTGTTTCTGGATTTGACATGGCAGCAGGGATTTATGATTGGCCTCGCGCTTGCGCTTTCGTCAACCGCGTTTGCGGTACCCTTGATGGAAGAACATAAAATTATGGGGCTGCCGATTGGCCGCAAGGGATTTTCAATTCTGCTATTACAGGATCTTGCCGTCATTCCTATTTTACTATTGCTTGCCAACTGGGCGCCCTCCGCCGATGCAGGGCATCAAGTACCTTGGTGGATGGGATTATGCACGGTTGCATTTTTATTATTAGCCGGCGCCAGAATTTTTAATCCGTTATTACAGGTTGTAGCTAAATACGGCAGCCGCGAAATTCTCACCGCCGCCGGATTATTAATTGTGTTGAGTGTCGCCTATTTAATGCAACTGGTTGGTTTTTCCATGAGTATGGGGGCATTCCTTGCCGGTATGTTGCTTGCCCAATCCAGCTTTCGCCATCAATTGGCGGCGGATATAGAGCCCTTTAAAGGATTATTGCTCGGTCTATTTTTTATCGCGGTGGGTATGTCGCTAAACCTGCGTTTGTTATTTGCCGAGCCCTTATTGATTTTGGTATTCGCCCTCACATTAATGCTGGTGAAGATTTTAGTGGTGGCACTCATCCTGCGCATTCGCCAATTTCCGTTGAGGGATGGTTTGTTGATGGGGGTGATGCTTGCGCAAGGCGGTGAGTTTGCGTTTGTCGTCATGGCAACCGCTGAACAATCGGCATTTATCCCCAAAGAAATTGGCAATTATGTGGTGTTAGTAGTGGGAATCTCTATGGCACTCACCAGCCCATTGGTTATGTTGTATGAGCTGATCTCGCGCAAGCGAACCATGCAAGAAAATGCGCAACAGGAATCGCAGCAGGCAGAAAGCGCATTGAAGGAATTGGAGCAGCCGGATGCACATAAGGCCGAAGTTATTATTGCGGGCTTTGGTCGTTTCGGCCAAATTATTGGACGTATTCTCACTGCCAGTAATATTCCATTTAATGCGTTGGATAAAAATCCCGATCACATTGAATTCCTGAAAAATTACGGTGTAAAAAGTTATTACGGTGATGCCACGCGGATTGAATTGCTGGAGGCCGCCGGAATCCGTGATGCTAAAGTATTGGTTGTTGCGCTAGTCAATATTGATGCTTCATTAGCAATCACCCGCTTGGTGAAAACACATTTCCCGCACATCACGTTAATCGTCCGCGCTCGCGACCGCGCCCATGCTTACCAATTAGCAGAGCTGGGTGTGGAGAATCCTATCCGAGAAATTTACGAATCCAGCCTTAGCGCTGCTATGCGCACATTAACAGAGGTGGGCTACACCGAAGGCCAATCGCAAAACGCTATCGATATCTTCCGTGAGCACGACCAAAGTTTGCTGCACCGGGCAATAGCATTTAGTAAAGACCCGAAAGAATTGGCGGAACTAGCGAAAAAAAGCCGGAAAGAATTAAAAGATCTATTTAGCAAAGACGTCCAACTGTAAGAGAAAAATCTAATAAAGAAACTGAATCTTGATTGATCAACATAACAGGTGATTTTTTTGCATGTTTGCGTTAGATCAAAATTGCAATACAAGTTGCGTAATATTTCTGGCTTGCCTTTGTGTTTGATATATATCAAATGCAAGTGCGTGAAGATTGGTAACACTACCTCTGTCGTTAAACAACAGAGGAAGAGCAAATGCGTCAACTAGTAATGGCAGTTTTATTGGGAGGTAGTTGTGTAGCGGGTGTTGTGCAAGCGCATGAGAGTGGGGATTATTTTCTGCGTGTTGGTGCTGCACAGGTTGCGCCTGATGCCGAGAGCGGCAGCGTATTGGGTGGCGGTGTGGATGTAGATGATGCAGCCGGCTTGGGATTTTCTGGCACATGGTTTTATTCGCCGCACATCGGTATTGAAGTCTTGGCTGCGTTGCCCTTCGAACACGACATAGTGGGTACTGGTGCATTAAAAGGAGTCGATATTGGTAGTACCAAGCATTTACCGCCAACCCTATCGCTGCAGTATTATCCACTCACTGGAAAAACATTTCAGCCCTACGTTGGTGTCGGCCTGAATTACACTACTTTTTTTGACAGCAATACCAGCGATACTTTGGATTCAGCACTGAATGGCGCAACCGATATTTCTTTGGATGATTCAACCGGCATCGCTTTCCAATTGGGTGCAGATGTTCAGATTGCTGAGAACTGGTATTTGAATGCGGCTGTATGGAAAATCGATATCGAAACCACCGCGGATATTTCTGTCAATGGCGCCCATGCCGCCAGTGTTGATGTGACAATTGATCCGCTTGTGTATATGCTCGGTGTTGGTTATTCCTTTTAAATTCCCTTTTTGCCTTATTGAAATGGCCAGCAGCCCTTGCTGGCCTCTGGCTATCTTGTTTTACATCCATACTAAGTCTTAAGTTTTTCTTAATTATCCTTTCGTAAGATCACTATCTCGCGTATTCATAGCCAGTTGCTTTGTTATCAATACGCACACCTTTTTGCCCTTTGGTGTAGTAGTGATGCTGAATCCCAAATCATTTCTGGTCGCGCATGGGTTGTTTCCTATGCTCGGGCTATTACTTATTTCCGGTTTAATTTTAGCTGCCGATCTTGATCGAGGGGTTGCGGATTATTTTTATGCAATACAGGGCAATAGTTGGGCCTGGAAAGAGAGTTGGCTCGCTGAAGACTTCTTCCATAAAGGTGGCCGTTCGCTATCTATTCTACTTGCGCTTTTACTCTTGGTGTTGGTGATAGCGTCGCGTTTCAGCTTTTGGTTGTCACCACATAAAAAACCACTTCTTTATCTATTTGTTGCCACCGCGGGCGGCAGTTTGCTTATTAGCTTACTCAAATCATCACTTGCAGTTTCCTGCCCGTGGGAATTTGACCGCTATGGCGGTGATCTTCCCTATGCCAATGTTGTTGATCAATTAGTCTTACGTAACGGCGAGGGTTGTTTTCCTGCTGGGCATGCCAGCGCGGGCTATGCATGGATCTCTGCGTATTTTTTTGGCGCGCATTATCAATCCCGATGGCGCTGGTTGGGTTTGGCTATTCCTTTACTGGTTGGCATGGTACTGGGTGGGGTGCAACAAATTCGCGGTGCCCATTTTCTCTCGCATGATCTCTGGTCTTTAGCTATTTGCTGGTTTTTTTCCCTCTTTATGTTCATAGCATTTTTCAGTACTTCCGTTAAAGGAAGTGATGCTAAGGAGTTGGTATGTCAATAAGTATTGTTGCACCCGTAGAGTGTAAAGAATCAGAACAGTGTTTGAACTCTGCACAGTTTTCGCTCGCTGCCGCACTATTTTTTGTTATTTTTTATAATGCTGTCTTTTTTGAACATGTAACCGCACTGGTTGATCAGTCTAGTTTCAGGGGGATTATTTTTATTGCCAATGTGAGCCTCGTGCTTTGGCTGTTGTCTGCCATGGTTATTGCGTTGATTACCTTGCCCTATTTGGCCAAACCCATTTTGTCTGTGTTGTTTATTGGCGGAGCGAGCGTTGCCTATTTTATGGATGCTTACGGTGTAGTTATTCACCGCCTGATGATCCAAAGCGCACTGGAAACCGATTATTCGGAAACCAGGGATCTGATCAATATGAATCTGGTGTTGTATATAGTTGCCTTAGGTGTACTACCCTCACTGCTGTTACTGAAGATTAATCTTCGCTTCGGAAATTTTAGAGAGGAGTTGTGGCGAAAATTTAAATTTATCCTCGTTGCATTTATAGGTTGTCTGGCATTGATTTTAAGTATGTCGATGGACTACGCCTCATTTTTTCGCAACCATAAAGAAATTCGGCAAATGGCGAATCCACTTAATTTTATTTATGCAGGTCTGTCCTACGCGACGACGGGTAACCGGCTTATCGAAGTCAAACCGATTGAAAACGATGCGGTAACTAGCAGCTTCGGAACAGCACAAGTAAAACCAACGTTGCTTATTTTGGTTGTGGGTGAAACAGCACGCGCCGATCACTTTGGTATTAATGGTTATGAGCGCGACACTACCCCATTGATTGCACAGCAAATATTATCAATTTCCCCTATGTTACTTCCTGCGGTACTGAAACTGCTGTCTCAGTACCCTGCATGTTTTCCAATCTCGGTCGCGGCGGCTATTCGGATTCCAAAGCCAAGTCACAAGAAGGCTTGCTCGATGTGATCAATCACGCGGGTATTTCTGTTTTATGGCGTGATAACAACTCAAGTTGCAAAGGTGCTTGTGATCGCGTTGGTTATGAGGAAATGCAGCACTTACAGATACCGGATTTTTGTAATGGTTCTGAGTGTTTCGATGAGATTTTATTGTATCAGCTAGATGAAAGATTGACTGCTGCCAATGGCAGTAAGGTCATAGTGCTACATCAAAAGGGTAGTCACGGTCCGGATTATTTTGAGCGCTACCCGCAGAGCAAAGAAATTTTTACTCCGGTATGTAAAACCAATCAACTGCAGGATTGTACGCAGGCAGAAGTTGTTAATGCATTTGATAATACCATTCACTACACCGATTATTTTTTGAATAGAACCATTGAGTGGCTCAAGACTAAAAATGCAGAGTACAACACCTCGCTGATCTACGTATCTGATCATGGTGAATCTCTGGGGGAGAATGGTTTGTATCTGCATGGCATGCCTTATTCGATTGCACCCAAAGAGCAAAAGCAGGTTCCTTTTTTCATGTGGCTCTCAGAGGAATACTCGGCAGCTAATCACGTGAACACCCAGTGTTTAAAATCGATGATCAAAAATAGCTATTCGCATGACAATCTGTTTCATACTGTGTTGGGCATGTTAAATATACAAACGCAGGTTTACCAAACTAATCTGGATATTCTGGTTGTGTGCAGGAATGTTGATTATTAAATCCGATAAAATAGACCGATTTTTTGACTACAACAGCTTTTCAATAATGCTTATATCCATAATCGCAGTAACAAAAAACAAAATAAATAACTGCCCCCAGCGGACATAACGCTGGCACAGGGCGATAAAAATCGGGTCGTTGGTCTGCTGAAATGTGTTGGACATGATATAGCGGTATAGCGCCAGGCTCGCTGTATCTTCTTCTTGCTCTTCATAGAGCTTGAATTCCGTAAAACTATGAGGCAGATTTTTTTCGGCGTAGGTGAGTATTCTGCTGCGTAAATGGCCAGTGGCAAAAACCATGAGTAGCAATATGCAAAAGATTGCATGGGGTGCTAATTCAAAAAGCGGTGTAGTGAAGTTGTACACAGTTGATCACCCGCGGCCGTAATGAGAGACATATTTAACAGGTTTGTTAAACAGACATTGCTTTGGATTTTATCGACCAATTCTTACGTGAATCTTAAAACCGCCGGCTTTTTTGGATTGATTTAGCTAGGTAGGGATGATGACTGTCTCAAACTAGTCATTTTTTTGTGCAAAAACCGACGCTCGGGTTCCTGCCCGGTTAATTCCAGTGCCTTTGTATAGGCAGCTGTGGCGGCGTCAAGTTCCCCTAATTGCCCTAACAGATCAGCACGTGCAGCATGCAATAGGTAGTAATCGGTGAGCTGTTTGCGGGCGAGCAGGTCGTCGAGCAGGGTTAAGCCTGCAGCGGGGCCATCGCGCATGGCAATGGCGACAGCGCGGTTGAGTTCAATAATGGGCGAGGGGTTGAGGTGCAGGAGTAAATCGTAGAAACCACAAATTTCCTGCCAATCGGTTTGGGCAAAACTGGGTGCTTCAGCGTGCAGTGCGGCTATGGCGGCTTGCAGGCAATAAATATCGGCGCTGCCACTGCTTAATGCGCGTTGGATCAATGCTGAGCCTTCAGTGATTTGCGCGCGATCCCACAAGTTCCTATCCTGATCTTCCAGCCGGATTAAATCCCCCTTGCTATCGATGCGAGCATTGCGGCGCGAGTCCTGCAGCAGCATCAGTGCAAGCAGACCCAGCACTTCCGGGTCGGGCAATAAATTGGCGAGCAGACGGCCGAGGCGTATTGCCTCCTGCGCTAATTCCTGGCGAATTAATTCAGTGCCGGATGATGCTGAATAACCCTCGTTAAATACCAGATAGATAACATGCAGCACCGCATCCAAACGCTCGGGCAACTCGCTGCGCGCGGGAATTTCGTAGGGGATTTTTGCATCGCGGATTTTATTTTTTGCGCGCACGATCCGCTGCGCCAGTGTGCTGGGCGAGGTTAAAAATGCGCGCGCAATTGCCTCTGTTGTCAATCCGCAAATCTCGCGCAGGGTGAGCGCCATTTGCACTTCGGGCGCGAGGCTCGGGTGGCAGCAAGTAAAGATGAGGCGCAATTGGTCATCTTCGATGTGCTTGTCAGACCAGTCTTGTTCCTCGCTAAATGCCTCTTCCAATTCTTCGGCGACATCATCCATTGAGGTATTAAAACGCGCGCGGCGGCGAATATGGTCAATCGCTTTAAAACGGCCAGTCGATACTAACCATGCACGCGGATTTTGCGGCACACCATCAGTCGGCCACTGCTGTAGCGCAGCAGTAAAGGCATCCTGTAGCGCCTCTTCAGCGAGATCAAAATCCTTCAGCAGGCGGATCAAGGTCGCGAGTACCCGGCGCGATTCGCTGCGGTAAAGTCCGTTGATTAGGGCTTCGATACTGGCGGGCATAAATTTATCTTTACTGGAATATTCTGTAACTAAATGGATTAGTCGCTACTGGTGTCATCGACAAACGCTGTAGCGATGGCGGCGAGAATCATAAAACCACCGGCGGTGACCAATGCATAGATCGGTTGGCCACCAAAGAGCTTGCTCACCACAATGGCCAGTATGCTCGATGCCAGTATCTGTGGTATGACAATAAAAAAATTATAAATGCCGGCATAAACGCCCATTTTCCCCGGTGGCAGTGCGCTGGCGAGCATCGCCAGTGGCAGTGCAAGGATTGATGCCCATGCAAAGCCAACGCCGACCATCGCCAATAATAACCAGTGTGGGTCGCGGATAAATAAAAATGACATCAGGCCGACTGCGCCCAGGCAAAGATTGATCATGTGGGTAATTTTGCGATTGGTGTTACGCACCAGCAGCGGAATGGCAATGGCGGCGAGCGCTGCAAAACCGTTGTAGGCCGCAAACAAAACGCCTACCCAGTCGGCGCCGTCGTTGTAAGCGAGCGAGCTCGGATCGGTGCTGCGGTAGTGATGTGAAGTCACTGCCGCGGTGGTGTAAATCCACATGGAAAATAATGCAAACCAGGAGAGGCATTGCACTATCGCCAACTGCCTCATGGTACGGGGCATCAGCACCATGTCGCGGGTGATCTGGTAGAGCGCATTATCGGTGTGACCGCTGGTTTGCAATGCGCCGGCGGCGAGTTGCAATAAACCAAACAGTGCAATACCCATACTCAAGACATAGAGTTTGGGGTCGAGTGCGGCAAAAAAAATTAACACCGTAGCACCTGCGCCTGCGCCGAATAAAATTGTGCCCCAACGATTAAAGCCTGCGTAGTGTTGGGCGCTGCGTGCGGTTTGTTGCGCATCGTGCCAGCGCTGGAATTGCTCCATCTGTGCGGGGCTATATTCGCGGGTGCTGCAAGCTGACCAAAGCAGGCTGAGCAAGAGTATGGCTGCGCCTATATAAAACGCATAGGCCACTGATGGTGGCACCTGTCCATGAGGGGCGGTGTTGGCGATATCCAGCCAGTTATTCAAAATCCACGGCAGTGCCGATGCAACTACCGCGCTCACTCCGATAAAAAAACTCTGCATAGAGAACCCGGCGGAGCGCTGCTCGTCCGGCAGCATATCGCTCACCAGCGCAATGGAAGGGCCGAGGGCAATGTTGAGTGAGGCGTCCAATACCCAGAGCATGCCAGCGGCGATCCAAAGCTCGGGCGAATTGGGCATCACCAACAGCGCCAGGGTTGCGGCAATCGCGCCAAACAAAATGTAGGGGCGACGACGGCCTCTGCGGTGCCAGGTTTTATCGCTCATATAACCGATGATCGGCTGCACCAACAAACCGGTGATTGGGGCTGCTACCCAGAGGATCGGGATCTCTTCAACAGGGGCGCCGAGGATTTGGAATATGCGGCTGACGTTAGCATTTTGTAAGGCAAATCCGAACTGGATGCCAAAAAAGCCAAAGCAGAGATTCCATATTTGCCAAAAACCGAGTTGCGGTTTGCTATTCATAGCTGTGTCTGGATTATTGGTGGGTTGGCTGCGCTTTCCAAACAGCACAGCGGCCGTTTATTCGTATGATTTTTAGGGGCGGGGCTGGTGCGGGCGATTATAGCGAAAACCCGCCGGGCTGTGGGTGCTGCTCGCGGGCCGGGCTGTAATCGATGTGCATCCTGCCTTGCTTGTCGCTGGTTTGTACGCACTTGCTGTGGGCGGCCATCGCCTGTTGTTGAAATGTTTTTCGGTTGATCATTTCTCCTGATATTTATAGCCGCAACCTGCAGCGCGCTAGCTGCTACACATTTTCTTTCGCATTTTTCATCTTTTTAAAAAATCCTGAAAACGTTTTCAGGATTTTTTGAGAAATATTTTTTACGTTATAAAAAAAATTATTAACTTGAAATCGATTTCAAAAAATTGAAAACGATTTCTTTTCGTCTAGGCTATTTTTAACTATGGACATTAGACGACAGCCGTTATTAAGATGATAAAAATTAAAAGGTTTCACGTTGTCATAAGGACAAAAACCCTTTTTTATTGCCCCCCTGCGCAGCAAAGAAATCAGCACCAGACAACAATAAATTTTTCTTTGGTGCGCACTCGCCAGGCGGCTACTCGAATTTTTATAAGATGAATAATAAAAAATTCATCCCTTTCCCAAGTGGGGTGATTTGCGTTTTTGGTAGGTAATACAAATACGCAGGTTTGACATTGGGGGTTTATTGAAACACGCGTAAACAATAATTCCATAAATCGGTAAACGGAGAAGTCCATGAACACGAAGCGAGGCTTTAAGAAAAAACTCATCGCCAGTGCAATTGCATCCTATGCGGCTTTCGGCTTGGGGACGCAAGCATTTGCACAGACGACTGATGATTCCATCGAAGAAGTAATTGTGCTCGGGGTAAAGGGTGCGCAGCAAAATGCCATCAATACCAAGCGCGAAGCAAAATCCATTGTTGACGGCATCTCGGCAGAAGATGTAGGTAAATTACCTGACGTGACTATCACTGATTCTTTGCAGCGTATTACCGGGGTGCAAATCCAGCGTAATGCGGGTGAAGGTGGTCGTTTAAGTGTGCGCGGCCTTGACCAGGTTGCGGTGATGCTGAACGGCGAACAATTTTTGGCAGCAGGCAACCTTGCGGGTGCACAACCGGACTTCGGTGATGTACCAGCACAGTTGTTGCGCGCTGCGGATGTCTATAAAAGCCTGGATGTGAGCAATAAGGTGTCAGGTATCACCGGTACCATTGATATCAAAACCTTCCGTCCGATGGACTTCCAGGAGGGCTTTAGCGCTGCTGGTGGCTACGACCTTTCCAATGGCGAAATCAGCGACGAGATGGACAGTACCTTCAATGCGCTGATCAACTGGCGCAATGAAAATATCGGGGTGATGTTGTCCGGTGTAACTGGCTCCAAAAATCTGGCTAACGATTACGCTGGCCGCGCCGGTGACCCTGCGGGTTACCAACTGGGGGAGGGCAGTGAGTTTGAAGGCAAATGGGTGCCCAACCACAACCACGGTTACCGTTTCTCCCGCTCCGCCAACGAGCGCAACCGCGACGGTATTAATGCCGCGTTACAAGCTGACCTGGGTGAAGGCCTGGAGTTGGTGGTAGAAGCTTTCCACACCCAGGCGAAAGAATATCAACGCGAAGTGGGCTTGAATATTTCCAACCGCTGGCAGGGGATGACCGCCCTGCGCCCGGATCGTTTGGGAATGTTTGACGATCAATACCAAAATGGTTGGACGGGTGCACAAATTGCGGTGCCTACCAGCAGCTCTGATTCTATTACCGGTAAAGATGGCCGCGAGTGGATCATCGCTGACGAATTCAGCGTTGAGCCTCTGTGGATTCAATCGATCGGTGGTAACCGCGTTATCGATTCGGGTTCTACCAACATCAACGTGGAATTGAATTTTGATAACGGTGGCCCACTCACCGGTGGCCTGCGTGGTGTGAATGCTGAAGCCAACAACAATGTGTTGTTTGCCACAGCGCAAGGCGGTATCAACAGCTTCCGCGGCAATACTGTGCAGCGTCTGTATGGCCACTTCTATCCAAAAGATGTGGTTGAACAATATGGTCTGACCCTCGACCCTGCGCGTTTGGGTGAAGTGGGCGTTAACGGTGGCCGTTTCGTATTGCCAAACCCTAAAGGTTACGATGAAGACCCACTGTTGAATATGAAGCTTAACGGCTTCAAGCACACCTGGAGTGGTTGGGATCAGCCCATCGCCGGTGGATTGACGGATGCGTCCGGTGAAAAATCCCTCGCGACTTACATGGCTAACAAAGATAGTTGGATCATGGAAGGCGAACAGTTGGAGCAGGACAACGACACCACTGCAAAATTGAAAGCATTAAGTGTTCACGCTAACTACAAGTTTGAAGATTCCTTCATTACCGATGTAGAAGTTGGCTTGCGTGCAAGCACGCGCGAAGTGGATGTAGAGGCTTACGACTACTGGGCGCAATTCTATGTAGGTTCCAATAACCGTCTGACCGGGCCCGATTTGCCTAATGCCAGCAACCTCACCGGTTGTTATGCCATGTGGCGTTCAATCGACCAAAAATTTGATGGCGGTGGTAGCGGTGCAGAGTGTTCTGCGGGTGAGCGTTTGGTGGCGAATGATCCATCTACCTTCACGCCTTACTTTGTGTTGCCACCACAACCCTTGGATCACTTTGGCGAGAAGCTGCAATTCGTAACTGACTTGGGCAAATACGGTAAAGGTATCCCCGGTTTCTGGGCGGTAGATCCAACCACCTTCGATAATCCTGAAGCGTTCAACCGTAAAGCGTTTAACGACATCAAGAAAATTGTAGGGCCAGCGAACAGCTACACCGTGACCATGACTGACCTCAGCAGTTATCTGGTAGGTAGTTTTGAAGTGGGTCCAGTATCAGGTACCGCTGGTGTTAAATTTATCGAAACGGAAATTGAAGCCAACGTGTATCAAAGTACTGGTGTACAGCGCGCTTACGGTGGTTCGCACTATTACACTGGACGCGAAACCAACAGCAAGAGCCGCACCGATGTGTTGCCGTCGTTGAACCTGGCGTGGAATGTCACCGACGATGTGAAGCTGCGCATGAGTGCAGCGAAAAATAAACAGGAATTGGATTTGTTCCGCTACGGTTCAAGCCTGAATATTTTCACTGGTCCAGACCCGGAAGATTCAACCCAACGTATCCCGAGTGGATGGAACTCGCAGGCTGACATCAATCTGGATCCCTGGTTGAGCAAC
>Ga0307408_100000674_pt1 | contig 28400 bp, 40 predicted proteins | sample 322Cmetagenome_FD_202116 | JGI IMG/M metagenome (GOLD analysis project Ga0307408, IMG submission 202116) | Maize rhizosphere microbial communities from greenhouse at UC Davis, California, United States - 322HYB-C-3 | ecosystem: Host-associated > Plants > Roots > Rhizosphere > Soil | place...
TTGGTGAAACAGCCCAAGCAGCATTCAAAGCAATCGTTGCTGCTTCCCATGCCCAAGTTGCTGCAGTCGCTATTCCCATCGCTATTGCTTTAGCACGCATAACCACTGCCATTACCCGCTCTTTTAGTATGAGAATATTTAACCACATATCCTGAGCCTTCAGTACCAGCGTATTCCATTTACTCGCAATTGTCAAAGCTGTAATAGCCGCAACCAATCCTAAAACAACAGGATCCGCATCACCAATTCCGTCAACAAGCCATGTAATTACGTCTGCAGCATATCCACCAACCCAACCTAAGAACTGAAGTGCTGGTGATAATACTGCAGCAATAGCTCCACCCAATTTGATTGCCAAGCGCTGAGCGTTTGACCAAAGTACTGCCAACCTGTCTGCAGGAGAAGCTGCGTTTTTCAATGCTGCATCCGTTTCACCTGCAGAGTTCTTTACTGCTTGCATTGATTCGTTCAGCTTGTTCATGTCAGATGTAAGAACGATAAATGCCGATCTGGCTTCTTTGTCAACCAACCCCATTTTTTCCAGGAACGAAGATTTCTCTTCATTGCTCATTGAAGACATCTTTCGTTTTAGATCGCCAAATATTGCAGTCATTGAACGAATCGATCCACTCTCATCAAAAATATTTACACCCTCCTTTTTTAGATTATTACGAACATCCGATTTTGCCATTGCGGAAAATGCGTTCTCCATCAATACAGTTGATCTCTCCGCGCTTTGACCCTTTCCTGTCATGTAAGCAAACAACCCCGCAACCTCCTTGTATTTTATTCCCAAGGCATCTCCGGAAGCAATCAACGTAGGCATATAATTGGCAAAGTCTTTGAACTCACCTGCACCAACACGTTTAGCAGCAAAAAAAGTATCTAGGACCTGTTGAGCATTTGCATTCTCTTTTCCAATAATTGAAAGCGATTGCGCCAGCGCCGAGGATACAACTGTATTCTCTGTGAATCCGGCTTTCGAGCCTTTTAAAGAGGTTTTAAGAATGTCGGTTGAAAGCGCCACATCACCTGTTTGCGATATGATACTTTCGAATGTTTGTGGAATGGAACTCCAATCTGAAACTAAGGTTGGATCAATTGAGAGCAACTCATTTTTTAGAGCTTTCAATTTGGAAGGTGCTAATTGAGCCGTGGTGTTAATGGCCGCCATTCCTTTGTCAAAATCGTATGCCATTTTAGTAGAAGCAAACATCGCTCCACCAACTGCAACTAAAGGATTTGTTACAACTCCAATTCCGGGAATTTGAGAAAACGATTCCTTTAATTTACTTCCCCAACCACCGGAAGTATTTTCCAAACGGGCTATTTGCCTTTCCAAAGAACTGATTTCTTTGTTGTATAGCTTTATATCCCGGATATTGTTTTCAGGTATCCACTCCTTTTCATCACGCAACAATTGAAGCTTTTGACGAAGCGATCCTAAAGAATTACCCATTGCTCCTAAGAGCTTATTGGTGTCATTGGTTTGTTTTTGAAGTTTAGCAAATTTTGATAGAGCTACATCACTATTAATGGCAATCTTGCCCAACTTTGCGGACAAGTTCTCATTAAGGGAAAGTGTATATTGTAGAAAATCTGCCATTGCTCAATCATTGTTTGGTGGTTAGGTTTGACCTTTTGCTTGTTTAGCTTCCTGGATTCGTGCATACTCTAATTCACGAACCCGTGCTGCCCATTCTTCGTCGGAAAGCGAGTCAGGATCAGATACATTCAAATACATCCGAATCTGTGTATTCAGGATTCGGATGTAGTCTCCTTCTTGAACCTCGGCAGCGATTAAAGCTTTTCCAGTTCCGCCTCCTTTATATCAATCATCTGATTGACGTATCGACCCGCACCCAAGAAGTATTTATCCTGGGTTTTAATGATCGGATTACCGCCCAACCAACAGGTGTTGATAATCGTTTCATTGAATCGGATATCACTTCCTACTGATGCAACCATTTGTGCTGCAGCAAGGGTTTTTCTGTCCGGCGGTCTCAAATAGCATTTCACTTCAGGTGAAATCACCTTTTTGATCTGCATTGGATTGGTTTCATCCGTATCTCCTTCTTGAGGTGTCCTTTCCGGATCATATTCGGGGTTATCAACCCATTCATATTCCTCCGGGAACTTGATACAGAAAACATCGCCGTACTTGTTTTTCCACCCCTCAATATCTTCAGGAGTTGGATTCTCTGGATAAGTGTTTGCCATTTGTGTCAATTATTTGATTAAACCTGGTTCTCTACACGAAGCATCAAGAACGGCAGTTTAATAGGAATGAACTTATCTCCCTGCTTGGTGTCTTTACCTGCTTCAGTAAATTGAATTCCGGTAAGTCTATCAGTGATGATAGCGTCTGGTGGATTTCCGTAACTAACAATCGCATCAACAGAAAGTCCTAAGACAGATTTACCTTGAGCTGCAGCAACCATAGATTCATAATCGCTTTGCAAAATTTCAATCTCTCCCTCGAAAGCAATGTTTCCAGTTTGAATTGTGTGAGGCAGACGGCCTTTGGCGTAAATCGCCTCCTTTTCTCCTTTTTCCGTGTATTTTACGGCTCGGATACCCGTAATATCAATTCCACCTACAATGAGGGTGATATCAGCCCATGCGTATTCGCGTGAATTAAATGCCATGATTAATTAGCGTTAAATGGAACAAAACCAATTGGAACCTCAATCAAATTGGCATAACCTTTTGGCTTAACCTGGAAGGCAATGAATTTGATTTTGTTTGTTGTACCTGTTGGGTACGTTAGATCGATCTTACAAACACAACCTTTGTCCGTAGTGTTTGTTGGATCCACGCTCAACTCACCGTTAAGCGCCATGTTTGTGTAAATTGAACTGATCACGTTCTGTTCGATTTGTTTCGCATAGATTGGATCAATAGTTCCGGAAGAGGTTAAAGGGAAATCCTCTAATAGTTCTTCGTTCACTTGAACAAATCCAAGGCGGTAAGCTTTATCGATCGTACGTCTGCGGGTCAAATTACCGTAATCATCTGTTGGATCACAAGCCATCGGTGTATCTGTAATGTAATATCCCGACGATTTCAAGTGCATTCGGAACGTGATGAATCCCAAATCATGAAGCATTTCAACGTCAAACAGTTCTACAGGAGTGTCAACGATGTAAACAGTCTCATCATAAAGTGGTCCGGATTTTTTACGACCGGCATTCGTAGACACTTTATTAACAGCAAGTCGTCCGGCCAATTTACCAAGTGACGCACCTTTTGCAGATGTCAATCCAGAACGTTTCTCTGTGTTACCGATAACAACCGCTACACGATTGTTAGTCATTTCCTGCAACGTTACCAAATCATCAGTACCGTTGTAGTTGTAACCTTCGGTAATAACCGATACAGGAGCTGCTTTGGCAGTTGTATAGTTAGTACAAAATGTTTGTGCTGCAGTAATCGTTTCCCAAACATCCTCATCAACTCCGTCTTCCGTCGTTAATGTAACAGTATTGTCTGGGTTCCAGCAAGTGAAAATCAACGAGATTTCACCGTTTGCGGCATCACACATTTTTCGAACAGGTTCGATGCCGGATACACCAGGCTTAAACTGATCAGACATCAATTCAGTTCGCGCAATTGGAAAAATCCACAACTTGTTCCCTTCTCCAGCTGCTGCATAGAAGTCGGTAAGGAACTTATAGAAAAAATGGTTTTCTACCGTGTCAAGAATTCCTAATGCAGTACAATCAGCCAATGTTTTAACTGAATACACTTCACCAATTGTAAGCGAAGGATTATCGTCCGCACTTACAACTAAACCGAAAATTCCATCTTCAGTTCCTTCAACCAATGCAAGGTTTCCGTTTTGAAACGGAAGTTCAACTTTTGGAAGTCCCATTTTATTCTTCTATTACGGTGAATTTCGCTTCAATAGCGTTCAACACCTGGTTCAAAATTTCCTCTTTATCGTCACCTTCAAGGGTCAACTCTAAGTTATCCTTAGCGTATTTCTTTAAGGTTTCGATATCCAATTCCTTCACTGCAGCAATTGCTTCATCTTTTTCTTTAGATGAATTGTCGCTATCAGTGGCATACTTTGCTTCGATTCCTTTCAATACTTCAGCTAACAACTGAGCTTTTGTAGGCTCCATTGTCAACGTCATATTTAATTCATCTGCAGCAAACTTTACAAGACCTTCTTTGCTAAGTCCTTTTACCAATTTGGTATCGGCAGTTTTGGGATCTTCAACAACTTTAAGGTTTGTGCTTTCCTTCTCATCTGATCCAGCGGGTCTCGTGATGTGTTGCACATTTTTGTCATCAAGGTTTTTCGCGTGATTTTTCGCGTGATTTTCTTGATAGAAGCATTTCCCGTCTGCTGTTTTGTAACATTCCTTCAGTCCAGGATTCTTTTTAAACACTTTTTCCATGTTGTTAATTTTTAGGCCAGTATTTCCTGATAAGGAGAAAAACAAAGACCAGGGTTGCTATAATGAAAAGTCTACCGAGCCACATTTGGATTTTTTCAAAAGTGGTCAGATTATGCTCCATGTACTTAGGGGGTTGGGTGATTGTAGTTTTAGAGACCGAATCAGTATAATACTCCCTCCATTGAGCAAACATTTGTTCTGCCTGAGAATAACAGTCAACTGTCAATATGTTATCTCGAACACGAACAGATGGCGCTTTTATGATCCTTCCTGGATCGTTATGAAGTAGAACCGGTTTCACCGATCCTGATTCGTCAATAACCAACCTGTATTCCGCTTTCGCGGAATCAGGTTGCGTTACAAAAATGGTATCGTGTATAACCTCACGAACCGAAACCGTTTTTTCCACGGTAATTTGCTCCGGAATGCAGGGTTTGTGACAACCACAAGCACCGAGCAATAAAATCAAACTTAAACAGAGTAGAAATCGCATTTCAATTAATTTTAAATTACAGACCGTTCAAATAAGTTGCCTTATTCAGATAGTCATTGGTTCTGTTGATCCATCCATTCAGGAACTTTCTGTTCTTCAGCTCCTGTGGAGTATTGCCGTCAGTAATTTGTGTGAAGAATCTTTTTCTTCTCACAACCATAGCTTTAATAAGCGTTAACGGGTCAATTGTGTTCGCTGCGTCAATTGTTCTGGAGGATCCATCCTTACGGAACAACGTTCCATCTACAGCAACAGTTCCTGGTCCTTTTACATCGTTGATTGCTTCCTGCAATGTTTCAATTGCTTCATAAGCTCCACTCATGAAAGACATATCAACTACTACTGCAGCAACATTCATAGAACTGTATTTCGTACCACCAACTTTATCAAAGAATCGCTCTCTGAAGATTGCAAACCAATCGTCATTGTTCATCTCGAAGAATCGCGCATCGTTGTTTCTTCCGAACTTTCCAACCCAGGTCTTATAGGTTACACCTTCAGATGTGTGCCATCCGGTTTTACCTTTGTAAGGCGTTGGGCATGGATATTTGGCTGCAGCATCATTGGTATCTCTTCCCAAAGATCCTTCACCACCTTCCCAGCGCTTAATCAATTTTATTAGAAGATCTCTTGTCATTTTGATTATTCGGTTTTCCGATTCAACTGTTTGTACTTTTTGAGTTCAGCTGTCAGTTCTTCGACAGTACTGATCAGTTCTTGAATTTTCGCGTTTCGTGATTCAATCGTATCATTCAGACCCTTAACGATTGTTTCGTATTTGTGAAGCATTCCTTGTAACTCTGTAATCGTTTTGTCTCGATCACGAATTGCAACAGTCGCTTCTTCCAAATCTTGCAAAGCGCCTTCCAGACGTTTCGTCAAGCTGTCAATTACGTTATCGTACTTCTCAACCATTTTGATTTCGAAATCCTGTTGCCCAGATTTCAGCTCGGCACTTTGCTTTTTACGAGTAAAGAACCAAGCTGAAAATCCAGAGGCAAACGTGGACAGGCAACCAATAATGGCAAGAGTTACTTCCGTTGACATCCGTTATAGAATTGCTCCGGCGTATTTCACACGGAACGGGTAAGCGATAAAGTAGTGACGGTAACCCAATTGGTTTGCTTGGGTTGTTGGAGATGTCGCTGCAGCAGCAAAATACTGTTTTGTCATCCCGGTCTTTTTACCGATATTCTCGATATGGAAGATGAATGAACACTGACGGTCCGTTTCTTCATCAACAACTTCACCAAATGGTTTTTTCTCGTTGTCACCGTCATACCAAGGATTGTCGGCAAACTCGAACATTTCGAATCCAGCCAACATACCAGAAACTTTTCCAGACAGGTAGTCAGCCAATTTTTCGCTGTTCTTGTTCGTTGCGTCTTCCAACAAGTCGTTAACGTGATCCGGACAAAGAACGCATCTCCAACCGGAGTTTTTTGCACGCTTACCACGACGACGACGAGCTGTTACCAGGTCAACCCAAAGGAGTTTCTTACGAATTCCAACGGTTGCTCCTGTTGCTTCAATTACGAAGGTATCTGCTCCATCCGCAGCAGGTGCCAAAGAGTGGGCCGCTTTTGCATATTTCGCATCGATGATTGACTGACGCGATTTAAGCGTAGCAGCATCAATGATTCCATAAGCAGCACCAAGTACCTGGTCGTCAGGAATGCTTACAACTTTCGGCTGGTATTTATCCAATTGGATAATAGCCGTATCATCCGTGTACGAAACAACTGCAAGCGGATAAGTTGTATTATTAATCAAACATTCAACTTCGAAGTCAGTTGTAGGTACGTGAATCACGTTCACTTCAGATGCGTCACCGGATCCCATTTCAAGAACTTGGGTGTTCAATTCAGGAATTCCGTCCAACCAAGGAGCGCTATTGTCTTCTTGGATTAAGTGGCGGACGCGGTTCTCCCAAACCTCAGGAAAATTTGCTGGCATAATTTAAATATGTTAAGCGTTAAACAATTTTTGATTTCTCTTTGCTGGTGCTTATTAAGCAAACAACTTTTTGTACTCTTCAGGATGGTTGTTTTTGAATTCCAACTGCTCCTCTTGAGAAAGCTTTTGGAAATCTTCTGCAGACTTCAATTCAGTTGCTCCTGGACCAGGATTGTTAATGATCCCTTTGAGTTCCTTTCTTGGTGTCATTGATTCAACCAACTTTTTTGTACCCTCAAGATCTTCTTTAGCCAACTTCAGCATGTAGTCACGTTGATCAGCCCCAAGTACCTTGTCGTTAATTTTGCCATCAATGAATTTGATCGCTTCAGCATCATTTACTTCTGAAAGCTTTGTTTTGAGGGTTACAATTTCATCCTTTGCCTCAGATAATTCTTTTTTCGTGCCGTCATGAGCCAATACAAGCGCATCTACAGCCGCACAAACAGCCAACGGATTGTCAGCATCTCGTAAGTTCAATGCAACTAGCGTAGCTGCACTCAAATTGAGTTTTTCCATATTCGGTTTCAATAAAATTTCAGTTGTTTTTAAAGAGAGTTTAATTGCCTCAGTTGACAGTTGTTCTTTATTGTCATTGGCATACAGTTTAACTGCGGCTCTATTGGAAGGAAGAGCAACGATTGACGCTTCCATTAATTCACAGCTTCTTAATTCCGGAACGCCGTCACTACCTTTAACAAAGTTATAATCTGAATCGTTCGCAGCTTTCATGAATCCAATAGAAACACCTTTCACATAACCCCGGAGAACTTTACCCGCTATTTTCGAAGCATCCTCATCATCCATGTCAAAAACAGCATCAGCCATTAATCGGTTTCCTTCAACACGAAGATTTTCCCATCTTCCTATTACAAACCAGGACACAGAATAATGCTCAGCAAGAATAATTGGATTAGACTTGAACCTATCAAGAACGATTCCTGCATTCAAAACACGAAACCCATAACTATTTGTTACTGTTTCATCATTTAATACAAAATCTTTTACAACTGCTGGTTCGGGCATGTGCTGAACTATTAATTAAAATTCTATAGCACAAAGAACAGGTCGTTTTTCAGGTGTCGCAAAAAAGTGTCCAACCCTTGGGCGGAAATTTTAATTACCCCCTTTCTCGAGGCACTTTTGTATCATGGGATTATCAAAAAAGAAGGAACAGGACTACGCCCGATTGCTCTACACACAAGAGCGATTAAACTTTACTGATATAGCAGAAAAGACAGGAGTTTCAGCTAAGACCATATCGAAATGGGCAACAGATGGAAACTGGGACAATATTAGGAAAAGTTTATTAGTCACCAAGCAAACGCAAATTGTTCACCTATACAATCAGTTGGAATGGTTAAACAATACTATTGCCACACGGGAAGCAAAAGTAGCGAGCTCAACTGAAGCTGATTCAATTAGCAAAATCACTTCCTCAATCAAAAAATTGGAAGTTGAAACATCACTCGCTGAGGTAATTGAGGTTGGTCGCGCTTTTATCAACTTCGCCAAGGACGTTGACTTCGGGAAAGCAAAGGAGATTACTGTATTGTTCGATCAGTTCATCCAATCCAAAGCACATAAATGAGTCGATTATCGGATAAAAAGTATTTAACTCTTTGGGAGGAGTACCGCGATAACATCCAGCGGGCTACACCTGTTGACATGTCGGAAACGAAGAGTCAACAGTTAAAGCGCATTGCTCGATTGGAAGCAAATCCCCAGGAATGGTTCAAATATTATTGCCCCAACTATTTTACCGCGGAACCTGCATCTTTCCACATAAAATCCACTAAACGAGTAACAAGTTATCTTGAGTGGATTGAAATGCGTATTTGGGCACGAGAGTTAGCAAAATCCGGTCTAACTATGGGTGAAGTGTTGTTTTTAACATTGACAGGAAAGAAGCGCAATTGCATCTATGTTTCAAACACACAAGACAATGCCGAACGGTTAATTCTTCCAATAAAATCCCAATTGGAGAAGAACAACCGAATCATTCACGATTATGGTGTTCAGGAGTCTGGAAACTGGTCTGCAGGTGAATTTGTCACCAAAAAAGGAGTTGCGTTTCGCGCACTTGGAGCTGGACAATCACCACGTGGTACCAGAAATGAAGAGGTGCGACCAGATATCATCGTAATTGATGATATTGATACTGACGAAGAGGTGAGAAATCCAAAACGTATTGATCAGAAGGTAAAATGGATTATGGAAGCATTGTATGCAACACGTTCCATTTCAAATCCCTTGCTTATGATTGTTCTCGGAAACATCATTGGAAAGAAAACCACCATTACTGAGCTGAAGAAGTATGCAGATCATGCCGAGGTAGTAAACATCCGGGATAAACATGGGAAGTCTACATGGCCACAGAAGAACACGGAGGCAGCTATTGATCGAGTGTTGTCAAAGATATCCTGGGCAAGTTCACAAAAGGAATACTTCAACAATCCGGTATCAGAGGGAAAAACGTTTAAGGATATCCGATTTGACAAATGTCCACCCATCAACAAATGTGAGCAAGTAATTGTATATGCGGATCCTGCAACTTCAAATAAGGATAAATCCGGTTCTACAAAAGCCGTTGTCGTTGTTGGATATCTCAATTTAAAGTTCTACGTGTATAAGGTTTGGGTGGATCAAATGGGTACGGCTAAGTTCGTCGAAACACTTTACGACGCTGACGACTACCTGAACAAATCCAAAGTAGACATCAAGCGCATTTGGATTGAGAACAATTCGCTTCAGGATCCGTTTTGGGAACAAGTGATTTTACCAGTAATAAAGCAACAAGCCAAAGTTGTTGGAAGATACATTTCTGTTGCCACCGATTCTCGAAAGAAGGCAGAGAAGTTTTATCGTATCGAAGGAACACTGGAACCCGTTCATCGAAGAGGCGAGTTAATTTTTAATGTGGAAGAGGAAAACAATCCACACATGCTTCGGTTCAAGGATCAATGGTTTTCGGTTGACGAGGGATCAACAACAATGGACGGACCGGATGCATTGGAAGGTGCAGTTCATAAAGTTCAATCAGGAACAATTAGAAAGGAAACTTCATGGGTGGCAGCAACTACTCATTCACGTAAATATTAAGCAATGGCTTTTATAGAAATAGAAGAAATGAAAACCGTCATGGCTCCGTATCAAATGGATCAAATTACTGACGGTGATGATACGATCATCATTTTAGGAATTGATACTGCAGTTGAAGAGGTTCGTAGTTATCTTACTCCAAATGCACAACGACAGTATGCAGATGGTAGGTTAACCTACGATACTGAAGCAATATTTGCTGCAACTGGTGCCGATCGTAACCCTCTAATTATGGCAATCACCAAAACGGTAGCAGAATGGTGGATTACACAACTTTGCAACGCAGATATTGTTTATGAGCAAATCAAGGATAGATACGATAGAGCTAAAAAATATCTGAATCAGTTATTAACTGGTGAAATTACCCTTACCACTCTTCCACAGTTAGATCTGTTCGGTGATGAAGCTCCGAACGCACCAGAAATTTTGTATTACGGATCACGAGATAAGTTCAGTCATGAGTAAAATTGGAACACTAATTAATAACATCAGATCAGACTGGTTCGGCAGTTCACAGCCCGTTACAAATCTGGCTGCAGGATTAACAAAGGACCAACAGAAAAAAGTAATCCAATGGAAGGATAAAGCTCTATCGTTGGTACGCACCGACATTAAACAATGGAAGGCGGCATGGATGGATACAACCGCCGAGGATGATCCAAAGAACTGGCGACTTCAAAACATCTATGAATATGACGTTGCTCTTGATGGTTTGGTGACTTCCCAAGTGGAAAACATCCGGGACAAGTGTCTAGGAACCGAGTTTTCTTTAAAACCGAAAGGAAAGGGTAAAACCACTACCGTTGATGAGGAGCAAACTAAAAAACTTGCGAACTCGATCGGTTTCAGAACTATTCGTGAGAAAATTACCATGGCTCAGTTTCATGGTTACGAAATCATGGAGCTTTCCGTTATTCAAAAAGATGGTGGAGAACAAGAACTTTCAGTAACTGTTCTTCCGCGCACCAACTTTGTTCCCAAGAAAGGTCGGTTCTATCCGGACTATTCGGAAGATACACACTTTGCGTACCGGGAAATGCCGGAATACGGTTCTTACCTTATTGAAATTGATACGGGAACGATCGGAGCATTTAATAAGACTGTTCCTCATGCGTTGATGAAGCGATTTGCTTACAGTTGTTGGTCTGAACTCTGTGAAATATTCGGAATTCCGCCAAGAGTGCTTAAAACAGATACTCAGAACCAACAGATGTTGAACCGGGCTGTTTCAATGATGAAAGATATTGGAGCTGCTGCCTGGTACATTATCGATGAACAAGAGAAAATGGATTTTGCTGACGGTGTGAATACCAACGGAGATGTGTTTAAGCAATTGAAAGATTCCTTGAATAATGAGCTTTCCCTGTTGATTTCTGGTGTTATTTATGGCCAGGATACTGTAAATGGTAACCGTTCAAAAGATGAAAGCGCCCGGGAAATTTGGGAGGAAAGAATTACCGCGTATTTGAAGCGTGAAGAAATGATTCAGAACTCCATTGTAATCCCGGCATTGATTTCGATTGGATTCTTGAAAGGTAACATGGAGTTTGAATTCCATCCAACAGTTGATTTAGATAAGTTGTGGACCAGGACAAAAGATTCTATGACTGAATTTGATGTGGATCCGGTTTGGCTTGGAGAAACTTTCGGAGTAAAATTATTGGGTAAAAAGCAAAAGACGACACCGACTGACAACAAATTAGCGGCGGTGCTTGATTTTTTCGTTTAGGGGTGCCTGGCGCACCCAGTAAATTGTACTTCAAATCTCTTCACAGCCGGCTTCAATTTGTCTACAATTGCAATTGTGATGTGTGTTCCGGTTCAAAACAACTCGCATCGAATCCGAAGGAACTGGATAAACTGATTTCTTTAGCGAAGTCAGCGTATAAGCAACTTTATAAAAACGGAAGTTACACTCCGGAAGATTTAGCGAAATACAAACCTTATCAGGCTGTAATCAATGAAACGAATCGTTTGATTCGCAAAAGCGTTGATAAGGAAATCACACATGAGATACCTGCAGTAATGCGAGAAGCGCTGCAGCGGGATGTGTTCCTGTTCTCTGCTTTAAAAACGCATGCACAGTTATTTGAAGTCAGCCAGTTTCTTACAACACCTGAGGGAACAATTCGTTCCGCATACCAGTTTGAACAGTTAGTGTTATCAGTCAATGAAAACTACAATATCAATTACCTGGATGCCGAACGCAACTACGCAATTTCTGCAGCTCAGTCAGCAGCGAGTTGGGTAGATGTTGATCAAGATGGTGATCGATACAACCTTCAGTACCGGACCGCATTGGATGACAAGGTTAGAGAGGTTCATCGAGAAATGGAAGGAATCACGCTACCGGTGAGTGATCCGTTTTGGAAAATGTACTATCCGCCAAACGGGTGGAGATGTCGTTGTAAAGCACCGCAAGTGCTTAAAGACAAGTATGATGTTACCGATCCGGAGAAAGCGATGCAAGCCGGTGAAAAGTCAACGACCAAAATCAGTGCATCCGGAAAGAACTCTTTGGAGATTTTCCGATTCAATCCAGGAAACCAAAAAGTAATTTTCCCTCCGGCGCATCCTTACAGCAAAGTAAGAGGTGCCGAAATAGTGAAAGGATTAGTGAAATCCGAATCTTTGAGTTGGACCGTACAATCCGAATTCAAAAACGGTGGTGCAGTATTGATACATGAGTTGGTAGAACATGGAGCTCCGGATTTCAATCGCCTTATTCAGATTGCAAACTCGTTTGCAAAGTCCGGTTCTGTGGTTCAAATCTTGCCAAGAATGGATTCTCCGTTCAATAACCCACGATATGCGGCTATTTATGGTGATCTGCAAAACACAAAGTATTGGGGAAAATGCCCTGACTTGAAAATTGATGGTAATTACTTTGAGCATGAAGGATTTACTACGGATAATCAGCAGAAAGCATTGAAAAACATGTTGAACAGAGGAACAAAGCAGTCAAATTACCTCATTATAGAGGATTGTGGATTAGGTGACCACTATGTGAAGAATCGAATTTTCAATCATTCCAGGATGAATGATCCTATTGAGGAAGCATGGGTGGTGGAAGGTTCAGAAGTAAGGCTATTGTTTAAAAATACGAAAGCCTCTCAATAAATTGAAAGGCCTCGCGGACAACGAATCCGTAGAATCGTTAAGACAAATATATGGATAAATTCGTAAAAGACATAATAAAAGATATTCGCGTTGAATTATTAGACGAATTTGACCGTAATTTTCAGCGTAAAGCGTTTTTTGATCAACCGTGGCCATCGAACAGAATGCCGAACAGGAAAGGCTCACAAATGAACCGAACAGGAGCGCTCAGGCGTGGCATGAGAGCCACAATTGCAGGAACTAATATTGTATTTACAAACTCTCAACCTTACGCTGAACTGCAAAATAGCGGTGGTACAATTACAATTACTCCTCGGATGAATAAATTCTTTTGGGCCATGTACTACAAAACGAGTGATGGAGCGACAAAATCCAAAGGAAAACTTCAAAGCGCCTTATCTGAAGAATCGTTGGCATGGAAACGCCTGGCTTTAAAGAAGGTTGGACAAACTATAAAAATTGATCAGCGCCAATTTATTGGTTGGCATCCACAAGTTAAAGATCATATCAACCGAATCGTTCAACACCATTTAAAAGACATTGAAATGTACCTTAAACAAAAACTGAGAATGCGATGAAAGCAATCATTGACGAAGCTGTAAAGCGATTAGGCACTTCAACGATCATCAAACATGCAGATGAGAATTGGGAACAACTTGAATTTATCAATCCACCGGTTAAATGGCCGTGCGCATTGGTAGGAATTTACAACGGAACTTTTACCGAACTTGGAAGAGACAGAACTGCGACACCACAAAACCGACAAATGGGAACCTATCAAATTGAGGTTACGTTTGCAGATCGGAAATTGGCAAACAGCAGTTCCAAAGCTCCACAAACGCAGCGTGACAATACACTTTCAATACATGATGTTATTGAAGAAGGACACAAGTTGCTGCATGGTTGGTCACCAGGCGGAAATATACAAGCGTTTATCCGGGAACGTGTGCAAAAAGTTCAGCGAGATGATGGTATGCAGCAGTATAAGGTGATTTATACTGTTGGTGTATCGAATGTATAAGAAAAAAGCCCCTGATTTGGGGCTTTAAAATAACGATAACTGATTGCTGTCTAATTCTGATGGTTTCATTCCTTTAATTGAGTACCAGGTCGATCGGGAAATAAAAATTCCTCTTTGTTTGAAATGGTGACGAACTATCCGAGTGTCCGGAATGTCTTCCTGCTTTATCTCCTTATATACTTCAAGTATATATCGACGTTGTGCGTTTTTATTATTGGAATTGTAAGCCATTGAGGAACCGGAAGTTCCTACGAAGATAATATTTTTTGAGAAGAACGTAAAAAGTTGTCATTTTTTACGATCTACTAATTGATTTAATCGGGATCCGAGTTCGTAAATTTCCTGATCAAGGGATATTCGTTCAGCATAGCTCTTTCCATTCTGGATTGCGGTCATTATTTGTGACATTGTAAAAATTCCAGATGCTTCCGATAAAAAAAGAGTTGCTTTATCCAATGGCAGATTGGTAATAGCAAGAAAATTATCAACTTCGAGTTCGGTAAACGCCGTTTTCTTCGCAAGTTGAAATACTGGAGATTCAATACTATACTTCATAATTGCTATCTAGTCTCTTTTGGTGAGGCCTCAATTGGCTCAATTTGTTTGGTTCTGGTTCGGATAATTGGCTCATCCTCATCTGAAAAATGAAACGTAGTGTCTGGGTTTTCAATTTCCTCTTTTCGTTGATTGATGTATTCTTGAACCGGATCATTAATAAACTCAACACTCTCAGGCATCCAATTGTTATGATCAGCAGGATCACCTGAACCTTTGTATTTCATTTTTGCGCGGTACTCGATTTCACCTGCTGCACAGTTAAGGTGCGATTCGATAATGTAAACGCCATTCTTCGCATCATCAGCTCGGAAATCGGCAAACGGGAACGTTACTTCACCATACTCAGCTGGAACGCGTTTTTCAACCCAATATTTTGAGGCTAGGAACGCAGATTCTTTGTCCGGGTTGTTGCAACTCATCATTGCAAATAAAAGCACCGGGATAATGAATAGTTTTTTCATAGATTATTTGTTTTTACTTGATAAATGTACTAACTTTATTACTGATTTAGGTGGTTAGGTTAGGTTGATTAGAAAAGCAGTTGAACTCCCGTTTAGCTGCTTTTTTCTTTCTCTAAGAATCGCTTAATTTGAAACTCCTTGAATTACTATCACGTGAATACCCAATTGTTTCGCAAGCTCAACTTCAATTTTAGCTCCTCTTGAATCTTCCCAATTTGGAAGTGTATAAATTGCTTGACACTCTAAAAGAGCGGTCAAATCTTCCTTCATATAAGATTCCCACGTTTGATCATGATTATGTGGCAGGTCCATTGGAGAAACGGGAATAAACCCTAATTTTTCAACTGCAGATTTTCCTTGTTCAAAATTTTTACGCGCATCCTCGATGCTTAAACCGGTGATTTTACCAGATATATATGCTTTTGCTTTCATAATTTAGATATTAAAAAGTTGTTGTTGAGTAGGCTCTACCGAAGGAAATAGCGATCCGGTCTCAATATGTTTTTGAAACTCAACCACCGCTTCTTTAAAATAGTTTTCTGAGATTTCAAAACAATGCAGTTCCAAGCCCATGTTATCATACAAGTTGGCATCGTGTACAGCTCGAGCTATGGTCATGCTTCCACCATGGGTGTCAACAATTGTACTACCAGGTGGAATGAATCTTCGTATTAATTCGGCGTAAAGGCGAACCGGCTTTTCAGTTGGGTGAATCTTTCTAACTTTATTTCCGCCACCTGTATTTGATAATTTGAACATAGCAGCAGGCTTATCAAAAGAGGTCCATGCCATCTCAAATTGACTGAAGTTTTCCCATGGTTGTAATTTGTCCCAAATAAACCAACATCGCGTTTTTGGAAGATCAAAGTAATTGCCCCCCCAAATTATCTGATCCTTAGAAAATTTACGAAGCATTTCAAAATATTCCGGCGGAGGTGTTTCGTTGTCCCAATCAATTTTCGATTGATTCAATTTTCGATTCTTCAACTTGCCTGAACCGGTATTTAAACGGCCTTTCAATTTTGTTGCAGTAGATTCTCCTGGATACTGTCCTTTTTCTTTTCTGTTGGGGCTATGGCCCATTGGCATATTCGGAGCGTTCAGTCCATAAGGGGGATCCGTAATTGAATAGCCCCAAATAATGCCCATTTGCTCCAACATTTTATAATGGCTATTGTATAAGTGGATTTTGCCACAAGGTGAATGATAATGATTAACTTGCATGAGATATGGTTTTTAATTTATAATCAACCATAGATTTTAAGTTGTGGCTCATTAATATGGTTGCCCAATCTGGAGGAACAGCGTTACCAATTAAACGAACCGCATCCTTTTCGGATAGTTTTAAACCTGGTTGTTTGAAGTAGTCTTTTGGAAACGAACTGCAACCCGCTAGTTCCTCAGCCCGAAGGAATCGCGCCTTAATATCAAAATCATCCAGGATAGTTATTAATTGGTGTTTGAAATCGGTCATTACGGTTGACAGTGGTTTATCTATCGACTGAATATTTGCACCCGGGTTTCCATTGGAATTGAAGTATTTTGTAATGAACTGAATCTTTTCCAAACGAATCAATTGATGCCGGTCCTTTGTTGTACAAGTGGGCAACGGATCTTCAAGTTTACTCGTTTGAATTTGCCCGTAATACTGCACCAAAAAGTTCTGAGGAACATCCATCGTAACTTTTGTTTTGGTCTGCCAAGTCAATTGAGTTTTAAGAGGTTTTTCGAGTGTCTGGAACGTGTCAATATGACAATGATCAGCAATGAATTTCAACTTCTCCAAACGAATGTTTTTTAGTTGTACCAATTGATGCCGATTCGCTGTTGTAATAGTTGCCAATGGTGCTTCAAGAGTTTGGCCACGGAAGTCAGATCCGGATTCCCCGTAATAGGTAGCAATGAATTCCATTAATCCTGGTGCGTATCGTTTCACTCCTGCAGCAATTCTCTTCAGTGAATTATTCACCAGTGGTCGTCTCAGGTGTTTGGGAAGCATTTCGTTGTACTCTCTTCCAAAAATACTGTGTCCTTCGTCTGATAGATCTAGGAAAGGACCACAAGCTTTCCATTTCTGTTTTCCATCGGTTCCATGTTCGTTATGTGTAGGCTCCGGGAATGACAGATTCAGACCTTTGCGGAAGAAAAAACAGAAAAAACGCTCTCGGATTGTTCCAATGCCATCATCAGCCGCCACACGGATATTTTCAATGTAATCATATCCCAAATTGCAAATTGCCTGTTTCCAACGTTCGAACTCTTCACCTTCCTTGCCCTCAATAGGATCATCGTTTTCGTCAACAGGTGCCCATTTTTTGAACTCAGGTACATTCTCAATGCTTATAGAATTCGGAAGTAAGTACTTCAGGTACCTGAAAAGCTCCCAACCCATTGTATAAGATCCTATTTTCTTTTTACGGCCACCGTTTGATTTAGAATGCTGAGTACATTCAATAGAAGCATGCACATGATCCACCGGCTCCAACTCATGTTCATCTTGTACATAGACATCAGCCCAATACACTTTCACATTTTTGTGATGGAAAGCGTTTGTTCGGATTGCAACGGCATCATGGTTTAAAATCCATTTGGTGCGAATGCCCGGAATCTTTTCGCAACCAGCGGTCCAACCACCACCGCCGGCGAAAAACTCACCGACGGTTAAATCTTCTGTACCTGAAAACAATTCCGTAGGGAAATTCAGGTTTATTTGATTTCGATTGATTCTCATCACAGTTGTATTTCGGTTACACTTATTACTTCATGCTTGAGATGGCCATAGACAATATTCGGTGGATGATGAATCATACACATATCTCCAATTATTAAAGATTCAATCGGAATATATGCCCCTTTCCATATTGATGTCTGAAAAGGTTCAGCACGTAAAACGATCCCTTCATCATCCGTAATTAACTTAGTGAAATCTTGACCGTTATCTTTGAGTTCTACGCAATACCCTTTCATGGTTTTGTTGCTGTATTTAATGTTTCTATTACTGCGGTTCGAACCGTTTCGCTTAATTCTGGAAGTCTATTTGAATCAGTAATAATTACCAACTCCTTAATCAAACTTTCGATATGATAAGTGACAGCTGTTTCAGCTTCGTGAAATGATTGACCAATTCTTGGACCTTGAGTATTCTTTGTTTGCTCTACGATAAATCGACAAAGTAAAGCTCCTGACTGAATCGACTTCTCTTCAACTGATGTGAGGTTAGGATTCGTCAATTTTACTGCATCCCAAAGTTCATCAGTTTTAGCCGCAAAAATTGAGAAACCGTTGATTACCGAATCAAAATTTGCTGGATTGCTTTCTTTCATTTTTAAAACTTCAGCTCTGATTTTTGCTAAAGCATTGTCCAGTTTAACTTCATATTGTGTACGTTCCATGTTTAATTCACGTTTACCCTGACAGGTGGGTCACCTAAACCCCGAACTACTATTGAGTGCAACCGCTTTCACCTGTTACGTTCTCGGCTTCATTCGGGGATTAAAATTGTTAGTTGCCCTCAGCTGATGCGATATCAGCCTTTAATTGTTTTTCTAATTCATCCTCCCCATTATCCACAAAGGGGAACACATCAACGATTTTGGAAATGCCGATATTTGGAACAACGAAATCCATCATCATTCCCTTTAGGCTTTCATTCAATCGTTCATAGGCTTCTTTAACTGAATGTGCTGATACAAGAATGTTTTGAGATATACTCTTAGGTTTTCCACCTTCTTCAGACAAATCTGAATGTGCTTCGTAGGAAATTTTACATTTGTACCATACATCAGAATCTTCGTAGTAAAAGATCTCATGAATATCTGTTCTCTTAACACCAGTCACACCAAATTCACCACGAATCGACATTCCTAATTCTTCATAAATTCGTGCTTCAGCATCACCATGTGTCATTGCAGCAACCAAATAAGGTTCTGTAACTCTTTTGAATGTACCGTCTTCTAACTGCTTTGTGTATTTGACGGTTGTTGTAAACCAACTGTTCATAACGTTGTATTATGCCCTGACAGGCGGGCCGCCTTTATTCTATACTTGATACTTATCAGAAATAGTTTGTCGAAGTTGTTGGGCAATTTGAATTTCAAATTCAACAGATTGGTTTCCTGGTATCTGTTTCCATGCTTCATATTTATTACTTTTCCCTTTTTTCGTAACCACAATGAACACATTGCCAGGGTTAGCCATTTTACCTTTGTAAATTACTTTTCGGCGAATGTTATAATCGATATCGTTCAAATCGTCAAACATCTTATGCAGATTATCAGGAGTTGTTTGTTTTGGTAAAGCCTGCATGTGTTTTTCCATGAGCAATTGTGCTTCTTTAGTGCAAGAACAACCATAGTCGTGGTCAGGATTTCCGCAATAGTTTTTCATAAATCTTTGTTTTAAATTATCTGTTGCGATTGTTAATCGCCTTCTTCGTTATTAATTGTTTTCGCTTTCAATCGTTTATATGAAGGTTCGAACATCAGCTCACGCTCCAATGCTGGACATATATTTTTACGTCCAACTCGAATGAGGATTTGTTTGTGGCGATATTTGCGAGCCGAATTCATGGCTTTTTCTTCATTTTCTGAAGCATCAGTAAAGCTTCGTGATCAAGTTTCTTTTCCTGTTCACTTCTTCGGTTTTCGATCGGATCATGAAACTGATTTGCGAGATGATTGTTGTAATTTTGAGCCATTACCTCCTTTTGATACTCTTCAAGTCCATCATGAATTGCTCGCACAACCTTATTGACAGTAAGTTTGAAAATCTTATCGTCTTGCTTCAATTTCTTACACACCAAAAACAGCGTTTCCAAACAGTGGTTTAGCATTAATCCAGTTGTGGCTTCTGCAATGATTTCTTCAATAGCATCTTTTGAGAGCGAGCCTTCAAATGTTGTGTTGAGGTCACTGATCAGCACACCAACGCAAATTTCCATGATATCATTTCCATGTTCACGGGAAATCCTTCCAAGTGACGGAAATCGATTTTCAACAACGGATTTCATTGTTAATCCATTGAATGCTCGGATTAATTCAATCTTTGAACTTTTGCCGGTAATCATTTGCAACATTGTTGGCTGCGCGCGTTCCTTGCTCGGAAGATTTTCCATGTTTCAATTGCTTTAAAATGATGTTTAAATTCTTCTTGATTTGTAAAAGGTCCGTTTGTTGTTGATACCAATCGTCCAGCTGTTCCCAATTATTCAAAATCAACTGCCAAACTGATAGTGTTTCCGTGTCTGATGTGGTAAGTGTTCCTATATTGGTGATCAACCATTTAATGGTAGCACCGTCCAAAGCTTTGATAATTGGTCGTATTTGAAATTTACCTTCGTACCAAGTGCAGTACTCAGAAATGAACTGTTGATGTAGTGACAATTCACGTTCAACTTTTTCCCAAACAACACGACCTCTGTAATCAAGTTCCAACACATGAATTGCCGGTTCAAGTTGTGGAGCCAGGATCATCAATTTTTCATGCTGATCCTGTAACAACTTTCCATTGATCTGCTGAATAGAATGGAAAAGTCCATTCTTGTACTTCAATTTGAAGTCTGCCTTTGAACCTTTCGAATCAATATGCAGTATGTATTCAACGGTTGCCATTTCTCCAGTACACCCAACCAAAAACAAACACGAAAAGCGATGAGTACATCAGTGCAATTTTTGCATTACCCAATGTAATTTCTGCATATGTAAGCATCGATAACAACCCAAGCAACATCACATAAACCAAAAACAACACAGCTTTGATCGGTTGTAGTTCGGGATTGGTAAAGTGTCGCATGAAAACAGGATCCGGAACTTGAAAGAAATAACGTTCATTCAAATCCTTTTCATGAAGTGGAATGTTGTAACGAAGCCCTTCATATCCGACCAAATCGTTTTTCAGAACTTCAATTTTGATAAGAACTCCTTTCCTATAGGTAAGTTCAACTATTGATTCTACGCTTCTGTAGTAAGTAACTTTCAATTTCTCAGTTTTCATAATGTTTGATCTTCAATGAATTTTTTGTAAATGATTTCTACTTGTGAAACAAGCTTTGGAACCTCGGCAGATGTATAATCGTTCAGCGGCTTCTTCAAATAACCATATTGAAGCGTCCAAGCGTAAATGCGTTCCATATCGGCTTTTCCTTTTTCAATCCAACCCATTTTTCTGAACAAAGCGATGATTTTTCGCCGTTGTAAGTTCAAGTTGTTTTTAACTGCATCTTCGCGAGTTGGATAGGTTCTGTTCAACCAGTTCAGGAATTCATTAAACTCCCAAGCTGTAAGCTCCTTCAGCGACGTTTTTCTGTCATCGGTGAAATCGGCAATTAGTTCGTGTCTTTCTACATGCACTCCGCTCGCATGTAAGCGTTTCTCTATTCGGAAGTACGGAGAATAAATGCTCTTGCTCATTCTATTGCTTCTTTATCAAGGTGTGAAAATCGTTGTTGTAAACTCTCTTTGTTCCACTTTTTCAAGTGTCGGAAGTTGTGCTCCAGGTATTCTTCTTCAGAAACAATATCCTGGCAAATTGAAGTGATGCGACCGGTTTTACCGATCTTATGAATTTCGGCTTCATAAACCGCTTCTTCCTTCAGTTTGATATCGTAGAAGAAATGATCCATTTCCATTACCCGGAATTCTACTTTGAATACTTGTATTTTCATCGGAATGGCTTTCTTAATCGGTGAATGAATGCGCTGATAATCATTAGAACTCCAATCCCAACCACGATCATTAAAACGATCGTGGCCGGAATCCACAAGGGAGCAAATGCTGTCCACCAACCTACAAAGCGATCCAAAGGTGAGTTTGGAAGCTTGCACATCAACAGTACTAATGTCACAACCAATAATTTCATCACTAATCGACGAGCGACTTTAAGCTGTTTCGGCGTGTAAAACGGATTAGGCATTTTCGCTTGGAATTTCATTTACAAAATTGAAACTGAAGCCTTCAGGGAAGTCAACTGATGACATTGACAAACCAACTGGACGAGTTCCAAAAACTTCATCCGGTTGTTTCGCCACCACGAACCAATTTGATTTCTGTGGTTGATGTGCTTTTACGATAATGTCTACTGCATCCATCAACTCAGTTGCACCCCATTCATCAGAGAGTTGTTTTAAGTCCAATACTCTTGAAGGGTTCAGGTTTCCTTGTTTGTCCGGTTTCAATAATTTCAGAATTGCGGAAACCAACCGCTTAGATTTCTCGTCTGATGCCTGGCTTTCAATAAACTCGTGAACCTTTGCTACACCAACTTTAACTGTATCATCCCATCCGGAATTCACACGGTATCCAAGTTCGATAGAGTAATCGCCAGAAGAGAACGTATGTGATTGTTGTTGTCCCTTTACTCCATACACTTCTTGCTTCAATTCAATGATATCACGAAATGCATTGAATACTTCCGCTTTCTTCTTGATTAGTTGTTCTTCCAGATCAATCAGTTCTTGAACTACTCCTGGAACTCGTTCAGCTACCAATAATTTGTATGCTGCACGATCCTGATTTTCCTTTTCCAAGAGAGCTTGGCGTTCTGCTTCAAGTTCTCTTAATCTTTCTTTTGTTGCTGTTGTTGCCATATTTGGTTGTTTAAATATTTACTTTGCTCGGGATGTGGTAAACTGGTATTCCTGAAGGTCCGTTGTTTTCCAACATCTGTTTTTTTGCTCTGATCGATTGCTGATGCGCTGCAATCTCTCTGTATATTTCGATAAGGTTTTTAGTGCCTTCCGATTTTAGTCGATCATAGAGCTGATCAATCAATTTTTCTTTTTTGGTGATTTCAGCCTGTATTTGTTCACTATATCCGCACATCTTTGAATAGTTTTAAGTGGTTGTAAAATCCTTGCTCTGTTAAGTAATCGCCTACAAGTGAATCCATTTCGTCAGACCAGAACTTTCGTGTAACTATTGGTTCATGTTCATCAATGAAATCCAATAACTCTAATTCAAACCTGTTCCATTCGGTTGTCCACCATTTCCAGTAAGTTCGATCGCTTGAAATTGCACGAATAATCAACCATTTTCGTTCATAAAACTCCTCCAGGAACTTCATTCCATATTCAAAGAATTCCATCTTGTATTCGTCCTCTGTAAGTCCGATTAATGATTGCATTCGCTCATGTTGCAATTGAACTTTTTGAATAGCTTGAACACGTTTTGGTGATAATGTTTTCATATTAGTTCGATTCAAGTGTGTAACCATACTTATCAGCTCGTTCTTCGTTGATTATCAGTTTTCCTCCTGGGCATCTTCCACCAATATTTGCTACCAGACCAGTAACATGAATTAAAACCTTTGCGAATTTCTTTGCACGCCGTCCAGCAGCTGTTGCTGGTTCATTTCTTTCCTCGTGTGTTAGAAACACAATTAGTTTTGTGTCTTTGTATTGGTTATAGAATTTGTCGAAACCATCACGCTTAAATTCTTCTGAATAAACTGTGAGATTATCAAGGAAAACGACTTTCGGAGCATTACGTTTTTTCAATGTCACATGCAAATCCTCAATTGAGGTGTAAGGGAGAAACCCAATTTTATGAGCTTCAATAATTCCACTACGTTCTACCACATTGATAAATGAAGGAGCAAAACCTTCTTCACCGGACACATAGAGAATTCTTTTGTACTGAGAAAGAAGTTTTGCAATTATCAAGGCAGTTTGTGTTTTACCATTCTTCTCTTTCCCTTGAATCAACCATGCACCAGTTGTATCCGGAGTTCCGAATATTTCCTGCCATTCTGGTTCAAATTCAAAAGTTTCCTGTTTCATGGTAAATAGATTTTGCGCTGATAGAATTTTCATTATGCGCCTATTTTGATTAGAGTTTCTAAGTAGCGAAGTGTCCCTTCTTTTTCAATGCTGCGTTGAACCATTCTATTTACTTTGGCTCTATCTGAAACATTAACTGTTGCAACGTCACCAAGTAACTGTCTATAAAATGCCTGGCGTTCAGAAGTTCCACTTGGAACAACATTTAAGAACTCATCGGAGAATCTGGAGAATATTTCACGATATCCTACCTTTTTACCGGCAATTCCACGTTCAATCTTTGCACGAAGACCGTCAGCGCCAATCATGAACCATGCGCATGATCCGTCGGTTCCATTCCATAATTCCTTTAGTTCCAGAAATGCATCATAATGCAAATCACCAGCTTCATCAAGAACTATAATTGGCGTTTCAATGAGGTTTAAAAAGTATTTCAAGTTCGCTTTAACATCAGCATATTTACCTTGATGATCAACTCCAACCGTCTTCGCTAATAATCGGATGAATTGCTGCTTTGTTTTTGCTTGGGAGCAGTCAACGTAAAACGCGTTCTTCATCGTTCTAAGAATGTGTTTAGAACAGTATGTTTTACCGATACCGCAATCGTCAACAAGAACCATTGATTTGCTGAACTGTTGGCAAAAGTGAAGTGATTCCTCAAGGATTTGGTAAACAGTGGTTTTAGCAATCTTCCATGTGTCACTTTTAAGTGATACGCCTAAAATTCTACCAATATTCAACCATTGTCCGTCGGCTAAAACCTTTTCAATTTCACCCTTCTTTATTCTTGAATAGATGGAGCTTGATGTTCCAAGCGATTTTGCATAGTCAGCGTCTGAACCTTGATAGTTCTCACGAGCTGAAAGCATTTCTTCACGTACTTTTTGTTTGAAGTCAATTGTTGCAATCATGTGTTAGAATTTGAAGTTGTCTTTAAATGATTTTGCAGTTCCTGTTCCGGTAGATGGGATGTAATCAAACTCTTCAATTGAGTTGTCTTCCAGCTCTTCAACTTCTTCTTCACGAGTTTGGAATCTGTTTAATCCTGAAATTTGGAATCTGCGATTAAGTGTTTTCTGTTGGTGATCAATTACAACCACTTTGTCGATCGATCGTTTTTGAAGTTTCGCAAATGCCTCAACACTTGCTGTGTACTTTGATTGTAGTTCTCTAATGGCGATATCTTCCGGAGTTTGTTCAATTTGCGCGCGTTGGTAGGACAAACTGACCAATTCACAGATGTATTCTCCATTAAGAAACACAACTGCTTTTAAAACATTACCGTCGTTGCCATCTAACCAGTATACATCAACTTTTTCACCTTCAATGCGCTTCATTTTTGCGATTAGGGATTCTCCTAAAAGAACTTCACCATTATCTGCAATGAATCTTTTCTTATTCTGAAGAATAATCTTACCTACATTACAGCTGCTTTGCTCATGTTTTCCAAGATGAGGAAGAATTGCGCGCCAATTTGTCGATGGCACTTCCTTATTGTACATCTCCAAAAGATATTCGAAGCGTGTAAGTTCCGGACGGAGTGGATGGGATGAATTATTCCAGTCTTCCATTTCCTTATAGCGCTCTTCGATCAATTGATCATACGGTATGATTGGCAGTTGTTTATTTCCAGATTGATTTGCTTCTGAAATTGCAAATGGACGAGCTGCCCAACCAATTGCGCTTTTTTCAACTTCATATCGAAGTTTTCCGAACACACGCTCAATGTATTTTCCTCGTGCGTTATTGGCTTCGATTCGAACCTTTTGAAACATTGCTCCTTCCTGCAGGAATGTTCCTTTAAACGAAGAGTTCAACGAGCTTTCACACTCCAATTCGTAAGGAATTGGAAGCCCCCATTCTGTATAATTACGAACCAACTGTCTGTAAAATTCAAGAATGATTCCTTCCTTCGATTTTCCATGTACGTATCCAGTAAAACAACCGGAAGCCACATCTACACCAATGTAAAACCATGCTCTTTTCCCTGGTTCATAATAGAATGGTGGTTGACGGTCATCGATTGATAAAAGTGAACCCGAAAAAGTTGGAAGATCCATTTGATGGTGAGGCTTGAACTTTGTCATGTTTAACTGGCGATTTCCTCCTCGGATTTGGTGAGTAGCAATTGTATTTTCCCAATCAGACAAGTAGTTGGTTATGGTTGCATCGCTCAGTTTTTTGAAATTAGAAGGCTCGTAAAACTCTGCAGTTTCTTTATTGATTACTTGAATATATCCGTCAAGGAATGAGTTGTACATTTTAGCAACTGCTGTAGCGGTTGGTTTGTACTCTTGTCCTGCGAACAGTTCGTTCAATAATTTGATTACGTCAGCATCAACTTTTCGCGCATTGTCGTTGTTTCTTCTTCCATCAATCAGTCCAACATACCCTTCTTTCTCAAATTTTACCAACTTTTTACGCAGACCGTCCGGAGAAACAGGTAATGTATGTGGAACTTCATTGAAACTGTTTACTTCGGAAGAAAGGATTTGCCAAATGTCAGATTTCTTGTTCGATCCAAGTTGTTTTCTAAATTGAGTTCTGTTTTCTTTTACTTTTCGTACAGTATTTAAAACAGATGCGTTGAAAGTATACTCTTCAATTTTCTCATGGGTCAGCATTCGGCGTTCAACTCCTTCAGTATATTCCCTGCTATAGAAATTGTAAGCTTTCAAATCATACTCGTATTGAGTTTCGAAGTATCGTTTTTTGATATTTGCTGGTGCATGGCCAAATCGTGCTATCAGCTTGCTTTGCCAATCCTGACTAAGTGAATGAAATTCAACCAGCGCAGTAATATGATAGCTTCGCTCGCGCAATTGTTTTTCAAGGCAGGTATGAGAATCCATTCGGTGTTTTAATGAACGATAACAGATCAATCGTAGGCTGTCGGGATGTGCTTGTTTTTTTGAATCGGGTTTTGAATCCGATATCAAAAAAGAAAGTTTCACTCCAAGTTTTCCGAGGTAATATTCGTAGGGACTTTCCATGGTTGAGGTTTTATCCGATTAGAACTTCAGTTACCTGAAATGATAATTTTTTGTATTCGGCCCTGATCTCCTCTGCAGTTTCAGAATGTCGGGATCCATTTACGCATTTTCTAACAAAATCCTTTGTAAGATTTCTTTTCGAAGCGATAGAATTAATTACCGAAGTGTTGTAACGTTTTGCTTGTTTTGGTAATCCATCTTTTGTTGTAGCTTTGTTCATTTTGTCGCTTTGTATTTTGTTACACGACAAACCTAGTAAATATATTTACAAGTTATGCAAGAAAACGAAAATAAATTTTCAGAAATTAAGTCGAGAGTTGTTCAATTCGTTGAATTTAAAGGCCTGAACAAAGAACGGTTCTTTACTGAAATAGGCGTTACCTCCGCAAATTTCAGAGGAAACGCGCAAAAAACACCGCTTAATTCGAATGCGCTCGCAAATATATTTCAGAAGTATCCCGAAATAAATTTACAATGGCTATTAACTGGTGACGGCACAATGTTGAATACCGAACCGGTACACAATATTGTAGCTGAACCTAAAATTGAGTACCAAAGCAAAAAGAATCCAGGAGTACCATTATATGATTTAACTGCCACAGCTGGAGTTGTTGGAATTTTTGGCGATTCAAAGCAGCATATCCCGATTGACTATATCACTATCCCGAACATGCCCAAATGTGACGGAGCAATTCATGTGGTTGGAGATTCTATGTATCCGTTACTCAAATCAGGAGACATGGTTCTTTACAAAAAGGTCAACGATAAACGCAATATTATTTGGGGTGAGATGTATATCATGTATATCAACAACAATGGAGATGAGTTCTTTTTCGTAAAGTGGATTCACAAATCAGACAAAGAAGATCATATCAAATTAGTGTCAGAGAACCGGCACCATGAACCAGTTGAATTTCATCTTGATTCAGTAAAAGATTTGGCGATTGTAAAAGCTAGTGTACGTATAAATAGTCGAGTGTAAACGTATCTACATGTTTGACAATAATCAATTATCTGAAAAACAGGTATTTATATATTTTTTCACTCTGCAAAATGGGGTTGGTTTCATGCGTTTTTAATGCAAAAAATAAATGTTTTTTTACATAATGGGGGTTATTTAATAGCGCTTTAAAACACCGAATGTTGCACCTTACGTTGCACCTTACGTTGCACCATGAATAAAAAAACATGAAACTTTGCATGGATATATTTTGAAGCGAATAAACCTGTTGTTCAAGTTCTATTCGTTGTTGTTTTTAGCTAAAAATCCTAATGTTTTAAGCTTTTTGAGGCTGTTTCTATGTGTAATTGGAATAATACCCTTTAAATGATGTTTAAACCCAGTTAAAAGTGGAAGTAAAATGGAAGTATCTGGAACTATTTGGGCGGTTCGTTTTTCCAAAAAGAAAAGCGCTCCATTAGCTGAAACGCTTGTATTTATTGATGTTATCGGCTTTTTTTGGGTTAAGCCTTTTTTGGTTGTGTTGTTTTATGCCCTATAAAATATCCTGGAAAAG
>Ga0307408_100000675_pt1 | contig 28363 bp, 11 predicted proteins | sample 322Cmetagenome_FD_202116 | JGI IMG/M metagenome (GOLD analysis project Ga0307408, IMG submission 202116) | Maize rhizosphere microbial communities from greenhouse at UC Davis, California, United States - 322HYB-C-3 | ecosystem: Host-associated > Plants > Roots > Rhizosphere > Soil | place...
CTGGAGGCGGAGCTGCTCGATGTCTTCCGCGGGGAGGATGGCACAACCCTCGAACTGCGCGACCGCGCCACGGTGTTTCGGGGGCTGTTAGGCTCGCATGACGGGAGCTTGCCGGATTTGGTTCCCGGATCGCGGGTGCGGGTGAATGGCATCGCCCAGATCAGCTCGGCCGGTGCCTTCGCGCCCTTGCAGGAGGAGGACAAGCTGCTACTGCGGCTGCGTTCGCCAGCGGATGTGGAGATTCTCTCGCTGCCGCCGTGGTGGACCACGCCGCGGGTGGTGATGGCGTCGGCCTTGATCATTGCGTGCCTGCTCGCGATCTACGCCAGGAATCGTACCAAGCGCCGCCGCAAGCAGGAAGCCCAGCGCCGCGAGTTCGAGGCGGTGCTCGCCGAACGCGGGCGCTTTGCCCGGGAAATCCACGACTCGCTGGCGCAGGGACTGACGTCGATTTCCCTCCAGCTCGAGTGTGTGCGCGACGAGGTGGTAGCTGATCCGGAGAAAGCGCGCCATCATCTGGAGAATGCCCGTAGCCTGGTCCGCGATAGCTTGCGGGAAGCGCGCCGCACGGTGTGGAATCTCCGCCCGCTGGCGCTCGGTGAAGCGGATCTCGCGACCGCTCTGCAACGTTTTGCCACCGATCTGACGCGTGATGGCAAGATCGCCGCGCATCAGGAGATCGAGGGCGCGCCGCGACCGCTGCCGGCCGAGCACGAGAACACGCTTCTGCGGATAGGCCAGGAGGCGCTGACCAATGCGGTGCGCTACTCCGGGGCCGGCAGGATCGTCGTGCACCTCCGCTTCGGAAACGACTGGGTGACGCTCAGCGTGCGCGATGACGGGCAAGGCTTCGACGTCGCGGAGCGCGTCGGAAAGGGCTATGGTTTGACTGGCATGTACGAGCGTGTTGCCGCACTCGGCGGCAGTCTCTCGATTGACAGCCAGCCCGGCGAAGGCACTGAAGTTTCCGCAACCCTACCGACATGAATGGCTCCATCCGACTTTTCTTGGCCGACGATCATCCGTCATTGCGAGCCGGGCTTGCTGCAATTCTCGCGGGACAGCCCGACTTGAAGGTCGTCGCCGAAGCTGCCTGTGGCCGCGAAGTGATGGAGTCGGAAGAGACCGCCGATGTGTATATTCTCGACCTGCGCATGCCGGATGGCGACGGCGTGCAGACCATTAAGGCGCTGCTCGACCGCGATCCTTCGGCAAAGGTACTGGTGGTGACGACCTACGACAACGAGGAGGACATATTCCAAGCGCTGGAGGCGGGTGCGCGTGGCTACCTGCTGAAGGACACCACGAAGGAAGAACTCGTCGAGGCAATCCGGCATGTCCATCAGGGCGAACGCCATCTTCCGCCGGGTATCGCCTCGCGCTTGGCCGATCGTCTGATCCGTCCGAGCCTTTCACCGCGCGAAATGGACGTGCTGAGGCTCCTTTGCCGCGGGCGGACAAACAAGGAAATCGGCTCGGCGATGTTCGTCTCCGAGGAGACGGTGAAGTCGCACATGAAGTCATTGTTTGTGAAGCTCGGCGTACACGACCGCGCCGAGGCGGTGGCGGTGTCGATGCAACGAGGATTGATCCGGATTTAAGGGTGAGCCCCCTGATCGGGGGGAAAGAAAATCCCTCCTTGCCGTTGTGGTCGGGGTGGGAAGGGGAGTGTTTGATCATGCGCCATCGGCAAGGGAGACGCAGCCCTCTTTTCCCTGGCGAAACCCAAGCCATGAGGACCCACTCTTGTAGTCACGCCGTGAGCATTCTTTCCTCTGCTTGCAGGCTCCTGCTCGCCGTCGCCTGTGCCGCGCTGGTCACCAACCTCCCGGCCTTGGAATCGCCTCGCGAGCGTCTTTCGTTGGACGCGAACTGGAAATTTCATCTCGGCGACATCCCGCTCGATTCATTTCCCGGCGGCCAGGGCGTGGCGCTATACGGGGCGGATATCACCCATAGCGGCGCCAAGGCCGGTCACGTCTGGGGCGCGGCCGCGCGAGGGTTCGACGATCGCAACTGGCGGCAAGTGAGCCTGCCGCACGATTGGGCGGTGGAGCAGCCGTTCGATTCCAAGGAACTCAAACAGCAGGGCTATCGTCCGCGCGGCATCGGCTGGTATCGCCGCACCTTCAAGCTTGATCCTTCCGACCGCGGCAAGAACCTCGAGTTGCAGTTCGACGGCGTGGCGACGCATTGCGCCGTTTATTTCAACGGGTCTCGGGTGCATCACAACTGGTGCGGCTACACCTCGTTTTACATCGATGTCACGCCGATGGCGCGTTACGGCAACGACGAGAACACCATCTCCGTCCGGGTGGATGCCGACGCGATGGAAGGGTGGTGGTATGAAGGCGCGGGCATCTATCGTCACACTTGGCTCGTCAAGAGCAGCCCGGTCCATGTCGTCACGGACGGCGTGTATGCGAACCCGGTGAAAGGCGCCGACGGAAGGTGGAACATTCCCGCCGAGGTCACGCTCGCGAACACCGGTGCGAACGCGGCTTCGGCGTTCGTGGAAATCGGCGTGTTCGATTCCGCCGGGAAGAAAGTCGCCGGCGGCAAATCCCCGGCGAGCAAGATCGCGCCGATGGATGAGGCGGTGGCGAAAGTTTCCATCCCGGTGAACTCGCCGCAGCTTTGGTCGATCGAGCATCCCCATTTGTATGAAGTGCGAACGCTCGTATCGAGCGACAACAACCAGCCGGTGGATGCCGTCACCACGAAGTGCGGTTTCCGCACGATCCGGTTCGATGCGAAGGAGGGCTTTTTCCTCAACGACCAACCGCTCAAGTTGCAGGGCACGTCCAACCACCAGGATCACGCGGGAGTCGGCGTGGCGGTGCCGAATGCAATCCAGGAGTTCCGCATCCGCAAACTCAAGGAGATGGGTTCGAATGCCTACCGCACCGCGCACAATCCTCCGTCGCGGGAGCTGCTCGATATTTGTGATCGTCTCGGCATGTTGGTGATGGATGAGACGCGCCATTTCAACGCCTCCCCCGAATACCTGAAGCAACTCGAATGGCTGGTGCGCCGCGATCGCAACCACCCCAGCCTGATCATGTGGAGCCTGTTCAACGAGGAAGGCCTGCAAGTGAACGAGGAAGGGATGGAGATGACGCGCGTCATGAACGCGGTGGTCAAGCGGCTCGACAGCACCCGGCCCACCACAGGCGGGCAGAACAAGGGGCAATTGACCTCCGACGGCAAGGCCAACCCCAAGAACGCCGCGTGGGCGCTGGACGTGGTCGGGATCAACTATCAAGCCGGAGACTACGACAAGATTCTCGCCGCCTATCCGGACAAGCCCGTCGTCAGTACCGAGGACACTTCGCAGGTGATGACGCGCGGGGCGTATTCCACCGATTTCTCGAAGTTCATCCTCGCTTCCTACGACGACGTTTACCCGGGCTGGGACAAGTGCAGCGCTGCCCGGAATTCCTGGCAAGCCATCGCCACGCGACCGCGCATCTGCGGCGGATTCTCGTGGACGGGCTTCGCCTATCGCGGCGAGCCCACCCCCTTTGGTTGGCCGTCGGCGGGTTCATTCTTCGGAGCGATGGATCTCTGCGGTTTCCCCAAGACCGAGTTCTTCGTCCGGCAGGCGCATTGGGTGAAAAACAAGCCGGTGCTGACGCTGGTGCCGCATTGGAACTGGGCAGGCAAGGAAGGCCAGCCGGTCAAGGTGATGGCGCTGTGCAACGCCGACCGCGTGGCGCTTTCCCTCAATGGCAAACTCATCGAGGAAAAGCAGGTCGATCCGTTCCAGATGGTGGATTGGCAAGTGCCCTATGCCCCGGGGCGGCTCGAAGCCGTGGCGAAAAAAGGCGGCCGTGAAGTCGCGCGATACGTCGTGGAAACGGCGGGCGAGCCCGTGAAAATCCGGCTCACGCCCGACCGCGGAACGCTCGCGGGCGATGGCTGCGACGCCGTGCCGGTGACCGTCGATGCACTGGACGAGCAAGGGCGGCCAGTGCCAACGGCGAACCTCGCAGTGTCTTTCGAGATCAGCGGGCCGGGCCGGATCATCGGTGTGGGCAATGGCGATCCTAACAGCCATGAGCCGGAGAAAGGCAATCAGCGCAGCCTCTTCAACGGACTTGCCCAGGTCATCGTGCAATCCACGAAGGATGCCGGCGAAATCAGGCTGACCGCCACTGCCGAGGGTCTGTCGCCCGCGACCACCGTGGTGAAAACCTCGCAAACCCAATCGATCTCCGAAGTGCCATGAAGTCGCTCATCAATAAGGTCTGTCGCCGGGTCATCTGGCCATTTCTCGCCGTCGCCGCGGGCGGGCATTTAAGTGCGCAAACTTTAACGGCCATTGGATCCGCCGCGCCAAGTCCGGGAGCGAACGACATCTCGCAGCTCGCGACCAGCAACACGACTTGGCCCGACGGGATCAATTACTTCACCGACAACAACCCGATCGCCGGTCAGACCTTCACCACGGGTTCCAACCCGATGAATCTCGTGTCGTTGTCGGTTAAAACGGCCGGGTTGAATTCCGGCGGTGGCTACGACACGCCTGCGAGCACGCCGACGTATTTCCTGCGCATCTACGCGATCAGCGGCAGCACGGCGACCCATCTCATCACCTTCAGCGCGCCGAATCCGGGCTTCATTGACGGCGACTGGTTGAAATGGTCCGGGATGAAAGTCCCGCTGGAGGCTAACAAAACCTACGCGTTTTCCTTCGGCACCAAGCCGAGCAACGGCGGCTGGGCCGCGCTGGCCGTGGCCCCGAACGCCTACGCTGGTGGTGAGATCGCGATGATCCCTGTCAACGGCGGCACCATCACCACAGGCGCGAGCCACAGCTTCGACGCGGCATTCGCGCTGGGGCTGGAAGAGTTCCCGCCCGAGATCCCCGCGAACATGCCGCTGCCGACGCCCACTTATGGGTTCAACCTCGGCAATACCTTCGAGGCCACCTGGGGCTATCCGCATCCCACCCAGGCGGTGCTGATCTCCGCGGCCAACGCCGGGTTCAACGCCGTCCGCATGCCGTGTGCGTGGGATTTCAACGCCGACCCGAACACCTATCAGATCAACCCCGTTTACATGGCGGAGGTCAAGCAGGCCGTGGACTGGGCCATCGCCGCGGGATTGCACGTCAAGCTCAACGTCCACTGGGATGGTGGCTGGATGGAGAACAACATCGGGGAAACCGTCGATCCGGTCATCAACGCGAAACTGCAATCCTACTGGACCCAGATCGCGACCACCTTCGCCGGTTATGACAACCGGCTGCTGTTTGCCGCGGCGAATGAACCGAACGTGCATAGCCCGGCGGAATTCAACACCCTGATGGCTTACTACCAGACGTTCATCAACACGGTTCGCGGCGTCGGCGGCAACAACACCAACCGCTGGCTGGTGCTGCAAGGTGGCGGCGACACCGCCTGGTTCACCACCCTGCCGCCCGACCCGACCCCCGGCCGCCTGATGGTCGAGTATCATTGCTACTCGCCTTCCCAGTTCGCGATCTTGTCGGAAGACGCAGGGTGGGGCATTGCGAAATACTTTTGGGGCCCGGCTTACCATTACGCCGGCGATCCGACCCGCAACTGCGTCGCGCCGGAAGAAGGGGCCATTGATTCGGGATTCCAACAGTTGAAGGAGCAATATGTCGACAAGGGCATTCCAGTGTTGATCGGCGAGTTCGGGGTTGCGGGAAAACCAACCACCGGCGAGGCGGCGGCTTACAGCAGTGCGTCCTCGCTCTATTGGCTCAAGTATGTGGTGGATTCCGCCCATGCCCACGGCCTGAGTCCCTTCAATTGGAGCACCCCCAGCAGTCTGTTCGAGTATTCCACCGGCGCGGTCACCAACCCGGACGCGGTCAGGGTGTTGACCGGTGGAGTCGCGCCGCCGCCTCCGAACGGCGCCCCCTACGCGGCGTCCGGCCTCACCGCGACAACCGCTGGCACCGGCCAGGTGAATCTGAACTGGACCGCCGGCAGCGGCGCCACCAGCTACAATCTTTATCGGTCGGCGCAATCCGGCTACGGGAGCACGAATGAACCGTTCGCCACTGGCATCACCGGCACGTCCTACACCGATACCGGCCTCAATGGCGGCACCACCTATTACTATCAGGTGGTCGCCGTGAATAACTCCGGGCCGTCCGGTTTCTCGCCCGAGGCGAACGCGACGACACCCGGCGTCAACCCGGACCCGACGAAGTACCACTTCGAGACCGACACGCAGCGGTGGTCGGCAAATGGCGCGCAGATCTCGGGAATCGCGACTTCGACCGCACAACACTTCGCCGGCAATCAATCGCTGGCCGTGAACTTCAACGGAACCACGGCGGGAACCTCGTCCGTGAGTGTGGGCGACGTGAATGTGCCCGCTGGCACGACGATTACTTTCCGTGTCCGGATCCCAGCCGGCAGTGCGGTCACGGCGATCGAGCCCTATTTGAGCGACTACAACTGGGGCTGGGCGTCCCGCTGGTATGGGAATTTGGCCGCCAACACTTGGCACACGATCACCCTGACGATTCCCTCGGACCGTCCCACACCCTTGAAGCAACTGGGCCTCCGGATTTCGACAAACGCCGCTTGGACGGGCACCTGCTACGTTGACTCTGTTAGCTGGGGCACCGTGCCGCCTCTCGCGCCCGCGGGCCTGGCGGCGGTTGGTGGCGGCGACAAGGTCACCTTGAATTGGTCTGCCTCGGCTACGGCCACCACTTACAACGTCAAACGTTCGACGACGGCCGGCGGCGGTTACGCGACCATCGGTACCACCGCCAGCCCGACCTTCAACGACACCGGCGTCGTCAACGGCACGACCTACTACTATGTCGTGAGCGCCACCAACGCCGCGGGCGAAGGGAATAACTCCGCCGAGGCCAGCGCCATGCCCGCCGAGATGAGGGCGCATTACACGTTTGAAGGCGACGCGCAGGACACCAGCGGCAACGCATTCCACGGCACACCCACCGCGCTGACCTACGCGGCGGGGCAGATCGGTTCGCAGGCGGCGCAGTTCAACGGCACCAATGGCAACGTGTCGATCCCGCGCTCCGTGACGGACGACTTCACCGTCATGCTGTGGGTGAAGACCACCGACTACGGCGGCTGGGCCGGCGCGCAATGGTGGGCCGGCAAGGGCCTCGTGGACGGCGAGGTCGGCGGTGGGGGAGCGGATTGGGGCACGGCGGTGGTGGACGGAAAGTTCGTGCTCGGCGTCGGTTCGACCGGGGGCGACACGACCCTCACCTCCTCGGTCAATATCAACGACGGCGCGTGGCACCACGTCGCCGCCACCCGTAACAACAGCACCGGCGCGATGGCGGTCTATGTGGACGGTGTCCTGCGCGGCAGCGGCACCGGTCCGACTGGTTCCCGCACCTTTCCGCCGGGCCTGCGCATCGGCAGCCTGCAAACTGGAAACAATTTCCTCAATGGCACACTCGACGACGTCCGCCTCTATGATCGCATCCTCACCGGCAGCGAAATCGCCGCGTTTGTCAACACGCCGCCGGCGCTCGCGGCCATTGGCGACAGCACGGTGAACGTCGGCCAGACGGTCGAGTTCACTGCCAGCGCCACCGACGGCGACCAGACCCCGCAGGGGCTGACCTACACGTTGCTTGCTGGCCCGGCCAACACCACGTTGGACCCCGGCATTGGCACGTTTGCGTTCCGCCCGCTTGTGACCCAGGCGAACACGACCCACTCCTTCACGCTGCAGGTTTCCGACAACGGATTGCCGCCCTTGACCGCCACGCGGAGTTTCTCCGTCACGGTCAATCCGCTCGACACGCCGAGCATCAACAACTCCACGTTTGCGGGCGGGCAGTTCAGCATCCAAATCAATGGCCAGGCTGGACCGGACTACCGGGTCGAAACCTCGACCGACCTCACGCACTGGACGCCCGTTCACACCGCCACCTCGCCCGCGATGCCGTTCACTTGGACGGCTACGGACACGGGCGGTTCTACCCAGCGATTCTATCGGGTGAAGGTTGGTCCGCCGTTTGAGCCGTAGTCGTCGTGTCGGAGATGATCATGAAACGAATCGTTCTAACATTGGCGCTTGGCTCCGCGTGTTTGTGCAACGCGGAGCCATACGTCGTATCCCCCTCGGGCAACGACGCGAATCCCGGCACGCTCGAGAAGCCGTTCGCCACGCTCCAACGCGCGCAACAGGCCGTGCGCCAGAAGCGCGGTGACGTTTACCTGCGCGGTGGCACTTACTATCTGACCGCTCCGCTGGTGTTCACCGCGTCAGATTCCGGCACGAAGGACGATCCCGTGGTCTTCCGGAACTATCGGGACGAGCATCCGGTCATCAACGGCGGGATCCGGCTTGGGGATCTGGATTGGAAGCCGTTCAGGGAGGGAATCCTCCAGGCACAGGTTCCGGAGGACTTGCAGACGGAGGAGATCTTCATCAATGGCGAGCGGCAGATTCTGGCGCGTTATCCGAACTTCGATCCGAAGGCGAAATACTTCGACGGCTTCGCGGCCGATGCCATTTCCGAACAGCGTGCGACCCGATGGTCCGATCCCGGCGGTGGCTACTACCACGCCATGCACCCGGCGTTTTGGGGCGACTTCACCTGGCGCATCACCGGCAAGGACGCCAGCGGCAAACCTCAACTCGAAGGCGGCTGGCAAAACAACCGCGGCGCGGCGGCCCACGAGCAAGTCCGCTTCGTGGAAAACATCTTCGAGGAACTGGATGCTCCGGGAGAGTGGTTTCTCAATTCCAAAACCCACACGCTCTATTTCCATCCGCCTGCCGGATTGGATCTGAAGCATGCCGTGGTGGAGGCCACCCGGCTGCGGACACTCGTTGAATTCCGCGGTGATGAAGCGCATCCGGTGAAATGGATCATGCTGCGCGGACTGACATTCCGCCAGGCGGCGCGCACGGTGATGGACAACCGCGAGCCGTTGCTCCGCTCCGACTGGACGATCTATCGCGGCGGCGCGGTTTTCTTCAACGGCGCGGAGGATTGCGCGCTGGAAGACGGCTTCGTCGACCAAGTCGGCGGCAACGCGGTCTTCGTCAACAACTACAATCGCCGTGTGACCATCCGAGGCACGCAGATCGCCAAGGCGGGGGCGAGCGGGATTTGTTTCGTCGGCGATCCGCAGGCGGCGCGCAGCCCGATGTTCAACTACTACCACGTCCAGGATCTCGACAAGATCGACCGCACGCCCGGTCCGAAGACGAACAACTATCCGGCCGACTGTCTCGTGGAGGACTGCCTGATCCACCTCACTGGTCGGGTCGAGAAACAGACCGCTGGCGTGGAGATCGACCTCGCGCAAAGCATCACCGTCCGCCACTGCTCGATTTACGATATGCCGCGCGCCGGCATCAACATCGGCGACGGCTGCTGGGGTGGCCACGTCATCGAGTGGTGCGACGTCTTTGACACCGTGAAGGAAACCGGCGACCACGGCTCCTTCAACTCATGGGGACGCGACCGCTTCTGGCGGCCTAACATCGACGAGGTGAACGCGTGGGTGAAACAAGTGCCCGACCTGCCGCTGCTCGACGTGGTCAAGCCGATCAAGCTGATCAACAACCGCTGGCGCTGCGACCACGGCTGGGACATCGACCTCGACGACGGCTCGTCGAACTACGAGATCAGAAACAACCTCTGCCTGCGCGGCGGCATCAAGAATCGCGAGGGCTTCAAGCGCGTCGTTGAGAACAACATCCTCGTGGACGGCGGCTACGACCCGCACGTCTGGTATGCGGAATGCGGCGACGTTTTCCGGCGCAACATCGTCTGGACCGCCTATCGTCCCGCCAATATGCCGCCGCCGTCCTGGGGCGCGGAGATGGATCACAATCTGGTGCATCGCGACGGCGCGACCGGGACGGCCCCGGCGTCCGAACTGCGAAAGCAGAGCGGGCGCGACGCCTATTCCATCGTGGCCGATGCGCGATTCGCCGATCCGGCGCGCGGCGACTATCGCGTGGATGACGGATCGCCCGTGCTTGCGTTGGGCTTTGTGAATTTTCCCATGGATCGCTTTGGTGTTAGAAAGCCGGAACTCAAAGCCATGGCGCGGGTGCCACAGTTGCCGCGTGGCGGGGCAGCCGCTCCTCTTGCTGCGGCGCGCGCCGCCGACCCGGCGACCTGGCTTGGAGCGAGCGTGCGCAACGTTCTCAACGAGGGTGAGATGTCCGCCTTCGGCTTGCCCGGCGTGACGGGTGTTTTGGTTTTGGACGTCCCAGCGGAGTCGGCATTGGCCAACGCCGGATTGCGGAAGAATGACGTCATCCTTTCCGTCAACGACGGGAAGACCGCGGATACGGCGGCATTGCTTCGCCTGGCTCCGGAATCGCCTGCCGGGAGTCCGCTCAAGATCGAGGTTTCCCGCGATCAAAAGAAGATCGTCTTCGCGATCCCAGTCCCCATCCGGTGACGAGCTCAATGATCTCCGGCGGAGACGTCGGTCCGCAAGCATTTCAGGCCCATCCCACTACCTATGACCAGAAGTCTTCTAACCAGCCTCCTTCTTTCCTTGGTCCCGATCGGCGTCTGCGATGCCCAAGTCAAGGAGCCCGCTCCGTTTGGTCCCGTGCCGTCGCAGAACCAGATGAGATGGCAGGAGATGGAGTACTACGCCTTCATCCATTTCTCGCTGAACACCTACACCGATCAATCGTGGGGATTCGGCAACGAGGACATCAAGCTTTTCAACCCCACGAAACTTGACGCCCGCGAGTGGGTCCGCGTTTGCAAGGAGTCGGGAATGACCGGTGTCATCATCACGGCCAAACACCACTGCGGGTTCTGCCTCTGGCCCTCCAAATACACCGATTATTCCGTGAAGAATGCTCCATGGAAAGATGGGAAGGGCGACATCGTTCGCGACGTGGCCGCCGCCTGCAAGGAATTCGGCCTGAAGTTCGGAGTCTATCTTTCCCCGTGGGATCGAAACCGCGCGGACTATGGAAAGCCGGAATACATCACCTACTTCCGCAATCAACTGACCGAACTCCTCACCAACTACGGACCCGTTTTCGAAGCGTGGTTCGACGGTGCCAACGGAGGCTCCGGCTACTACGGCGGTGCGAATGAAGAGCGCAAGATCGACCGCACAACCTACTACGACTGGCCGAACACCTACGCGCTGGTGCGGAAGCTCCAGCCTAACATCGTCATCTGGAACGACGGCGGTGAACGGGGCGACCTGCGCTGGGTCGGCACCGAATCCGGCTACGTCGGCGAAACCAACTGGAGCCTGTTGAACGCGACCGGTGACGTGCCGTGGAACATGCTGCATTTCGGACTGGAAGGCGGCGACTCCTGGGTTGCCGCCGAGGTGAATACCTCCATCCGGCCCGAGTGGTTCTATCACCCCCATGAGGACGACAAGGTGAAGACCGTACCGCAGTTGCTGGATACCTATTACAACTCCATCGGCCGCAATGCCACGTTCCTGCTCAATTTTCCGATCATGCCCGACGGCACGATCCACCCGACCGACGTGAAACATGCCTTGGAAATGGGCAAGGTCGTCAAGCAGACCTTTGCCGTCGATCTGGCCAAGAGCGCGAAGGCGGAAGCTTCCAACACCCGGGGCGGCTCGCCGAAGTTCGGTCCGGAAAACGTCGTGGACGAAAACAAGGACACGTATTGGGCCACGGACGACTACACGAACACTGCGTCCGTCACGATGGATCTCGAAAAGCCGGCCCTGTTCAACCGTTTCCTGGTGCAGGAATACATCCGCCTCGGGCAGCGCGTGAAAGGCTTCAAGGTGGAGGCGTTCGTTGACGGAAACTGGAAGGAAATCGCCAAGGCCACTACGATCGGCTACAAGCGCATCCTCCGCTTTCCCGGGGTGGAGGCGACCAAGGTCCGTTTCACGATCACCGATTCGAAGGCTCCGCCGGTGATTTCCAACATCGGACTCTATAACGCGCCGCTGATTCTTGATGCACCGGCCATCACCCGGAACCGGGCGGGAGAGATCTCCATCACATCCGGCGATGTCGGGCCCTCGTTCCACTACACCCTCGATGGCAGCACGCCGACTCCGAAGTCGCGGCGCTTCACGGGGCCGGTGCCGACCGCGGGAAAGGTCGAGGTTAGGGCGATTTCCGTCGATCCGGCCACGGGCAAATCCAGCCCGGTGGCCCAAGAGGAATTCGACATCAGTCGCAAGGACTGGAAGATCGCAGGATCTGCGGGCGACGCGCCCTATGCCATCCTGGACGGCAACCCGGCAACCTCCTGGAAGCAGGGCAAGGACAAGACGATGCCCGTTGATCTGATTATCGACCTCGGAAGTGAGCAAACCTTGGCTGGCTTCAAATACTTCCCTGACCAAGGCACGTGGGGACCGGGAGTCATCGCCGAATACGAGTTCCATGTTTCCGCCGACAACGCCGAATGGAAGCTGGCGGACAAGGGCGAGTTCTCGAACATCCAGAACAACCGCGTGTGGCAGACGAAGAAGTTCGCCCCGGCGAAGGGCCGCTATATCAAGTTGCGGGCCTTGCGGAATACCGACCGTAGCAACGACGTCGGCTATGCTGAGGTGGATGTCATCACGAACTGATCCGGCCTGCAGATGACCCCTGCTTCAAGTATGTTGCTCATCGGAGCAGCAGTGCTTGAGATCCTCGCTCCGGGAGCGACACCGATTGAAGCTCGATCTTCTCATACATCGGTTTCAGGGGGCGCCCGCGATGCGGTGGAACCGCTTGAGATGCGGGGTGCCGGGGGAGTTGCAGGCGTCGATCAGCGGGTGATGAGAACGCGGTAGAAGCGGCGGGCCTCAGAGGCGTCGTAGGGAACTTCAAATGTGATCGGCGTACCGTCGCCAAGGGCGGCTTCGCCGACGTCCTGCCATGAGCCGGAGACGAGGTCGGTGCGAGTCTGGAGTTGGTAGCTGTGGCCGAGCACGGATACGGAGCCGGTGATCGTGGTGAAGGCGGGGTTGCCCGAGGATGCCGGCGTGATCACCAAGGCCGGCGAGGCGGACTCGGCCTCGTTGAGCAGGGCGGAGTCGGGGGTGGCGGCGAGCTCGGCGGAGAAGGGGCTCTCGTAAACGGAGTTTCCGGCGGAGAGGACGTAGTAGTAGGTTGTGCCATAGCTGAGCTCGGAGTGAAGTTGCCTCGTAGTGGGGAGGCCGGCGGAGAGGGTGGAGTAGGGTCCACCGCTGACGGTCGAATACTTCACGGTGTAGCGCGTGGCTTCGGGCACGGCGTTCCACGAGAGGTCGAGCGAGAGCGGACCGGGGGCAGCGGCGAGGTTTTGCGGAGCGGCGAGGGGCGAAGCGTAGAGGGCGATTTCGGAAGCGCTCAGGGCTTGGCTGTAGAGGCGGAAGTCATCGAGGGCGGCGTTGAGGTAGGGGTCGTTGAACTGGGACTTGCCGAGGTAGTTCTGGGTGGTGACGCCGAGGTCGGAGGGGTTGAGGGCGATGGTGCCGGAGCCGGCGAAGGCACCGTTGACGTAGAGGGAAACGGTGGTGCCGGAGCGGGTGACGGCGACGTGGGTCCAAGTGCCGGCTACGAGGGCGATGGTGCCGCTCACGCTTTGCTCGGTGATGCTGGGAGTGCGGATGCCGAAGCGGAGTTTTGCGGCGCTGCCCCCGGTGCCATACTGGGTGGTGAGGAACATGTAGTTGTTCGTGGCTGTGCCGAAGTCAAAGATGCGCTGCCAAGTGGCGAAGGTGGTTACCTTGATCCACGTGGAGACGGTGAAGTCGGTGACGCCGTCCACGATGCCGGAGGGCAGCGTGGAATACTGCGTGGACGCCTGGGTGAAGTTGAGGGCGTTGCCGATCCTGCCGGCGCCGAAGCTCGGGCCGTTGACCAAGGTGGCGTCGCGGGCGTTGCCGCTGGAGTCGGCGGCGAGGGCGCCGGTGGTCTCGTCGAACTTGAGATGGAGATCCAAGGTGAAAGTGGCGGCGGAGGCTTCCGCGCTGTTCGCGGACTCGTTGGCGGCGGTGTCCACCGCGGTCACGACGTAGTAGTAGGTGGTGCCGCTCGTGGCGCCGTTGTCGGTGTAGGCGCTGGTGCTCAGGTCGGCGGCGATGCGGGTGTAGCCGCCCCCGCTGGTAGGGGAGCGGTATACGGCGTAGCCGGCGAGATCGGGCTCGGTGTTGTCGGCCCAGTCGAGCGAGATGCTGGGGCCGTCGGCCGTGGCCGTCAGGTTTGCCGGAGCCGCGGGCGGCGTGGTGTCGTCGCCGGGAACGCCACCGCTCTTGACGTCGTTCACCTGCGAGGCCGTCAGCGCGTAGCTGTAGATTCGGAAATCGTCGATGCGGCCGTTGAACAGGGGATCGGCTGCAAACTGGCTCTTGCCGATGTAGTTGTTCGCCGGCCTGAAATCGAAGCCGGTCGGGTTGATGGCGGCGACCTTGGTCGCGACCGAAACGCCGTTCACGTAGAGCGTCGCGGTGTCGCCGTTGAGCGTCACCGCCAGGTGGACCCAGGTGCCGGTTGCCAGCGCGGTGGTGGTTTCGGCGATCTGCTCGCCTTTGCCGTTGTTGAACGCGAAGCGCAGCTTGCCGGTTCCGGAGCTGGGCGAGAGGAACAGATACCGGGTCGTGCTGTCGCCGAAATCGAAGATGCGTTGCCAGTTGTTGCCGCCGTCCCAGTGGACCCACGCGGCAATGGTCATGTTGTCCACGCCGCCGATCACGCCGGATGGAATGCGGAGATAATCGGTCGAGCCGTTGAGGTCGATCGCCTGGCCGATCGAGCCCGCGACATAGGTCGGCGAGCCGGTCACGGTCGCGTGGTTGCCCTTGCCCGAACTGTCGACCGTGTTGCCGTCCAGCTCGAGGTGGACGAGCGCTAGGTCTCGGGGAGTGGCCGGAACCCGGTTGCCGCCGGCCGATTCGCCGCCGCTGTTATCGGAAGCCGTTACGAAATAGTAGTAATTTACGCCGTTCGTGACGGTGGTGTCGGTGTAGGCGCTCGTGATCAGTCCCGAAGCGATCACGCCGTAGCCGCTGCCGCTCAGGTTCGAGCGATAGACGGTATAGGACGCGAAGTCGGATTCGCCGTTGTCGGTCCAGTCGAGGTCGACTGCGCTATCACCGGCCGTCGCGCTCAGTTCCGCGGGAGCCGCAGGCGGAGTCATCTCGGGAGCCTGGGCGGCCAAGGCGGCCACGGCTCCCGCCGACAAGGCGTGGTTGTAAACGCGGAACTCATCGATGCGGCCGTTGAACAGGGGATCGGCCGCCCACTGGCTCTTGCCGATGAAATTGGCCCTCGATTGAAAGTCCGAGGGGTTGAAGGTCACGGCGGGATTCGCCGCCGCCGGAGAGCCGTTCACGTAGAGTGTCGCCGTATCGCCGCTGAGTGTCACCGCCACATGCGTCCATGTTCCCGTGGCGAGCGCGGAGGTCTGGACGATCTGTTCGGTGCCGCCGCGTTTGATGCCGAAGCGCAACTTGCCGTCCCCGCTGCTCGGGGTCAGATACAGATACTCCCACGTGCCGGTGCCGAAGTCGAAGATGCGCTGCCAGACGGCGCCGCCGTTCCACTTGACCCAGGCCGCGACCGTGATGTCCTCGGAGTCGGCCATGCCGGAAGGCAGGGTCACGAAGTCGTCCATGCCGTCCAGGCTGATCGCCGAACCGACATGTCCGGTGGCATATCCGGGGGAACCAACCGTGTTGGCGTGGAAGTTGAGACCCGAGCTGTCGGCGACGTTGCCGCTCATCTTGAGATGCACCATCAGCTGGGGCGCCGTCGGCTGCGTCGAGCAGGAGACCTCGGCGGGGGCGCTTTCGCCGATCTGGTTGTAAGCGCTGACGACGTAATAATAGGTCGCACCCATCTCGGTTTCGATATCGCTGAACTTGGTCTTTTCGCCGTAGCCTGTATTGACGTCCCCATAAACAACGTAGGGCCCGCCCGGGGTGGAGGAACGCTTGATGCGATAGCCTCTCGCGCCAGGAACGTCGCTCCAAGAAAGATTGATTCGAAGTCCATTGACCAAGGTGGCGTTCACGACCGGCGCGGACGGGATGCCTTGGCCGCTGGCCGTCCCGAGGAATTGCACCTCCGCCGCAGTGTTCCAACCGCCATTGTTAGGCTGGATGTAGCGGACGTAGCGGTAGGCAGAGCCGCTGTTGACGGCCTGGGAAGTGAGCACGCCTTCGGGCGGCGCGGTGGTGATGGTGAACAAATCAATGACGCCACTGCTGAAATTAGCCGCGTTCGAGGCTTGGAATTTGCCGCCGACCATGGCGTTGGCGAAATTTTTGCGGGGGCAATACTTCACGCCCGTGATCACCGCGCTGACGCCCGATCCCAAATCCAGCCCGGCCCAGCCACCGCCAGACGCACCGATATCAATGAAGTTATTAAGCGAGCCGTCGAAGAGGATTTCCTTGGTGGCACCGCAATGGTCCCACGAATCGTCCGTGCCGATGACGGTCCCGAAAAGCTGAGCGTCCGCCGTGGCGGCGGCTTCGGTGGAGTTGGGGCTCTCGCCGCCGGGATTGTTGGCCGAGACGACGTAATAATAAGTCGTGCCCGCCGTCAGACCCGGATCGAGGTAGAACAAACTATCGCGGTCAACCGTGCCCAGCGTGGTGTAAGGCCCGCCGCTGATCGTGGCGCGCTTGACGTTGTAACTTTGGGCATAGGCCGAGCCCGCCCAAGAGAGCGTGATTTGACGTCCTTGCACTCGCGGCAGCAGCGTGCCCGGCACGGTACCCGCCGCAATCGGATCGCGGCTGTGCGTCAGAGTCGTGAAGCCCAGACCGTCGAAGCCGCCGCTGTTGCCACCGTAATTGCTGCCGCCACCTTCAGGACGGCTCGCTTCGGCGTATTTCGCCGTGTAAGGCGCGGCGATGCCCCTGCGGTTGACGTAGTGGTTGTAAATCAAATCCCAGCCGGGCCGGCTCACGCCACCTGGACCGGCGACTTCCTTTTGATAAAAACGATAGACGTGCGGCCATGTGGCGTAATCGCTGTTGACGTAGGCGGCGAAGGGCACGGCGTGCCCGGTATTGTATTTCGAGATGTATTCCACGCCCGCCAGGACGCGGTTGTTCAGGTAGCCATAGAGGTCGTAGCCCTGGTTCCACGCGATTTCGCAGAAGACGCCGATCAACTGCGGACCAATCTGGGCGTGCCCTTGATCGCGGCCGCTTTCCTGCCATTGGCCCAGGCCATCGGGGTGAACGTAATAGACCGAGTTTTGGATCCCGCCGGTATGGACGCCGTTGTAGAAGTGGCCGAGGGCCTCGTCGACAATCACCTGGTCATCGCACAAGACGCCGATGGCCAGCATCGAACACATGTTCGCCAGGGTCCAGTTCGCCCAATAATGGGTCCCGGTCTGACCATTGAGCCACTCCGAGTTGCCCGGGTAAAACCGGGTGCGCATGTATTGCTGGAACGCTGCGAAATCCGCCGGAGCCCAACCGTTGTAGTCGCGCATCAATTCCGCGGCGCAGGCAAACGCATAGCCATAGAGCCCCATCCTCAGGAGGACATTCGAGTTGCCGTCCCAAGCCGTGTGCGTGGAAGCCCATGCGTTCATGATCTCAACCGCCTGGTCCGCGTAGATCGGGTTTCCCGAGCCGTGATAACGCAGGGCCGCCTGATAAGCCCGGTGCGAATCGCGGGCCAGGCTCATGTAGGTGTTACCGCCGTTGCCCGAATCGACAAAGACGGTGGGCACGGCTTCCGGACCGCCCATGTAGAACCCTTCATTGCCCACCAAAATGTCCCAACTGCCTTTCCACGGCTGTTCGTTCGCGAGGACCTTGGCCGCCATGCGGTCGAGATCCGCCTGCGTGGACAGGGCGCCCGGATGAACGAACTGCGCTTGCGCGAAGGGCGCGAGCATCAGCACGGTCAAACCGGCGAAAAAGGCCGGGCGAAAACCCGCGACCTTTCGAGCGGCCACAAGGACCGCGAATAGGATGAGCTTTTTCATCTTTGGGAAATGAAGGAAATGGTTTCCGGGATAGGCTTCGCTCGCGCGCAGATCACGAGGTGCAAGGGGTTAAGGCAGCTTCGGCAGCTCGACCTTCAGAGCTTCGTTTTGGGTTTCATCACCAATGGTGATTTCCACCTCGCCAGTCTTCTTCACCAACACCGTGCGGGGCGGTGAGATCTCGACACCGATCGCTTTCGAACTGTGGTTGTCGTTGGGCTTGTCCGCCCGGCACCATGCCTTCCGGGACGACGTGGGTGGCCTTGCCGTGCTGGGCGTGGGCGGCGGAGGCGAGAAGTGGCAATGTGGCAAGGGCGGAACGACAGATCGGAGTCATTCTTGAAAGGGATGCCGGGGTTTAAATGAAATGAGGGCAGCTCTCATCGTTTTCCGGTGATCAACACGCACGCGCCGCCACCGGGTGCCAATTTGAGGTGCAGCATGGTGGCGGAGGATACTTCGCCGGTCTTTGCCTGATAATCCTCGGCGTGGGTTCGGTAGTCGGACTTGGGACCGTCCTGGATAACGAGCGCCTCGTATTTTCCGGCGGGGAGAAAGGACAAGGGCACGTCGAGTTCGCGCGGCGACTCATTGGTGGCCGCGCCGACCAGCCAGGCGCCGTCCGCGGCCTGGCGGGCCATGACGATGTATTCGCCGATCTCGCCCGCGAGCGTCTTGCTTTCGCGCCATGGCATTTGTTGGGCGGCGATGAAACGAAGCAGCTCGGGATGCTTGCGATAGTGCTCGGGAATGTCGGCGATGACGGTGGCGCCGGAGAACACGATCAGCGTGCGTGCGGCCTCGGCAGTAAGCGTGGAAGGCACGGGCACGCCGTGGTCCACACGACCGGCCTGAGTGAGGTCGGCCAAGCCGTTGTTCATGTCGAGCGGACCGGCGAGCATGTTGACGAACACGCTCGTGACGAAGGTCTTTGGCTGGAAGACCTTGTGGCCGTCGAGCTGGGCTTGGCAGTATTCGCGAGTGACGGCATTGGGCCAGGTGCGCATCTGGCCGTAGGGATGGACCGGGCCGTCGTGGTAGTTGCAGAGCAGCTTGTACTTCGCGCACAGCTCGGTGATCAGACGCGTGCGCCGGTTCTTCTCCTCGGGTGAGCCGTTCATGAAGCCGTACTTCACGCCGGCCGCGCCCCACTCGCCGTACTGTTTCAGCGTCTCTTCGAGAGGGAACTTACGTCCGCCGACATCGTTGAGATAAAGCCACACTCCTACCTTCTTCGCTTTGCCGTAGGCGATGATCTCCCGCACTTGATCGACCTTGCCGCCTTTCACCGGGTCCGAGTCGTGGCCAAACTCCGGGCCATACCAGTTCGCGTCCAGCACGAGGTGCGGGATGCGGTTCTCCGCGGCGAAATCGACCATGCGTTTCCACGACGGCAGGGACATCTCGTATTTGAAGCCGTCCACCTTCGCACCATCGATGCGCCAGTCCCACACGGTGACGCCGGGTTTGACCCAAGAGAAGTCCATGCCCGCGGGCGGCTGTGGATTGAGGAGTTCGATGAGGTGCGAATCCACCAGCGCGCCGGGATTGCGACCGAACATGACCACGCGCCATGAGGCGCTGGGCTTTGATGCGATGCGAAGCGTGGTATCGCCTCCTCTGGCGTCCAAAAGGAGTGGTTCGCCTTCGGGGAGATCGGCCTCATGCAAAGCGAGGTAAGCGCCGGTGTCGGTCTTGAGGGTCGCCACGGGCTTGCGCTGGCCTTTGATGCCGCTGAGCTTTTCCGGGCCGACGTTGTGGTTTTCGCCATTGTAATACCAAGCGGTGTAGTCGCCGGCGAAGAGGAAGGCGGTGGCTTCGGTGCCGGTCGGTTTGGCACCGGGGAAGACGTAGCGGAAAGCGACGCCGTCATCGTAGGCGCGGGCCTTGAGCTGATAGCTTCCGAGGTCGATGGTCGCCTCGCGGTAGCAGTCAGGCACCACCGAGCGTTTGCCCCACACGGGCTTCCAGACAGAGTTTTCAACGCGGCGCGTCACGCCCACGAAGCGTCCGCCGACGAAACCGACGGGCGATGGCGTGATCACGGGTTTTCCGTCAACCGCGAGTGCGTGCGTCACGCCGCCGTCGGCAGCGACCTCGAAGGTCAGCTTGAGATGGCCGTCGGGGGAATCGAGCAGGACGGTTTCCGCGAAAGCGGCCGAACCGCCCAACAGGACGGAGGCGAGGACAGAGGACACGTATTCTAGATTCATGAGTCCGGTTGCGAAAAAGGATGGGAACTGGAGTGGCGGGCGGGTGCAAACTGACCGCCGCAAGGAACCCAATACCCGCGACGGCCAGCCGTTTTTCGATTGAGGAAATCGTTCAATCCCGCCGGCGGTGGAGCATCATCAGCATGCCGACTCCGCCGAGCAGGGCGACTCCGGGCTCCGGAATCACGGTGACAAACCCCGTCGAGGAATCGAACTCCGCAAACTGGCCCTCTCCCAAGCCACTGAAATTCACCGTGGTGAAATCACCGCTGTAGCCTTCGAAGTCGAAGATCTTCACCGAACTATTGGTGGCATAGGTGCCGCCGGAGAAGAGCAGATTCAACGTTCCGCCGAAGGTGACCGTCTGCAAACCAGCCCCGCCTTGAGCGAGATCGTAAGTTCCGGTGCTGAACCCAATATTCGTGAACTCGAAAAGGGAGACAGCCGAGGAGCCGATGGTCAGGTCGTCGTTGAACGTCATCGTTCCCGGGGAATTGCCGATGGCCAGCGTGCCGTTGACGATGATGTCACCGGTGACGGAGCCGCCATTGCCGGTGAGCATCTGGGAGGTTCCGGTGGAGAAGCCAACCACCGCCGAGACGTTGAAGTTCCCACCGTTGAGTGCGATCTCGGACGAATTCGCGATCGAGCCACCTGAGCCAAGTGCCAGGGTTCCTTCGCTGACCGTGGTTTTCCCGGTGTAGGTGTTGGCGTTGCCGAGCGTCAGCGTGCCGGTCCCCTGCTTGGTAAGCCCGCCGTCGGTGGCGTTGTCACCGCCGATGGTACTGTGCACGAGCGACTGACCGATGGTCACGTCGTTCCCGTTGGTGTGGATGATCGCTCCGCCGTTGCGAACGTTGGCGGTGGTCGCGACGCCGCTGGCGAGGAACGTGGAGGCCAGGCCGCTAGCACCGGACTTCAGCGTGCCGCCGTTGAAGTTGATCACGCGGGTGCCGGTGGCGCTGGTTGCCTTGATCTGGTTGGCCGTGAGCGTGCCGCCGTTCAGGTGGATCGCGCTGGTCCCCGTGGGGTTGGAGGTGACCATGAGGTCGATGACGCCCGTGCCACCCACAGTCGTGCCCGCATTGCTGTAGAAGGTCACATTGGCGCCGTCGCTGATCGTGAGTGTGCGGGCAGCGTTGGCATTGGCTTGATCGGAGAAGCGAAGGTTCGAGTTATTCTGGAACGTCAGGGTGCCGGCCCCGGAGACGTTCACCGCAGCGGAGGCACCGGCGAACGAGCCCAAGGTCATGTTAGCCGTGCTCGTCGTTCCTTGGTTGAAGCTGCCGCCGCTGATGTTGATCGCGCCGGAGGATGAGGTGCCACGCCAACCGACCAGGGATTGCCCCGTCTTCACGTTCACGGTGCCGGCGGTGACATTCACCGTCGCGTTGAGCGTCGATGCCACGTCATTGTTATTACGAGCCAAGGTCAACGCGGCCATGTTCAGCGTCCCGCCGTTGACATTGATCGTTCCCGAGCCGCTGAACGTCCCGCTCGTATTGCTGGCAGCCACACGGATTTCAGCACCCGTGGTGAAGGTGGTTCCGGTATTGATGTTCACCGTGCCGTTGCCGTTTTGGTAACCCACGTTGAATGCATTGCCCACTCCGCCGTCGGTGAAGGTGGACGAGCCGTTGAGGGTGAGAACGCCGGTGCCACCGCCCGTGCCGCCATTGGAGCCGCCGATATAGCGTCTGACCGGGCTGCCGGAATCGCCGGTGAGCGTGACGCTGGAGGAATTGTTCAGCGTCATGCTGTAGTTCGAACCGCCGGATTCGCCCAAGTGGAACTCGCCGTTCGGGCCGGCAACAGTAATACTCGACGTGCCGTTCAGCGTGATCGCCCCCTTGGGAAGGTTGCCCGCGTTGCCCGCGTTGAAACCGGCGCTCAGGTGCGTGGACGTGACGGCCGCGTTGCCGTTCAAGGTGAGATTGGAGGTGGCGGTTCCATTGCCGTTGCCGCGACCGATGCTCAGCCAAGAGACATTGTTAAGAATCGCCCCGTTCTCGAGCTGTAGCGTTGTGCTGGTGCCCGCGCCGCCATGGGCGGCCACGCCGCCGATCACCAGTTCACCGCCCGAGTTGCTGTACGTTCCCCCGTTGAGAATGGTGGTGCCTTCGCGAAAGACGGCCGAGGAGTCGAAATTCGCGCCGTCCCTGACGCCGGCCCCGCTAAAGGTGCCGCCGCCGGAGAGGGTCAGTGTGCCGGAGCCGGTCTTGAAGAGGCTCATGTTGCCGGAGCCGGAAGTGATTGCGCCGGAGATCGCGGAGTTGCCGCTGCCGGTCACGTTCAGCACCTTCACGCCCGCGGTGCTGGCGCTGATGCCGCCCGCGAGGGTGAGGGCGTTCGTCACGCTGTTGTTCGTCACCGCGTAGTAGGTGGCCGAATTACCCAGCGTGCGCGTAACGGACAGAGCCAGATTGGAGTTGACCAATTGGTTGTTTGCCACGCCCGCGTTTATCGTGATGGCGTTGCCGGTGGTGCCGAGCGTGAGGGTCTGGCTGCCCACCGCGCCGGAGCCAATGGTGTAGGCGGCGGCCGAGGCGGTGTCGAACACGACGGCACCAACGGTCACGCCCGCGCCGAGGTCGATGGTGGTGTTGCCGTTGCCGGCAGCGTTGAAGGTAGCGGTTTCACCGGCACCGGGGGCCGAAACGTCAGTCAACCAGTTGCTCGCCGTCGCCCAAGTGGAGTCGGTCGAGCCATCCCACGAATCGCTCGCGGCGTGGATGACCGAAATGCCGGAGAATGCCAGAACTGCGAAAGAGAATACGAATTGCCACGACTCGAGGGGAAGACTCTTGGGGTTCATTGGGTATGCGGTTTATCGCGCCCGGCAGCCATCCAAGTCGAAATCGCTTTTACTTGTGCGATTAAGCGCGCGCGCCATCAATATCCCATGAGTGAGCCCCAACGTCCCGAAGCGAGCAGTCCCGAGGAATCGGGACCACCGGAGACGCGAATCACCTTGAAGCACATCGCCAGGGAAGTCGGCGTGTCGGCGGCAGCGGTGTCGCTCGCATTGAAAAACCACCCGTCCATTTCAAAAGCCCGCCGCGAGGAGATCCATGCGGTGGCCGAACGGATGGGCTACCATCCGAACGCCATGGCGACCGCCCTCGCCCGTCACCGACACCAGTCGCGCGCCCATCCCGTGCAGGCCGCGCTCGCTCTCATCAACACGTATCCGGATCCGGCAAGACTGCACGCCCAACCTTCCTACGCGGATTGCTGGCGCGGAGCCATCCTGGCCGCGGAGAAATTCGGATACCGCTTGGAAGAGTTCCCTGTGAACGGGAAGCAGCCGCTCAAGAGGCTGGAACGGATCTTTCTCACCCGCAACATTCGCGGCATTATCTTGGCGCCATTGCCACCGGGAGAGTCCCACGTGGACTGGGAGTCCTTTGCGTGGAGCAAATTCTCCGTGGTGCGCTGTGGGTTCCGCGAGCAATCGCCCCCGTTTCACTACGTCACGAGCGCACAAGCCACCAACACGATGCTGGCCTTCGACAAGGCGCGCGAGCGCGGCTACCAACGCATCGGTTTCGCCGGATACTGGGACAAGGCACGAATGTTTGGCGCGGGCTTCCTCTGGTCGCAGCACGAGCCGTCGCTGCCGTCTCGCGTGCCGCCGTTTTTTTTCTCCCAGGAAACTCCCGAACTGAAACAGCAAGGCCGGTTTGAACAATGGCTCAAGACCGCGAAGCCGGACGCCATCATTACCGACAGCCTTGCGGTGCCAGCCATGTTGGAAAAAGCGGGCTGCCGTGTTCCGGAGGACATCGGGGTTGCCGCGACCAATGTGCGCGACATGCCGGTCGATGCCGGGATCGACCAGAACCCCAGGGAAATCGGCCGCATGACAGTCTTGGCGCTCATCTCGCTCATCCACGACAACGACCTCGGCCAACCGGAATCCATTCGCGAAATATTGGTGAGGGGCAAGTGGGTCGATGGCAAAAGCCTGCCGTTTCGTTAGAAGCCACCGTCGGACGCCAGCGGCATGCAGGGACGCTTTCCACGGAAATCGGATTCGAAGCACGATCGCGGCGATGCGATCGTAAGCTTCCGGCAGAAGCGCTCCTGTCCCGCAACCACATCCATCCATGCTCAAGCGAAGTTTCCTCCTCTCCGCGCTGTGCGCCGCCGCAGCCGTGCTGTCTTCCGTCCGCGCCGCGGACGAGCCTTTCAAGCATCCCGGTGGCCTGCACACGCTGGCCGATCTCGATCGCATGAAGGCCAAGGTCGCCGCGCGCGAGACGCCATGGATCGAAGGCTGGGAAGCGATGATCAAGGACCCTCTCGCCAAGGCCGACTACCGTCCTTCCGCAGGCCCTAACATGAGCCGGAGCCGCCAGGCGGCGTCGCGCGACGCCCACGCGGCCTATCTGAATTTCATCCGCTGGTACGTCAGCGGGGAAAGAGCGCATGCCGACGCCGCGATCCGCATCTGCAACGATTGGTCCGCCGCGGTGAACCAGGTCTCCAGCGGCAATGACACGCCCGGCCTCAGTGGCATTTATGCGGCGGAGTTCGCCATGGTGGGCGAGTTGCTGCGCGTCTGCCCTGATTGGAAGCCCGCCGACCAGGAACGCTTCAAGGCGATGATGCGGAACTACATTTATCCCGCCGTCAGCCGCTTCCTGCAGGACCGCAACCAGCGCGGCGACTCGCACTTCTGGGCGAACTGGGACATCTGCAACATCCAGGCCCTGATCGCCATCGGCGTGCTCCTCGACGACCGCGCGATCTTCGACGAAGGCATCGAGTATTTCAAAAACGGCAAGGGCACCGGCTCGATCATGCACGCCGTGCCCTTCATCCATCCGGGCGATCTCGGGCAATGGCAGGAAAGCGGACGCGACCAGCCGCACTCCCACCTCGGCATCGGCATGTTAGGCCAGGCCGCCACGGTCGCCTGGAACCAGGGCGTGGACCTCTTCGGCTACGCCGACAACCGCCTGCTCGCCGCCGCCGAATACGCCGCCCGCGAGGCGCTTTCGCAGCGCGTGCCCTACACGTTTTACACCAACGGCTCCGGGGCCAAAAACTACTGGCTGACCAACCACACCCGCGGCCGTTTCACCACCCCGGTCTGGGAGTTGCTCTACAATCACTACGTCGTCCGTCAGAGGCAATCCGCTCCGGCCGTGAAGCGCGTGGCCGAGCTCGCGCGCCCCGAGCTGAGCGGCTGGGATCACTTCGGCTACGGCACGCTCACCTTCACCCTCGACGCCGAGGCCTCGCCCCATCCGCCGCTGCCGGCACCCGCCGCGCCCACCGGCCTAGTGGCCAAACCGGGTCTCGGCCGCGTTTATCTCTCGTGGGACGTGCCCGCCAAATCCGATGTCGCCCACTACATCGTCCGCCGCGCCCGTGCTGACAGTGACAAGTTCGAGACTATCGCGGATTGGTCGAAATTCTCCACGCCTGCTTATGTGGATCGCAAGGCCGAGCCGGGCGTCACCTATCGCTACCAAATCATCGCCGGCAACCAGTCCGGCGAAGGCCCCGCTTCCGAAGTGGTGACGGCTACCGCCGGGAAAGCGGGCGCCCTGCCTAACAAGTGGAGCGCGACCCGCATCGGCCGCGGCGCAAACGCCCCGGAACCAGAAGCATCCTTCAGCAGCGAAGGCGGCCGCACGCTGAAGCTCCGCGGCACCGGCCGCGACATTGGCGGCAAGTCCGACGACGCGAGTTTCGTCCATCTCGAAACCGTCGGGGATTTTGCTCTAACAGCCCGGGTGGTCGGCCCGGATCCGGGAGAGATCGGGGCGTCTCCGCTTTCCAAGTTCGGCCTCATGGCCCGCGAATCGCTCGCTCCGGACAGCCGGATGGTCGCGCTCACCTTGGGCGAAGGCGGCACCCGCGGCACTCGCGTCCGTTTCCGTGCTGAAACCGGAGCTGGCGCAAGCACCCAGTCCGGCAACGACTACTCGTGGTCGCCGATCTGGTATCGACTCACGCGCAAGGGCGACACCTTCATCGCCGAGCACCGGATCGACGACAGCGGATGGTTCGAGGTTGGCAAAGCGGACATTGCCCTGCCGAAAAAGGTCCTGCTGGGCTTCACCCTTGCAACCCGCAAACCTGACGCGGCGGGCGAGGTGCTGTTCGAGTCCGTGACACTGGATCGCTGAACGTTGGGTTCTCCGCTCAGCGGCGGATCTCGGAATGGGTTCGGGCGATGCCGTTGAGTTCGTTGACGGCGCGGTTGCGCAAATCGCTTTCGGGAAAGCCCTCGACCCATTTTTCAGCGGCCGCCAGGTCCCGCAAGGCCCATTGATGCAACACGGTGATGACGGCTTCGGTTTGCGCTCGTTCCTCAGGAACATTTTCCACAACCAGCATGGCGGCATCAAACGGAGCTGTTTGCGATTGGACGTATGCGAGGCGGGCGATGAGTTGATCGCGCTGCGCCCCGGCATCGAGGGATAGCGCCCAATCGAGGGCGGGAGAAAAGTCTTTTTCGGCCCAGCGCTGCGCGAGCGCTTCCAGGCCGGCGTTTGGCTTCCCATCGGTCACATGCCGGCTGCGGGTCCGCACCGCTTCCGCAGGGTCGCTTTCCGCGATTTGCAGGCAGACGTCGGTTAGGATCTCGGCGCGTTCGCGGGCGTTGCTCAGCGTCGTCGCCCAATCGAGCGCGGCTGAGGTGTCCTGCGCGGCCCAAATTTGGGCAACGCGATGCAAGATCATATCGTGGGTGCCGCCCAGATCGTTTGTTTCGGCAAATCGCGCTGCCGCGAGCGGATCGGCCCGCACCAGCGCCGGGAGCAGATTGGCGAGGATGATTTCGCGCTCGTCGGGATTGGTGGAACTGAGCGCTTCCTGAATCCGGGCCAGAAGTTGAGCTGGCTCGTGCTCGGCGTTGGGTCGCACTCGTCGTGAAACGGAGGGAGGTTTCGTTAGTTCAGCAGGATGTGCCGGCTTATTGTTCGCGGCAGTTGGGGAACTGGAAACGCTCGTGTGCGCCGGACCCACGCTATTCCACCGGGTCAGGACGACGCCGGTGATAACGATGCCGAGCATCGCGATGGGAATCTTCATCTTCATAGGAAAGTTGCGATTTCGGTGGCTTCAGGATTGCGGCGCAGGTTTCTCTGCCAGCCAGCGTTGCTTGAGTTCGTCGTGAAAATTCGTTTCGGCGAGCCAGCGTTGAGCGGCTTCCGGATTCCAAGCGCGCCACATCTGGAAACACGGCGCGACGCGCTGTTGCCGGATCGCAAGGTCTTCACTCTTGTAGGCCGAGCGCGTGGCGGCCTCGGGATTCCACTGCACCGCGGCTTCGGCGTAATGTCCGATCGCATTCTCGCGACCCGGTCCTGCGGGGAGTTGATCCACCAAGTCTCCCGCAGCTTCGGGGGATACCGGGGCATAGACATTCAAGACGCGCGCCATGCCTTGGTCATACAGCGGTTCATCCAGGCACTTGACGATCCAGTGAAACGCTTGCTGCGGCTCTTGGGTGGCCCAGCGCTCCAGCACAGAGAGAACCGCCCGCTGGCGCAATTCGGACGGCGTGAGTTTCAGCGCGAACTCGGCTGCGGCGCCGGGCGACACGTCCGCCCACGCTTCCGCCGAGGTGGCCAGAGCCAACTCCTTTTCCGGTGGCAGGCGCAAGCTTTCCGCCCATCGGATCGCACTGGCCGCGTCCTTCGCCGCCCAGTCTCCGGCGACGTTCATGATCAAGGCGCTCTTCATATCGCCCGGAGGAAGATCCCGTACGATCGGAGCGATGCCCACCGGGTCCAAATGCACCCAGATGAAATAAATATTGCGCAGCGCGGCGTCCTTGGGGAATCCGTCCGGCAAATGGTTGACCCATTGGGCGGCCGCCTTCACGTCTTCCTTGGTCCAGATCTCGACCAGCATTTGCATGGTATCGTTGCGGGCGCGGCCGGGTTTCATTTCCACGACGGCATCGGCGGCGGCCCGGATGCCTTGTTTGGCATACGACGGAACCACGCTGCGAAGTGACTCCCCTTTGATCACGCCTTCGGGCAGTGTCGCGATATGCACAAACGCTTCTGCAGGGGCCAACTCACCCCAGCGTTTCAGGACGGCCTGGGTGAACACCACGCGCTCGCGCAATTGCTTCAAACCTTCGGCTGCCGTGAGCGCCTCGGGGATGTCTCTTTGGGCGAGCGTCTTGCCTAGGCTGTCGAGCGCGGCCAGCCGGTCGTCAATTTTCGTTTCCGCGCACGCACTTTCGATACGAACGGTCAGACTCCGGGGCGGTGTCTTA
>Ga0307408_100000676_pt1 | contig 28288 bp, 19 predicted proteins | sample 322Cmetagenome_FD_202116 | JGI IMG/M metagenome (GOLD analysis project Ga0307408, IMG submission 202116) | Maize rhizosphere microbial communities from greenhouse at UC Davis, California, United States - 322HYB-C-3 | ecosystem: Host-associated > Plants > Roots > Rhizosphere > Soil | place...
GGCCAGGCCCAGCGCCAGGACCATCGGTTTTTTCATCATCGTTTTATTCAATTCATTCTCCTCTCAGATAAAACTGCCCGCTAATATATCACCCCATGAAACTAATTAAATTTGCAATATTGGCCCTTATTAGCCAAGCTGCCATGGCGCAGAATGCGGATCGCCATTTCTTATCTGCCGCAAAAAACGGTAATGCGCTGGAAATTGGCACAAACGACGGCACCTACATCATCAAGCCATACTCTGCGGCGGTAGTGGAAACCACCTTTGTTCCTAAGGGCGAGGCGGCCGAGGCGGTGTCGCACGCGGTGGTATTGCCGCCGGCGGTTGTGGTCAGCACGCTACGCGAGGAGGGCGGGGCGCTGGAATTCGCCACGCCGGGTATTACCGTGCGGGTGGAGAAGCAGCCATTCCGCATCAGCTACTTGTATAAAGGCCAGCCGCTGGTGGCCGAAAAGCGCGGTTATCGCCGCGAAGGCAGCATGGAAGCGATCGAGTTTGCATTGGATGGCGACGAAGCCCTGTATGGCGCCGGCGCCCGCGCGACCGGCATGAACCGCCGCGGCAACCGCTTCCAGCTGTACAACCGCGCGCATTACGGCTACGAAGCGCGTTCGCAGCTCCTGAACTTCACCATCCCGATGGCGTTGTCGTCGAAGAAGTACGCCATCCACTTCGACAACCCGCAGATCGGCTACCTCGATTTCGACAGCAAGAAAGACGGCACGCTGTCTTACGAAACTATCGGCGGCCGCAAGACCTACCAGGTGATCGCGGGCGAACAGTGGGAAGACGTGGTGGCCAACTACACCAGCCTGACCGGCCGGCAGCCGCTGCCGCCGCGCTGGGCCTTCGGCAACTTCGCCAGCCGCTTCGGCTATCACACGGAAGCGGAGACCCGCGCCGTGGTCGACAAATTCATCGCAGACAGAATCCCTGTCGACGCCGTGGTGTTGGACCTGTACTGGTTCGGCAAGACCGTCAAAGGCACCATGGGCAACCTGGCCTGGGACAAGGACAGTTTCCCCAACCCGAAAGGCATGATGGCCGACCTGGCGGCGAAAGGCGTGAAGACCGTCGTCATCACCGAGCCCTTCGTGCTGACCAGCTCCAGCCGCTGGCAGGAAGCGGTGGACAAGAGGGTGTTAGCCACCGATACCGCCGGTGCGCCATTCAAGTATGACTTCTACTTCGGTAACACTGGCCTGATTGACCTGTACCGCCCGGAAGGACGCGACTGGTTCTGGAATATTTACAGGGAGCTGAAAGAAGGCGGCGTCGCCGGCTGGTGGGGCGACCTTGGTGAGCCGGAGGTGCATCCGTCCGCACTGCGCCATGGAAGCAATGGCCAGCTTGGCGCCGACCAGGTCCACAATATCTACGGCCACGATTGGGCGCGCCTGATCGCGGAAGGCTACAAGAAAGAATTCCCGAACGAGCGCCCCTTCATCCTGATGCGCGCCGGCTACTCGGGCTCGCAGCGTTTCGGCATGATCCCATGGTCCGGCGACGTGCAGCGCAGCTGGGGCGGCCTACAGTCCCAAATGGAGATCGCGCTGCAGATGGGCATGCAGGGCCTGGCCTATATGCACTCGGACCTGGGTGGCTTTGCCTCGCCGATGCTGGACGATGAACTTTACGTGCGCTGGCTGCAGTACGGCGTGTTCCAGCCGGTGTTCCGCCCGCACGCGCAGGAAGAAGTCCCGGCCGAACCAGTGTTCCGTGCCGAGCGTACCAAGGCGCTGGCGCGCGACGCGATCCGTTTGCGCTACGCCATGCTGCCATATAACTACAGCGCAGCGTTCGACAACAGCCAGACCGGCTTGCCGCTGATGCGCCCGGTCATGTTCGAAGGCGGTGACGACGGCGTGGCGTCGACCTACCTGTGGGGCCGGGACTTCCTGGTGGCGCCGGTCACCGAACCGGGTGCGCAGCGCAAGGAGGTGAATTTCCCGAAATCGGCCAAAGTCTGGTTCGACTTCTACAGCGGTGCCGCGCACAAAGGCGGTATCAATGAAGTTGTGCCGGTAGTCGCCGAGCATATTCCGGTCTTCGTGCGGGCCGGCGCGTTCGTGCCACTGGCGAAGGTGGTGCAGAGCACACGCGACTACAGCACCAGGCAAATCGAGCTGAATTACTACTACGACGCCAGCGCAGGCGCAACCAGCGGCAAGCTGTATGACGACGACGGCGCCACCGCCAACGCCTATGAGCAGGGCAAATACGAGATCGCCCATTTCACCGGCGCTGCGTCGGCAAATGGCCTCGAAATCGGCGTCGAAACCGAAGTCGGCAAAGCCTGGCAGCCAGTCAGCCGCGCCTATGCGCTCAAGGTGCACAATGTGGCAAGCCGTCCACGCAGCGTGAAGCTGGATGGCAAGACCGTGGAAGCCCGCTGGGATGCCCGTAGCCGCACCCTGCAAGTGGCATTGCCGGCAGCTGGTGCAATGAAGGCAAGATTGCATGTTGTTCTGTAGCCTGACTACAAATGTCCGGTAAAACCGCGCGTTTACGGGCTGCTCCTGCATTGACAGCCCGAATTCGCCATGTTATTTTGCTACAAAATTAATCGGGGACAGTGATGCAAATGCATTCCATCATCAGCAAGCCACGGCTGACCTTCTGGCAGTTGTGGAACATGAGCTTCGGCTTCTTCGGCATCCAGTTTGGTTTCGCCCTGCAGAACACCAATACCAGCCGCATTTTCGCCACCTTGGGCGCCACCCCGGATGAGCTGCCGCTGTTCTGGCTTGCCGCGCCGGTAACCGGCCTGCTGGTGCAACCGATCATTGGCTACCTGAGCGACAACACTTGGCACGCCAAGTGGGGCCGTCGCCGCCCGTTCTTCTTCATCGGCGCACTGCTGGCGAGTATTGCACTGTTCCTGATGCCGAATTCGAGCGCGCTGTGGATGGCTATCCTCGTGCTGTGGCTGATGGATGCGTCGATCAATATTTCGATGGAGCCGTTCCGCGCTTTCGTTGGCGACAAGCTCGATGAATCGCAGCAGACGGCAGGCTTTGCGATGCAGACCTTCTTCATTGGCCTGGGCGGCGTGATTGCCTCTCTGCTGCCAATGATCTTCACCAATTTCCTTCACGTCAGCAATGAAGTGGTCAACGGCGCGATCCCCGATTCCGTGCGCTACTCCTTCTATGCTGGCGGCACTGCATACTTCCTGTCCGTGCTGTGGACCGTGCTGACTGCCGACGAACTGCCGCCGGAAGACGTCGAGAAATTCCGCATGGAGAAGGCACAGCGCCGCGGCTTCCTGTTCTCCCTGAAGGAAGTGTTTGGCGGCTTCGTGCACATGCCGAAAACCATGGTGCAACTGGCCCTGGTGCAGTTCTTCACCTGGTTCGCGCTGATGGGCATGTGGGTCTTCACCACGCCGGCAGTGGCAGAAAATGTGTTCGGCACCACCGACGGCAAATCGGCCATCTTCCAGGAAGCAGGCAATTGGGTCGGCAACCTGTTCGCCATCTACGGCGGCGTTTCCGCGCTGGTTGCCTTTGTGCTGCCTAAGCTGGCGCACGTCACCAGCCGCAAAATGGTGCACATGCTTTGCCTGGTGATTGGTGGCCTGAGCCTGATCAGCATCTCCTTCATCCACGACAAGAACATGCTGATGCTGCCGATGATCGGCGTCGGGATCGCATGGGCCAGCATCCTGACAATGCCCTACGCGATCCTGGCGGGCGCGCTGCCGGCCAAGCGCATGGGTTACTTCATGGGCGTGTTCAACTACTTCGTGGTACTGCCGCAGATCGTTGCCAACCTGGTGCTCGGCCCGGTCATCAAGCACCTGTTCAACGGCCACTCGGTCAACGTGCTGGTGCTGGGCGGCGTGTCGATGGCGATCGGCGGCATCGTTACCCTGATCGTCAGCGACTCGGCCAAGAAAGAAGCCTAAGCCATCCAGCGGCGCGCACCGGTCGCGCCATTCGCAGGAAAATAAATGGGGACGTACCCCATTTTCGAAATAAATGGGGTACGTCCCCATTTATTTTCGGGAGGAGCGAATATGGCAATCCAAACGGTAGCAACTTCACCCATCCCCGGACAGCGTCCGGGGACTTCGGGCCTGCGCAAGAAAGTCGCAGTTTTCCGGCAGCCTCACTATCTCGAAAATTTCGTGCAGGGCGTGTTTGATACGCTCGGCACCGTTGCCGGCCAGACGCTGGTGCTGGGCGGCGACGGCCGCTTCCACAACCGGGACGCAATCCAGGTAATCCTCAAGATGGCCGCTGCGCACGGTTTTGCACGCGTGCTGCTGGGGCAGGGCGGAATCCTGTCGACACCCGCCGCGAGCTGCGTGATCCGCAAGCATGGCGCGCTGGGCGGCATCATCCTCTCGGCCAGCCATAATCCCGGCGGCGCGGACGGCGATTTCGGCATCAAGTACAACGCCTCCAACGGCGGTCCTGCGCCGGAGGCGCTGACAGAAGCAATTTACGAACGCACGCTGGCGCTGGCGCAATACCGCATCAGCGACGCCGCCGATATCGATATTGACACACCAGGTGCGCAGGCGGCGATCGAAGGCATGGCGGTTGAAGTGATCGACCCCGTTGCCGACTATGCGGAACTGATGGCGAGCTTGTTCGACTTCGGCGCGATCCGCCGCTTGTTTGCCGGCGGCTTCACCATGCGCTTCGACGCCATGAATGCTGTTTCGGGCCCGTATGCGCACGCCATCCTTGAGGGACTGCTGGGCGCCCCGGAGGGCACCGTAATCAATGGGGTACCGCTGGAAGACTTCGGCGGCCTGCATCCCGATCCCAATCCGGTCAACGCCGAAGAACTGATCGACATCATGAGCGCCAACGCCGCGCCGGATTTCGGCGCCGCTTCCGACGGCGATGCCGATCGCAATATGATCGTCGGCCGCGACTTCGTCGTCACACCATCGGACAGCCTTGCCGTGCTGGCTGCCAATGCGAACGTGGCTCCGGGCTATGCCGATGGTATTGCCGGCATCGCCCGCTCCATGCCCACCTCCCGCGCCGCCGACCAGGTTGCGGAGGCTCTTGGCGTGCCATGCTACGAAACGCCCACCGGCTGGAAGTATTTCGGCACATTGCTGGACGCTGGCAAAGCCACCTTGTGCGGTGAAGAAAGCTACGGTACCGGGTCACGCCACATTCGCGAGAAGGACGGCCTGTGGGCCGTGCTGTTCTGGCTCAACCTGCTCGCCGTGCGTGGCGGTTCGGTGCAGGACATCGTCACCGCGCACTGGCAGCGCTTCGGCCGCCATTACTACTCGCGCCACGATTACGAAGCCATCGCGACCGATGCTGCGCAGCTCCTGATGCAGGACTTGCGCATCAAGCTGCCCAACCTGCCGGGCCAGAAGCTGAACCACTACGAAGTGCAGGCCGCCGACGATTTCGAATACACCGATCCCGTGGATGGTTCGCACGCCGGCCAGCAGGGAATCCGCATCATGATGACGGACGGCTCGCGTATTGTGTACCGCCTGTCGGGCACCGGTACCGAAGGCGCCACCTTGCGCGTCTACCTCGAACGCTACGAAGCGGACCCGGAGCAGCACCATATCCCAACGCAGCAAGCCCTGGCAGGGCTGATTGCCATTGCAGACAGCGTGGCGAGCATCGTCATGCACACAGGCCGCACTAATCCAACAGTCATTACATAGGAAAAGCCGAATGAAACTTTCATCCATCGCATTGTCCCTATTGCTTGCCACCGGCGCACAGAGTGCACTCGCGGCGCCGCCCAAGCCATTCCTTTGGGAAAATGCGACCGTCTACTTACTGGTCACGGACCGCTTTGCCAATGGCGACAAGGGCAACGACCTGGCCTACGGCCGCAAGGCCGACGCTGCACCGCTGCGCGGCTTCATGGGCGGTGACTTCAAGGGACTGACGGCAAAGATCAAGTCCGGCTATTTCGATGACATGGGCGTGGACGTGATCTGGACTACGCCGCCAGTCGAGCAAATCCACGCGGGCACGGATGAGGGTACTGGCAAATCCTACGGCTTCCACGGCTATTGGGCGCGCGACTTCACGGCGATGGACGCCAACCTTGGCACGGAAAAAGACTTTCGCGATTTCGTCGAGGCTGCGCACGCGCGGGGCATCCGCGTGCTGCTGGACGTCGTGATGAACCATACCGGCCCTGTAACCGAGGCCGATCCGGTCTGGCCGGAAGGCTGGGTGCGTACCGAGCCGCAATGCCAATACAAGGACGTGCCGACCACCGTGAGCTGCACGCTGGTGAAAAACCTGCCTGACTTCCGCACCGAGAGCGATGCACCGGTGGATTTGCCGCCGGCTTTGGCCGCAAAGTGGAAGGCCGAAGGCCGCTACGAACGCGAAGTGAAAGAGCTCGATGACTTCTTCGCCCGTACCGGCTATCCGCGCGCGCCGCGTTACTACCTGATGAAGTGGCACGCGGATTGGGTGCGCAAGTACGGCGTTGACGGCTTCCGCGCCGATACGGCCAAGCATGTTGAGCCTGCGGTGTGGGCCGAATTGCACAAGGTCGCCCTGGCCGCGCACGACGAATGGAAAAGCCTGAATCCGAAGATGGTGCTGGGCGATGGCCGCTTCTTCATGCTGGCGGAGGTGTACAACTACAACATCGCGCACGGCCAGGACTTCGACATGGGCGGTGGCGAGAAAGCCAATTACTTCGCCAATGGTTTCGATGGCCTGATCAACTTCGGCATGGTGCATGATGCGAAGGGGGACTATGAGTCCTTGTTCAGCAAGTACGCGACCCAGCTCGCAGGTCCGCTGAAAGGGCATACGGTCATGAACTATATGGACTCCCACGACGACGGCAACCCGTTCGACCCCGCGCGCCGGAAACCTTTCGAGACCGCCAACAAGCTGCTGCTCGCACCTGGCGCCGCGCAAATCTACTACGGTGACGAGACTTCGCGCCGCCTAGACGTGGCCGAAGCAACGGGCGATGCGAAGCTGCGCTCTTTCATGAACTGGGGCGATCTCAAGGCAAACGCCAAGGTGCGCTCGCACTGGGCGAAGCTGGGCAAGTTCCGCCAGGTGCATCCGGCCATCGGTGCCGGCGAGCATAAGAAGCTGGCGGACGCGCCATATACCTTCAGCCGCGTGCGCGGTGACGACAAGGTTGTCGTGGCGCTGGACGTCAAGACCGGCAAGCCAGTCGACATCAGCGTCGGTGGCGTATTTGCCGACGGCGTGAAACTGAAGGATGCCTACTCGGGCGCCTCCTATACCGTGAAAGGCGGCGTCGTCCGCACTGGCGGCAAGAACTCGACCATCCTGCTGGCACAGTAAGCGGCACCCGGCGCTAGCTGACCATGCTTGCCAGAAGTGCTTTGTCTGCGGCAAACTACCGGAATTGCAATAAAATCAATTTCGGTGGTTTCCATGGATGTGCCCAACTGGCTGGTTACGAGGGGTAAAGCGATGTCGCGAGTAATTGCGACCGTTTTACCCTGCCTGTTTTTCCTGAGTGGCTGTTCCGGTGTGCCAGACTGCGACAGTTCGCGCGCGGAAGACCTGATGGAATCGCATGTCTATACCCTGGTAGCAAACGCTTTCGACAAAACATCGCGTCCTGCATTGCAGAAGGCATCAGGGAGTGAAGCGAAAAAGGAGTTTCCTGATGCGATTCCTATACCACCCCGGCACCAGGCAATCCTGGACGCCTACCACCCCTTCCTCTCGGTCGACCACGACACAATGTGGCTCTCGCCCCGGCTTTCTGCGCAAATGCCCGAGAGATTCCAGGTGATTGGCCTTGGCTCCTACCTGAAAATGGAAAAGTACAAAGCGCTTCGCAGCGCACTCAAGGTGAGCCTGACTGACCATGAGCACCTTCCTGACAGGACCGAAGGCGGAAGAACTTACACTAAAGTTTGCCGCGCCAGGCTCTGGATCGAACCCACTTCGAAGTCAGCACAGACAGTGGAACCCATCACCTTGATCTACTCGGCCAATTCGCCACCGCGTACGTCGGTTCCAATCCACATTGGGATCAATTTCTTTGAATCGTCGGAAGCGCCATTGCCTTTTGCGCTCACGGAGATGGAGAAGATTGAGTTGATGATGTTTGGCGCAACAAGAGATAAGGAAGCGCGACCCGTGCCGCAGCGGCCACACGCCCGTATCCAACGGGTCGGACTGCGCGCGCTACGGCACGAAATCGAGGCCGCCGAAGCAGGGGCGAAAACATCACCCGGCAAGACGGATGGTGCCGCTCGAATTGGTTAATGTCTCATTACTCAGGACTTCAAAACGAATGCCTAAATACCTGAAAAGACACTGGAACGAAGGACGTGGCGACGAGTACGACTCATGGGGCGGGTCCTGGTGGTTCTTTGAAGTCGATGCGGACGGCGGGGTTGTTCGGCAAGCCGAACTTTACGAAAACGGCAGGTTGCTGCGTTATAGTGCTGCGCATCCTGAAGACGAATTCGGCGCTCTCGCTGAAGTGTCCCTGGAGATGTCCGATGTAGAGTACATCGAGATGTCGCAGGAAGATTTTGAAGGAATCTGGAACAGAACATAGCGTTTAATGACAGTGGCTGGCAACGATGAGCGACGAGAACAGTGTGTGGCAGCAGCATATGGCTTGTTACGCTCGGGCTGACGAGCTGTTTAAGTCGGGACGCCTTCGCGAGGCGATCAAAGCATTTCGCTCGGCCTTGGTGCTTGAACCCAATGACACCGATACTCTTTGGGCGCTGGCCGATTGTTTTAGCGAACTCGGAAAAGCGCACAAAGCCGAGCGGCTCTATCGTGCAGCCCTGATTCGTGCGGACCGGAGCGAACGCGGCGATCTTTTGTACAATTTGGCCAATGCATTATTGGATCAGCGCCGGCCAATTGCGGCACTTGTTTTGTATCGTCGGGTTGGGCGCAAATCAGGTGCGTTTCATTTGGCAAAGAGGAACGCCCGGATAGCAAGGCGCATGCTGAAAGGGCGTCGCTGAATATGCCAAGACTTCTCAAGCACTCTTCGCTCACGATATTCTTGTTGGCCACCTGCTTGATCGCATATTGCGCTTTGCCTCGCGATGCAGTGCATGGCATCCGGTTAGGCGGAACCCTGTTCGCCACTCAGTCGCTTGTGGAAAATTTCGATTATCGCCGTTGGTCGGGAGATGGTGGCGCGGGCACTGGCACGCGGGCGACTTGCCGCACTGGAGAACTGGCCAGCTCACGGCGATGGACATCAGCCCGTTTCCAGTGATTCTCGCCAGGGAACAGCAACGATACTTCTGCCCAGGCGCTGCGGGATATGCCTTTGCAGCGGCAAATGAATTCGTGCGGCGATACCGCATCACCGAGATGCACAAGCGAAGCCGGAACGGTTCCAGGCACGTAGTTGAGTGCCTTCGGGCAGGAAAACCGTTTTCCATTGGTACCCACGCAGGCGGATGCGCGGTACGTCGCCGCCTTTGGTTCTGGTAAGCCACTCCTCAATCGCCAGTGCGGCGAGCTCACCAGCACATAGCTCAGCTTGATGTGCATCGGCGTACTGCAGTAAGCGGCATAAGGTGGCGGCAGGTATCGCCAGGGTCGCTATGTCTTTCATGCTGTTTTCCTCCGCTGTTTTGCGCTGAAACGCGCTGTTTTCCGCTGTTTTTTTCTTTGATCACAGCTGTCGCGGATGGTTCCCCAAAAAACAGCGGAAAACAGCGAGAAACAGCGGAAAACAGCGGCTCATTTCAGCGGAAACGACATACGCAGATGGGCGGACCTGCTTCTGCCGGAATACTGCCGCAACGTTTCCTCGCCAACCGAGAATCCGTTTCGTGCATAAAACCGCAAGGCTTTCGCGTTTGATTTGGCGACATTCAACGACACACCTCGCGTCTGCTTCGCCAAGACAGCATCCAGTAATGCTTGTCCGATACCTTTGCCTCGCGAATCTCCATGCACAAACAATGCCCGCAATTGGCCGGAAAATGTCGCAGCAAAGCCGTGTACTGCGCCATCGTCGAATACGATGACATCGGATTCCTTAAAGGCCACCAGAATTGCTTCATCCTGCTCAAGTGGAACGATTTCCAAAGGGGAGGACTCAAACTTCAGTTCTTCCCGTTTGGCATCGAGGTAGATGCGGCAGAGTGCAGGAAAGTCAGCGGCGACAAAAACACGGACTGTCATCGCTTGAGGATTCCGTCATAGACGGCAAGGTCGGCTTGTGAAAAGCAGCAGAAGATGACTTCTTCAATTCCAGGAAATTGCCCGACCGCCTCCCGAACCGTGGACACGGCCAGCGCTGCGGCCAACTCGATCGGGTAGCCGAAGATGCCGGTACTAATGCTGGGAAATGCCAGCGTGGCCGCGTCATTCTTCGCCGCCAGTTCAATGCTGGCGCGATAGCAGTTGGCCAATAGCTCCGGTTCGCCATTCGTGCCGCCGCGCCAGACCGGTCCTACGGTATGGATGATGTACCTGGCCTGTAGCCGATATCCCTTTGTGAGCTTCGCCTGGCCTGTCTTGCAGCCGCCAAGGAGGCGGCATTCGTGGACCAGTTCCGGCCCGGCAGCGCGATGAATTGCGCCGTCAACGCCGCCACCGCCCAGGAGCGAGGAGTTGGCAGCATTGACGACGGCGTCCACCGAAAGCTTGGTGATATCGCCTTGGAGCGCGCGAAGGATGGTTGACATGGCTGTGCGGCCATCGGCCTTAAAGTTTATTCAACGAATACTATAGCCGTCCGCGCCGGAATGGTGAAAGCGCCTGTCGTTGCATCGTAGCGAGCAGCTGCTCCCGCCTGCACCGGATGCAGGCGATAAGCCTTGCCGGCTTCACCAGCCGCGACGATGGTCTGCTCGACCTTGTCCACGTTGATGAAGTAGGCCACGGTCTTGAAGCCCGCGCCTTCATAGCCGATACCATCCAGGCGCGCGGCGATGACGGTGGCCACCTGATCGGGCCCGGTGTTCAGGAAATGCAGGCGCTTCCTGATATCGTCGGCGGTACGCATCCGGAACAGCGTGCTGCTGGCGCGAATGCGCAGCAAGTCGCGGAATGTGTCGCGCGCAAAGGCTATATCAACCGGAGTTGGCTGCAACGCGCGATTTGCCAGCAAAGGCTGGAGCAGGGCGTAATCCTTGCCATTGTCGGCAGCAGGCGGCAGGCCGGAGCCGAAGTAGTTGGTCTGGTAGGTCCAGTCCAGGCGATTGAACCAGTCACCGGATTCAAAGCTGTTGCGGTCCATTGATTTCGAGCGCAGGATCTCGAATCCGGCGTGGTAGTAGGCGACGCCCTGCGAGAACGCATTGATCGCTGCCGCCAGCATCTGCACACGCGCACGGTCTGCGCTGGTTGCGGACAGCGGAAGCTTGAGGGCGTTGATATCGTACAGGGTCTGGTTATCGTGGTTCTCGACGTAGTTGACCACTTCGCCGGGCTGGCTGGCGTAAGCTGCTGGCTGGTTGCCGCCATAAATGATGGCCTGCAGTTCCTTGGTCTCGCCGGTGAATGTCTGCATGCGATAGCTGCGGATCGAACCGGCCAGGCCAACCTTCACCAGGTCGGCAGCCTTCATCAAATCTGTTACTGGCCGCAAGCCCGCGCTGGCATTCGGGTCGTACACCAATCCATTGACATAGCCTTGCTGTCCGGCCATCTGCGGCCCCGAATCCCCAGCACCGCCGCCACGCACGGCATCACGCGCGCGGTCGCTGAAGGTGCCTATGCCGCTGCCATTCAGCGACAGCTGCGAAGCCTGTACGAAGCGCACACCGTCCGCCACTTCGCCAAAATTCCAGCCTTCGCCGATCAGGTTCACATGCCGTCCGGCAGCTTTGTTGACGCGCGCTTGCAGCGCTTCCATTGCTGCGCGCGGCTGGTGCCCCATCAGGTCGAAGCGGAAGGAATCGACGTGGTAGTGCTTCGTCCACAGTTCGGCCGAGTCGATCATCAGCTTGGCCATCATGCGGTTCTCGGTGGCCGTGTTGAAGCAGCAGGTGGAACTTTCGATTTCGCCTTTCAGGTTCAGGCGCTGGTAGTAGCCAGGCACGATGCGGTCCAGCACCGAGCGTTCGTGCTGGCCGCCGCGGTAGGTGTGGTTGTAGACCACGTCGGTGCCCACGCGCAGGCCGGTCTTGTGCAGCGCCATCACCATTTCACGCAGTTCGATGATGCGGCGGGCGCCATCGGAAGCGTCGGTGCTGTAGCTGCCTTCCGGTGCGTTGTAATGCCACGGGTCGTAACCCCAGTTGTAGCAGTCTTTCAGCGCGTTGTCGCTGACGATTTTCTGCTGCTGGTCGCTGTCTGGCGCGCCATGCACGACGGGGGCGACGCAGCCTTTTTCCGGCACGCTGCCCAGGTCATAGACAGGCAGCAGGTGTACGTCGGTCAAGCCTGCCTTGGCGAGCATGGCGAGATGCTTCATGCCGTTGGACCCGGTCTCGCGGAAAGCGGTGTATTTGCCGCGGTTCATAGCGCTGACCGACAGGTCGTTGATCGAAAAGTCGCGCACGTGCAGCTCGTAAATCGACATGTCCGGCTGCGCCTTCACTTTTGCCGGCGGCTGGTCCTTTTCCCAGCCGGCTGGAGCCAGGCGCGGGTCGGCCAGGTCGGCGATATAGCTGCGGGCGGAATCGGTGGTCAGGCTGACCGAGTACGGGTCGGTGACGACATTGCGCACCAGGCCAGTCTTCGGCGCGACGACGTCCACCACATACTTGTAGTAGCGGCCCGAGAGGTTGCCGCGAGCGTTGGCGGACCAGATGCCGGTTTTGACGTCGGCCTGCATGGTGGTGACGGATTTTGGCTTGCTGCTGCCGGTATCGAATACGCAGACAGAAACGCGTTGCGCGGTTGGCGCCCACAATTTGAATGCGGTGCCGCCTTTGCCGACGCTGGTGCCAAGGCCGGTCGCCTGCTCGGCGGCGGCGTAGATGTCGTCCAGGGCGCCGGGTACCTGCAGTGCGGTGGCATCGCGTACGGTGCCGTCGGCGTTTTCCTGAACCAGTACCAGTTGTTTCGCCAGCAGTGCGGGGAGGCGGGCGCGATCGGCGGCGGCGAGCGCGAGCAGCACGCCGTCACCGGTGTACCTGAAGCGTTGCGCCAGCGGGGCGGGGAGCGATTCGGTCGTTGCGGTCAGCGGCAACGAGCCGTCGGCGCCGCTGACGGTGGCGCCTTGCGGGGCGCTGATGCCTGCGGCCGTTGCGTAATAGAGTTTGAAGCTGCCTTCGGCGTTGGCTCCGGTCCATTTGGCCAGGCGGCCGTCCAGCCACAGTGCGCGGGCATCGAAGCCTTGGGTGCGGGCCAGTACGGTTTCGTGCGGGCCGTCGCAGGAGGCCAGGGAGTGCGGCGTCGCGGCGGTGGGGGAGGCGGTGAGGGCGGTGGTTGGCGCTGCGGCGGCGGAAAGCGCCGCGAAGACCGCCGGGAGGGCCGCGACGAGGGTGCGCTGCTTCATTTTGTCTCCGTAGTAGTGGTGCTACAGAAATCTTACCGCAAAGTGTGTAGCTTTACTACATTTTAGTCGCGCTGGATTTGGTGCTTTTTCAGCTTGTCATAGAGCGTTTTGCGGGGCAGCAGCAGGCGGTCTGCCGCCAGGGCCACGTTGTTGTCGGCGGCGGCCAGGGCGCGCAGGATCAGGTCGCGCTCGAAGGCGTCGACTTGCTGCGGCAGCGAGGGCTGTTCGGCGTCCAACGGCGTTGTGCCGGCAGCAGGCACGCCGGCGGCCATCGCGACGCCTGCCGCCGAAGCGGCGCCTGCGGTCATGGCGGCGCTGCCCGTGGCCCCAGCACCGGCTGCCCACTGCATGCCCGCGCCGGTGGCGGCGCCCGCCGGTGACGAAATGCCGGCGCCAGTCGCAAATGCCGCGCCGGGCGCGAGCCCTGCTCCAGTCGTGACGCCTGCTGAGGAAACGCTCGCCGTCGCCGCGGGGGCCAGCCTTGCCGCTGCGCTCGAGCCGGAGCCCGCCGGGGCAGCAATGCCATGCGACGGCGCGATGGCCGCAGCAGGAACCAGCCCAAGTGTCAGGCGTTCTGCGAAATTGCGCAGTTCGCGCACATTGCCCGGCCAATCCGCTGCCTGCCAGGCTGCCATCTGCTCCGGCGTCCACATCGGCACCGGGCGCTGGTAGCGCTGGGCCGCTTCAGCGACGAAATGCGCCAGCAGCAGCGGGATATCCTCGCGCCGGTCGCGCAGGCGCGGCAAATCGATGCTGATGACGCCAATCCGGTAATACAGGTCTTCGCGGAACAGTCCCTGCGCCGACAGCGCAAGCAAGTCAGCCTTGCTGGCCGCAACAACCCGGCAATCGAGCGCCACCGATTCGTTACCGCCCAGCCGCTCAAGGCGCCGCTCTTGCAGCACGCGCAGCAGCTTGACCTGCAAAGCCATCGGCATGCTCTCGATCTCATCGAGGAACACTGTTCCGCCGTTGGCAAATTCCAGTTTCCCGATACGCCGCTTCTGCGCGCCGGTAAAGGCGCCCGCCTCATGGCCGAAGATCTCGCTCTCGAACACCGACTCCGGCAGCGCGCCGCAGTTGATGGCGACGAAATTCCCCTTGCGCCCGCTGGCCGCATGAATCAGCCGCGCCATCACTTCCTTGCCGGTGCCGGTCTGGCCATTGACCAGGATATCCACGCCGGTCGGCGCCACATTGCGCACCACGACCTTCAAATGCTCAATGGCTTCGGAGCGCCCGATAAGATCAGGCATGTCGGGATGCTGCGCGCGTTCGCTGCGCAGGCGGCGGTTTTCCAGCACCAGGTTGCGGCGCTCCTGCGCGCGCTTGACCGCATCCATCAGGCGTTCGGAAGAGAAGGGCTTTTCGATGAAGTCGTAAGCGCCGGCCCGCATGGCCTCGACCGCCATGGTGACGTCGCCATGGCCGGTGACCACGATGACGGGCAGTTCGGCATCGAGCGCCGCCACACGGGCCACCAAGTCCAGCCCGGAAAGTCCCGGCAGCCGCACGTCGGTGACTACCACGCCGGCGAAATTCGCCAGCAACAACGGCAGCGCTTCCTCGGCACTCGCGCAGGCCTGTACCGCAAAGCCGCCCAGCTCCAGCGTTTGCGAGGTGGCCAGCCGCAGCGCGGCCTCGTCTTCAACCAATAGCGCCTTCATCGGGCAGCTCCTTCTTTAATAAGCGGTAAGCGTAACTCAAACTGCGCGCCGCCGCCGTCCAGGTTGCGGGCCGTCAGGCGGCCGTTCATGGCTTGCACGATCGACGAGGAAATCGCCAGCCCCAGGCCGAGGCCTTTCCCGGCGGGTTTGGTGGTGAAGAACGGCTCGAACAGGTGCGCGGCTACTTCCTGTGGGATGCCGGGGCCGCTGTCGCTGATGCGGGCAACGCCTTCGCCGCCTTCGCGCGACAGCACGACCGCGACCCGCGGCTCCGGCCGGCCTTCAACGGCATCCAGCGCATTGCGCAGCAGGTTAATCAGTACTTGTTCGATGCGGACCGTATCGCCCGCCACCGTAAGCTGCTCGGTGCCGGTATCGATCTCCATCGCCACGTTACACCGCTTGCTCTCGCTCTCCAGCAGGAAGGCCGAGCTGCGCACGGCGCGCCCCAGGTCGACCGGGCCGATGGTTTCATCCTTGCGCGCAAAGCCTTTCAACTGGCTGATGATGGCGCCCATGCGCGCACTGGCATCGCCGATGTGGCCAAGATTGCTGGCCGCCTGCTCCGGTTGGCCGCGCTCCAGGAAGGTGCGTGCATTGTCGGCAAAGGCGCGGATCGCCGCCAGTGGCTGGTTCAATTCGTGCGTCATGCCCGCCGCCATCTGGCCCAGCATGGCCAGTTTCCCGGCCTGCACCATTTCGTTTTGCGTGGTGCGCAGGATGCGGTTGGTTTCGCTCAGTTGCTGCGTGCGCTGGGCGATACGGGACTCCAGCTCGCGGTCGAAGGCCAGGCGTTCTTCGCGCCGGCGCCGGCGCTGGTGCATGGCCCAATACGAAACGCCGCCGCATGCCAGCAGCAGGGCGGTGGCCAGCGCCCAGTTGATGCCGCTGCGGACTACGCGCAACTGGCTGGGGAAAATCATCAGTTGCCAGCCAAGCCGGCCCACTTCCTGCGTGACGCGCGGGCCGGGATTGCGCGCCAGCGGCGTGACTTCGCGGCCGATGTATTGCTGCGTGCTGGCCAGTTCCGCCAGGGCGTCCGGCGGCAGCGGGGCCAGGCTGTGGTAGCGCCAGTTCGGGCGGTTGCTGAGGAAGATCACACCGTGGCGGTCGGCCAGCACGATCGGGTCTTCGCTGCTGTTCCAGTTGCGCTCCAGTTCTGCGAGGCTGATCTTGACCGCGATCACGCCTGCGACCTCGCCATGCCGCTGCACCGGCTGCGCGATGAAGTAGCCGGCCTCGCTGGTGCTGGTGCCGATGCCGTAGAAGCGGCCCGCCGCGCCATGCAGCGCGGCCTGGAAATAAGGGCGGTAGGAGAAGTTCTTGCCGGCGAAGCCCAGTGGCTGGTCCCAGTTGCTGGCGCCCAGCGTCAGGCCATTGCGGTCCATCAGGTAAAGCGCGCCGACCTTGGCCTGCTGCTGGATCGTTTGCAGCGTCTGGTTCAGGCGGGAGATGGCTTCGGAGTCTTTCGGGTGGGCGAGGGCGTTGGTCAGGTCAGGCTGCTGCGCCAGCACGAACGGCAGGGTTTCAAAGCGTTCCAGTACCGACTGCAGTTCGGGCGCCATGAGCTGGAGCTGGCGCTGGCCTTGCGCCAGCTGCTCGTTGCCGGCGCGGTGCGCGCCAAGCATGTAGGCGGCCACGATAATCGCGGCCGCCGGGGATAACAGCAAGAGAAAAGGTTTGCGCATAAGCGCAATTTTAGTCCACCGCAGCCATGCGCAGTTCGTCGCTGTGGTGGCGTTGCTGCTCTTCCATTACCAGGGCGCCCAGTTCGCGCTTGAGGGCGTTGAAGTCGGCGGAAGCGGGATCGCGCATGCGCGGCAGTTCCACGATCATGTCGCGCTTGACGGTGCCGGGACGGTAGGTCATGACCACGATGCGGTCGGCCAGGTAGATCGCCTCTTCGATACTGTGGGTCACGAAGATGATGGTCTTTTTCAGCTCCGACCAGATGCGCAGCAGCTCGTCCTGCAGGTTGCGGCGGGTCAGTGCATCCAGTGCGCCGAATGGCTCGTCCATCAGCATGATCGGCGAATCCAGTGCCAGCACGCGTGCAATGGCCACGCGCTGGCGCATGCCGCCCGACAGGTCCTTCGGGTAGCGGTTGCGGAAGTCCGACAGCGACAGCATGCCCAGCAGCTGGTCCACGCGCTGCTTGATCTCCGCCTGCGCCATGCCCTTGATTTCCAGGCCGAAGGCGATGTTCTTTTCCACGGTCATCCATGGGAACAGCGCGTATTCCTGGAACACCATGCCGCGCTCCGGGCCCGGGCCGGTGATCAACTGGCCGTCGGCCGTGATCACGCCGCTGGAAGGCAGCGAGAAGCCGGCAATGGCGTTCAGCAGGGTCGACTTGCCGCAGCCCGATGGGCCCAGCAGGCAGACGAACTGGCCCTGCGGGATCTGCAGGTTGATGTCGCGCAGCGCCACCACTTCGCGGTTGTCGGTCTTGAATACCTTGTTGACGCCTTTGACGTCGATATGGGTTGCGCTCATCTTAATTCTCCAGGCCGCGGTGCCAGCGCAGCAGATGGTTATTCAGCTTGTTCATGCCAATGTCGATCGCCAGGCCAAGCAGGCCAATGCTGATCATGCCGGCGATGATCTTGTCCGACCAGAAGTACTCGCGTGCTTCGAGGATGCGGAAGCCGAGGCCGTTGTTCACGGCGATCATCTCGGAAACGATCACCACGATGAAGGCGGTGCCGATGCCGATGCGCACGCCGGACAGGATGTAAGGCACGGCGGCCGGCAGCATCACGCGGACAAACATGGTGCGCTGGCTGACGCCCAGGTTGCGGGCGGCGCGCACGTAGATGCCGTCCACCTGGCGCACCCCGGCGATGGTGTTCATCAGCACCGGAAAGAAGGCACCGAGCGCGATCAGGAACACGGCTGGCGCATTGCCCAGGCCGAACCACAGGATCGCCAGCGGGATGTAGGCGATGGGCGGGATCGGGCGCAGCACCTGCAGCAGGGGATTGAGCCAGTCGTACATGCGCTTGCTCGAACCCATCACCAGGCCGAAAGGCAGGGCCAGGCCGGCGCCAACTGCGAAGCCCACCAGTACGCGGTACATGCTGCTGACGGTGTCGCCAATCAGTTCGCCGGACAGCGCCCAGGCCAGCCAGGAGCTGGCCGCCGGGTCGTAAGCTTGCAATGGCAGCAGGTATTCGACCCACTTGGTCACCACCGCCCAAGGGGAGGGCAGCACTTGCGGATTGATCCACTCCAGCGAAGCGCTGGCCTGCCACAGTGCGATGATCAGCACGGGCACCACGGAGCCCGCTGCGATCTGGCGCATATTCAGTTTTGCCATGATGAGCCCTCGCTTACTTGATGTTCAGGCTTTTCTTGGCTTCGTCCAGCAGGTCGGTCTTGACCCACTCGGTCGCCACAGGCGCCTTGCGCATCTTGCCTACGCCAGTCCTGTTCATCACGTCGGTGGTGACCTGGATGTGCTGCGGCGAGATGTCGTAGGTGTACGGCGAGTTGGCGATCGCGTCCTGGAAATCGTCGGACGTGATCTGGCCCTTGAAGATCACCTCACGCACATATTTCTCGGCGGTCGGCTTGTTGTCGATGAAGGTCTTGGTGGCCTGCACGAAGCAGTTCATGAACTTGGCGGCGGTGGCGCGGCGGGTGGAGTAGAACTTCTCGCTCATCACCATGGTGCGCACTGGTTCGCCGATCGGGGTGTCATATGGCTTCATGACTTCCACGCCGAAGCCCTTGTTGATGGCTTGCGAGGATTGCGGCTCCGACTGCATGATCGCGTCCAGGTTCTTGCCGAGCAGGGCCTGGTTCAGGTCCGCGAAGGCCAGGAACACCAGCTGCACGTCTTTGCCCGGCTGGTCGGAGAAGGTCAGGCCGGCTTGCGACAGTTCGGCCGCCAGCAGCACTTCGTGAATGCCGCCGCGGGTCACGCCGACTTTCTTGCCTTTCAAATCCTTGATCGCCTTGATGCCGCTGTCGGGGCGCGCGACCAGGCGCGCGCCGCCTTTGGCGAAACCGGCGACAACATAAATCGGGGCGCCATTGGCGCGGCCCTGGATGGCCGCTTCCGACGCCGTGGCGCCGACATCGAGCTCGCCTGCCAGGATGGCCTGCATCACGTCAGGGCCTTTGGCGAAGACATGCTCTTCGACCTTGATGCCGCACTTCGGTGCGATTTCCTTGATATACGAGACGGCGCCGTAGTGCGCGAATTTCAGGTTGCCGAGGCGGACAACTTCCTGGGCATTGGCGGCGGAAGCGAATGCTGCGGCCACGAAGAGGGATGCGAGTTTAAGCTTGGTCATGCTGGTCTCCTGGATAAGGGGTGTTTTGACCAGTCGATAGCAGCTTTCATGCCAGAAAATTGGAATGCGGCAAGTACTTGATTCTATTGGGTGCGCCGCCGGTCGAGCGGGCGTCCAGGGGCGCACGATGGCGGAATTCCGGAATCCCATCCGCGCTTTGTGCGGATTTTCGCCGGTTGAGCAGGCGGGTCTGACCCAAGGGGCAGACCCGATCTTCGGCCATCGCTGGCCGTGGGCTTAGGCCTTTTGCGGCTCAGGCGTAGTTCCGTAGCAGACTTGGGGCTCGGGTTCCTTGCGGTAGAAGTCCACCATCTTGTAGCGCATTGCGTACAGCGCGAAGCACCCTGCCACCAACGCAGCGAAGGCGGCAAAGAAGTACATCTGGAATGCCATGACCGAGAAACCGGTGGTCTTGATATACGCGGACACGGCATCGTTTTTAACACCCGCGTTCAGGATCAGCACCCACAGGTTGCCGACCGTGACGGCCAGGTACCACAGCGCCATGATCACGCCCTTCATCGAGGCTGGCGCCTGCGAGTACGCGAATTCCAGGCCGGTGGCGGAAACCAGCACTTCACCGAAAGTCAGCAGCGCATAAGGCAGGATCTGCCAGGCCATCGATACCGGCGTGCCGCCATCCATCACCACCTGCAGCGTACCGATCACCACCCAGGCCAGCGCGGAGAACAAGATGCCGGCGCCCATGCGGCGCAGCGGCGTCGGTTCAATGCCCAGCTTGCGCAGCAGCGGGAACAGGGCGATGTTATTGAACGGGATCAGCAGCATCACCAGCAGCGGATTCAGCGCCTGCATCTGCGCCGGCACGAAGGAGAACGACCAGCCCAGGATTTCGTAGGTCGGGTGCACCATGTCGTTGGCCTGCACGATCCAGGTCGAAGCCTTCTGGTCGAACAGGGACCAGAACGGCGTCACCATGGCAAACACGATGAAGATGCGCAGTACGGCGCGCACGCCATCGACCGCCTCGTCGCTATGCTTGCCGCGTGCGCGCTCAAGCTGCATCGAGGTTCCGATGCCGCCGAAGGCCATCACCAGCACCAAAGCGGTACAGGCCGCGATCACGAAGCCCCAGGAAGGTGTCATGGCCAGCGAAACCAGCGCGGCCGCCACGCCGATGATTGCAACAGTCAGTCCCGGGCGCGACTGGCCCGGGGCGGCCGACATCAGCGCAGTTTTGGCGACGCGCGTGAAGGAATCCTGGTTCGGCTCCGATGGCGGCACGTGCACGTACTTCTTGCGGCCCGACCAGAACACCAGGGTGGCGATGAACATCAGGATGCCGGGGATGCCGAAGGCGACGGCCGGGCCGAAGTCCTTCAGGAAGATCGGCATCAGCAGGGAGGCAAAGAAGGAGCCGAAGTTGATGCTCCAGTAGAAGGCGTCGAACACCACCTTGGCCTTCTTCTTGTTGGTCTGGTCGAACTGGTCGCCGACGAAGGAAACCACCAGCGGCTTGATGCCGCCCGAGCCGAACGCAATCAGGAACAGGCCAAAGTAGAAGCCATTCAGGTTGCTCTCAAACAGGGCCAGGCAAGCGTGCCCCGCGCAATAGATCAGGGAGAACCAGAACACCGTGTTGTATTTGCCGAAGTAGCGGTCCGACAGCCAGCCGCCCAGCAAGGGGAAGAAATATACGCCGATCACGAAGGTATGGAAGACGTGCTTCGCTTCGCCGGCGCGGTGCTCGGACGGGATGAACAGCAGCAGTGTGCTGATCAGGAACGGCACCAGGATGTTGCGCATGCCGTAAAAACTGAAACGCTCGCAGGCCTCGTTGGTGATGATGTACGGGATTTGCCGGGGCATCGGCCCGTTACCCTGTTCCAGTTCTTGCGTCGACATGAGGCCTCCCGTTTCAAATAATGGGCGCGATGCTATGCGAACCCACCTGTATTGGCAACTACTGGTTTCACTTATATGTAGTTTGGCTACATCAAAAACACTAAGTGTTTGATTTTTAAGGATTCATGGTATTTGAACTTCCCGCATTCATGATGTATATTATCTACATAACTGTTTTTTATCGGGATCGGGAAATATGAACACACCTTGGTGGAAAGAAGCAATCATTTATCAGGTTTACCCGCGCAGTTACCTGGACACCAATGGCGACGGCATCGGCGACCTGAATGGCATCACCGATCGCCTCGACTACATCGCCAGGCTGGGCGTGGACATCATCTGGATCTCGCCGTTCTTCAAATCCCCGATGCGCGATTTCGGCTACGATGTGGCCGACTACTGCGACGTCGACCCGATGTTCGGCACCCTGGGCAACTTCGACCGCATGATCGCCAAGGCCCACAGCCTGGGCCTGAAAATCATGATCGACCAGGTCATGTCGCATACTTCCGAAGACCATCCATGGTTCAAGGAGAGCCGCTCGTCGCGCGACAATCCAAAATCCGACTGGTATGTCTGGGCCGACCCGCTGCCGGACGGGAACCCGCCCAACAACTGGCTGTCCGTATTCGGCGGCTCGTCCTGGCAATGGGATTCGCGGCGCAAGCAGTACTACCTGCATAACTTCCTGGTCAGCCAGCCGGACCTGAACTTCCACAACCCGGACGTGCAGCAGGCGCACCTCGATGCGCTGCGCTTCTGGCTGGAGCGCGGCGTCGACGGCGTGCGCATGGACGCCTGCAACTTCCACTTCCACGACCGGCAGCTGCGCAGCAACCCGCCGGCCCTGGTGCGCGATACCTCCACGGTGAGCGACGCCAACCCCTACGGCATGCAGGCCCACATCCACGACAAGACGCAGCCGGAGAACGTCGCCTTCCTGGAAAAGGTACGCAAGCTGCTGGACGAATACGGCGCCGTGGCCATCGGCGAAGTGGGCGCCGATGATGCGCTGGCCGTGATGGCTGAATATATGGCCGGTGGCGACAAGCTGCATATGGCCTACAGCTTCAACCTGCTGACTGCCGACGGCAGCGCGGGCCATATCCGCAAGCAGGTGGAAGACTTCAAGGCGCGCGTCAAGGAAGGCCAGCCCTCCTGGTCGGTCGGCAACCACGATGCGGCGCGCGTGGTCACGCGCTGGAAGGGCATGAGCAACCAGGCCGCTTTCGCCAAGCTTGTGCTGGCCATGCAGCTGTCGCTGAAAGGCACGCCTTGCCTGTACCAGGGCGACGAGCTGGCCTTCAGCGAGGCCGACGTGCCTTATGAACTGATCCAGGACCCGTACGGCAAGACCTTCTGGCCCGAATTCAAGGGGCGCGACGGCTGCCGTACGCCGATTGCCTGGACTACAGGTGCGCATGGCGGCTTCACCTCCGGCAGCCCTTGGCTGCCAGTGGCAGAAGAGCACAAGGCTATCGCCGCTTCGGTGCAGGAAGAAGACCCGAATTCGCCGCTGAACTTCGCGCGCCGCATGATCGCATGGCGCAAGACCATGCCGCAGCTGACGCGCGGCGACATCGTGTTCTACGACGCGCCGGAGCCTGTATTGGCCTTGCGGCGCGACCTGGAAGGAGAGCGCAGCGTCATTGCGCTGTTCAACCTGGGGGCGGCGCCGGTCAATTTCGCCTTGCCGGCAGCGAAGGGGGCGCAGAAGCTGGAGCAGCCTGGCCTGCCGGGTGAAGTGGTGGACGGCGAGGTCCAGCTTCCAGGCTACGGCGCCTGGTTTGGCTACGCAGTATAAATATAAGAGGCCCCGTCTGCGCACGGGGCCTTGTTTTTCGGGTATCCTCCCGCCTTTAAGGCGTTATCTAATACTTAAAAGACAATGAAACAGATAGAGGCAGACCCAAAAGCTAACCGAGCCGCTTTTGCGGACGGCCCCCGCCTGCTGGCTGACATCGGCGCCACCCACGCGCGCCTGGCGCTGCAAACCGCACCTGGCGAGTTCCAGGCGGTGCGCGTGCTGCAATGTGACGACTTCACCGGCATCGTTCCGCTACTGCGCAGCTATCTGGCAGACCACGGAGACGTCAACCTCAATCACGGCGCACTGGCGCTGGCCAACCCGGTGCATGGCGACTATATTCGCATGACCAACCGCGATTGGCAGTTCTCCACCGACGAAGTGCGGCGCGAACTGGGCCTGCATACCCTGCTGGTGGTGAACGACTTCACCGCGCTGGCCATGGCCATCCCGGGCTTCAAGGCGGAAGACCTGATGCAGGTCGGCGGCGGCGCCCCGGCGCAGAACTCGGTGATCGGCGTACTTGGCCCCGGCACTGGCCTGGGCTGCTCCGGCGTGATTCCGACCACGGACGGTTTCGTGACCCTGGGTTCCGAAGGCGGCCACACCAACTTCGCCCCGGCCGATGAGCGCGAATACGCGATCCTGCAATACGCCTGGCAGACCTGGCCGCACGTTTCCAACGAACGCCTGATTTCCGGCCCCGGCATGGAAATCATCTACCGCGCCCTGGCGCGCCGCAATGGCCTGAGTGTGCGCGACCTGACCTCGCAGCAAATCATCGCCGGCGCGCTGAAAGACAAGAACGCCCTGTGTATCGAAGTACTGGAATGCTTCTGCGCCATGCTGGGCGGCGCTGCGGCCAACCTGGCGGTGACGCTGGGTTCCTTCGGCGGCATCTTCATTGGCGGCGGCATCGTGCCGCGCATGGGCGAATGGTTCAAGGAATCGCCATTCCGCACCCGTTTTGAGGCCAAGGGCCGCTTCTCGTCCTATTTGGCCGAGATCCCGACTTATGTGATTACTACGCCGTATCCGGCCTTCTACGGCGTTGCGTCGATCCTGTCCGAGCACCTGCGCGGCCGCACGGGCGCCAATACGCTGATGGAGCGCGTGCAGTCGCTCAAGTCCGAGCTGACGCCTGCCGAACAGCGTGTGGCGCAACTGGTGATCGAGCAACCGCGCCTGGTGCTGAACGAGCCGATTGCCGACATCGCGCGCCTGGCCGAAGTATCGCAGCCGACCGTGATCCGTTTCTGCCGCTCGCTCGGCTTCCAGGGCCTGGCCGACTTCAAGCTGAAGTTCGCCTCCAGCCTGACCGGCGCCATTCCGGTGCGCCACAGCCAGGTGCGCGTGTCCGACAGCACGCACGACCTGAGCGCCAAGGTGATCGACAACACCGTCTCCGCGATCCTGAAATTCCGCGACCAGATGGACGTGCATTCGCTGGACCGCGCGATCGAACTGCTGTCCAGGGCCAAGAAGGTCGAGTTCTACGCCATGGGCAATTCGCGCGTGGTGGCGCTGGATGGCCAGCACAAGTTCTTCCGCTTCCGCATCCCGACCGCTGCCTATGGCGACTCGCACCTGTTCAAGCTGGCTTCCGAGCTGCTGAAGCCGGGCGACGTGGTGATCGCCATCTCCAATTCCGGCAAGCTGCCGGAACTGGTTGAAGCAGTGGAGTCGGCGCGCAGTGCCGGCGCCGACGTGATCGCCATTACCAGCAGCCAGTCACCGCTGGCAAAGAAGGCAACGGTCTGCCTGGCAGTCGACCACACGGAAGACAGCAGCGCCTTCCTGTCGATGATCTCGCGCATCCTGCAGCTGCTGCTGATCGACATCCTGTCGGTCGGCATCTCGCTGGACGAGCAGAACGCCGAGCTGGTGCTGGAGCACAAGGCCAACGGCGTGGTGCAGGAAAGCCGCCGCCTGCAGATCTCCCACCTGGATAACTAGAACAGATCCCGCATCTGGAAGTAGAGCATGCCCAGTACCAGCGCCGGCGTACGCAGCAGCGTGCCGCCGGGGAAGGGGGCATGCTTGACGCGCGCGAAGATGTCGAAGCGCTCGGCCTGTCCCGCAATCGCTTCCGCCACCAGCAGGCCGGCCATGCCGGTGAAAGCCAGGCCGTGGCCTGAGAACCCTTGCATGTAGTAGATGTTGTTGCCGACCCGGCCAAGGTCCGGCGCGCGGTTCATGCTGATGTCGATAAAGCCGCCCCACGCATACTCGATGCTCGCGTCGGCCAGTTGCGGGAAGACGGCCACCATGCGGCGCCGGATGCGTTCGACCAGGTTGGCCGGCGTCTTGGCGCTGTAGCTGTCGCCGGCGCCGAACAGCAGGCGGTGGTCGGCGCTGAAGCGGAAATAGTCCAGCACGAAATTGGTGTCCGATACGGCGCTGCGCCGCGGCAGCAGGCTCTCGGCATGCTCCCCGGTCAGCGCCTCGGTGGCGACGATATAGGTCCCGACCGGCATGATGCGGGCACTGACCTGCGGCACCAGGTTGCCATATTCCGCGAGATAGACATTCGCGCCCAGCACCACAAAGCGGGCGGCCACCTGTCCCTGCGCTGTGTGCACCAGCGCAGTGTCGCCGCGTTCCAGCAGGAATACCGGCGAATCTTCGAAAACGCGCACGCCCACCGCCATCGCAGCGCGCCCGAGCCCAAGCGTGTATTTGAGCGGGTGCACATGGCCGCCGCCCATATCGGCCACGCCGGCATGGAAGCGCGGGCTGTCGATCCAGCGGCCGATTTCGTGCGGCGATATCCAGTGCAGTGGATAACCGTAAGTCTTTTCCACATGCCGCCCCCAGGCTTCCAGCGCGCGCATCTTGCTGGGCTTGACGGCGAGGCTTAGTGCGCCGGGCTTGAAGTCGCAATCGATGCTGTACTTGTCGATGCGTTTGCGGAGCAACTGCACACCGGCTACCGAGGCGTCCCACGCGCGGCGCGCGTCTTCACGCGGCAACTGGCGTTCGATGGCGTGTTCGCCATCGTTGCCGAAGCCCGGCAGCACCTGGCCGCCGTTGCGGCCGGAAGCGCCCCAGCCGAGGCGTTGCGCCTCCAATAGCACTACGGAGTAGCCGCGTTCCGCCAGCTCCAGCGCGGCCGACAGGCCAGCCAGGCCGCCGCCAACCACGCAGACGTCAGCGCTGGTGCTGCCAGCGAGAGGCGGCTGCGCAGCGGCGCGCTGCACGCTGGCCTCATAGTATGAGTTCTCGATAACGCCCAGTTCTTTACGCAGCAGTGTGCCCATATTTCAGGTGACGCGGAAGTTCAGGAACTGCCAGGGATCGTCCTGGTCGCACGGCTCTGCGAACAGGCCGCTGCGTTCCTTGAGGGGCGTCCAGTCGCCGTACACGCCAACCAGTTCGCCCAGGTAGGGCGCGGCGATTTCCATGACGAGCTGGTCATCGATATCGTCCGGTTCCACCACACCGCAATCAGGATTGCGCAGCGCCCACGCGATGCCGCCGAGGATGCCGGCCACTACTTGCAGCGAAGTCGCAGAATTATGCGGTGCCAGTTCACGCGCGCGCCCGATGTCCAGGCGTGAGCCAAACCAGTAAGCGCCCTTGGCATTGCCCATCAGGAGCACGCCCAGTTCATCGATCCCGCTTTCGATTTCCTTGCCGATGATGCGCTGCTTGTTCTGCTGCTGCCAGTTCTTGCCGGCCACCTCATGCAGCGACAGCACGGCGTCATCGCAAGGATGGTAGGCGTAATGCACGGTAGGGCGGTAGGCCACCTCGTTGTTTTCGCGCAGCGTCAGGTGGTCGGCGATCGAAATCGATTCGGCGTGTGTGACGAGGAAGCCGTGGTAAGGGCCTTCCAGCGGGGTCCAGCTGCGCACGCGCGTGGCGATGCCGGGCCGCTTCAGGTAGATGGCGGCGTCGCTGCCGTAGCCGTGGCGCTCCGCGTCGGCCGGCCAATGCTTCTCGTGGCTGCCCCAGCCCAGTTCCGCCGGTTGCAAGCCCTCGCTGACGAATCCGTCCACCGACCAGGTATTGACGAATTCATCGCGCGCCTTGCGGCGGCAGGAGATTTGCGTGTCGCGCTCGGCGATGTGGATCACCTTGATCTCCAGCTTCTGCGCCAGCTTCGCCCAGTCTTCGTAGCAGGCCGGGCGTTCCACTTCGAGGTGCTGGTCGTGCGCCATATTCATCAGGGCCTGCTTCACCAGCACGGATGCCAGGCCCGGGTTGGCGCCCTGCGTGACGACGGCCGTTGCGCCGTGGCGTTTGTCGAGGCGGAAAGCCAGCACCGCCTCGCGCAGTGCGTAATTTGAGCGCTGCGACAGCGACAGCTGCTCGTCTTCGTAAAAACCCTTCCAGGGTTCGGTGCAGGTGTCGAGGTAAAGGATGCCGCGCCGCCAGCAATAGCGGATCAGGTCCAGGCTCGATACGTCGACCGAGAGGTTGAGCAGGAAATCGCCTTGCTCCAGCAGGGGATCAAGGACGCTTTCGAAATTGCCTTCCTGCAGCGGCGTGGCCTGGTAGCCGATGCCGTATTCCTCGGCGATGCCGCTCTTGTCCGGCCCACGCGACACCACCGTGACCCGCGACGGTTCCAGCTCGAAATGGCGGAACAGCAGCGGCACCACCGCCTGGCCGATGCTGCCGAAACCGAGCATGACCAGGCGCCCCGGCAATGCGCCGTGTTTTTTATGGTTATCCATTCCATCTCCCCTAAGTGAAGCCATTGTGTGGCGCGCGCCGGTTGGCTTCCATGCGGGATTTAACATTCCGGGCTTCTTGCATTTTGCAAAAAATGAGTTAAGATATGTCTTAATACGATATATCTTAACTATTCAGGAGGAAGCCATGTTCCATTTTTTCCGCGGCCACCATCGGCTGCACCATGAGCACCACCATCACCAGCGCGGCGGCGGCCGCGGCCCGAAAATGTTTGACGCAGGGGCGATGCGCTACGTCGTGCTGCAGCTGATTGCCGACAAGCCGCGCCACGGCTATGAAATCATCAAGGAGCTGGAAACGCTGACCGGCGGCAGCTATTCACCGAGCCCCGGTGCGATTTACCCGCTGCTGTCGATGATGGCCGACATGGGCCATGTCGACATCGTCAAGGACGGCAACAAGAAGCTGTATTCGGTCCTGCCGGAAGGGCAGCAGTTCCTCGATGAGAACCGCAATATGGTGGACGCCTACATGGCGCGCCTGGTCGAGAACGCGCGCGGCGAAGACGGCGGCGACCTGCGCACCCTGATGCATGCCCTGAAAGACGC
>Ga0307408_100000678_pt1 | contig 28125 bp, 18 predicted proteins | sample 322Cmetagenome_FD_202116 | JGI IMG/M metagenome (GOLD analysis project Ga0307408, IMG submission 202116) | Maize rhizosphere microbial communities from greenhouse at UC Davis, California, United States - 322HYB-C-3 | ecosystem: Host-associated > Plants > Roots > Rhizosphere > Soil | place...
GGTATAACCTTGGTCGGCATACGCCACTTCGACATTGCCGCCGGTAACGTCCTGCACCTTTTCAATCAACTGCGCCACATGCACTCGGTCCTGCTCATCGGCGGCGCTGACATGCAGCACCAGAGGATGGCCCATCGTATCAACCGCCAGATGTACTTTACTGCCCTTGCGGCGCTTGCCCGCGTCATAACCGGCACGTGCGCCGGATTCCGGCGTCGATTGCAGCGTCCGACTGTCGAGCACGCAAGCGGTCGGCTCGGGGGCGCGCCCGTGCAACTGCCGCAGCAACAGCCGCAGGTTGTCACTCAGGGTGTCGAACACGCCGGCATCGAGCCAGCGCCGGCTCTGCTGGTAGACCGCCGCCCAAGGCGGAAAATCATGTGGCAACATGCGCCATTGGCCTCCGTTGCGCACCAGATAACGCAAGGCATTGAATACCTCGCGCAAGGCATGTCGACGTTGGCCGGCACCTTCCGGAAACAGCTCCAGATAGGGCCGAATCAGCGCCCATTCTTCATCGCTGACATCGCTTGGATAAGGTTGACGAGTGGTCATTTTGAGGTTCCTCGGGGCTAAATTCCCTTGGACTCAGTTTTGTTCCATTAGTTCATAACAGGTTCTAAGTATTAAATTGGTGGGAAATTGTCCACCTCAGGGTCGACGTCGAACTCCGTTCCGGTGTCATCGATAAAGTGGAATGTCAAAGACAATGATTCCTTTACCGTGTTTGCATCGCTAAAGGTAACCATTTTTCCACTTATGCTTATGGAAGGTTCGCTAAGCTGATCATTGTGCTCGGGCGAGACAGATACACGGGAAAATCTTACGCCAGCTGGTGTGGGTTCGATGAGCTGATAGTTCAGCACAGTATCAAACGTCGTCACCTCAACCGAAGTTGGATTGAATGTAGTTTTATATTTCACTTTACCATCCGCGTCAGTATATGGGATGGCTGTGACTTGCACGTTATCGAATTCGGCGGCTGGCGGTGCATTTTTTTGAGACATATATTACCTTTCAGTTGTGTGGTGGGGCGAAACGTGTGCGATATACGGAGGATCTTTATAATTCATTCGCTTTAAAACTTTAAGTTGATCGGTTATGCGGGAGTGCTCCCCAAGGCAGATGTATGCACGCACCTGAGGGGCAAGGATCCGATAGTCGATACTTTCATTTGCAAACGGTTTTAAGATATCTCTCGCTCGATTGCAGGCTGCTATCGCAGCATTATTATTTTTTGCGCTACGTTCAAGTTCGGCTTGCGCAAGCAAGGCGGATGCAAAATTAATCGCAAGCGGTTGACTGTCGCCTGCGGATGCACGCAATTGTTCTAGATTTTGCAGCGCTTGGCCAATCGAGCGTCGTGCCTCATTCAATTCACCTGCTTTAAGGTGAATAGCTCCTTTATGCCAAAGTATTTTTGCAACCAATTCGTGTGCTTCAATACGCTTAGTGTCAGTTGCGCTTAATTTCTCTGTGTCCTCTAGTAAAGTTTGGAATCGATTTAATATTTTCTCGTTGCTCATGCTTCCTATGTCAGTTTCAATAACTTTGAATTGAAGAGCATATAAATATAGCTGCCAGTAGCGATTGGATGGGTCAAGCTTTACTAACTTGGCATGTAAATTTTCCGCTTCTGATAAAGAGGCGCGAGCATCCTTAATATCTCCCATTGCGAAAAGAAGGTCACCTTGGCGCCAAATTGAGCTTGCTAACCGAAGAGTTAACTTGGCATCGTCTTTTTGGGCTGTCAGGGATCTCAGTAATTGCTCTTCCTGCTGATATAACTTCATGCCTTCATGCAACTCTCCCAACTTCACTTTCACACTAGCCAGAAATGAATAGCCGCTAGCCAAATCAGCGGAGTACTTTTCATTATTAGGTATTTTGGTAACTACCCGTTGTTTAAGCTGGTTTGCAGCATGAAATTGCTGGGCAGCTTCCTTCAGATCGCCGCGTTTCATTGCAACGCTGCCCAGATTTGTGCGAGCATAGGACTGCTCAATCCATCCATCAACATCCAACGGATCAATAAGAGAAATCCGATTGCTATAAACTAGATAATTGGCGAAGTACTTTTCTGCTACACTCCAGTCACTGCGATCTAGATAAGTTTGCCCCAGCCAGAAAGCGTTGGCGCCCAACTCTTTAAGCAACGCCTTATCTTTACTCTGGCCCCGGTCCAATTTGTGCAAGATGCTGCGTCCAGCCATCAGGGCATTGATTGCATCATCCATTTGTCCTCGTGATCGTTTTACCTCTGCAACAACTTGTAAGCTTTTTGCCCGTTGAGTCAATTCGATCGTTGATGCATCCTTGACCTTGTCGTCCGAAAGATAAGAGAGTGCGCGTGCACTAACGTCATCAAGCAACTCCAACTTACCTAGGGGACGTAGCTTGTCCACAAAGTCCCCTAGCATGTAAGTCATTAAACGCTCTGCCTCTCCCCGCTGCAACTCCGCTGTCCGCTGTGCCCGCTGTGCTGTAACGCCTAATATGCCAGCAAGAATCGCAAGCAGGCCAATCAAAACCATTAAAGTCAGACGCAGGCGCTCAGCAAGTTTCACCCTTTGCTGAGAATTGATGATGTATTCCCGTTCCAGCGCAGAGAGTGAAAAGCCATCAACTTCCAATAAGGCTCTTGCTTGATTAATTCGAATGCCGGCGGGAAGCAACAGATCACGCGGTTTACCTGCAATTTCCCACTTGTCGGCATCTTGACTGATTCGGGTATGCAATTGCAGCGTATGCCGGTGTTGTTCAATCCATTCGGAAACTCTTGGCCAACGTCTTAGAAGCGCTTCGTGCGCCATCCCGAAACTAGGTATGTTCCCTGCTAATTCGCTGACAAACAGCCTTGCTTCAACCAATGCTTGGACTAATTCCTGCGCTTCCGAGCTAGGCAATGCGGACCACGGGACCCGTCGGGCGGTAACCGCGCCTTGTCCCTCCGTCACATCGACAATTAGCGATAGAACATAAGGGAATGCGCGTGCTTTCGAAGCGGACAACCCAGTGACCACTTGGTCAGCCCGGATAGCGATCGCTCCTTCAATGCCCCCTAGATGCCGGAAGATGTCAAACCGTAACGTCCCATCCGCCGCCCGCTGCCGATAAAGCTCATCCAAACAATACTGCAACAAAGGCAACGTATCAGGACTCCCCCGCGCCGCATCACACAGCACATCATCGAGCGAAGCGCCAGTCGAAGGATCCACCTCAAACTTCAACCCCGCCGCCTTCGCCGGCATCCGCACCATCTGCGCAATCTCCGCCCCATCCGGCGGATTCAAGTCAAAGTGCCCGCCACGCGACTTCAGCGCCATCAAAGCTGGCAGCGCTATCACATCCGGATAAAAGTCGTTACGGCAAGCCAGCATCACCAGCACCGCGCGCGAAGATGCCAAGTGTTCCAGCACAGCAATAAACCGCGCACGAATCTCATCCGTCACCCCCGGCGCCCGGAAAATCGCCTCCAGCCGGTCGATAAACAACCCGATCTTGATCCTTCCGGAAGCTTCCGTTAACCTTCCGGCAATCGCCCCGGCATCGGAAGACTCCAGCCAGCGCCCCAATCCTTCCGCATTTTCCCCGGCGAACAGCAGCTTGCCGCCCACTTCCGCATCCATCAGCACGGCGGCCAGCGCCTGGAACAAATTCCCGTCCGCCAGATCGGCGCAATCCATATATAAGGTGCAGGCCAGGGCCACCGGTTCACCGGACCCCGTGCGCGACGCCATCAACCCTGGCAGCAGGCCGGCGCGTACCAGGGAAGTCTTCCCGGACCCGGAAGGTCCCAGCACCAGCGCCATGGCGCAGCCGTCGGACGCCTGCTTCAGCACCAGTTCGCGCAATTGCGCCGTGGCCTGCATGCGCCCGAAGAAGATCGCCGCGTGGCTTTCCTGGAATGATTCCAGCCCCCGGAAGGGAGAACCCTGCTGCCAGGAACCTTCCAGCGCGGCTTCTCCTGCCATGACGGGCGCGATCGCGCGGTAGCCGCGCTTGCGGACGGTCTCGATATAGCGGGGTTCGGAGGCGGAATCGCCCAGTGCGCGGCGCAGCTGGGTGATGGCCTTGTGGATGGGGTTGTCGCCGAGTTCGGCATTGCCCCAGCAGGCTTGCAGCAATTCTTCCGGCGGGATGACGGCGCCCGCATGGCGGCACAGGTAGCGCAGCACATCCATCGCTTTTGGCTCGACAGTGGCGCTCGCACTGTCGTTGCGCAGCGTGTTGCTGTCTGGATCGATCTGCCAATCGCCGAAGCGGAACCCGTTTTCGCTCATCTACTGCCGCCCATCATAAAAATGATTTCTTTGTAAATCAGGGACTTAACTCTTCCGGAAGGTTGCCGGAAGGCGGAAGAATGTTGCGGTCGTTAAATTGCAAGCATTCCCGTCAAACAATCTTAGCACTCCCCCAACAAGGATAGTAACATGTCTAATATTTCCATGTTTACCATAGGCAACTCTTTCGAGGCCAGCGGCTCACATGGGCTCAATTCCCCACCGGAGGCATGCAATTCCCCCGTGGCGGCGCTCGACGGCTTCGATTTCGTCTGGGCCTTGCAATCCGATGTGGTAAATCGCCAACTTGCAACAATGCAACATGCCGGCTTCATCCCGTGGACCCTGCAAGCGGGGGACCTGGAAGAAGCCGGCCTGATGATCGGCGGCGAAGGCGATGACCGGGCAGTGCTGGCGGCCCCGGAGATCCATTTTGAAACCGGCTTGCCGCGCACGGCGGCCCTGGTGTTGACGTTTATTGGCGGTAACATGCGGATCCCGAACGGCTATGCGGGGGGCGACGTGCTGCGCCAGCCGCTGGCGGGCTGGCGGCTGGCGTTCCAGGTGCGGGTCCAGTTGCAGGCGGTGCCGATGCGCGACTTGCTGAACGGCGCGGCGGCGGCATGCCCGGCCAGCGTCAACCGCCTGGGCCGTTTTGACGAGGCGTATTACCGCGTGCAGGCCGCCATGCTCGATTTCGAGCAAAGCGATTTGCGGCATGCCGACGCCTTGAACACCCGCCTGGACACCGATAACGCCTTCCTTGCCGATCGCTTCACTGAACTGGTGGGCAAGTGGCTGAAACAGCTGGCCGGCAATGGCAATCCGTTTGTGCTCGGTTACGTTGTCACGCGCAAGACACATGCGGACGATATTCTTGACCGCATGCAGCCTTCAGGTGCCAACCTGGCCGCCAATGGCACGCTGAATTTCCTGCAAGTCGTGGGCGACCGGAAAATCGCGCATGATCCCAGACTGTATGGCGAGCAGGCCGGCCATTTCCAGCCGCAGCGGCTGGCCGATGGCAGCGCCGGCAAGCTGGTCATCGCGCGCGGGATGTTCCTCAACGATTTCGTGCGGCCGCTGCTGGTCGAACCGATCCGGGAGCGGCTGTCGGCGCTGCCGGACTATGTGCATGCGCGGCGCGGCCAGGGCGATGAACTGGACCGTATCGAATCCTTGAATGAAAAGTCGGGCGCCATGGCGACCCTGGATAACGGGGCGCGGGCGGGATTCGTGCCGGAGGCGGACGGCTGGCGCTATCGCGACCACGTGCTGCTGCACTGGCGCGAGGTCGGCAATGCGGGCGAACGGTCGCATGACCGCGAATCGGAACAGGACTGGCAATTTCATATCGGCGTGTCGAACCAACCGGATGTGGAAGGAATCGAGCGCCTGACGTTCGACCTCACCAGCTCCCTGATGCGATACGAGTGGGACCGCCTGAACCAGAAAAGCGGGCCGTTCATGCGCAAGACGTATCTCGGCAAAGGCTGGGCGCGCACCAGCATGGCGTGGACCATGCGGCTGCAGTGCGTGCCGACCGCGCGCGGCGGCATCGCGCTGACGGTGAACGGGCGGCAGGCGCCGGCCGCCACGGATTCCGGCGTGGTGGGCATGTATGTGGTGTCCGACGCGCGTTCGCACCTGCTGAACATGAACAAGATCGGCATCGACTGGGAAGGCAACGCGGCCGGCATGGCGGCGCTGCAGCGGACGGTCGTCGCGCAATTCGGTGCTGCGGTGTCGGCCATGTTCGGCCAGGCCACCGGCCACCTGGTGCTGCCGGCCGGACCGCAACTGGCGTACCGGGGCGTGCGCCTGGATGGCGACGGCAATATTGAACTGGAACTGGCTCACGAGGAGCGTTGAGATGAGTGCAAATTTGGCGGCGCTGGCAATCGAAGGCATGGCGCGCAAGAAGGCGCTGGCAAGGCGCAAGGTGGATGGACTGGGTGGCGCCACGGCGTCGGGCGCGGTGGGATATGCGGCGGCGCGGGTGGCGCGCATCGTCCTGAAGCGCGAGCCAGTTGGCGATGAAGTGCTGCGCTGGACTTCGGTGTTCGCGTCGCAGCCGGATGCGGTGCGCGGCCGCGCGGAACTGGCGATCGCCTTGCTGGCATTGCCGGAAGCAGCCCGGCTGGAGGTGCCGGAACGCCTGGCCCGCAGCCATGACGCGGTGATGGGACGCTACGATACGAAGCCCATGCTGGCGCCACATGAGCTGGAAGCGATGCTGGCGCGCCTGGTGGCGGAAGGCTTGTCGGTGGCCGATTTGATCCGCACTCATTTCGTGCGCTTGCAGCAGACCGGTCGTGGCAGCGTGCGCCGCGCGGCGCCGGTCGATGCGCGCCGCCCGTTCTTTGCGCTGCGCGACAATAACGGCATGCCGCTGGTGTTCGCCGTTGGCGCCAATGGCCATTTGCACCTGTTCCGCCGCACCGCGTTTGGCAACTGGTCGCAAACGGATTTGAGCGCGGCGCTGCAGGCATTCGATCCGTATTCTTCCGTGATCGAATGCATCGATTTGCGCCAGGGCGCGGATGGCGGGGTGGCGATTGCGCTGGCGGTGTCCAAGCGCAGCGGCGACGGCGGCTGCGCGTTGTACGCGGCGGCCGGCTTGCCGGACTCGCTCGATGAAGCCGGTTGGGTCAGCGCCTTCGCCACCATGCCGGAGCGCCGCCGGGGTTTGCCGGACGGTGCCGCGGTGACGGCGCTGGCGTTGGGGCCCGTCTTGCCGGGCGCCGCGCCGCTGGTGCTGGTGACGGCGGATACACCGGAAGGGGAGGGGCGCTGGTATTTCAATGCCGCCAATCCTGTCACGGGCATCGCGCCGGTGCCTGCGGGGTGCGATCCGCAGGCGATCGGCTGTTACCGGCTGCCCGGCGCGTGGTCGCTGGCGCAAGGCGGTTCGGCGCTGTCGTTCGCCTCGTTCCCGGACCCGTTCAACTGGGGCGTCAAGGTCGATTACCAGGCGTTGCCAACCCGCGCCGCCAGTTTCCTGCTGGCGGCCGGTTCGGTGCCGAATGTGCCCGACGTGTACGTGGCGGGTAATGGCATCGTGGTGTACCGGGGCGGCCATACCTTGCCGCAGAAAGTCGCCGATGCCTGGGGCGCGCGCCTGGTGTGGAGCGGGCAGGATGCGGCGGCCGAGCACCTTGCTTACTCGGACGGGTCCGGCGGCCTGTGGCTGGTGTCGCGCGCGATGGGATCATCGTGGGGACGGCACTGTGCGGTGGCGGGATCGCTGGTGGCGACCAGCCTGTGCGTGGACAGTGAAACCGGCGGGGTGCATGCGGTCGGCGTCACGCCGGGCGGTACGCTGATGTGGATGCGGATCGGGAGCGATGGCGTGGCGGGCAACTGCGAAGAGATTGCGCAGGTCGCGGTGTGGGAGGGGGAGGAGGATGCTGCGGAGCTGGGGACTGCTGCTTGAGGCCTGCCATCGTCGCATTGTGACCACGGCGTGAAATGCGTGGGGCGGTTCGCTTGCGAGCCGCCATGCTTGCGCCGCGTTGACGCATGCATGGCCTCGGCGGCCCCGCAGCTTTGTAAAAGCCGCCCTACGGATTATGCGTTACCACATAATTGAACAGGGCAGCCTTACCGGCCGATTACTCGTAATCGCTGATCGGCGCGCAGCTGCAGAACAGGTTGCGGTCGCCGTACACGTTGTCGGCGCGGCCCACGGTTGGCCAGTACTTGTTGCGGCGCAGCGATGGCAGCGGATAGGCCGCCACTTCGCGGCTGTACTTGCGGTCCCAGTTGTCCGACACCACCACTTCGGCCGTGTGCGGGGCGAATTTCAGCGGGTTGCTGGCCTTGTCGAATTCACCGCTTTCCACCTTGGCGATTTCAGCGCGGATCGTGATCATCGCATCGATGAAGCGGTCCAGTTCACCCTTGGCTTCGGATTCGGTCGGCTCGATCATCAAGGTGCCCGGTACCGGGAAGCTCATGGTCGGCGCGTGGAAGCCGAAGTCCATCAGGCGCTTGGCCACGTCTTCGTTGGAGATGCCGGTGGCATCGGTCAGCGGACGCAGGTCCAGGATGCACTCGTGCGCCACCAGGCCGTCGTGGCCCGAGTACAGCACAGGGAAGTGCGGCGCCAGGCGGCGGGCGATGTAGTTCGCGTTCAGGATCGCGGTTTCAGTCGCGGCGGTCAGGCCTTCGGCGCCCATCATCGCGATGTACATCCACGAGATCGGCAGGATCGAGGCGGAGCCGAACGGCGCGGCCGAAATCGAGCCGATGCCGTCTTCGCTGCGCACGTAGCCGTTGGAACGCTGGTTCGGCAGGAATTTTGCCAAATGTGCGCCCACGCCGATCGGACCGACACCAGGGCCGCCACCGCCGTGCGGGATGCAGAAGGTCTTGTGCAGGTTCAGGTGCGACACGTCGCCGCCGAACGCGCCCGGACCGGCCACGCCGACCAGTGCATTCATGTTGGCGCCGTCGACGTACACCTGGCCGCCGTGCGAGTGGATGATGTCGCACAGTTCGGTGATGCCGTCTTCGAACACGCCGTGGGTCGACGGGTAGGTCACCATCACGCACGCCAGGTTCTTGCTGTGCTGTTCGGCCTTGGCTTTCAGGTCGGCCAGGTCCACGTTGCCGCGCTCGTCGCAGGCGGTCACCACCACCTGCATGCCGACCATCTGGGCGGAAGCCGGGTTGGTGCCGTGCGCAGACGATGGGATCAGGCAGATATTGCGGTGGCCTTCGCCACGCGACTGGTGGTACTTCTGGATCACCAGCAGGCCGGCGTATTCGCCCTGCGAACCGGCGTTCGGCTGCAGCGAGACGGCGGCGTAGCCGGTCACGGCGCACAGCATCTCTTCCAGCTGGCCGATCATTTCGCGGTAGCCGACGGTCTGGTCGTTCGGCGCGAACGGGTGAATGGTCGAGAATTCAGGCCAGGTCACCGGGATCATTTCGCTGGTGGCGTTCAGCTTCATGGTGCACGAACCCAGCGGGATCATGGTGCGGTCCAATGCGAGATCCTTGTCGGCCAGGCTGCGCAGGTAGCGCAGCATTTCCGTTTCGGAGTGGTAGCGGTTGAAGATCGGGTGCGTCAGGTAGGCGGACGAGCGGCCCAGCGCTTCATTGAAGCCGCGCTCGACAGACGCTTCCACGGTGTCGAAGTCCGGCGCGGACGCCGAAGAATTGATGCCGGCGGCGAAGATGGTCCACAGCGTGGCGATGTCGTCACGGGTGGTGGTTTCGTCCAGCGACACGCCGACGTGGTGCGCGTCGATCTTGCGCAGGTTGACGCCGTTGGCGACAGCTGCCGCGTGCAGCGCGTCGGCATTGGTGGCGCCGGTAACTTCGACCGTCAGGGTGTCGAAGTAGGACTCGTTCGACAGGCTGTAACCCAGGGTTTTCAGGTTGGACGCCAGGATGCCGGTGAAACGGTGCACGCGTTTGGCGATTTGCAGCAGGCCGGCAGGGCCGTGGTAGACCGCGTACATCGACGCGATCACGGCCAGCAATACTTGCGCGGTGCAGATGTTCGACGTCGCTTTTTCGCGGCGGATATGCTGTTCGCGGGTTTGCAGGGCCAGGCGGTAAGCCTTGTTGCCTTGCTGGTCGATGGTCACGCCGACCAGGCGGCCTGGCATCGAACGCTTGTATTCGTCGCGGGTCGCCAGGTAGCCGGCGTGCGGGCCGCCAAAGCCCAACGGTACGCCGAAGCGCTGCGAGTTGCCGACGACCACGTCGGCGCCCCATTCGCCCGGTGGCGTCAGCATGGTGAGTGCCAGCAGGTCGGCGGCCACCACCACCATCGCGCCGTTTTCTTTGACGGTTTGCACGGCGGCGCGGTAGTCGCGCACCACGCCGTTCACGCCAGGGTATTGCAGCAGCACGCCAAAGGCGCCAGTCACACCGGCCAGTTCCGACGGGTCAAACGTGCGCACTTCGATGCCCAGCGGGGTGGCGCGGGTCTGCACCACTTCCAGGGTTTGCGGCAGCACGTCGTTGGCCACGTAGAACACATTGGACTTCGACTTGCCGACACGCTGGATCAGCGTCATGGCTTCGGCGGCGGCGGTGCCTTCGTCCAGCATCGACGAGTTGGCGATGCTCATGCCGGTCAGGTCAGTGATGACTTGCTGGAAGTTCAGGATGGCTTCCAGGCGGCCTTGCGAGATTTCAGGCTGATACGGGGTGTAGGCGGTGTACCAGGCCGGGTTCTCGAAGATGTTGCGCAGGATAACGCCCGGGGTGTGGGTGTTGTAGTAACCCTGGCCGATCAGGGACTTCAATACCTTGTTCTGGCCGGCGATGGCTTTGAGTTTCGCCAGCGCTTCGGTTTCAGGCAGCGAGTCGGTGAACTGGCCCAGTGGCAGGGTGTTCTTGTTGCGGATCGATGGCGGCACGATGGCATCGATCAGCGCGGCGCGCGAGGCGTAGCCCAGCACGTCGAGCATTTGCTGCTGCTCGGCGGCGTCCGGGCCAATGTGGCGGGCGATGAATGCATCGCGGGCTTCGAGTTGGGTCAGGCTGGTACGGGTCATGATAGCGGGGACAGAAGAGAGGATATCGTAGGGCGGGTTCTGCGAACCCGCCAAGCATGCGGTTCGGTGACGCATTGGCGGGTTTGTAAAACCCGCCCTACGTGGACCGCAGAAAATCGTACGCCCGCGATTGCGCGGGCGTGGAGGAATTAACCTTCGGTGGTCTTGCCGTAAGCGGCGGCGTCCAGCAGGCCGTCGATGGCGGCGGCGTCGGCCGGCTTGATCTTGAACAGCCAGGCGCCGTAGGCGTCGCTGTTGATCGACTCAGGCGCGTCCACCACGGCGTCGTTGACGGCGATGACTTCGCCGGACACTGGCGCGTAGATGTCGGAAGCGGCTTTCACCGATTCCACCACGGCGGCGTCGTCGCCGGCGGTGTAGGTGTTGCCGACTTTCGGCAGTTCGACGAACACGATGTCGCCCAGCGCGTCCTGCGCGAATTCAGTGATGCCGACGGTGACGGTGCCGTCCGCTTCAGCGCGTACCCACTCGTGGGATGCGGTGTACTTCAGGTCTGCAGGAATGTTGCTCATTTTGGCTCCAGTTGGGTGGTTGTTCGTGTTTGAGGTGCTGACCCGTGTCAGGCAGCAAGGATTTTACCGTTACGGACGAAAGGCAGCTTCACTACGGTGGCGGCCAGTTTCTTGTCGCGGATTTCCACGTGCACGGTGTCGCCGACATTCACACCCATCGGTACGCGCGCCAGGGCGATCGCCTGCTGCATCGTCGGGGAGAAGGTGCCGGACGTGATTTCACCGGTCTCGCCATTGGCGGCGATGATTTTCTGGTGCGCGCGCAGCACGCCGCCTTTTTCACGCAGGATCAGGCCGACGAACTGGGCGTTCTGGCCTTTGGCTTGCAGGGCGGCCTTGCCGACGAAGTCGCGCTCGGACACCAGGTCGATGGTCCAGGCCAGGCCGGCGTCCAGCGGGTTCACGGATTCGTCCATGTCCTGGCCGTACAGGTTCATGCCGGCTTCCAGGCGCAGCGTGTCGCGCGCGCCCAGGCCGGCCGGTTTCACGCCGGCGGCCAGCAGCGCGTTCCACAGCGCTTCGGCCTGGCTTGCCGCCACGCCGATTTCAAAGCCGTCTTCGCCGGTGTAGCCGGTGCGCGCCACCATCGCCTCGCCGAACGGCGTGTCCTGCACGAAGGCGACGTTGAATGGCTTCATTTCGCCCGTGGCGGCTTGCGAGCCGGGAATCACTTCCCATACCTTGGCGCGGGCGTTCGGGCCCTGCACGGCGATCAGGGCCATTGGCGCGCCTTCAGCCGTGTCGCCATCGCGGCGCTGGGTGATCGTCAGTCCGGCGCCGGTCTTGTCGTTGTGCGCCTGCATCCAGGCCACGTCCTTGGTGGCGGTGCCGGCGTTGACCACCAGGCGGAACCACTCTTCGTTGATGAAGTAGACGATCAAATCGTCGATCACGGTGCCTTCCGGGTTCAGCATGCACGAGTACAGGGCCTTGCCCGATACCTGCAGCTTGTCGACGTTGTTGGCCAGCAGGCCGCGCAGGAAGCCGCGCACATTGGCGCCCTTGATATCGACCACGCACATGTGGGCCACGTCGAACATGCCGACGTCGGTGCGCACCGCGTGGTGTTCTTCGATTTGCGAGCCGTAGTTGACGGGCATGTCCCAGCCGCCGAAATCGACCATGCGGGCGCCAAGTGCGCGGTGGGCGTTATTGAGGGGAGTCGACTTCAAGGTCATGTTTGGTCCAATGATCAAAAGGAGTTATAAGGCACGGCAATGCCGTGCTTCGAACCCCTCTGTCCTTGGTACCTGAGAGATAGCAAACGGATGGTTTGCACGCCCCTTCGGTGGGCCGTTTCAGAACGAACGGCCGCTCTCCAGAGTTTAACCGGCTGCGCCGTGCGCCGCTGGCCCCTGACCGGTCCTTTTGCCTGAGAGTTTTTGGGTAGTGCCCCTTCGGCGGCAGCGGGCTGCTGCGCTCTCCCGATCAAGACTGTCGACTATATGCCAGATGGTCATCCATGTCAATCTTGCAGGCCCGGGCGCGGCGGCTGGCAGCTCATGCACACGAATGAAATCCGTGCGCGGGTGGGACGCGCTCCTTTGCTAAAATTGTCCTAATTAAAACAACGAGGCCAACCATGGACCAGCATGAAAAATTTGACGGGCACGCGTGGTTCACGCTGTCCGGCGACGTCAACAGCGATATGGTGCACCGCATGTTCGATGCGGTGGCTGATATGACGGAAGACATGGTGACCGATGCGCACGTGCTGCTGCAATCGAACGGTGGCTATGTCAGCGACGGTATCTGCCTGTATAACTACCTGAGCAAGCTGCCTATCCGTTTTCATTTGTACAACGCGGGGGCGGTCGCATCGATTGCGGTGATCGTGTTCCTGGCGGGCCAGCGGCGCTATGCCAGCAGCACCGCGCGTTTCATGGTGCACAAGTCGCACGCCAGCGCGCCGTCCGGCGCCCGGCCGGAAGCGCTGCGCATCATCGTCGAGGGCTTGCAGGCCGACGATGCGCGCACCGAGGAAATCCTGCGCAACCATGTGGCATTCTCGGACGACCATTGGCAAATCCATAATTACTCGGATTTGCACTTGACGGCGCGGCAGGCGGCGGAAGTGAAGATGATCGATAAAGTCATGGATTTCGCACCGCCCAAGGGACGCCGCGTTACGAATATCTGAACATGTCCCCCCGCTGATCTCCCCCGCTAATGTCCCCGCGCCCCGTTGCGATGGGTGCTGCGGGCGTTGACCTGGTTGGCGCGGCGGCTTTCCTGTGCGCGCACATCGTCGCGCCGGCCGCCCTGGTGTTCTTGCGGCGCCACCGATCCTGATCCCGACCCCGACTGCCGGTTGATGCCGCCACCTTGCTGTGGCGTCTCCTGGCTGCCTTGATAGTCTTGTCTGGTTTTTACCTTGGGTTGCATGATTTAATCCCTTCAGGTTGAGACGGTCCGGCAAAAAAACGTCCGATTATTAACTCGCAGCTATTGCCTTGTGGCAATAATGTGCAAGAATATGGGTGTGGCAATCCGCCGTGCCCACCAAATCAGGTTAGACCATGCAATCAGATCAGACAAATCCTGCCGTGCCCAAGAAAGCGGTGACGCCGCGGCATGCGTTGCTGGAAAACCTGATCGACATCGTCCACCGGCACGTCAGCGAACAATTCCTGGACTTTACGACGCGCATCGCGGCCGCGCTGATCGATGGTGACATCGGGGGCGACGTGCGCGTGCTGCAAGCGCGCCTGCGCGCCGGCAACCTGCTGCGCGGCGGTCATTACGGTTATCTCAGCCTGGTCAAGAAAGAACTGGAAAAGGCGCTGCGCCGCGAAATCGCGGAACTGGCGCCCGGCCAGAAGGCCAAGCCGAAGCAGGTTGGGCAATCGCTGTCGCTAGTGTCCATGGAGGAAATGGACACCAAGGTGGCGATGGGCACGGTGGCCAAGCCGTTCGAAGTGCAGTATGCCGATGCGCTGGCGACCCTGAATGTGCGGCTGGCGTTCTTGCTGGACCGGGATATTTTGCGTATCAACCAGAACCCGTTCCGTCCGGAAGTGATGCTGGGCGCCATGCAGCAGGCATGGCTGGCGTTCAATCCCGATGAGGAAGCGGAGGAATTGCTGTTGCCGTTGCTGAAGCCGGACTTGTTCATGCAGTTGTCGCCGATGCTCGAAGAGTTGAACGACACCCTGCAGCGCAAGGCGGCCCAGCCAGGCTCGGTGGACAGCTATAAAACCCGCAAGGCCGATTCGCATGATGCCAGCAGCGCCAGTCCGGCCCGCCAGCGCAAGCAGCAGGCGGAACTGGCCCAGCAACTGCGCCAATTCTTTGGCGGCGCCCAGGATCCGGTAGCCGATCCGGCGTTGCTGATCCCGGATTTGCCGGACATCGCCAATCTGAAGGCGGGGTCGTGGGCGCAGGGGCCGGCGCGGAACTTCCAGGGCGATGGCAACAATGCGGCGGCGCAGCACGCGGCGCAGGCGGCGGCCAAGCAGCCGCTGTTCAACTTCCTGTCGCAGGTGCAGCAGGGGGGCTTGGCGGCGGCAGGCATTGCGGGGCCGGGCGTCATGCCGGGGGGCGTGCCAGTGGGGATGGCCGGCGCGGGCATGGCGGCGCAAGGCGGCATGGATGCCGCGGCAGCCGGAATGGCGGGGTTCGGCGCCGCGCCGAATGTGTTTTACCTGCCCAGCATCAAGCAGCAGGTGCCGCAGGGCACATTGAGCCGCGCCGACGAAAGCACCATTGATTTGCTGTCGGCGGTGTTTGATACCGTGTTCCGCGACCAGAATATTTCGAAGGAAATCCGCGACCTGATGCGGTTCCTGCAAATCCCGGTGTTAAAGGCCGCGCTGGTCGACAAGGATTTCTTCTTCCAGGACGGCCACCCGGCCCGGCGCCTGATCGACCTGTTGTCGCGCATGGGGTGGGAGCAGCGCAAGAGCCCGGACGACCCGCTGTTCCAGGCCATGCAGCGCAGCGTGGAGCGGGTCGGCCGCGACCATGACCACGAACTGAGCGTATTTACGGAAGCGGTCAACGAACTGGAAGCGTCGCTGAAAGCCGATGAAACCGCCGAGGCCACCGCCATGGCGGCGCCGATCGCGGCGGCTCTGAAGCAGGAAAAAATGGCGGAAGCGGCCAGGTCGGCAAAGCATGCCGTGGCGCTGCGGATCGGCACCGGCGAAGTGGTGGCGGTGGTGGAAGCGTTCCTGGAAAACCGCTGGGTCAATGTCCTGACATTGGCCTACAGCGTGGAAGAGGAAAAGCCGGGCGCCGTGAAACACGCCACGCAGACCATGGATGACCTGATCTGGAGCGTGAAGCCGAAGATCACGCCGGACGAGCGCAAGCAGTTGATCGGCAAGTTGCCGACATTGCTGTCGACCCTGAACAAGTGGCTCGACATCATCAAGTGGCAGGATGCCGAACGCCTGCAATTCTTTGCCGAACTGGCCGAATGCCACGCCTCGATCGTGCGCGCGCCGCTGGAAGTGTCGCCGGAGCGCCAGGTGGAACTGGCGATGGAAGCGGCGCAAAAAGCCGCCGAACGGCGCCGGGAACTGGCGGCGCAGGCTGCCGCGCGGGAGCAGGCGGCGGCGCCACCGCGGGACGATGACGCCGTGGTCGAAGTCGACAGCCTGGCGCGTGGCGACTGGCTGGAATTCGACCAGGACGATGGCAGCCAGCGCAAGGTGAAGCTGGCGTGGATCAGCCCCTTGAAAACCCTGTATATCTTCTCGACACATGCGCGGCAGGAAGCGTTTTCACTGTCGGGCGAGGTGATGGCGCAAAAATTCCGCGAAGGCAAAGTGCGCGTGTTCCGCAGCGAAGGCCTGGTCGGGCGCGCGCTGTCGCAGGCAATGGGGCAGGGCGCCGTCAACGACGCGGACATGGCCGCGCCGGGCGCGGCCGCCTGAGCCGCCGAACGCGGTCGTGAACAGGCCGTGGGCGGCAACCTCGTAGAGGTTGTGAATCAACTGCGGACGGCAACTTCGTAGGGCGGTTTTCGCCGGGGGCGCCGAGCCGGGGCGGAAGCCGCCGTGCGTGCGTCATCGCCAGCGTTTGCAGCGCCTGTCAGCACACAATGGCGGCAAGCCTGCGGCGTACCGCCCTACGATATTCGGCAGATCAATGTATTCACAACCTCGGCCAGCGAACGCCGCCTATTGCTGCGCGACCACCTTGGCCCCCAGCACCTCGATGGCCCGTTCCAGCGCCGCATCGCGCCCCGAGCGCAAATCCGCCACGGTCGGCTCCACCACGATCGATGGCTGCACGCCCTTGCCGACAAACGTGCGGCCATCCGGCCGCACGTCACGCTTGACGCAAATGCGGGCGCGGCCGCCGCCCGGCAACTCGATATACAGCTGCTGGCCGGTGCTGCCGGCGGTCGGTGTGCCGATCAGCGGGCCGCGCCGCATGGCGTCATAGGACACGGCAAAATCTTCCGCGGCGGAAAAGCTGCGCGGGCCGATCAGCACCGCGACCGGACCGGTAAACACGCGGTCGCGCGGGCGCTGGAACTGGTTGCTGCCTTCCACCGGACGCCATTTGATCAGACCCATGCCGCCGGTGCGCTCCAGCGCCGTGTCATCGCGCACATACGACGGCGCCGTGGCGAACGGTTTATGGTCCAGGTAGCTGAGGATGTTGAAACCATTGTCGCCATTGCCGCCGCCGTTGTTGCGCAAGTCAATCACCAGGCCGCCCGCTTGCAGCACCTGCGGCAACGCCGCTTCCAGCGCCTTGACGCCGCTGTCATTGTCAAACGTATCCACGCGCAGGTAAGCGATATTCCCCGGCAGCAGGCGCAGTTCCGCCGGCGCGGCCGATTGCACATCACTGTAGCCGGAGCGGGCCACGGTTTCGTTGCGTTCCTTGCCGTCGGCGCCGCGCAGGCGCAATTGCACCGGTTTTTTCGCGTCCCCGGACAGCAATTGATAGCCGTAGGTGCGCACGTCGCGGTCCTGGGGAGTGGAGGCGCTGACATAGCGCAGTACGTTCGCTTCCGCATAGGCTTTCACGGCCTGGCCGCCGATCGCCACGATTTCGTCGCCCACCTTGACGCGGCTGGCCAGCGACGGGCTGCGCACCTGCGTCACCAATACCTTGCCTTCCACCAGGGTCGTCAGCAGTGGCGGGCGGGCATACAGCTTGTCGTACAGTGCCTCGGGCGGATAAATATTGGTGTGGCCGTCCCGCAGCAAGGGCGCCACTTCCATCATGACCTTGTAATAGGCTTCCGTGGTCGGCGCGGCCAGCACCTTGCCCAGGTACTCCATATAGGTCTTGTTCCAGTCCAGTCCCGGTACATTGTCGAAGAACGCAAAACCATGGCGTGCTTCCGACCAGAACAGCGACAGGCCCGCCACCTTTTCTTCATTGGTCAGCACCGGCTTGTATGGTGTGGCCGGGCTTTCCCACAGGCGCGACGCGGCCCGGTTGGCGCCCAGGATCGCCTGGAAGCGGGGTTCATCCTTCAATGCGGCCAGCGCCGCGTCATTGGCGATCATGTCAGCGAACGGCGCCGCCAGGCCGAATTGCGCCATGTCTTCCAGCAGGGTCAGCGCCTGGTCTTTCTTGCCTTGCTTGGCATGGATCGCGGCCAGATTGCGCCGCACATCGAAGCCCCGGAAGTACAGGAACGCGCTGTCGGTGCCGCGCGCGTGCATTTCCGGTTCGGCCAGCATGGCCAGCGCTTTTTCCAGCAGGGCCGCGGCCTGTTCCTGCCCCTTGGGTGTGGCGTCCTGCTTCAGGGCGCGCTCGGCTTCCGCGCGCAGGGTTTGGATGTGCTGGTAATCCTTGCCCGCCTGGGTCGGCGCGGCGGCACTGGTGAAGGTGGCGCAAACGGATAACAGCAAGGTGGCGATCAGGTGGCGTTGCATCAGTACTCCGAGGGGGCGAAAAGGTCGCCAGTCTACAGGTCCGGCGGGCGCACAATCTCACCTTTTGTCACAGTCGCAACTTTGCAACATTGATATCAAGCCATCGGCCGCGTCTTCCACGTAGTCCAGCACCGTGTCAAAGCCGTCCGCGCCGCCATAATAGGGGTCCGGCACGATGTCGGAGCGCGAGCGGGCGGCGTATTGCATGAACAGCCCCAGCTTGTGTTGGAACCGGGCCGGGCAGCGCGATTGCAGGATCGCGAGATTGTCGTGGTCCATCGCCAGGATATGGTCGAACACTTCGAAATCCATGGTCGACACCTGGCGCGCGCGCTGGGCCGACAAGTCATAGCCCCTTTGCAGCGCGTGCAGCATGGAGCGCTGGTCCGGTTTGCTGCCGACGTGGTAGGCATGGGTGCCGGCCGAATCGATGTCCAGGTTCAGGCCCGCCTGTTGCGCGCGGTGGCGGAACACGCCTTCGGCGGTGGGGGAGCGGCAGATATTGCCCATGCAAACGAACAGGATGGAAGTCTTGGCCATGGTGCTGTTTTTAATTGGTTTTAGAAGGATTTGACGGCGCGCGCCACCGTCTTTTTGGCCAGTATGGACGGCCAAAATGGTATGATAGGCCACTTTTCATCACGGCATTCCGAATCCGGCTTTTAAAAAACGTGCGTTTATCATCGATAAAATTGTCGGGATTTAAGTCTTTCGTTGATCCCACCAATTTCCAGGTGCCGGGTCAATTGGTTGGCGTAGTAGGTCCTAACGGTTGCGGCAAATCGAATATTATCGATGCCGTACGATGGGTGCTGGGCGAATCAAAAGCATCGGAATTGCGCGGCGAATCAATGCAGGACGTGATTTTCAACGGTTCCACGCACCGCAAGCCGTCCGGCCGCGCCTCGGTCGAGCTGGTGTTTGACAACCACGAAGGCAAGGCGTCCGGCCAGTGGGGCCAGTACGCGGAAATCGCCGTCAAGCGCACCCTGACGCGCGACGGCACGTCGACCTATTACATCAATGGCCAGCCGGTGCGCCGGCGCGATATCCAGGATATTTTCCTCGGCACCGGCCTGGGGCCGCGCGCGTACGCGATTATCGGCCAGGGCATGATTGCCCGCATTATCGAATCGCGTCCCGAGGAATTGCGCGTGTTCCTGGAGGAAGCGGCCGGCGTCTCGAAATACAAGGAGCGCCGCCGCGAAACGGAAAACCGCCTGCACGATACGCGGGAAAACCTGTTGCGCGTGGAAGATATCCTGCGCGAATTGAACAGCAACCTGGAACGCCTGGAAGCCCAGGCGGAAGTCGCCATGCGCTTCCACCAGTTGCAGTCCGACCAGGATGAAAAGCAAAAGCTGCTGTGGCTGCTGCGCAGGAACGAAGCACAGGCTGAGCAGCAGCGCTGGTTCCGCGAGATGGAGCAGGCGCAAACCGACCTGGAAGAACAGACCGCCAAGCTGCGCAATGTGGAGCTGACGCTGGAGCAGATGCGCCAGGCGCACTTTGCCGCCGGCGACCGCCTGCATTCGGCGCAGGGCCTGCTGTACCAGACCAATTCGGAAATCGGCAGCCTGGAAGCGCAAATCAAGTTCGTGGTGGAATCGCGTACGCGCCTGCAAAACCAGCTGGCAACCCTGGCCGCCCAGCGCGACCAGTGGCAGCAGCAGGCGCAGGAAAACACGGAACAGTTGGAACAAGCCGACTTCTCGCTGGAAGAGTTGGCGATGAAGGTCGAGCAGGCCCGGATGATGTCCGAGCAGGCCGCCGAAAGCCTGCCGTTGCTGGAGCAAAGCTGGCGCGACGCGCAGCAGCGCAGCACGGAATCGCGCGGCCGCATCATGCAGATGCAGCAGCAGCTGGAACTGGAGTCGGCGCACCAGCGCAATGCCTCCAATATCCTGAACGGACTGGCGGTGCGCAAGGAGCGCCTGCAACTGGAAAAAAACGGGCTGGCCTTGCCGGATTCCGCACACCTGGACAATCTGAAACTGCAGCTGGAGGAAAAACAGCAAACGCTGGAAGAAGTCGGCATGCAGCTCGACGACGCCAACGACAAACAGCCGGTGCTGGAAGCCGAACGGCAGGACGCGCAATTGCAGGTCAATGCGGAAACCGCCGCCAATGCCCAGCTGGAAGCGCGCCTCAATGCGTTGAAACAGTTGCAGGAACGGGTGCAAACGCAGGGCAAGGTCACGCCGTGGCTGCAAAAGCACGAACTCGATGCGTTGCCGCGCCTGTGGCAAAAACTGCAGATCGAGCAGGGCTGGGAAACCGCGATGGAAGCGATCCTGCGCGAGCGCACGTCGGCGCTGCAGGTGTCGAACATCGACTGGGCCAAGCATTTCCTCAGTGACGCGCCGCCGGCCAAGCTGGCGCTGTTCGCCCCCGTCACCAGCGCGCCGCCGGCCATGCTGGAGCGTCCGGGTTTAAAGCCGTTCCTGAACCTGCTGAAACTGAACGACCCGGGCTTGCGCGGCGTGCTGCAAGACTGGCTGCACAATGTGTTCGTTGCCGACGATGCGGACGACGCGTTCGCGAGCCGCCATACGCTGCCGGCCGGCGGCTATTATGTGACGCGCCAGGGCCATGTGATCACGCCGTCGTCCGTGCGGTTTTACGCGGCCGACGCGGAGCAGGATGGCATGCTGGCGCGCCAGCAGGAAATCGACAACATCGTCAAGCAATTGCGCGCGCAATCGATGCTGGCCGAAGAAGCGCGGGTGCGCGCGGTGCGCGCCGATGCCGCCGTGACGAACCATGCGCGGATCGTGGCGGAACTGCGCCAGAAAGCGCAAAGCCTGACGCAATCGGTGCACGCGCTGCAGCTGGACGTCGTCAAATTATCGGAAGTCGAAGCGCGCTTCCAGCAGCGCAGCACGCAGATCGGCGCCGACCTGGCGGAAATCGCCGCGCAGGAAGAGGAGCAAACGCAGGCGCGCATGGAGTCCGAGGAAAAGTTCGAACAGCTCGACATGGAGCTGGCCGACTTGCAGGGAACCCATGAAGATGGCCAGACCGCGCTGATGGACAAGGAACAAAAGCTGGTCGATGCGCGCAACGCGCAGCGCGACCTCGAGCGCCGCGCACAGGAGGCGGAATTCGCTGAAAAATCGCAGCGCAGCCGCATCGCCGAATTGCGCCGCACCATCGACACCGCCAGGGCGCAGGCGCAGCAGGTGGCGGACAGCCTGCAGCAGGGCCAGCGCGAGCTTGAGAGCCTCGAAGCCGGCACCGCCCACGAAGGCTTGCAGGATTTACTCGACCGTCGCACGCGGCAGGAACACGCGCTGGCCGATGCGCGCCATGAGCTGGACCAGGTCGCGCAGCAATTGCGCAGCTTCGAGGAAGCGCGCATGAGCAATGAACGCGGCTTGCAGCCGCAGCGTGACAAGATCACGGAAATGCAGTTGAAGGAACAGGCGGCACGGCTGAACCAAGAACAGTTTGCGCAGCAATTGCTGGAAGCCGGCGCCGATGAACAGGCGCTGGCGAATAAACTGCAGCCGGACATGAAGGCGCAATATTTGCAGGCCGAAGTCACGCGCCTGAATAATGCGATTGCGCTGCTGGGCGCCGTCAACCTGGCCGCGCTCGATGAACTGGCGCAGGCGACCGAGCGCAAGCGTTTCCTCGATGCGCAGTTCAATGATTTGACGGAAGCCATCAATACGCTGCAAGACGCGATCCACCGCATCGACCGCGAAACGCGCGATTTGCTGCAGGATACGTTTGACCGGGTCAATGGCCACTTCTCCGAACTGTTCCCGATTTTGTTCGGCGGCGGCCAGGCGAAACTGATCATGACCGGCGATGAAATCCTGGACTCCGGCGTGCAGGTGATGGCGCAGCCGCCGGGCAAGAAGAATGCCACGATCCACCTGCTGTCCGGTGGTGAAAAGGCGCTGACGGCAACGGCGCTGGTGTTTTCCATGTTCCGCCTGAATCCCGCGCCGTTCTGCCTGCTCGACGAAGTCGATGCGCCGCTGGACGACGCCAATACGGAACGTTTCTGCCGCATGGTGAAACGGATGTCCGAACATACCCAATTCCTATTTATTTCGCACAACAAGATTGCGATGGAGATGGCCAATCAACTGATCGGTGTGACGATGCAAGAGCAGGGCGTATCGCGTATCGTGGCAGTGGATATGGAATCCGCCGCAAACTTTGCTTCCGAGGCACAAGCAGCATGACCGACCTTCAAATGAGTTTGATCGCAGCCAGCGGCGTCTTTGTCGCCGGCGTTTTCGTCTATAACAAGTGGCAGGAATACAAGGCCAAGAAAAGCGTGGAACGCGTCTTCGCATCGGAGCATGAGGATGTGCTGATGCGCACCGATGCCCCCGACGCCGGCCGGGCCGGCGCGCCGGGCGCGCATGGCGGGGCGCGCCATGAACCGAGCTTCTCGCTCGATGGCGAAGGCGAAGGCGGTGCCGCGGCCGCCGCGCCGGGCGGCGCCTATGGCGATGGCGACGAGCCCGATACCCTGGTGGTGCGCACGGCCGATGCGTCGACCCCGCCGGAAGAACTGGCCACCGCGCTGGTCGATCCGTTGATCGATTGCCTGCTGCCGCTGGCGCTGGAAGCCCCGGCCCGGGGCGACAAGCTGTTGCCGGTGCTGCAAAAGCTGCGCCTGGTCGGCAACAAGCCGGTGCATTACATCGGCCTGGCCGTCAGCGGCGACTGGGAACCGGTCAGGCATGGCGGCGTCTACACCAAGCTGCAGGGCGGCGTGCAGATGGCCAGCCGCAGCACGGCCCTGAATGAACTGGAATATTCGGAACTGGTGACCCGCCTGCGCGCGGTGGCCGACGAAATCGGCGCGGAGCCGGAAGTGCCGGACATGATGGAAGTGATGGCCGAAGCGAAGAACCTGCACCGCTTCGTGGCCGGCCACGATGCGCAGCTGGGCGTGAACCTGCAATCGAACGGCGCGCCGTGGGCCATCAATACCCTGATCGCCGCGCTGGAAAAACAGGGCTTCGACGTGCGCCCGGACGGCCGCTATGTGATGCCGGACGGCGAGGGCGGCCACTTGTTTTCGCTGTCGACCAACGTGACCCTGGCCGAGGAAACCACGTCGCGCCTGACCTTGCTGCTGGACGTGCCCTGCGTGGCGCCGGTGCGCGATGGCTTTGGCGCCATGATCGCGTGCGCGAAATCGCTGGCGGGCCGCCTGGATGCGTCGATTGTCGATGACTATTCGCAGCCGCTGGCCGACCAGGCGCTGGCGGAAATCGCCGGCCAGGTGCAGGAATTCTATGAGGACATGGACCGCAACGATATCCCGGCCGGTTCCACCCGCGCGCTGCGCCTGTTCAGCTGAGGGTTGGCGCATGACTGATGTGAAAACACGCGCCGCCTGGCTGATCCAGGAATTGAACCGCCACCTGCATGCTTACCACGTGCTCGATGCGCCGACGATACCCGATGCGGAATACGACTTGCTGTTCGTGGAGCTGCAGCAAATCGAGGCGGCGCACCCGGAATTGCGCGCATCGGATTCGCCGACCCTGCGCGTGGGCGCGCCGCCGTCGGACCAATTCTCGCAAGTGACGCACACGGTGCCGATGCTGTCGCTGAACAATGGTTTTACCGATGAGGACGTCGACAATTTCGACCGCCGCGTGCGCGACGGCCTCGATGTCGCGCAGGTCGAGTACGCAACCGAAGTCAAATACGACGGCCTGGCCATCAACCTGCGCTATGAAAACGGCCTGTTCGTGCAGGCCGCCACGCGTGGCGATGGCTACACCGGTGAAGACGTCACCGCCAACATCCGCACCATCAAGGTCATTCCGCTGCGCCTGAACACGGATCACCCGCCGGCGGTGCTCGATGTGCGCGGCGAAGTGCTGATGTTCAAGGACGATTTCGCCAAGCTGAACGCGCGCCAGCGCGAAGCGGGGCAAAAGGAATTCGTCAATCCCCGCAATGCGGCGGCAGGTTCGCTGCGCCAGCTCGATTCGCGCATCACGGCCGTGCGCACCTTGCGTTTCTTTGCCTATGGCATCGGCGCGCTGGAAGGCGCCGAGATGCCGGCGTCGCATTCGGCCTTGCTGGACTGGTACAAGGAATTGGGCTTGCCGGTGGCGAAGGAAAGCGCCGTGGTGCGTGGCGCGCAGGGCTTGCTGGAATACTACCGCGCGATCGGCGCCGCCCGTCCGGGCCTGCCCTATGAAATCGACGGCGTGGTCTATAAAGCCAACAAGCTGGCGGACCAGAAGCAGCTGGGTTTTGTCTCGCGCGCGCCGCGCTTCGCGATTGCGCATAAATTCCCTGCCGAGGAAGCCACCACCGTGGTGCAGGATATCGAAGTGCAGGTCGGCCGTACCGGCGCGATTACGCCGGTGGCGCGGCTGGAGCCGGTCTTTGTCGGCGGCGTCAACGTCACCAACGCAACCCTGCACAATGAAGGTGAAGTGCAGCGCAAGGATGTGCGCGTGGGCGACACGGTGATCGTGCGCCGCGCGGGCGACGTGATCCCGGAAGTGCTGGCGGTGGTGCTGGAAAAGCGTCCGCAACCGGAGCCGCCCCGTTATGTGCTGCCGAAGACCTGTCCGGTGTGCGGTTCGCACGTGGTGCGGGAAGAGGGGGAGGCCATTGCCCGCTGTTCGGGCGGTTTGTTCTGCTCGGCCCAGCGCAAGGAAGCGATCCGCCACTTTGCCGGCCGCCGCATGATGGATATCGAAGGCCTGGGCGACCGTTACATCGACAACCTGGTCGAATGCAACCTGGTGCACGGCGTGGCGGACCTGTACAAGCTGACCCTGGACGACCTGCTGAAGATGAAGCGGCTGGCCGATGAACGTGACGAGGTTGGGAAAACCGCGACACCTGAGACGGTGGTGCAGGGCAAGGTGGCCACCAAGTGGGCGGATAATTTGCTGGAAGCGATTGCCGCCAGCAAGCAGCCGCCCCTGGAACGTTTGCTGTTCGCGCTGGGCATCCGCCACGTGGGCGAATCGACCGGCAAGACCCTGGCCGAGTGGCTCGGCACCTTTGCCCTGATCCGCCGCGCGCCGGTGGCGCTGCTGCGCGTGTTGCCCGATATTGGCGGCACGGTGGCCGAAGCCATCGCGGACTTCTTTGCCGAAGAAAAAAACCAGCAAGCCATCGATGCGCTGCTGGCGGCCGGCGTGGCGCCGCAGGGTGAACATGTGCCGCCGCCTAAATTGCGCGACAAACTCGACACCGTCAAGCTGATGGCTGCGCTGGGGATCCCGAAGATGACGGAGCCGCGCTGCAAGCAGCTGGTGGAAGCCGGTGTGACGCTCGATGCGCTGGGTTACCTGAGCGTGTTCAACGTCTTCGGCCTGCCTGCCACCGTGGCCGGCGCGCTGGACGAATGGATGCAGGATGCCGCGCATCGCGACCAGGTCAAGGCGCTGGCGCTGCTGCGCGAGGAATTGCTGGCGCAGTTGCCGGAAGCGGCCAGCGCGCCGGAAGGCAAGCTGACCGGCAAGACCTTTGTATTGACGGGCACCTTGCCAACCCTGTCGCGCGACCAGGCCGGGGCCATGATCGAAGCGGCCGGCGGCAAAGTCAGCGGCTCGGTGTCGAAGAAAACCAGTTATTTGGTGGCGGGCGCGGAAGCCGGCAGCAAGCTGGCCAAGGCGGAAGAGCTGGAAGTCACCATCCTCGATGAAGCGGGCTTGCTGGCGCTGCTGGAGGCCGGCTGATGGGCGCGCCGGACCGTATCCGCAAGGCGGTGTTTCCGGTTGCCGGCCTGGGCAGCCGCTTCCTCCCGGCCACCAAGGCCCAGCCCAAGGAAATGCTGCCGATCGTCGACAAGCCGTTGATCCAGTACGCGGTGGAAGAGGCGGTGGCGGCGGGCATTACGGACTTGATCTTCATTACCGGCCGTAACAAGCGCGCGATTGAAGACCACTTCGACAAGGCCTATGAACTGGAAGCCGAACTGGAAGCGGCTTCCAAGTTCGCCTTGCTGGAACAGGTGCGCAATACCGTGCCGCCGCACGTCAACTGCATTTATATACGCCAGTCGGAAGCGCTGGGCCTGGGCCACGCGGTGCTGTGCGCCCGCCCGGTGGTCGGCGAGGAACCGTTTGCCGTGTTGCTGGCCGACGATTTCATGGATACCAACGGCCACGCCAAGCCGGTGCTGGCGCAGATGGTCGATGCGTATCACTATGAGCGCACGTCGATCCTGGCGGTGCAGGATGTGCCGCGCGAAACCACGCGCCAGTACGGCATCGTCAGCGCCACCCCTTACCGCGAGCGCATGGAACTGGTGTCGGGCATCGTGGAAAAACCCGCGCCGGAGGTGGCGCCGTCGACCCTGGCGGTGGCGGGACGCTATGTGCTGTCCGGCCGCATCTTCGAACACCTGGAAAACCTGGGCAAAGGCGCCGGTGGCGAAATCCAGCTGACCGATGGCATCGCGTCGCTGATGAAGACCGAACGCGTGGTGGCGTTCCGCTACGACGGCGTGCGCTACGACTGCGGCTCCAAGCTGGGCTACCTGAAAGCCACCGTGGCGATGGGCCTGAAACACCCGGAATTCGGCGCGGACTTCCGCGCCAGCCTGCAGCAATTATTGCAATCGGAGGAGTGACCATGGCAGTCCGTGACATCCTGAAAATGGGCGACCCGCGCCTGCTGCGCGTGGCCGAACCGGTCACGCAATTCGATACGCCGGAACTGCACGCGCTGATAGTCGACATGTTCGACACCATGCATGCCGCCAATGGCGCCGGCCTGGCCGCGCCGCAAATCGGCGTGAATTTGCAGCTGGTGATTTACGGCTTCAAGAACAATCCCCGCTATCCGGATGCGCCGCAAGTGCCTGAAACCGTGCTGATCAACCCGGTGCTGACACCATTGTCGGACGCGCAGGAGGAAGCGTTCGAAGGCTGCCTGTCGGTGCCCGGCCTGCGCGGCAGCGTACCGCGCTATACGCAACTGCATTACGAGGGGTTCGACCAACTGGGCCAGCGCATCGTGCGCGATTGCGACGGCTTCCATGCGCGCGTGGTGCAGCATGAAGTCGACCATTTGCACGGCATCCTGTACCCGATGCGGATCAGGGATTTCAGCAAGTTTGGGTTTACGGCGGTGATGTTCCCGGAGCTTGATCCGAACGATGATGATTGAACGGGTTCGGCGCGGTTAAGCTGCCCAAGCGGGGAACTGGCCGCCCCACCGACGCGCGCGGACTTGTCGAAAATAGGGCACAGCTTGCCGACGCTGCGGGGTGGCGCCAGCACCAGCGGTGCCGATGGCTTGGAGGGATTTTGCAGTTTTCCGCGGACGTCATCGATGCCATTGGAACGCTTGCAGACTGAGTTGGGCGAATATGAAAAATGAAGGCAAGCGCGAGAAGAATTGGAAAGACCTGTATCTCAGGTCGACAAAGCTCGCTCGGGCCAAGCAACTTGGGATCGAATATCCCAGAGTACCAGAAGCCCAGATCATGAAGAATGCCAGTTCTGAGCGAAGCGGGAGGATCAATGTCCTTTTCGTTTGCAGCAGAAATCAGTGGAGAAGCCCAACGGCGGAAACGGTCTGGCGCGGCCATCCAAAACTGAATGTGCGGTCTGGAGGAACCAGCCCCAATGCCAAGCATCACGTGACCGAAGACGATCTCCGCTGGGCAGACGTGATTTTTGTCATGGAAGAGAAACATAAGTCGCGGCTAAAAGCCGAGTACACGCGGATTCTGGATTTCAAGCAGGTGCATGTTCTCGATATTCCTGATGAGTACAGGTATATGGATGCAGAACTGGTTGAGCAGCTTGAAGGCGCTGTGCGATCTATTTTGAGTTTGGAGTAGGGATCTGGTCTTTTCGTCAGGCCGTTATCGGCCAACAGCGGACATCGGCAAGCTGCACGTTGCGACTTACGACTGCGCACTGTAAGCCTTCCTTCCCACTACATGGTGTTTGAAGGATTTACGTTGATTGAGCTTCCTCGT
>Ga0307408_100000679_pt1 | contig 28084 bp, 62 predicted proteins | sample 322Cmetagenome_FD_202116 | JGI IMG/M metagenome (GOLD analysis project Ga0307408, IMG submission 202116) | Maize rhizosphere microbial communities from greenhouse at UC Davis, California, United States - 322HYB-C-3 | ecosystem: Host-associated > Plants > Roots > Rhizosphere > Soil | place...
AGTTGCCGGAACAATACGACCCTGCTTTGATCGAGCAGAAGCGCGCTCAAGCCATGACCGTGAAGGACCAACTTGAGCAGAAGTGGAAGGCGATGGAGTACACCACCCCGAATGCCAATGCCAAGCTTCAGGCCCAGACTTCCAGCGCGAACAATGCAGCGACGGTGGCTGCGACCGATCGGGCGACGAATCAACGCGCGGCGACCGCTGCGGCAGCGGCACAGCAGAAGGTTGCACCGAAGCCCATTCCTGCCTCTGCGCTGAAGATGCAGCAAGAAAGCCTTGATGCCATCGGCACGGCGAACAGCATCAACGCAGATCTTGACGCGATCAATGCGCAGATCGAGAAGGGAACGCTCAAGTTTGGCCCGGTCGGGAACCTTGCCAACGCCGCGCTTAATGCGACAGGCATGAGTACCGAGGAGAGCCGCAACTTCGCCTCCTTCAAGGCCAACATGGAGAAGCTTCGAAACGACTCTCTGCGACTGAACAAGGGTGTTCAGACCGATGGCGATGCACAGCGAGCGTGGAACGAGCTGTTCTCGAACATCAACGATACGAAGGTTGTGCAGCAGCGTCTCGCCGAGATCAAGCGCCTGAACGAGCGCGCGGTGCAGTTGCGCAAACTGGACATCGATGCAGTTCGGACGAACTACGGTCATGAACCGCTGGACGTGTCCGGCTACGAGAAGCAGCCGCCGACCCTGAACGGCGGAACCACTGCACCCGCCAAAGCGAAGATTGCGGTCGGGACGGTTGACAGCGGGTTTCGATACAAGGGCGGTGACCCCAAGTCGCAGTCTTCCTGGGAGCCAGTGAAATGAAGCCATGGGAGAAGGACTGGGCGCCCGATCCTCTTGAGGCGGCGCTTGTTGCCGAGGGCGCTACTGGCAAGTTTGCGGACGTGGTTCGCAGCATGTACCAGCAAGAGTCGTCTTCTGGGAAGAACACCAAGACATCGAATGCTGGTGCGGTGGGTCCAATGCAAGTCATCCCGTCTACGTTCTCCAGCGTTGCGGATAAGGGATGGGACATCAAGAACGAAGAGCACAACCTGCGAGCGGGGATTCGCTATGCAAAACAAGGCTTCGAAGCGTCTGGAGGGGACCCTGCACTTACCGGAGCGTACTACTACGGCGGCCCCGGTGGACTTGCGAAGGCTCGTCGGGGGGTTGCTGTCTCAGACCCCCGGAATCCCGACGCTCCCACCACGCTGCAATACGGACAGCAGGTTGCAGCGCGTGTGCCCAAGGAACCGCTGAATCCTGTCATGGCGGCAGGGAAGGCTGTCACGGATGCTGTGATTCCGTCTGCCAATGCAGCCGAGCCGGCTAGTTTGAAGCCATGGGAAAAGGAATGGGAGGCTCCTGCCGCGCCCTCTGCATCTCCGGCCGGACCTCTTGAGGTTGCGAGTGGGGCTCTCAACGCAGCCCGCGGGGTCACCAACGACTACGGCAAAGGTTTGATTCGTGGTGCTGCACGTATTGGGAACACGATCATCAACGCCGGCACTAAAGCCGCGGCGGACGCGATCCCTTCCGAGCCGAACATGCTCATCAACCCGGAGTTCCAGCGCCCGCAGCAGTCGCTTTCTGGTCTCATCACTGGCAAGAAGCCGATGAGCCCGGCCGAGGTTGCCAATCTCGAACGCCAAGGGAGCCTCGCCGCCTATGACAGGGAAGCACCGACCAGCCTGGCTTATCAAGCCGGAGACCTTACGGCGCAGGTTGCCGGAACTGCTGGTGTAGGTGGGGCCATCGCTGCCCCACTGCGTGCGGTAGCTCCTGCCGTCCCTGCTGCTGCCGGCGTCCTAACCAAGTTTGCAAACGCAATTGGATCAGGCGGCATGCAGTTGGGCGGGGCTCCTGCTGCGACCCTTACTCAAGGGGTCGGGAATTTGGCCCTACGTGCAGGAGGCGGCGCGGTTGCCGGTGGCGCTTCTGCTGGACTGATTGACCCAGAGCAGGCCGGTCAAGGGGCTGCTATCGGTGCTGGCTTTCCGGTGGCTGCCAGGGCCGTCGCTGCTGGCGGTCGAGTGGTTGGGGCAAGATTGGCAGAGCGCGCGACTGAGAGAGCAGCCGACATCAGCCGCCGCCAGCCGATGTTCGACACGCTGCGCGATGGTCTCGATGCCGGATATGTCGTCCCGCCGTCGAGCGTGAACCCGTCGATGCGCAACACGGTAACGGAAAGCGTCTCCGGGAAGATCGCGACAGCTCAGGTCGCGTCGTCACGAAATCAGGTAGTTACCGATCGATTGGTTCGGCAATCTTTGGGGCTCGCTGATGATGCGCCGCTGACTACCGAGGCATTGCAGGGTTACCGTGCGGCTCAGCATGCCGCCGGGTATGAGCCTTTGCGTCAGTTGGGCAACATCCGGGCTGATCAGCAGTTCGATGATGCCCTCACCGCCATCATCAGGAACAACACCGGCAGGGGAACCATCCCGGCAATCGCTAATGATGAAGTGGCGAATCTGGCTAACGCTCATCGGTCCGGTGGCTTCGACGCAGGTGACGCGGTTGACGCGATCCGGGTGCTGCGTGAGAACGCGCAAGATGCCTTCCGGAACGGCAACACCGCACTAGGGCGCACGAACCGAGCCATCGCCGATGCATACGAGCAAGCCATTGAGCGGGCCATTCCTGCAAACCAAGCCGATCTACTGAACGCCTACCGTAGCGCCCGCACGAACATGGCCCGCAGTTTTACGGTCGAGAACGCCTTGAAAGAGGGCTCCGGGGCCGTAGACGCCAGGAAGATCGCCGCCGAACTCCAGAAAGGAGCCCCGTTGGATGGCGAACTTTTGACCGTCGCTCGCTTTGCCAACACCTTCCCTAAGGCAACGCAGCCTCCATCAACCGTGAACGGTCCGGGTGTTCATAACCTGAAGGCCATGTTTGCAAGTGGCGCTGGTGCTACTGGCGGGGCATTGGGCGCGGCGGTTGGTGGCCCGGTTGGAGCCGCGGTTGGTAGTGCGATTGGCGCTGGCGGGGCTTACTTGGCCCCGGCCGCTGCTCGCGCGCAGATGTTTTCTAGAGGGGCGCAGAACTCCTTGATCCCGCAGGTACAGCAGGGGAACAGCCTGCTCCAGTTCGCGCAAAGCCCTGAAGTTTCGGAGTTGGCCCAGCTATTCGGTAGGACCGCGCCTGTACTTGGAACGCGCTAGCCCTTCTTTGTAGCCCAGGACAACCGCCACCACAAAGATGACCACAAGGAGGGCTGCTGCCTTCCATAGCTTGAACTCGATGTAATCCATCGCCGCATTTTCCTTCAAAGCCGCCTCCGGGTGGCTTTTTCGTTTTCTGAGGACCTCAAATGGCAAATTTCTTGGCCCCGATCATCAACGGACAACAATTCGATGCCAACGGCGACCCGTTGAACAGTGGTGAGATCTACGTCTACCTCGCAGGCTCATCGACCCCTGCCACGACCTACACCACTCAGGCCGGGGGTACGCCAAACACCTTCCCGATCGACCTGAACACCCTTGGGGTGAACGAGGACGGCGAGATCTGGCTGATTGGCGGTGCTGCGTACAAGTTCGTCATCAAGGATTCCGCTGGCGTGACTTTGCGCACGCTGGACAACATGAGCGGGATCAACGACAGCACGGTAACGACCGATCAATGGGTCGTCTACCAATCAGCCCCTACCTACGTCAGCGCAACTTCCTTCACGGTTGCCGGGGACCAGACGCAGACCTTCCAGATTCGGCGCCGGCTCAAGACGCAGAACACCGGGGGGCTGGTCTATTCCACGATCACCAACAGCGTCTATTCAAGCCCGAACACCACTGTCACTGTACAGAACGACTCGGGCGTGCTCGATAGCGGGCTGTCTCAGGTCTCCTACGGGATCATCTCGGCGCTGAATTCGTCACTCCCTTATGGGTTGTTGATCGGTGTCACAGCGTTCACAGCGTCTGGCACGTTCACCCCCAACGCAGCCGCTAAGCGCTGGTTGGTCAAGGGCCAAGGAGCGGGCGGTGGTGGTGGTGGTGGTACTGGCACGGCTGCCGGTCAGGTCAGCATCGGTGCAGGCGGTGCGGCTGGTGCGATCGGTGAAACCTTCATCTCTACGTCATTGCTGCCAAGCGTGGCAGTGACCATCGGGGCAGGAGGTGTGAGCAACAGTGGTCTTGCGGGCGGCGCGGGCGGGACGACGAGCTTCGGAACGCATCTTTCCCTTGCTGGCGGTGCTGGCGGGGCTACTGCCGCCTCGGCCGCCGCGGTGGTGGTAGCCGGAGCTGCTGGCGGCGCTGCGACCTTGGGCAACGTGTACCTCCAGCCAGGGCAGAACTCATCCGGAGGTGGTTCCTCGAATGCTCAGGGCTATGCCTGCGGTACTGCCGGCGCAAACAGCCTCTACGGCGGCGGAGGTGCTCCAGGTGCTATCGGTGTTGGTGCTCCTGCTATTGCCGCTGGTGGTGCTGCGACAGGCCGCGGTGCTGGCGGTGGTGGTGCTGCTGCTGTGTCCGGCAGCGGCGCGGTTGGTGGTGGAGTCGGAACGGGCGGAATCATCGTGGTTTACGAATATGCGTAGGCCTGACATGGACCGCGACACCCAACCCGGCGATCTGCCGCGCCTCTCCAAAGTCATCGACTTTCGGCTCCCGTTGACTTGGCTGCTAGGCGTTGCCTTCATGGTCGCAGGCTCCTTCGTCACGATGTACTTTCAGATCGGACAACTTCGTGAAGACATGACAGATTTGAAGATAACCGTGAAGGCCGGGAATGGGGCGGCCGCCACTGTGCAGGGCGAATTAGCAATTCTGCGTTTTCGCGTCGAAACGCTAGAGTCTGACAAGCGATCAAAGTAAAATAGGCGAGCCCACAAAGCGCTACCAACGCGATGCGGGCTCTAACCACAACAACCTGTTCGAGAGGTCATCATGGCTGAGCCAATATTAACCGCTGCGCGTTTGCGCCAGCTTTACTCCTACGATCCAGAGGCCGGGAGCTTTACCCGCCTCGTGCGAATTGGCAGGAACCATTTTCCCGGTGTAGTTGCTGGTGCACCCTTCGGCAAAGGTTACCGGAGGCTGCGGGTCGATGGGCAAACCTATGTTGTCCACCGCCTCGTATGGCTGTACGTGAATGGGAACTGGCCCAATGGAGACATCGATCACATCGATGGTGACAAGTCGAACAACAGGATTTGCAACCTCAGGGATGTCAATCGAAGCACCAATCTTGAGAACCTGAAGGGGACGAAGGCGAAGGATAAGAGCAGATTGCTTGGCGCGTTCCCCGTCAACAAACGATCATGGTTTTCTAGAATTCAGGTGAAGGGCAGATCCATCTATCTCGGGTGTTTCCAATCGGCAGAAGATGCCCATGCAGCCTACTTAGCTGCCAAACGAGAATTTCACGAGGGCAACACCCTCTAACCACCAAGCCCGCTTCGGCGGGTTTTTCTTTGCCCGAAGGAGGGCCACATGAACGCGATCTCCAACTGGTTCGACACCAAGTTTGTGCCTGAGTGGCGCAAGTCCCTGAAGATGCTTTCGGTCCAATGGAACGTGATCTGCGCGGCAGCGGTGCCGGCGTGGCTCGCGCTCCCCGACAGCCAGCAGGCGGCGATCCTCGGCGCCATTGGCATCAACCCGGGATGGGTCATCGGCGCTGCCTTCGTGGTTGGTATCCTGGCTCGCCTGAAGTCGCAAGGCCTCAAGGGGTAGGCCATGAACACTTCGCAGCAGGGCATCGAACTTATCAAGAAGTTCGAGGGCGTCCGCTACCACGCCTACGATGATGGCGTGGGGGTCTGGACCATCGGAGTCGGGCATACCAAGGGCGTCATGCCCGGGGACAAGATCGACGACCGGCAAGTAGACCAGTTCCTGCGTGAAGACCTTGAGTCGGCCGAGTACGCTGTGAGCCGTCTGGTCAAGGTGGATCTGACGCAGAACGCCTTTGATGCACTCGTCTCGCTGGTCTTCAACATCGGCAGCGGCGCCTTCGCCAGTTCGACTCTGCTGAAGATGCTGAACAAGGGCCAGACACAGGCGGCAGCGGACCAGTTTCTTAAATGGACGATGGCAGGCGGCAAGGTGCTCCGCGGCCTCGTCACTCGTCGGGCAGCCGAGCGCGTGCTGTTCCTCTCATGACCCGCGAGATCGACATCGCCGAGCGCCAGGCGCTGGCACAGCCGCGTGACTTCCCAGAGGAGTTCGATAAGCCGACCACATGGAACGTCTGTGGTGACTGCGTGCGGTGCTTCCAGGGCATCCCGACCCGCATTCAGTGCCGTGTGTGTGAGCAAAGGAGGACGATATGAAGGCTCACGAAACCCTTGAAAGCTCCGACCCCCTGGGCCGGTGGATCGCCATCTACTGCCCCGGTTGCGAGGTTGCGCATGCCATCCCTGTCGAGAAGCCGAACCCAGCCAACGGCGCGGTCTGGAGGTTCAATGGAGACATGGAGCGGCCCACGTTCTCGCCGTCGCTGCACCTTGTTGGCTTCTGCCATTCCTTCGTCACCGATGGGCGCATCCAGTTCCTGAACGACTGCAGCCACGCGCTCGCCGGCCAGACGGTTGATTTGCCGGACATGCCGGAGGATTGGAAATGAGCGCTCAATGGTGGAACCTGTACTGGTGGCTGCTCAGGGGCGGGCGATGAACTTCTGGCACGGCGTGAGCCTGGGCCTTGTGCTCGGCGTGCTGTACGGGCTCGTCGTCTTCCTATGAGCCTGCTGCTATCCCCACGGGTCTGGGTCGCGCTCGCCTTCGCTGCTGTGCTGGCGGCGCTGGGCGTGCAGACCATGCGCTTGAGCCATGCGCACGCCGAACGCGCATCCCTGATGCAGCAGTACGCCGAAGCCGCCCGACAAGCAGAGGCAGATGCACGCGCCGAAGAAACCCGCCGTCAGGCAATCACCGATGAGGAGGCCCGCCATGGGCAAGAACGAATCGCAGCTGTGGAGATGGAGCGCGATGCTGCTCGCGCTGACGGCGACCGCCTGCGGGACGCTATCCGTGCCGCCACCAGCGGAGCCCGCCCGAATCCCGGCTCTGCCAGCGGAGGGCCGGGTAAGCCTCTTGCCGACCCCATCGGAATGTTTGCCGAGCTGCTTGAGCGGGCTGACCGTAGAGCGGAAACGGTCTCTGGATATGCTGACCGGCTCAGGGTCGCCGGGGAAACCTGCGAACGCTACGGAGACGGACTACAGGCTCCCACTGGGCGGTAAGCTCATGTCTCCCAATCGCTGATTCCGCGACACACCGGGATCGACGTGTACGGGAAACGGGAGTTTCTATGCATGAAGATGGTGGCCGGTGCTGGCCCTCGATCGTTTGCTGCGCCTCTCGTCTTGCGAGTCATAGAGGCGCCAATGCGCTAGTCGGGGGCAGGTCGCATTGCTCTGCACCATTCACCATCACGGCTGCGGAATGCTACTGGGCCAGTCTGTTCACGGCCGCCGAAGCAACCGAGCATTCCGCATGCGTGATGGTGGATCGCCTTGGTATCGAACCAAGCCTGCCGAAGCGACAGCTTTACAGGCTGCCCCGCGTCCTTAGCGGTATAACGATCCATGGCGGAAGTTGAAGGAATCGAACCATGCGCCATCCCTGACGCCCACGGTTTTCAAGACCGATTTGAGCCCTGCTCGGCAACTTCCTCGCGCGCGATTTTGCCACGGTTTTCGCAGAAAGCAGCACTGTATAGATGCACATGGGGTAAACTACAGGTTGTCAACGTGTGCGGGCACCGAGACAATACCGCTTGAGCCTCCAAACTCATGCGTTTCAGCCCTAACGGGTGGTGCCCGCACACCGGAAACGCAGCAGCTTGGAGGCTCTTTGCGTTTCATGGTCAGGGCGCCGGTTGACGTAGCTGATGGGCGAATGTCGTCGCCGCACCCGAGATAGCGATGCCGCTCATGACCCCAGCGGCCCGGCCTTTTGCAGGGACCGGAGAAAACGAGCAACTCGACGCATCCACGTTTGGCCCACGATACGGGCGCTCGACAGTACGAATGCAACGCTTCGGCGAGTGGTAGGCCCCAGCCATCAATACGGGGACCGGCCAAAGACTACCAATGCAGAGTCTCGGGGTCACCTATCCCTGAAATTTAAGAGCTGTCCTTTCCTTGCTCAGAGCGGGCTCTGATAGCAGCAAAGGCGCGAATTACCGCCTCCGCAAGTTCAACGGCACGCTGATATTTGTCGCCGTTCGCGTACAGGCTGAGAGCTTCAGCAAGCGTCAGAAGCTCCTGATGAGAAGGCAAATTGGCCCACTCCACAGCATGGGGCGTCAACTCAGGCAGATCCATAGTTCTTCCAGTATTTCCGGCACCGCAGGCAGCAGACCGAACCCTCCCGGTCGCGGCCCCATGCGTGGCCCAAGAAAAAGCAGCTCATCTCTCTTCCTTTCCTTGCTCAGAGCGTACTCGGAGGGCGGCATCGATTGCGTCATCGAGTGATGCGTGGTCGTATCCCTCGCCTCGGTCATGGGCGTATGGAGTCGAATCCCATCCGGCAACCATCGGCAGCACGTAGTAGCCATACCATCCGCCGTCGCGGCCGTCTCGTTTTGCACGCTCACGCAGCCATCGATACCGCTCCGCATCGGCCCGCTCCTGCTTGACGGCTTCCTCTGCAACCTCCCGCACGAACGCTGCCAGGCCATCCGGGTCAAACCCGTGCGTCGTCAGCCCATTCGCGTCCACCAAACCGAAGCCGAACGCCTCATGCTTGACGGCAATCGCCTCGATCGCTTTTTCATCCATGGCTCTCTCCTTCGTTGATGGCTATGTCTGCTGCATCCATGATATCGGCCGCGTAGTTCAACGCTGCGCGCAGGTTGTCGATCAAGAACGGCGGGTAGGGCGGTTTCGCAAGTAGCTGCGACATTTCGCGCAGCTCGTCAGTCGTCCAAGCTCGGCGCATTGGTCATTCTCCTTGCTCTATAGAGGGAGGGGGAGGGTTAGGGGTGGCGCCGGTGATTCGATCAATCCAATCGTCGTCAGATTCGCCGGGGAGCTTGAACGTGTTGGGAATCTCGTCGTCGTCGGTCATGCGCATTTTGGGCTCCTAAACGTTGGAATTGGGCAAAGGCTGTCCCTCTGACGCTGAGGCCAGATCAGGGCAGTTCCTGGAATATCGGGAAGGGCTGAAACCCCCATGGATCAAGGCTTCATGCTCGGGCCTGAGCGGGCGGTATTCGTGCTGTCCGTTGGTAGGGGGAAATTTGCCCAACTGGGCGCGAAACAGGCACTTGGCGCGGCTGGCGCGAAAGAGAAAACCCAGCAGTGGCGCGTACTTACGTGATGTGCGCTGATCGCATGTCGGACTCGAAATCAGGCGTACGGTATCCCCGTACCGTGGGTTCGAATCCCACCCTCTCCGCCAGCCACAAGGGTTTGATGCTACAGAAACCATAGCGTCAAGCCACCCTCTTCAGGGTTGTGGTGGGGGAATTCTGCCCAATCTTCCCGATGGCATCCTCCAACTTCCGGGTAGCCAAGTGGCTGTAGCGCGCGGTCGATCGCTGATCCTTGTGGCCCAAGATCGCGCCCACCGTGAACAGGTCCACATCGTTGTTGACCAGCTCCGAGGCCGCGCTATGCCTCAGGTCGTGGAAGTGCAGCCAGGGCATGCCAGCGGCCTTGCAAGCCTTCTTCACGTTCTTCTGGATGGTGATCTTGGCCGGAGCCTTAAAATGCCTTGCGCAGACCGCCACGCTCGGGTGAATGGGCACGATGCGTGGCTCTGAGTTCTTCGTGTCGGCCAGGTGCCAGCGGTTGCCGATCGGCACGGCCCGCATGATCTCGCCCAGCCGCATCCCGCTGTAGAACGCCATGCGTACGGCCATGCGCGCCTGCCGGTTCTTGGTGAGCTTGGCAATCCGCAGCATCTGCGCGCGGTCGATCGCCCTTCGCTGGACATTCTCGGCAAAGACGTACCCGGGAGCGACATCTGCCACGATCCTGAACATCTCCGGCCAGAGATCGTCTTCCACCGGGCGTCCTCGAGATGCACTGCTGTACGGTCTGCACGGAAATCCGCCAGCCACGATGTCAGCTCGTCCGCGGAAGGGGTCTACCATCGAAGAGCCGCACATCGCTGAAGATGGGGAATCGTGGGAGGATTCCGTCTCGCTGCCTAGCAAGCAGGACTCGCTGACGATAGGGCTCTCGTTCAACGGCTCCGATGCATCGGTGCCCGAGCAGATGCCCAGCCAAAATGCCTCCGCCCCCTCCGGCGAACAGGTGTAGCTCATTCACGCTTTCCCTTTCTGTCCAGACAGGAGCCGCTCAGCCCACCGTAGCCCATCTGCCTTGATGCCGCAATGAATGCGTACAGTGCAGCCCTCATCGCCCCAAGCATCGACAGTAGAGCCGCCATACGAAGCAGGAAGGCGCAGGGCTTCGACCTCTGCCGCCACCTTCAGAACATCGTCTACACGGTCGCTGTGCTGCTGATACCAGCTATCCCGGTCTGCTTTCGCTGCGTCGAGTTCGATCTGCATCCGTGCTGCCAGGTTGTGTGCGGCTAGCTCGGATTCCTCAAGAGCTGCTATGCGTGCATTGGCGTCGGAGAGGCGGACTAGCGGCATGCTGATGCAGTCCTCGTCCGAGCCATCGGGATCGGATGGGTATACCGGGTCTTGGCAAACGCAGTCCTCGGACCATACGGGCTCTTCCTTCTTGGTGGCACGAAGGTACGCCACTACTTGAAGATCAGTCATTTGCCATTGCCTCCCTCTGAGGTACGGGCGGCGTCCCAAGCCTTGCGCGATTCGTCGAGCGCGCGGATGTCGGCCTCGGTCAGTGGTTCGCCGGGCTTGCGCTGCGCCAGGTTGAACGCGCAGTTGGACAGCATCGCGCCGGCGTGCCTGAGCCTCTCCGCGTCTGCGCTCTCCCGGGGTGGGTGGGCGAACAGGGGCTCGTACTCGTAGTGGTCAAGGCGCATGCCTCGAATCCCCTCCGTGTACGTCCATGGGTAGTGACCGATCATCCCCGGCTCACTGCGATACCGGGTGCGCCACGCTACCGGCTCCGCTCCCTCTCCTGCTGGTGCTGGTCGCACGGTAGCTTCGTAGACGGCACTGGCCGCATCGCGGATGCTCTCGTAGACGGGCTGCTCTCCTGCTGGTGCTGGTGGAGATGCGGCGAGGACAGCTTCGATGCGGTCCCGCATGTCCCGTTTGATGTACGAGCTCGTCCCGTAAACCCGCGTGTTGAACTTGTCGTGAAGCTCTTGCAGGATCGCGCGCATTTCGCTTTCGGTGCTCATGACAGCCACTCCCTGATCGTGTGTACAAAGGCCCAGATCCAGGCCGAGCAGACCGCAAAAACTAGTGTGCGTAGAAGCCAGTCAGTCATTTCGTGTCATCCCCGGGCTGTGCAAGGGGAGGGGTGGCGCGATTGCATGGGCCGCTGAAGCCTCGTGGCGCCTGGCAGACGCCGGGCGGGCAGTAGCACACCGGCCGCTCACCCGGCTTCAGCGGTTCGCGCAGCAGAGACTTCGGCGCCTCGCGCAGCACTTGCGCATGCTCCCATCGGTTTTTCCGCTGGTTCTCGCTCTTGTCGTCATCCCCCGGCAGGCGGGCGGCGTCGATGGCTTCATCAAGCGCTTCGCCGGTCGTCCATTCGTTGAACCACTTGCCCCAATCGTTGGTCTTGTGGATGGTGCAGTGCGGGTGCTCTTGATCAGGATCGGCTTGATCGCGCAGCCACAGATACCGCGCTGCGTTCCTTGCGTCCTCGCTCGCAGGAGCATGCGTCTGCGCAGGCGCCTCGGTCGATGTCGGGGGAGTGGCGATATTGGCGCCAGCGAACCCATCGAGCCAGTGCTTGCCGTCAGAGCGCCCGGTGTGCGGGGGCTTCTCGCACGCCTGCCGGGCGAGGGCGCCGCGTGGCAGTGCGTCATCCAGACCATCGGTTTCCTTGATCTTGGCCGCGTACCACTCTTTCGACGGACGCTTTGTTATGTTGAAAGGCGCGGGTGGTGCGTCAAGAGCCTCATTGATTGCCTTGTCCACCAGCGAAGAAACGGAGGCCTTGCTTAGGCCAATTGGACACGGCGACACCTTGCACCCGTCGCAGTAGCGGAATGGTGCTGCGTGCGGGCAATCCTTCGCCTCCGTCTGCGCAGGCGCCTCCGGGATGGCCTCGCGCGCTTCACGCTCAACAGCGCAGCCCTTGCACCATTGAGGGCAATCGCCGTTCTCTTTCGTCGAGTGACGCGGCGCCTCCGGTATGGCGGCGGTCGGGGTGGCCTCAGTACGCAATGCCGATTCAATTTCTTCCAAGCCGCCCGGCCATTCGTCGTAATACTGACTGAGCATTCGTGCAGCCTCCGCCAACGACAGAACGTGCTGGCAATCCCATTTGTCAGTCCAGCGGACATACGGCTCCACAGGGGCTGCGCTCTTGGCTTGACCAGCAAGGGCGGCATCGATCAACGTAAGCAGTGCCTTTGCGGCGTTTCGCTGCTCGTAACCGCCTACGCCGTCGTAGTAGCGAACCGATCCATGTTCGACGTGGAAGCGAGCCTCCCGGAGCAAGTCCATCACCCCCTCTTGATCTCTTGCTGAGGAGGAGAGGGAATCACGCAATGCTTCCAGCGTCACCCGGTCGTGAGCGTCGGACCACTTGCACATGTCCTGCTCGCCGAGCATGTGGATGGCCTGGCGGATCAGAGTTTCTCGCGGCCCTTCAGGGGTCTGGGTAGTGGTCATGCTGGGGTGCTCCCGGTGGCTTTGGCGGGCTTGTACCCGTGTCCACTCGCCTCGCCGATGCACTGCTTGTGGACGCGCACCTTGTGACCGTCAGGAGTCTCCAGTTCGGCAAAGATAAAGCCACCCTTGATGCGGACCAGTTGCGCCGAACAGTGGAAGCACTGCGAGACGCCGCCATCCTTGAACTTGCGCGCGCTCATGCCGCACTCCCGGCGATACGGGCAGCATCTTCCTGAGCCCAGCGGGCTTCGTTCCTGCGCCGAAGCCACGTTTCGTAGCGCTCCTCGTAGCCGTTGAAGTAGTCGGCAAAAGTCTCGCGCAGTTTCTCGCGGTTGACCGTGTCGGCCATGTAGTAGCAATGGGCCAGCGACTTGACGAAGCTTCCGCCCTGCTTCTCCATCATGTGGAGGCCGTTGTCGTAGTGGACTTCACTCATCTCTTACCTCTTCAGTGGGTTGGGGGAGGTCAGCGCGAAATGCGAATGTCCGCATCCGGCGTCTCGCGACAGGCTGCCAGGTACTCCTCAACGAAGTTCACAAGGCCGTCGTAGTCACCCCAGCCGTTGGATGGGTTGAACGCCTTGAACCGCTCCGGGTCGCTGCGCAGCAGAGCCAAGCCAGCAGTCAGCGGCTCGATCAGTTGGCCCGCCTTGGTGACCTCGATTTCATCGGGGCGCCAAAGATGCTTGTAGATCCCAGCCTCGTCGGCCATCCTGCCGAGGTTGTGGGTGATGTTCCGCCAATAGACCTCGGTCGGGCGGCTCACTGTGAGAGTGACATCAAGGCTCATCGTGATCTCGTTTCAGTTATGCAGAGGGGCTGATAGATGGGTCACATCGCCAGGAAAGAGCGACCAGCGGCCATCGGAGCGAACGAGGGCTCATTCGCGACAAGGGCATGCGCTTGCTTGTGGTGCGGTTGGCAGAGCCAGACGACATCAAGAGGACGGTCGTAGTCCGGGTGGTGGGCGACAGCCTTTTCGCCACAGACCCAGCACGGTTGCTTCTTGAGACGACCATCACGAACAGCGTTCCCAACAACTACGTTGGCTGCACGACGCATAGGGTGCGCAGCCTTCCACTCGCTATTCACACGCTTGGCGAGTGCAATGCGATGGGGCTGTGCCGCGCGCATTTTGTCGTATGCGCGGTAGTAGTCGATCTTCTCAAGTCGGTTCACGCGCACGGATTCTTTGATGCATTCCTTGCAGCGGGACTGGTTGGACAGGTAGAAAGCCGAAGCCTCTTTCTTCTGATGGCAATTCTTGCAGTTCATGATCAGAAGGGAATCGAGTCGTCCATGTCGTCAAATCCACGACCGCCACCACCGCCAGATTGCCGGGGAGGGGGAGGCGCGGAACGACGCTGGGCCGGAGTCGGGGCGGCCTCTTGCTGCTCTTCCTTCGGCGTGATGGAGAGGCTCATGAACTTGCCCTTGCGCCCATCCTTGATCCAGGCCGCCAGCCAGAATTCCTCGCCGTCCACATTGATGGAGCCCTTGTAGTCAGGGTGTGAGTCCTTTTCCTTCCGATCATTTTTAAACAGGACGCCTCGGTCGGTGTTGTCGTACTCTTGAGTCATTGCTGTGCGCCTTTCGTAGATTTCTTCAGGGCGGATCTCGTTTTCGAGTCCAGTTGGTTTTCGAGGTAGACACGCTGGGTGTCGTCTAAGTTGTCTTTGGAGATCTCTGCCAAGGCGCCCGCCAGGTTTCCTTGAGCGACAAGGCCCGTAGCGCGCTGGGCGAGGTCTTGCAGGTAGTCCTTCCAGTCCTGCGGCAAGTCGTCACCGATGCCTGTACGCGCGCCAGAGACGAAGGCGCGGACGTTGTTGCCGCCCTTGCTGGCTGCGTTGCCGTCGTCGTCTTCGGGAGCGATCCCGCACGCAGTCATCAGCGAGTAGCGGCGGGCATAGGTCAACGCCGAGCCATACCCTTGGGGGTCTTGCTTGGATGCCGGAACGTGGAGTTTCCCGCAGCGTCGTTCCTCGCCCGATTCGTGCAGGAACACGGTTTCGACGGTGACGCCCGAAGAGTCCTCGAAAGTCTCCTGCAGGACCGCGATACCGTTGTCCAACAGGGCATCTTCAACTGCATCAAGGCAGTTTCCGAGGTCCGCATACTTGCTGCGGAAATGCGGGTTGTTCTTGTCCTTCAGCGCAGGACCGAAGGAGCGCTTTGCCTTCACGAAGGCGGCGGAAATCTGTTTCATGGTCAGAACTTGGTAGGGCGAATGGCTTCTTTGAACGCCAGGACAGCAGCCCGGAAGACTCCGAGGTGTTGCCGGCGAACAGCGAAGGTCAGGCGGAACACGTCCAGGTGCGTCATCACAGCACCTTGAACGCGATCACGGCCAAGACCAGCACCGCAACGAAGATCACGTATCCAACGGTCAGGAGGAAGTCTTCTGTTGCCGAACAGGGATGCGCACGCTCGTCCAATTCTGCGAACTGCGCGTCTGCGAATCGCTGGGAGTGCGTGTGCAGGAACCACTCTTGATCTTCGAAAGATATTTCGCGTCTCATGCTGCCTCCGTGTACTCGATGGCCTGCAGGCTGGCGATCTGCTGATTGATCTTGAGGACAGCGGCAGAGAATTCGCGCTGCAACTCTTCCTTCTTCGCCTTCAGGGCCTCGATCTGCTGGGCGCGCGGGTCCCATCCTTCTGGCATCTCGAATGTCATGTTGAAAGGGCAAACCAGAACGTAGCCATAGTCCTTCATGTCTTCGTGCTGCATGAAGACCATTTCATGGCCGTCGATCACGTTTGCACTGCTGTCCCACTCATGAGCGGGCTTGGCCTGGATGAAACCGGGAATCGTCACTGTGGGCATGGGATGGCTCCTTAAGCGGTTGCAAAAATCACGATGAGGGCGAGCACTGCGACGACATACAAAGCCTTGGTGGCTCGCGGCGTCTTCCTGCTCGGGTAGTACTCGATGCCGAACGGGTTCATTGACGCATCTCCAAAATCTTCTCGGCTAGGTCGTCCAAGACCTCTTCCTTGAGCAAGTCTTCGATCGGCTCACCACCGATCAGCACTTCATGGATTTCCAGATCCTCTGGAGCGCCCGGGTATGGTGCTGGGCCATAGTGGTCTGCCGGCTCTGCCGGGGTGTACTCAAAGCGGACTCGGAAATCGAAGCCGCAGTAAGTCACGGTCATTTCGCCGGGGCCTTCGCGGTAGCTCATGCGATGCTCCAGTCGTTCGGCGGCAGAGCCTTGAGCGGAACGCGCTTCTCGCCAACCACATGGGGGACGGGATCGGTGAACAGCTCGGAGACTTCGAAGCCCCAAAGGTCATCAGAAGCCTTCATTTCGGCATCGGTGGGGATTTCTTGGTAGCTCATGACTTTCTCCTTTACCAAACTTGGATGAATGCCGCGTAATCCCATTCATAGGGCGCTGAGCACGTATTTACGGCCTGAGCTGCAACGCTCTCGCCGGGGAAGACTTCGATCGTTGCAAACGTCGCTTCACCGCGAACCCGCAGCGAGTCATTGCACTGGCTCACCCGAGGAGTACCGTCAGGGTTGAGCACATAGATGCACGCATGGCCGCTCAACTCGGCGCGGTTGGTCATGTTCCCGGACTCGTTGTAGATGTAGGCACCCGAAACGTGCTTCGTGTAGCCGCTGTCGTTCTTCCAGGGGTTCCATGCGGTGTACTGAGGAAGACCGTTGCAGGGGATGACCTCATCCACAGCAGGAGCACGCCACACTTGAACGCCGGTCGTGTTCGGAGCAACCATCAGCGCGAAGGTGTGAGCGACCGTCGCAGGCTTCGATCCGAGGATCACGACGCCGCCAGGCTCAACCAGCAGACCAGTGCCCGTACCGAAGGTCAGAGGGATGTAGTTCGCGTTCTCTGCCTTGGTGGTGCAGGCAACCTCACCGATACCAGCCACGTCCTGACGGTTGGAACCGAAGTTCAGAGCCGCGCAGAATTCGCCCCAGTGAGTCGTCTCGCCCGTGAAGGCTTCGATCGAGTTGATCTGCAGATAACCACCGGTGCGATTCGTGAACGTCACGAAGCCGCTTGCAGGAACAGTCACGCCGATGGGCCACGGAGAGGGCTCAAGGCTGCAGGCGACCAGCAAGCCATCCGGCCCAGTCACGCAGCTCGGGTTGAGCAGGTTCGCCGGGGGAACCGTAGGCTTGACGGAGGGGGCAGCTTGGACTACGGGTGCTTCCACTACTGGAGCAGGAGCTTCGGCAGCAGGGGCAGGCATGAAGCCGCCACCGGAACCACCACCACCGCCGCCACCGCACGCGCAGAGAGAGGCAAGCGCGAGGATCGACAGAGCGCGCTTCATGCTGCGCTCCGCTCGATGAACTTGTCGGCCATCTCGAACGCGATGCGAACGACCTGGCGGGTGAACATGCCATCCGTTTTGTCGAGCACTTCAAAGATGATCGTGCTGCCGGCGATCGCGGCTGCAAAGTCACGAGCGGCTTCGTTGCGCTCCTTCTTCTGCTCGGCGGTCATGGGCTTCTTGGTGGTCATGGCCTGGTGCTCCTTAGCGGTAGGGAGCCCAGACCACCACGCCATCAGCGGCGAGGTTGGCGGCGACGGTCGAGAACCAGCGGGTTCCGCGCATCGTCTTGTTGAAGCGCAGGCCGGTCAGCTTGAGAGCCGAGAGGCCGATCAACACACCAGCGATGTTCTGGGCGTTGTCCTTGATTGCTTGCTTGTTCATCTGCTTCACTCCGTTTGTTGGGCGAGTGAAGTGATTATCGGCGTGCCGGTAGAAAAGTCAACGGGTAGCCGATATTCAAGCCGATATTTTTTCTCAGGGTTTGCCCGAGGGCCGATAGCAGACGCAAAAAAGCCCGCTTCGAGGCGGGCTTGGTTTGTGGGGGTTGTGGGGTTGGCTACTTAATGATGCATGGTCCGAACTCGCAGGGAGGTGGCGGGGCAATCGATACCAGTACGACCATGGACGCGATGAACACGATGAAGATCGCGATCAGAACGCAGAGGATCAGGGTTTTCATTCTAGTTCTCCAAAGTTGGTAGCTTCCCTCAAGCGTTTGGGCAGACCTCTATGTGGGTTCGGTACGCCCAGCTTGATCGGCCCCTTGCCTCGGGTGTCCCCAGCGGTCCCGCTCGCAACGATCTTGTCGCACATGAAATTCGCCGCCCTGACCAGCGCCAAGACTCCCATCTGGAGCCTGTCGGCGCAAGTACCCAAAATATGTATTTCCGTGCCGTGCCCGGTCGCTGCAATGCAGATGGAGCCCTCAAGCTCACCCGTACCGTCTTTAGCCAGCATGTCGGCTAGAACCAGCCTTGTCTCATCGTTTGCGGCCACCCTCGGCCGCAGTTCTATCACTTCGCCCATCTTTCACGCCTCCTAGATCCAAGATTCCCAGGTCGCCACTTATGTGGCCTGGACGGTCATTCTCGGCGGTGGGCACATTGTCATAGCTTGTTAACAGCAGCTTTACGATCAGGCGCGCTTTAGTTCCCGCTTTTTCTGGCTCGCGGGCCAAAGAAGCCAACAAAGGTTCCAAAGGTATCCGAGCGTCCACGTCGGCCTTTTGCAGCGCTTTTGTAAGAACTTCAAGCGCGTCGGCCAGTTGGTCAGATTCCGGTCTGACTTCTCCTGTATTGCCGAGCATCGATCCTTCGCCCGTAGCTAGCCAGGCAGGGCTCACGCCACAGGCCGCGGCGAGCTGGGCCGTGTAGGTCGAACTGAGGCCGGTTGACTCGGCCTCGGCGTAGGCCGACTGCGACATCCCAGCAGCCTTCGCCAGGGTCGTCTGGGTCAGTTTGGCGTGTTTCCGCGCGGTGTAGAGACGCGCGCCGTACTCAGTGCGTGCCTTGTTGGTCATATCGGCAGAGTACCGATGTCCGATATCGGTTGCCCGCTTGACACGATACCGGACACCCGATAGAGTGAGCGGTATGGACTGGCAATCACTCATCGCAGATCTCAAGGCGCGCAACTTCCGACAGGAGGACATCGCGGCGATTTGCAAGTGCAAGCAATCGACCGTGAGCGACCTCGCTAGAGGCATCACCAAACGTCCGAACGTCGAGTTCGGTCTTGCCTTGATGGCGCTGCACAAGAGCCGCCGCAAGGCACCGGCCGACAAGGCCACCGCTTAACAGGAGCCCCCCATGGACAAGCAAGAGACCGTCACTCCCTGCGTGCTGATCGCAACTGGCATCGCTGTTTGCTTCTACGGGCTGTGGGACTTCTGGACTGCAGACCTCGCTGAGCTGGACCGTGACTGTTGCCTTCGGCTCCTTCGTAACCGCGCTGGGCGTGTGCGAGCTGATCTGGACGAACCAGTTCAACGAGCAGTTCGACGGCGAGTAAGGGGCGATTCGTCATAGGTACGAATCGTCCCTTTTTTTCGCAAACCAAGGTACTCAACCTCTCTCAACCTTCTTGAGACGATCTGTGAACCAAATAGCTATCTCCACTGAAGTCCGCCCCGAAGAGGTCGCCCGCAAGCAGTCTCTTGGCTCGGCAATCGAGCTGTGCGCCGAGATCGGCGGCTATGCGCTGGACAAGACCTTGCAGACGGAACTTGGCGTTGACAAGGCCCAGTTCTCGCGCTGGCAGTCAGGCTCCGAGGGCGTGACATGGCCCAAGTTCGAGAAGCTGATGGACTTGTGCGGCAACGATGCCCCGGTCCTCTGGATGCTCCACCAGCGCGGCTATGACCTCAACAGCATCCGCAAGCAGGAGTCCGCCACCGAGCGCGAGAACCGGCTGCTGCGGGAAGAAGTCCAGGCTCTGCGCCGCGTCCTGAAGGTGCAGGCATGAGTTCCCCGTTTAACTGGCAAGGCAAGCCGAGCGAGACCTCTGCCGACCTCAAGCCTTCGACTATGACCCGCAAGCCAAACCTTGCACCGAAGCGGCTGCACAACATTTCCAAGAAGTCAGACGAGATCCTCCGCGCCCGATTCGGCGGTGCGTATTCCAAAGCCAAGCAAGGAGACGGCAAGTGAAAGACTTCGAGAAAGACGGCTACGGCTTCCTGCTGCGCTACGTGCGCAAGACCCATGGTCAACCCTTCTGCGCTGAAGACGTGACCCTTGCAGCCCAGCGCGTGGGGCTGGCTCCTGCTGATCTGCGCAACTGGGGCAAGTTGTTCGTCCAGGCCGCGAAGGATGGCTACATCTCCCGTTGTGACGTTCCGTTCCGTCGAGTGCTCGGAAACGGGACTTTGACGTTGGGCTGGGTGGCGCGTTGAACTTCTACCCGCATCACATCGGGGACTACCTGACCGCCACGGCGCATCTGACGTGGCAGGAGGACTGCGCGTATCGGCGTCTGCTGGACGTGTACTACAGCCGTGAGCAAGCACTGCCGACCGAGATGGCTCAAGCGTGCCGACTGGTGCGTGCCAGTTCGAAGGAAGAGAAGAAGGCCGTTGAGACCGTGCTTAACGAGTTCTTCGTGCTGATCGATTCGGGCTGGTCGCACTCGCGCTGCGAAGAGGAAATCGTAAAGGCCCGGGATGCTGCGGAGCGCGCAAGAGTGAACGGGAAGAAGGGCGGAAGACCACCAAAGCAGAAACCCACGGCTAACCCAGAAATAACCCAGCCGGTTTCTGTAGCTAACCCAGAAATAAGCAAGTCACAAGCTCCCATTACCAATCCCATTACCAATACCAGTTATTCCGTACCTAACGGTACGGACGCCGCTGAAGCGCCGTCTGGGATGACCGAGCCTGAGAGCCGGAAGGCGGAGGCATGGAAGGGCATCAAGTCGATGCTGAACGCGCATGGCATGCCAAAGGCCCAGACCGGCCCATTCGTCGGCAAGTTGGCGACCGACTACGGCCAAGACATTGCCCTTGAGGCGATGGAGGCGGCCATCGTTCAGCGCCCTGCTGAGCCAGATTCTTGGCTAAAGGCGACCTGCCAACACCTCGCGGGGCAGCGCCAACGCAACGAGCCCGCATGGCGGGCAGAGCAGCGAGAACGCACAGCACAAGCCGCCCCTGGTGTCGCAACACACCAGATTTCAGCAGACAAGTTTTTCATCGATGTAGAGGCCAGAAATGTCGCTCCCCGCCTTGTGGGTTGATCGGATCTTCGACAAGTTGACGCTGACCTACGGGCAAGCGTTCTTGCGCCGTTGGCAGGACATTGACATGAACGCCGTCAAGTCCGACTGGTCGCACGAGCTTTCAGGCTTCGACCAGCACCCGAAGGCCATCGCTTGGGCTTTGCAGAACCTGCCACCAGAGAAGCCGCCGACCGTGTTGGAGTTTCGCGCGATCGCTCGGAAATCGCCTGATGAGCAATTGCCGCAGATCGAACATTCACCGGCCGGCAAGGCGCGGGTTGCAGCTGAACTGGCGAAGCTGGGCCACGTCAAGAAGACGCCTCTGATGGGCAAGGACTGCCGCGCTTGGGCTCGGGCCATCGTTGCTCGTCACGAAGCCGGCGAAAAGATCACGCGCACGCAGCTCGCCATGGCGAAGGATGCGCTTGGGAGCGCCGCATGATTCGCGCCCGCGAATCCTCCGACAACTGGTCGCATGTTGCCCATGGAATCCTTGACCGTGCCCGTACCGGTCATGGCTTGCCTGAGCACATCGAGTGGGCCTTGAGCTATCTGAACGATATGGACGGCAGTACCAAGATCCCGCGCGACCTCATGGGAAGCCAAAGCAGGGCGTTCGCATGAATGGCTGTTTCAACCGCGCCGCTTACGCAGCCACCTTGCCGGCTCAAGACGGTTGGTACATGGACGGCTACACCCGCACCCCTCGGATGGTCGCAATGCCGTTCCGCATGAGCCCCGACTGCAACTACACGCAAACAGAACTCGGCCAGGCCGACAAGAAATGCGCCGGCTGCAACTGGAGGGCAAATGGACAGGATGACACCGGAACTACTGCACCTGACCAAGTGGGCAATGGACTGCCTAGCGTGCCAGGAATATGCGGAGTGGAAGGCGAGGGTACTAGCTCAGAAGTACCCGCAGGAGATGGCAAGCCTTCCGATGTTGCTGAGCAACGCCGTCAACTTGAGAAAACATGGCCCTCCGCGGCCGTCTACCAACCAACCGAGGAGAAGTGAATGAGCGAGTTCGAAGAGTTCCCCAAGATGGCCCGTCTGTCCCGTCGCGTCGTCATCACCGAGAAGATCGACGGCACGAACGCCCAGGTCTTCATTGACGAAGACGGCTCCATGAAGTTCGGCAGCCGTACCCGCTGGATCACGCCCGAGGATGACAACTACGGTTTCGCCAAGTGGGCGCATGAGAACCGCGAGGAACTACTGAAGCTCGGCCCCGGCCGCCACTTCGGTGAGTGGTGGGGTGCAGGCATCCAGCGCCGCTACGGCTTGAATGAAAAGCGATTCAGCCTCTTCAATGTGCAGCGTTGGGCCGATCCCGCTGTGCGCCCCGCGTGCTGCCATGTCGTGCCCGTCCTATTCGATGGGATCTTCGATACGACAGCAGCAAACGGCTGCATTGATGAGCTGAAGGTTGGTGGAAGCGTTGCAGCGCCCGGATTCATGGACCCGGAGGGCATTGTGATCTTCCACACGGCTGGTGGCTTCGGCTTCAAGAAGACGGTCAAGAAGGACGAGATGTCCAAGCAGCAGGCCGCACAACTAGCGGAGGTTTGACCATGTTCAACGTCCTGAAGCCCACCTACATCCCCATCGCTGACTGGTTCGCCGTCCGTTGGGTAACTCTCGGTCAAGCCTCGTCCATGGAGGATGCCAAGCGCCTCTATGGCGGTGCCCCAATCTTGGAGGCTGTGAAGCAATGAAGATGATTCCTGAAACAGCCGTTGACCATCTTTTGGTCTGCATCAAGGAGAAGTATGGGACGCAAGCCAAAGCCGCAGAAGCACTGGGCGTCTCAACTAGTTTCTTGAGTTCAGTACTTCATGAGCACAGGCCAATGACTCCGCGCCTTCTTGATCTTATCGGATGGGAAAGGGTAGTTGTGTACCGGCCAAAGGAGGCTCAATGAAGAAGACGACCCGCACCTATCTTCTGCTTGAGGTTGAGCGCTCGAAGGACATCCCTGACCTAACGGACCGGGCAGCAGGTCGTGTCTACAGCATGGATGGAATAGAGGGCGCTACTGCGATCCTGCTGGACTCACGCGAGGCATACGAGCTGGCAAAGGCGCAGAGGGATGGGCATGGCTGAGACGCTGACCATCGAGCTCCACAACCGTAGCCAAGCCTGGGCCGCGATCAATGGGCAACTCTTCCCGTTCCTCGCCCAAGTGCTCCAGGGCGGGCATCGGTGGGTGCTGACCGTCGCTCTCCGCAAGCGCACCAAGCAGCAAAACAAGCGGTACTGGGGGAGGGGGGTGCTGGCTCAAGTCGCCCAGCAAGCCACGGTCAACGGCCGACTGTTCGATGCCGAGGTGTGGCACGAGCAGTTCAAGCGCCAGTTCATCGGCGTGATCGAACTCCCGAACGGTCAGGTGGTGGGAAGAAGTTCCACAGACCTGACGACCGCGGAGTTTTCCGACTTCTGCTCGCAGGTTGAGGCGTATGCCGCGGCCGAGCTGGGCGTGACGTTCTATGACCTGGAGGCTGCGTGATGCTGACAGCCACCTTGAAGCCCAAGGAGTGCCGCCAGTGCGGGACCTCGTTCATTCCGTTCCGCTTCGCTGCCAAGGTCTGCAGCCCCACCTGCGCTCGTCGGTACGTTGCCGAGACCAAGAAGGCGGAGAAGGTCAGTGACCGCGCCAAGAAGGCGGAGCAGGAGCCGATCAACAAGCTGAAGGCTGCCGCGCAAACGGCGTTCAACGAGTTCATCCGCACCCGCGACGCCGATCTGCCCTGCATCAGTTGTGACGAGACCAACCCGCCCATGAAGCCGGGCGGGCAGTGGGATGCCGGCCATTTCCTGAGCCGCGGCGCCTACCCGGAACTGCGGTACGACGAGGACAACTGCCACAAGCAGTGCAAGACGTGCAACGGCGGCGGCGGGAAGTTTGCCCACAAGGCCAGGACGGTCGCAGAGGAATACGAAACCCGACTGATCGCGCGTATCGGTGCTGACCGTGTGGCACGTCTGAAAGGCCCGCACGACATCGTGAAGTGGGACCGCGACACCCTGCGGCAAATCAAGGTGATCTATCGGGCCAAGACGCGCGAGCTGCGCAAGGAGAGAGCATGAATGATTTCGAGTTAATCGATGAGCGCGCCCACATCCGCCAAGGAATGATGGAGGCATACACGTCCATGGGCATGGAAATATGCGAGGCGTGGCGGATCGTGAGGGAGTGGGACCGGTTGCCCGTAGTGGTGGAGGTCAAGCCATCATGACAAAGACGAAGAGGTTTCTAGACGCCCTGGCTGCAGGCCCCCACACCATGGAGGGTCTTGCAGAGGAGCTAGAGATGGACATTGAACAGGTGCGCCGAGCTATCTGGAGCATGCGCTTTCTCGGCTACATCGACACCAGGCCAGAAACCTACGCCCTGAGTGCAAAGGGGACGGTCAGGCAGATGGTCCGCCCCAAGACACCCAAGGCCGTACTGGACAAGAAGGCCAAACAGCGAAGGGAAAGACGAAAGGATTCTTCTGGACTGGTCGAGATGGCGATCAGGACGCAGCCGACATCAGTTTTCAACCTAGGAGCACAGCTATGAAGGTCGAGTATCACCAGATCTTTCGAAGCCTCTGGTTCTGGCAGTTCGGAATGGTCACATCCGACCAGAACTACACCCGTCGCAGGGATGCGGTACGCGGTTTCAAGCGTCACTGTGCGGCTATCAAGGGGGTGAAATCATGAACAATCTCACCAAGATCGCTGCCCTTCCACAAGCAGGAGGCTGTATGTCTGCACTCCCAGCAGAAGTAGGGAAGCAGCCCGTCAAGGTACAGATGAAGGCTCCGTACTTCGAAGAGCCAGACGAGCTTGCGTTCCCTCCCATCGATGCAGGCCAGTTCGTTGACGAGATGGCTAGGAAGCTGCTGAAAGCCGTGCAGGGGGGGCAATGACCCGTCGCGCTCGAAACGCTCGCATCCAGTGCCTCGATCCGTACACCGAGCTGTGCGAGCTAATCGAGCGCTGGGTGATCTACGACCTGAAGGCGGCAACTGGAGGTCTGGGGTATCCGGCAAAGAGCCTGGACTTCTCCTTCATCCAGTCGCCAGCTAGCTCCATTGACCCAACGGGCTACAGCGCGCAGGATCATGGAGCCATGGCCGCTGCGGTCATGCTGCTGTCGGACACCGATTCAAAGCTATTCGCAGCCCTGGCGATGTACTACAAGCCATGGATGATCGAGAGCTTCAAGGATCGGGGATTCCCTGCAGCACCGGACCAGACCTTCTACAACCGACTGGTGCGAGCGCATGCCTGGCTCGACTCTGAGCTGATGAACTCGGCTCCTGAGTACATGAAAAAGACTCGCAGGGCTTGTGCGACTGCATGAATTAGGTTACATTGGGTCTGTTTTGGTAGTGGTGGATCGCTACCTCTGGACCCGCTCAGTCGCAAGGCTCGGCGGGTTTTTCGTTTCTGCGTGTCGGTAGCTCAACTGGCAGAGCACTGGTCTCCAAAACCAGCGGTTGAGGGTTCGATTCCTTCCCGGCCCGCCACCCTCTCCTCCTTGGCACAGTTGCCGAGACTTCGCCCGCCTTAGTGCGGGCTTCTTTTTTTGTGTCGGACACGGCGAGAGCCACCCGTAATCAAACATGTCTGAAAACAATCAAACCCAATCAAAGCGGGGAGGTGCCCGCAAAGGTGCTGGCCGCAAGGCTGGGTCTGCCACGCAGAAGACGCGGGCGATTGCAGACATGGCTGCTGCTTCGGGAATCACGCCACTAGAGGTGATGCTGGAGGCGATGAACAGCTTTCGTGAGGGTGGCGACTTGGAGAAGGCTGCGAGCTTTGCCAAGGATGCTGCGCCATACATTCACCCGAAGCTGGCTGCGATCGAGCACACGGGCAAGGATGGCGGCGCCATTGCTGTCACAGGGGTTGAGCTTCATTTCGTAAAGGCCGGTCATGAGCAGGCCACTTGATCTTGCCGTCCTGGCTGAGCTGCTGTGGTACGACTCCGAGACGGGCCTGTTCTCGCGGTTGTGTGGGGCGCCCATAGGTACTCGTCACAGCAAGGGTTATGTTTCGATCAAGCTGCACGGCTACGAGGCCCTGGCTCATCGTCTCGCCTGGTACATGACGCATGGCGAGACTCCTGCCGGGATCGACCACATCAACCGCGTCAAGCATGACAACCGGATTGCGAACCTTCGGCCGGCCACGAGTAGCGAGAACCAGTGCAATCGGGGCGTTCAGTCGAACAACACCAGCGGGGTGACTGGTGTCGCAAGGAACCGCCATGACACGGCGTGGCAAGCGTACATAAAGCTTGCGGGCAAGCGGAAGCACCTTGGGACGTTCCAAGACTTTGATGAGGCCGTAGCTGTTCGCAAGGCTGCGGAGGCCGCCATGTTTGGACGGTTCGCGCCGGATGCCCACGTTAAAGGCTGAGTTCCCTGACTGGGCGCAACCGCTGTTCCAGTCAGGATGGCGCTACAAGGTTTTGCATGGCGGGCGCGGCTCTGGGAAGAGCTGGGCTGTTGCTAGGGCCTTAATCCTTCAGGCCGCTGCCAAGCCTCTGCGCATTCTGTGTACGCGAGAGGTGCAGAAGTCCATTAAAGACTCGGTGCATAAGTTGCTTAGCGACCAGATAGAGGCACTTGGGCTCGGCGCGGGGTTTGAGGTCACGGAGCACGAGATCCGCCATAAAAACGGCTCATCGTTCGTGTTCTCTGGCCTTGCGCAGCACACCGTTGAATCGATCAAGTCATTCGAGGGGGTCGATCGGTGCTGGGTGGAAGAGGCTCAGACGGTGAGCCAACGGAGCTGGAACACGCTCACTCCGACGATTCGGAAGACCGGATCAGAGATTTGGGTCACGCTGAATCCGCAGATGGAGTCAGACGAGACGTATCAGCGCTTCATTGCATCGCCTGAGTCGGACACATGGGTTTACCAGGCGAACTGGACGGAGAACCCGTGGTTCAACTCGGTCCTTGAGGCCGAGCGGCAGAAGACGCTGCGGCGCGACCCCAAGGGCTACGCCAATATTTGGGAAGGCAAGTGCAAGCCTGCTGTTGAAGGTGCGATCTACTACGACGAGATCGCCAAGGCAGAGGAAGAGGGCAGGGTTTGCAACGTCCCGCACGACCCGAAGCTGAAGGTTCAGGTGATTTTCGACCTTGGCTGGAACGACGCGATGTCGATCAGCTTGGTTCAGAAGAGCCTTTCGTCGCTGGCGGTGATCGAGAACATCGAGGACAGCCATAAGACGCTGGCTCACTACTCAGCCCTGCTGAAAGAGAAGAAATACAACTGGGGCAAGGTCTATCTCCCCCACGATGGCAAGCACAAGGACTACCGGACCGGTCGGAGTGCTGAGGACATCATGAAGGGGTTGGGCTGGGATGTGGAGATCACGCCCAACATCAGCATCGAGGACGGCATCAGGCTGACGCGGATGACCTTCCCACGGCTGTACATGGACAAGACCAAGGCGGCCAGGCTTGTGCAGTGCGCCAAGCGATACCGCCGCAGCATCAACCAGCAGACGAACGAGCCAGGCGCTCCCTTGCATGACGAGTGGAGCCATGGCGCGGACAACCTTCGATACATCGCGGTCAATGCCGAGAGCATGACCAATGAGGACTGGGGCAAGTTGCCTCCTCTTGAACAACATCAACCGGACGACATAGGCGCCTACTTCTGACCATGGCTGAATCCCTCCAAACCTCTACGTCGCTGGCGTTGCTGCTCGAAGCGCGCCTTGTCGCGTGGGAAAACGCGAGGAAGCCGCAGGAAATCAAGCTCCTGGAGTGCTATCAAGACGTGATGCGGATCGCACGCGACGATGACACGACCGGCACTGGTGCAGCTCGGGCCAAGAAGAGCAAGGGTCTGTTCATCGGATCGACCCGGAACAAGGTCCGTGCAGCTCGGGCGAAGATCACGGATGCACTGTTTGGCAACGGTCAGATGCCGTTCGACACCACGCCGACTGATGAGAGCTTGGCGCCCTTTGCGGACGTGATGGAGGACATCATCACGGACCAGATGGAGCGCGGGAAGTTCAAGGCGCTGCTCAAGACTGGCGTGAACACGCTCGGCACCTATGGAACCGGCTTCATCTTCGGACCGTTCGTCAAGAAAGAGACGCTTACCGAGACGAAAGCGGTTGACGGGGCGATCAAGGAAGAAAAGTACGAGTTCGATCTACCTTACTTCGAGCTTGGCAACACGCTGGACGTGTATCCAGACCCTGAAGCGCGCGAGGTCGAGTCGGGTCTAGGCGTGTTCTGGGTCACGATGGAGAGCCCGACGACTGTTGCGGCCTGGAAGAACGACAAGGCGTACAAGAACGTCGATATGGCCTTGATTGGGCCTGGCGACCGCGGCAACGAGAC
>Ga0307408_100000680_pt1 | contig 28079 bp, 17 predicted proteins | sample 322Cmetagenome_FD_202116 | JGI IMG/M metagenome (GOLD analysis project Ga0307408, IMG submission 202116) | Maize rhizosphere microbial communities from greenhouse at UC Davis, California, United States - 322HYB-C-3 | ecosystem: Host-associated > Plants > Roots > Rhizosphere > Soil | place...
CTGCTTATTGGCCACAATGAGCCGGTTACTATTATTTTCATTTTTTATGTCCTTAGATTTGAAACAAACTTCGGTAAGACGTTAAAAGAAAATGTAGCCCAATCTACTCTTGTTGTAGTCGGATATGATGTCGTCGGAAATTTTTATTAAGCTGTAATATTTCTGCGACTTGATTAAATTAAACATTTTGTGTTCCTAAGCCTTTTGACAATGCATCCAAGGGAAATAAATTAAGATGTCTAAAAAAACACAAAGTTTAATTTTACTCAACATTGTTGAATTTTATTTTATATTTGCTTTAACAAAGGCTCGAATAGGCCGCAAACCCAATTAAACACACATATAAACTAACTAACTAATTATCATTTATGCTTAAATTACTAAAGGCCCTCGTTCCCGGAACACTTCTTTTAGCTGTTTCTGTTTTATCATACGGCCAAAACTCGTCCTCTAAAACGGCAGAGGTATCAGTCGACTTAAAGAAAGAAATTGCACCTATGAAACCAGTGTGGGCTTGGTTCGGATATGATGAACCGAACTACACCTATATGAAAGACGGGAAAAAGCTGCTTTCAGAAATTGCAGCCTTAAGTCCGGTGCCTGTATACGTGCGTGCCCATAGCTTGCTGGTAACTGGCGACGGCACTGCTGCACTTAAATGGGGATCGACCAATGCCTACACGGAAGATGCAAATGGCAACCCGATCTATAGCTGGAAAATAATAGACAGTATTTTTGATACCTATATCCAAAGAGGGATGAAACCCCTGGCACAAATCGGTTTTATGCCACAAGCTTTATCTACCAAACCAGAACCGTATAAGCATAATTGGCAGCCTGGTAAACCTTACTCTGATATCATTACCGGCTGGGCCTATCCTCCAAAAGATTATGATAAATGGCGTGAACTGGTATACCAATGGGTAAAACACTCGGTAGAGCGTTATGGAAAAAAAGAGGTTGAAAGCTGGTATTGGGAGGTTTGGAACGAACCCAACGGCGCCTATTGGAAAGCCAGTCAGCAAGAATTCTTCAAGCTATACGACTATGCGGCCGATGGTGTTAAAAAAGCTCTGCCAACCGCACGTATCGGGGGCTTAAATGTAGCGGGCACTTCAAGCAAAAAAGCTCAGGAATGGCTTAATAATTTCATTAAACATTGTACGGTTGAAACAAATTATGCAACAGGAAAAACAGGATCTCCATTGGATGCAATTCTTTTCCATGCAAAAGGGAATCCAAAGCTTGTGAATGGCAGAGTTAGAATGGACATGTCTCCACAGTTACGGGATATAGCTACTGGCTTTGAGATTACGAGTTCCTATCCCCAGACAAAAAATCTGCCCATCATTATTGGTGAATCTGATCCGGAAGGCTGTGCTGCCTGCGGGATGGCGACCAACCCACAAAATGCTTATCGTAATGGAACCCTTTATTCCAGCTACACAGCCGCTAGTTTTGCCAGAAAGTATCTCCTTGCAGATCAACATCAGGTTAATTTCCTTGGCGCTGTTTCATGGTCTTTTGAATTTGAAAATCAGCCCTGGTTTTATGGCTTCCGCGATTTGGCTACAAACGGTGTAGACAAACCAGTGCTTAACGTTTTCAGAATGTTCGGCATGATGAAAGGCAAGCGCGTTTTAACAGAAAGCAATAGAATGTCTCCTTTAAAAGCTGTCTTGGACTCAAGCATAAGAGGGCCGCAAACCGAAATTGGAGCACTTGCCAGCAAAGACAGCAAAACAGCTACCGTAATGCTTTGGAACTATCATGACGACGATTTGCAGGGCCCGGCCGAAACTGTGAAATTATCTATGGCTAATATCCCGGCAAAAACCGCTAACCTTAGCTTGTATCTAATTGATGATGAAAACAGTAACTCATACGAGGTATGGAAGAAAATGGGCTCGCCACAAAATCCTTCCGCAGAGCAGATTGCTACACTTGAAAAAGCAGGCCAACTAAAAAAGGTAAGCGATAAAAAGCTGATTGTAAATTCAGGAAAAGCAATTGTACCTGTTCAGTTAAAACGGCAGGCGGTTGCACTGGTAAAACTTGATTGGTAAGTACTTATCGCAATTAATAAATAGGGAGGATTGTCAAAATGCACAATCCTCCCTCCTATTCCCTTATTTGGGTGCCTCTAAATAGTATCCCATGACGACTACCTTATGTCGTCACCCCAAAAATCCCGTCTAAACCTTTGGATTAAAATATAAGCCGATTTCGATCCAATAAAGGCCTCCCAGCCATTAGCCTTAACGCAACCCGACTCTCTCCCAGCTCTTTAAATAACTACCTACCAACACTTTAACTTCCATTTCTAACAAAAATTCAAAAACATTTTGGAATAAGTAAACATTGTTTATATTTGTTCAACATTGTTGAATTTTAATAAACAATGATTCGCTGGAAAGATTAACCAATTTAAGATTTTAATAACCTTCTTCCCGGCAAGCTCTCAAACACGACCATAACGAAACGGGATTAGCAGCGGCAATTAGACATGTAGTAATGCTGAAGATGATCAAAGGGGCTTTTGTTTCCTGCTGAATGCAGGATTGGCCCGGATCATAAAAGAGTTTTAAACCAATAATAAACTAAATAATTTATGGACACTGTTAGTCTTTTTTCACCAATGAAACTGGCCATTGGCAAAAGGGTGCCGCCCCTCTTATGCCTTTTGATTTATGGATTGATACTTTATCCCTTCCGGTTAAATGCTCAATCGCAGGAATCTAACCAGATTACCATCACCGGAACTGTTGTAGAAGACGGCAATAAAAATGAACCAGTTATTGCCGCTACGATAAGCGTACCTGGAACTAACAAGAAAACCATTACCGACGCGAACGGAAACTTTAAAATCATCGCACCCCGCAATGCCACGCTAAAAATCACAGCCATGGGCTTCGAGGCAAAAGAAGTGGCCGCAGCCGAAAAGTTGACGATAAAACTTATAGCATCCACCTCTAAACTTGATGAAGTAGTTGTAGTAGGTTATGGTACTCAAAAGAAAGGAAGCATAACTGGTGCTGTGAGCTCTATCAACAATGATGCTTTAACCCGGACTCCTACAGTTACCACAGCGGGCGCCCTTGTTGGAAAGGTGCAGGGAATTACAGCCAGGCAAAATACAGGTAGGCCGGGTGCCGCGGCTTCCATTCAGATAAGAAATCTGGGTACTCCTTTATATGTAATTGATGGTGTTCCGCAAAGCGAAGGGCAGTTCAACAACATCTCTATGGAGGATATTGAAAACATCTCTATCCTGAAAGATGCTGCTGCTACTATTTATGGGTTCAGAGCCTCTAATGGTGTGGTGTTGGTAACCACGAAAAAGGGAAAGGCCGGCCAAGGCAATAAAATAGAAGTAAACAGCTATTACGCCCTTCAGAACATCACGCGGTACTTGTCTGCATCAGATGCACCAACGTATATGAGAGCCTATGCCGAATCTGAGCAAAACGATAATCTGGCAACACGAACTGTTACTCCCGAAATCTTGGCTAAATGGCAGGCTGGAACAGAGCCGGGCTTTCAGGGCACTGATTACCGCGATTTTATATTGCAAAAAAATGCGCCTCAAAAATACCTTAATGTTAATACCAGTGGCGCTACAGACAAGATAAACTATTACCTCTCAGTTGGTAAAGTAGATCAGGATGCTGTTCTGAAGCAGTATAATTTTAAGAGGAACAATTTTCAGGCAAATGTGGAAGGCACTTTTTTGAAGGGTTTAAAAGTAGGAGCTCAACTAAGCGGACGTACAGAATCGCGGCACAATGTAGCATCTACCACCACTGGAAATACATTTGATAATCCATTCCTTGCCATTTTAACGATGTGGCCCACCGAACGATTATATGCCAACGATAATCCAAAATACATCAATGCAAATGTGAATAATCCTTCCCGAAACCCCTTGTTGTACAACGAAGACCTTGTAGGTAGCGAAGACAATATCTGGAATAACTTTGGCAGTAATTTTTATGTCTCATTTAAGCTGCCTTACGGAATATCAGCAAAAGCAACCTATTCGTACAATTACAAAACCAATAAAAACGAGTTACAGCGAAAAAACTTCAACACCTATAACTACGATGCGGCAACGGACACCTATAAGCCTTTTGCCTTCAATCTGGCATTAAGAAACAAACTCAGGTCCGAAATAAAAGAAGATTTCACACAATTCCAGCTCAATTATTCCAAGAGTTTGGGAAACCATAACATCGCCGCTTCGGGAGCATTTGAATATGCCAGCTCTGAAACACAAACATTAAACCTAAACTCTGTTCCTCCCAATAATTACATACCATCTATTCGGGTTGAAGAAGTTAACGGTTTATCAGATACCTACGAGCTTACCAAAAGGGCATCAGTAGTTGGAAGATTAAATTATGATTTCAAAAGCAAGTACCTAATTGAGTTGCTTGGAAGATACGATGGAAGCCATTTATATGCATCAGGCAAGCGATGGGGATTATTCCCTGGAATCACGGCCGGCTGGCGGGCTTCGGAAGAAAAATTTCTTAAAAACCATCTTGGTGCAATATCGAATCTTAAAATTCGCGGTTCATGGGGTAAAACCGGACAGGAAAGAGGCGTTAATGCGTTTGATTACCTTACCGGAGCGTCTTTTGGTGTAGGAAGTTACGCCTTTGATCAGGGTGTTGTAACCGGTGCAGATGTTCGGGGCTTACCAGTTACAAATATTACATGGGTGAACAGTATTTCGCAAAACCTCGGTTTTGACGTGGGCTTATTCCATAATAAATTATCAGCCGAGTTTGATGTATTCTCCCGGAAACTTACCGGCTTGCCAGCTCCGAGATATGACCAGTTGGTACCCAGCGAAGTAGGCTATAGCCTTCCAAATGAGAATCTCGAATCAGAAAAAACACAGGGCGTTGAAGGGATTGTAACCTATTCATCTCAGCTTAAAAACGTTAACTATTCCATTGGGGCAAATGCTACACTTGGCAGAAGAAAAATCCTCGATCGCTATAAACCCAGATTCGGAAATTCATGGGACGAATACCGCAATGCTACCGCCAATCGCTGGGCCGATATTGACTGGGGCTATGAAGTTGAAGGGCAGTTTCAGTCTATGGAGCAAATAAAAAACTGGCCGGTTAATAATGATAATCAGGGTAACCGCACCTTATTGCCCGGCGACCTTATTTTTAAAGACATTAACGGCGACGGCATTATTTCCCAACTGGATGAACGGCCAATAGGCTATGCTTTAGGCGCCAATCCTTACATGAGTTTTGGATTTAATACCAGCTTAAGCTACAAGGGCATTAGTATTAATACCGATTGGGCCGGAGGCACTATGCAATCGTACTACCGGATTTTTGAGCTGGCAATTCCTTTCCAGGCCATTCACAATGCACCTGAATATATTTTAAATGACCGCTGGCATCGAGCCGATCCTTTTGATGCAAACAGCGAATGGATTGCAGGAAAGTATCCGGCTATACGTCGCAACGGTTCGGGAAATCACAGAAATTATACCGCCCACAGTAGCTTCTGGATGACAAATGTGAATTATCTAAGGCTTAAAAATCTGGCGCTGAGCTATAACGTTCCTAATAAATGGCTGGGAAAAGCTAAAATTTCAGGGTTAAATCTATACGTCACTGGTACAAATCTGCTGTCGTTTGATAACGTGGCTGATTTTGAGATCGACCCTGAAATTACGCTAAACACCGGCCTGGTTTACCCAATGACTAAGCTATACACTTTTGGAATCAATTTAACCCTGTAGAGAAATTACAATGAAAAGCTTCTATAAAATTTTGATGGGTATGGCAATGCTCCTACCCCTGTCATCCTGTAAAAAAGATATTCTCAATACAGCTTCGCAAACTATACTTACCGATGAGCAGACCTGGAATGAGCCAAAATCTGTAACCAGCGTTCTGGCAAACCTTTACGACCGCTTACCCAAACATGGAACGGTTTCGCAAGGGCCCGAGTTTTTTACCACTTATGATGAAGCGATATGGTCGGGACTAAGCAATAATGATTTAGAGGCCCGAAACAACTTAATAAATTACCCTTACGAAAGATGGCGGCTATGGGATTATGATTTTATAAGGGATATAAATGTCGCTATTGATAAAATTGCCGCAGCGAACTCTTTAAGTATGACCGAAACAGTCAAAAAACAGTTTATAGCAGAGTTCAGATTTTTAAGGGCATACATGTATTTCGAGATGGTTAAACGAATGGGTGGCGTGCCCATTATTACCAAACAACTGGAATATAAACTAGGCGATGACCCTACTACGCTGCAATATCTCCGCAATAAAGAATCTGAAGTATATGATTTTATTGCCAGCGAGCTTGATGCCATAAAAGACAATATTGGCAATGGCCAAAGCAAAAGGCAGGCGAACAAATATGCCGTTCTTGCACTTAAAAGCCGGGCAATGCTTTATGCAGCATCCATTGCTAAATACAATAATGAAACAGGGTTCACCAATGTAAGCTTGCCAGGCGGCGAAGTTGGCATTCCTGCATCAAGAGCCAATGAATATTATCAAAAATCGCTGGATGCTTCCCTGGAAATTATCAACTCGGGCATATACTCTTTGTACAAAGCCAATCCCGTTGCTGGCGAAAATTTCTACAGCGCCATTGTAGAGAAAAATAACAATACGGAAGTTATCCTGGTAACCGATTATAATAAAGCTACCAGCAGAAAACACCTTTTTACGTTTAATGCCATTCCCCGTTCGCTTTTCGAAGATGGCGCTCAGGGCTCATCTAATATTTCCCCTTCATTAAACCTGGTAGAAAGCTTTGACTACCTTGATGGCTCCGCCGGAACACTGAAAGGGGTAGGAACCGGAAGCAATACCGCTGCCGGACAAAGCAATTGGATCTTTTATGCTAAACCGGAAGACATTTTTGCAGGCAAAGACGCCAGACTCTACGGAACTATTATCTACCCAGGATCCAGGTTTGCCGGTAAGGCCTTACAAATGCAGGCAGGCGTATATGTATGGAATGCCATCGCAAACAAGTACGACAGAACAGAGGGAACCCTGAACAGCAATTATACCGATGGCAAGCTTTTAACTGGCTTAGACGGCCCTCACCGCACAAATACCTTTGTTTCTAACACCGGTTTTTATTTGCGTAAATATCTGGATGCAGCTGCAGGCGCAAGTACTTCCACCATTCAGAGCGATACCTGGTGGGTGTTATTCAGATTAGGCGAAATCTACCTGAATGCAAGCGAAGCCGCCTTTGAACTTGGCCAAACAACCGATGCCTTAAAATATATCAACACCTTACGGGAAAGAGCTGGCTTTCCGGCAAACAGCCTGTCCGCACTCAGCATACAGAAAATTCAAAATGAGCGAAAGGTTGAACTTGCCTTTGAGGATCATCGTGTATGGGATTTAAAAAGATGGAGGATTGCAGACAAGCTTTGGGACGGTACCACCGGAAATGCCAATGCAAACGTGTATGCACTCTACATCTACAGAATTGTTCGGCCCGGCCATGTAAACGACGGCAAGTATGTATTCGATAAAATTGTTGCTCCCCGGTTTAAGGCCCCTCGTTTTTTCAGGCCAGGAAACTATTATTCTTCCATAGCTCAAAACGTGCTTGATAATAATCCGAAAATCATTCGTAATCCATTCCATTAATTGAACTTATTATGAAACTCAGAAATATTCTTTTGCTGTTCCTTGCTGCACTACTGGCCATAAGCTGTGAAAAAGATAACTACGATGCTCCGCAATCCAAATTAACCGGCCGCCTGGTTTATAACGGCCAGGCTATAGGTCTGCGATCCGGAGGCGTATCGTTTGAATTATGGCAGCATGGATATAAGCTCTTTAGCAAGATCCCTTTAAATATTGCACAGGACGGTTCTTTTTCGGCTGTACTATTCGATGGCGACTATAAACTGGTGCGTTCCGTAGGTTCCGGCCCATGGTTGGATGTTACCGACTCCATTGATGTAAGCCTGAAAGGCGCATCGACTATTGATGTGCCCATTCAACCTTATTACTTTATTAAAGATGTAGCATTTGAGAAAGTTGCCACAGAACTAAAAGCAACATTTACTGTACAGGCGGTAAATACCACCAAGACCCTCGAGTATGTGAGGTTGTTTTTGGGCCCCAACTATATCCTTGATGTAAACAATAATTCCGGCAACAAACAAGCCGGTGCTACAACAATCAATATCACTCAGCCAGTAACCTTAAGCCTGACTATACCGGCAGCATTAGCAAATGAGAATTACCTCTACGCCCGTGTAGCTGTAAAAACTTCTGGTATTGCAGAGCTATTGTATTCACCCTCCACAAAAGTGCAGCTAAAATAATTTCATAGAAAAGATGAACAAATTGAACAGGAAGAGCGATGCCTTAGATTATCATTCGAACGGCAGGCCGGGTAAAATTCAGGTGGTGCCCACAAAGCCCACCAACTCTCAACGCGACTTATCGCTAGCGTACTCACCAGGCGTTGCAGAACCATGCCTTAAAATAGCCGAAAACGAAGAAGATGCTTACAAGTACACGGCCAAGGGCAATCTGGTGGCGGTGGTGAGTAATGGAACGGCTGTTTTAGGCCTTGGAGATATTGGCCCTCAAGCCAGTAAACCCGTGATGGAAGGCAAGGGCTTATTATTTAAAATCTTTGCCGATGTGGATGTTTTCGATCTTGAGATAAAAGCGAAAAGCATCGATGAATTTGTAACTATTGTCAAATCGCTTGAGCCAACCTTTGGCGGCATCAACCTGGAAGATATCAAGGCGCCGGAATGTTTCGAAATAGAAGCCCGGTTAAAGGCAGAAATGAACATTCCCGTGATGCACGATGACCAGCACGGAACGGCCATCATATCAGCAGCGGCTTTGCTAAATGCCTGCGAATTACAAAATAAGGAATTAGATAAAGTCAAAATAGTAGTCAACGGAGCTGGGGCAGCGGCTATATCGTGTTCTCGTTTATACGTTAGCCTCGGTGCGAGTATAGAGAACATTGTTATGGTAGACCGATCTGGAGTGATTCGAAAAGACCGGGAGAACCTCGATGCCATTAAGGCTGAATTTGCTACAGATGAAGATGTTTTCACTCTCGAAGAAGCACTTATCGGAGCAGACGTTTTTATCGGCCTCTCGGCTGCAAATGTACTCAGTCCGGCAATGCTTCTGAGCATGGCTGCTAACCCTATTGTTTTTGCGATGGCCAATCCCAACCCGGAAATACCATACGATCTGGCGGTTGAAACCCGCGATGATCTTATTATGGCCACCGGACGTTCTGATTTTCCTAACCAGGTAAATAACGTGCTTGGATTTCCATTTATTTTCCGCGGCGCACTGGATGTTAGGGCCACTACCATTAACGAAGAAATGAAAATTGCTGCCGTTAAAGCCATTGCAGATCTGGTTAAAAAGCCAGTGCCAGAATCCGTAACCTTAGCCTATAATGTTAAAAACCTAAGCTTCGGCAAGGATTATATCATTCCCAAACCAATGGATCATCGGTTGATAAGCACGGTATCTCCTGCAGTTGCCAAAGCAGCCATTGCTTCTGGCGTTGCCCGTAAAGAAATTAAAGACTGGCATGCCTACGAAGGTGAATTGCAGCACCGACTCGGATTAGAAAACGTGTTGTTGAGAACATTAATAAATAAGGCGAAAACTGCCCCAAAAAGAATTGTTTTTGCAGAAGCTAACCATCATAAAATTTTAAAAGCTGCTCAAATTGTAAAGGATGAAGGAATCGCTATACCAATACTCCTCGGAAACCGAAACCGTATCGAGGCTATTATCAAAGAAAACAACCTTGATTTGGGCGAAATCGAAATTGTAGACCCGCAGTCGGAGCCCGAAAAAGTAAAACAGTATTCAGATTTTCTTTACCATAAAAGGCAGCGCAAGGGAATTACTGCCGATCAGGCGAAAAAACTGCTTCAAGACAGAAATTATTTTGGTGCAGGCATGGTGCAGTTTGGAGAAGCCGATGCTTTAATTTCCGGATTAACGAAAGATTATGGCAGTACGGTAAAACCAGCCCTGCAAATTATAGGCACATCTTCAACAGTAAACAGAGTAGCAGGCATTTACATGATGCTCACAAAACATGGTCCCGTTTTCTTTGGAGACACCACTATCAATAAAAACCCATCGGTTAACGAATTGGTAGACATTACCGTTCTGATCAATGAAGCTGTCAGGAAGTTCAATATCGAACCCCGAATTGCGCTACTCTCCTACTCCAACTTCGGATCAACGGAAGGTACAATACCCGAAAAAACGCGGGAGGTTGTGAGAATCCTTCACGAAAAATACCCTGACATCCGGGTAGACGGAGAACTACAAGCCAATTTTGCGCTTAATGGCCAACTGCTTTCTGAAAACTTCCCATTCAGTTGTTTAAACGGCAATCCTGCAAATACTCTGGTGTTTCCGAACCTGGAATCAGGCAATATCGCCTATAAAATCCTGCAGGAACTCGGAGGAGCTGAAGCTGTTGGCCCTATCTTATTAGGCCTTAACAAACCGGTACATATCTTACAAATGGGAAGTTCGGTACGTGAAATTGTTAACATGGTAACCATTGCAGTGATAGATGCGCAGAGCAATAAAGACATGGTTTCTAATCCCCAAACACTCATTCTTCAGGATTAACGATCAAATTAAATAACAATGTTTATTTTTATTCAACATTGTTGAATTTTATTCTATATTTGCTTAACTAATTGCCCAATTAAATATGAACCCAATAAAAGTCCTACTAAGCCTCTCCTTGATTGCTCTGGGAAATATTGCCTTAGGCCAGGAAAAAACTACCACCCCGCAAAAACTACCAGGAAAAGGGCTAAAGCAGCACGACTTTTTATATACGGGGGAATGGGAGTATCGTAAGTCTGTCCAAACCATTTATGTGATCCGAGATGGCAAAGCAAAATGGACCTATGATATTCCTTTCAAAAACGAACAGGGTGAAATGGAAGAACTTGGCGATGCCACTATGCGTGAGAACGGAAACATTGTTTTTTGTCGCAAAACCGGCGCCAGCGAAATAAGCCCGGATAAAAAAATAATCTGGAACGTTGAAGCATCCAAAGGCACCGAGATACATGCCGTTCAAGCCATTGGCAAGGATAGAGTGATGTACGTGATCAACGGAGGCTCAAAAGCTACTGGAAAAATTGTGGATGTAAAATCTGGCAAAACCGTAAAAGAATTTACTCTTCCCACCGGGAAACCGAAGGCTCATTTACAATTTAGAAGAGTACGTGTGCTGGAATCCGGAAACGTTCTTGCCGCCCATTTAGACTCCAATGTAGTAGCAGAATATGATGCCGATGGCAAAACAGTTTGGTCATTTAAATGCCGTAGTCCATGGTCGGCTGTTCGATTGAAAAACGGCAATACCCTTATTTCATCTTTTCATAATACAATTTATGAAGTGGATAAAAACAGCAAGGTAGTTTGGGAACTAAATCAAAGCGATATTCCGGAAGTGAAGATGTTTATTGCTCAGGGTGCAGAACGATTGCCAAATGGTAATACGGTAATAGCCAACTGGTGCGGTGCCGATGTAAAAAATTCGAAAGACTGGCCAGGCACTGTTCAACTAATTGAAGTAACTCCTGATAAAAAACTGGCTTGGGCTTTAAGCGAATGGAATGAGCCAGATCTGGGGCCAGCTTCGTCCTTCCAACTATTGAATAAAAAGATGCTTAATAAAATACCTGCATACAAATGAGTGCAATTAAAATGACCTTCTTTTTGTAATATTCCAAGAATATAGAAGTTTCATTTTGTTCAACAAGGTTGAATTGTTAAGTTTGAACATTCAATAGTATCAGGAATTGGAAAAAGATATCGAAATTTTAAAGGAAGACAGTGCAGGTTTATTAGAAGTAGGAGATCGGATTAAAATCCTTCGGATGAACCAGAAGAGAACTATACAGGAAGTGGCCGATAGTTGCGGGCTTTCAAAAAGCATGATCTCTAAAATAGAGAACAGCAAAACCATTCCTTCAGTAGCTACGCTGGTTAAAATAGCTCAAACACTCGGCACAAGCATTTCAAATCTGCTTGAGCACGAAGGTTGGGCGAAAGCTATTGTTACAACAAGAAAGGAAGCCGAAGCCAAACTGGTAAGTACAGAAAAGGGCTATTTGATATTTCCTTATGCTTCAGAGTTTCACGAGAAAAAGATGCAGCCTTTCCTTTTTGTGGCAAGAAAAGGGGAAGTAGTTCCGCATCTGCTTTCGCACGAAGGAGAAGAGTTTATTTTTATTGTGGAAGGGACAATGAAAATGCAGGTAGGCGATGCCGAATACATTCTTAAAACTGGCGATAGCTTATACTTTAACTCATCACAGAAACATGGTATTGTACCTGTAACTGATGAAGTTACCTATATCGACGTATTCGTTTAATATAGTTGGATTGGCTCTGACGAACCAATATATACAACAAGGTAAAATTTAATTATCCGTTTTACTGATAAAATCAGGAAGCCGGAATTTCGAGAACAGCTCAAAAAATTATAAAGAGCTGTACCTGGAATGCTTTGCCCCTGATGTTTTTGGACAAACAATACATAAAACACAACTAAACAACAACTTAAATTAAAATTTCAAAAAAATAATAATGAAAATTACAGCTATCCGCACTAAACTGTATCAGTGGAACGGCCCGGTTAAAACATCAGACACTATTTTTGCTACTCCGGTAAGCATGCTTCCTTTTCAGGAAGATGCACAGCAGGTTTACCGTTTTTTTAGCTGGTTAGTTGTAGAAATCGAAACAGATGCAGGCCACGTGGGAATCGGAAATGCAGGTTTATGTTCTGATCTCTGCAAGCAAATAATCGATTCGAAATTAAAGTCGCTTTTAATAGGTGAAGATCCTACCAACACAGAATATCTCTTCGAAAAGATGTACCGGTCTACCGTAGCTTACGGGCGAACAGGTGCTGTACTTGCAGCTATCAGCGCTCTTGATATTGCACTTTGGGACATTAAAGGCTTAGCTGCAAACCAGCCAGTATTTAAATTACTCGGCGGTCGTACTAAAGAATATATTCCTACCTATTACAGCCGCTTGTATACCCGCAACCTTGAAAGTTTGCAGGCAGAAGCGGCACAATATAAAGCTGAAGGTTTTACCGGGATGAAAATGCGTTGCGGCTACCCATTAACAGATGGTATGGAGGGCATGCGCAAAAACGTTGAGATGGTGCGTATTGTTCGTGAAACGGTTGGTGATGATGTTGAGATTATGCTGGAGGCGTATATGGGCTTTAACTTTCCGTATGCTAAACAATTCCTGAAATTACTTGAACCTTTCAATTTGCGCTGGGTGGAAGAATTAATGCTTCCTGACGAGATACACAATTTTGCGAAACTGAAACAGTACACTGATATTCCGATTTCCGGCGGTGAGCATGCTTATACCCGCTACGGTTTCTTCGACCTGATAAAAGCAGACGCCCTGGATATTTTTCAGTTTGATACTAACCGTGTTGGAGGCTTTACCGAAGCTCAGAAAATTTGTACCATGGCTCAATTACATGGCATTGAAGTAATCCCTCATGGCGGACAAATGCATAATCTTCATGTGGTAATGAGTTCATTTGCAGCGCCAATGGCAGAATATTTCCCTCAAACAGAAATCGAAGTAGGAAACGAAATGTTCTGGTACATTTTCGATGGCGAAGCAATTGCAGAAAACGGAAAACTTCAGCTAGACGACAATAAACCGGGCATGGGCTTAAGCTTAAAAACTGAAGGTATAGAACATTTCAAAATAGTTGAATAAGAGGCAATGGCTGAGATTAGCATATTAGATCAATTTAAACTACACGGAAGAACCGCTCTTATTGTGGGCGGTAACCGTGGATTAGGACTTGCAATGGCAAAAGCCCTGGCAGAAGCTGGAGCCAATATTTCGATTGCAGCACGCGATGTTGAAACCAATAAAGCGTCAGAAGAATTAATACGGTCGGCTTATGGAGTAGATTGCCAGAGTCATGCTTGCGATGTAACTTCTGAAGAAAGCATAAAAAATGCAGTAAGCAAAACGGCTGACCATTTTGGCAGGATTGATATTCTGATCAACTCTGCCGGCATCAATATCCGTGGCAAAATTGAAGACCTTTCGATGGAAAACTTCAACAAGGTGCAGCAGGTAAATGTAACCGGAGCCTGGGTTGCCAGCAGAGAAGTAGTGCCTATTATGAAAACACAGGGCTACGGGCGCATCATTAGTGTTGGCTCCATGCTATCATTAACAGCAATTCCGGAACGTACCCCATACGCTACCAGTAAAGGTGCAATATTACAATTTACACGTGCCCTGGCTATGGAGCTGGCCACAAGCGGCATTACAGTAAACGCACTTCTGCCAGGGCCATTTGCCACCGAATTGAATCTTCCCTTATTAAATGATCCTGAAAAGTACGAAGCATTTATTGCCCGTGTTCCGATGGGCAGATGGGCTGAACCGCATGAAATTGGAGGAATTGCTTTGTATCTGGCAAGTCCCGCTTCAGGCTTTTGTACCGGCGCTGGTTTTTCTATCGACGGTGGTTGGGTAACTCAATAAAACAGCTATGACACATACAGTACGTTTAGTTCAAATAAAAAATCAGCAGGAAAGAAGAGTTGCGCTTGTTTCAGAACCAGAGCTTGTGTTGATTAAAAACTACAGTTCGGTTTACGACCTTGCTGTTGCTGCAATAGAATCAGGAAGCAAATTAAAAGACCTGATTGCTGCTAACCTTTCCTCCGAAAAATTAGCCTACGACCCTATTTATAAGGGCGAAAGCAGTTGGAAACTTCTTCCCTCTTTTGATAATCCGGATGCCCCTTTAACCTGCCTTGTAACAGGTACAGGCCTAACGCATAAAAACTCGGCATTAAACCGCCAGATGATGCACCAGGCGATAGAGGATAAACCGACCGACAGCATGCAAATGTATCAATGGGGTGTAGAAGGCGGCGCCCCGATGTCCGGACAAATAGGTGTACAACCGGAGTGGTTTTATAAAGGCAATGGTACCATGTTGCGGGCACATGGCGAAACCTTAGAGGTACCTCCCTACGCTAACGATGGTGGCGAAGAGCCCGAAGTAGCAGGGATTTATATCATCGCAAAAAATGGGGTTCCATACCGTGTTGGCTTCAGCACTGGAAATGAATTTTCTGACCATATCATGGAAAAGAAAAACTATCTGTACCTGGCACCATCTAAACTGCGCCAATGTGCAATAGGCCCCGAACTAACTATTGACGGCGACTTTTCCTCTATAACCGGAACCGTAAGTGTTTCCAGAAATGGTGAAAAGCTGTGGTCTGCAGATATAAAAACCGGGGAAGAAAACATGGCCCATAACCTGGCCAACCTGGAGTATCATCATTTTAAATATGCCAATCATCGCATACCGTACCAATCTCATGTACATTTCTTTGGGGCCGATGCCTTCAGTTTTGGCAACAAGGTCATCTTGCAGAATGATGATGAAATGACTGTAGAATGGAAGGGATTTGGCCGTGCTATTAAAAACAAGATTGCAATAGATAGCAAAACAGAACAATTGATTGAAATTAAATCAGTTTAATACATGCTATAGCTGGAACCAATAAACCATAATTCAATCAAACTAACCATGAGTTCAACTGCCTTCAATAAACCACTAAAAATGCGCTGGGTGATGATAGCCATGGCCTTTCTGGCTACGCTGCTCAATTATGTCCATCGGCTGTCTTTTACTTTTTTAAGTGCAGATGGCGATCTGCGTAAGCTTATTCCCGATGAAGCTTTTGGGGATATTGCTGCTGCTTTCTTTGTTGCCTATATGATTTCGAATGCCTTTTCGGGTTATGTTATTGATAAGCTTGGAACACGGATAGGGTACTCGTTATGCATGGCTTTCTGGACTACGGCCGGCCTTGTGCATGCATTTGTAATTACGCCTTTCCAATTCGGACTAGTTAGGTTTATGTTAGGCTTGGGGGAAGCCGGTAACTGGCCAGCCGCCCTTAAACTAACCAGCGAGTGGTTCCCTGCACATGAGCGTTCCACAGCATCAGGAATTTTCAATAGTGGGTCTGCCTTGGGCGTTATTATTGTGCCGCCTTTAATTGCTTTTTTAGGCACAAACTATGGCTGGAGAACTACATTTGTTGTACTTGCGGTTTTGGGTTACGTCTGGCTGGCCGTGTTCTGGTTCCTTTATTATACTCCCGAGCAATCCGTAGAACAATCTAAAGCGAAAATTATTCCGCCTGGCAGATTGTTTAAAACACGTTTTGTAATCACATTTACCCTATCTAAATTCTTCCTTGATCCAGTATGGTACTTTGTTACATTCTGGATTGGAAGATACCTGGCAGACGTGCACCATTGGAAGTTGAAGGAAATAGGATTTTACGCTATTCTGCCTTTTCTTATCGCCGATGTTGGAAATATTGCCGGAGGCTACTTTACTCAATTTATTATTAAACGCGGCATGGCGGTACATAAAGCCCGAAAACTTTCCCTGTGCATTTCGGCCGCGATAATGGCTGCACCTTTATTAATAGCGCCATTTATTACCATTACGCCTGTTTCATCTCTGATAATTTTCGGAATTTCCGGTTTCGGATATACTTCATACACTGCAAACTCACTAGCCTGCCCCGCTGATATCGTGCCGCCCAGTGCTTCGGCAACTGTTTGGGGCTTAGGATGCATCGGAACAGGTTTGGGCGGGGCGCTTTTCAACTTTTTATCCGGAAGAGTTTTAACATTTGGTAGCGCAAGCCAAAGCTACACCCACGCCTACAATTATCTGTTTTTGGGCTATGGGCTACTCGCTCTTGCCGGGCTTTTAACCATCTGGTTTTTAATGGGACCACTCACGAAAAATCAAGATTTACACAATTACGTTAACAACAGTGACGAAGAGTCCCAATCTGCTTTCACACAGGCAGAGACGGCTTTATAACATAGAACATTAAATAAAAATATATGCAGATTACCGGTAAAAACTTTATTGGATTTAGCAGAACAACTCAAACGAATAAGCCTTTCCAGGTTTACTCCTTAGTAAAAGACGAGAACCTTGAGGGCGAATTTAGCCTTGCCAGCAGCGAAGAACTTGAGCAAGCCCTTACACTGGCAGAAAAGGCATTTGAAGAATACAGAGAAATTTCAACTGAAAGAAGGGCTCAATTTCTGGATGCGATTGCAGAAGAGATTATGTTATTGGGTGATGCCCTACTTGAACGCTGTTCGTTAGAAACAGGCCTGCCATTAGCCCGGTTAACCGGAGAAAGAGCTCGGACCTGCAGTCAGTTAAACCTTTTCGCTCAGCTAATTAGAGATGGCTGGTACGTTGATGCAAGAATTGATAAAGCCCAGCCAGAACGGCAACCTCTACCCAAATCAGATATCAGACGACTGTTAATCCCTATCGGCCCTGTTGCCGTGTTTGGTGCAAGTAACTTTCCCCTGGCATTTTCAACGGCTGGCGGCGATACCGCATCGGCGCTGGCTGCAGGATGCCCTGTTGTTGTTAAGGCACATTCTTCTCATGCAGGTACAAATGAATACGTTTCTTCAGCAATAATTAAAGCTGCACAAAAAACAGGAATGCCTGAAGGAGTTTTTTCCTCGCTATGTTTGTCACATGAGGATGCCATCAATCTTGTGACACATCCTTCAATTAAGGCCGTAGGTTTTACTGGTTCGAGAAATGTAGGCATGCGTTTGTTCAATGCCGCTAATTCTCGCCCAGACCCGATTCCGGTTTTTGCTGAAATGAGTGCCGTTAACCCTGTTTTATTACTTGAAGGTGCTTTGAAGGAGCAAAAAGAAAAAATTGCGAAAGACCTTGCTGCTTCAGTAGTGTTAGGTGCTGGGCAGTTTTGTACCAACCCCGGCCTTGTACTGGCACTTGAAAATCAAACTACTGAAAGCTTTTTACTTGAGTTTCGCAAGCATATAGAATCAGCAAAACCGAGCGTAATGCTTAATAAGAATATTTGCCGGGCATATAAAGATGGCGTAACTATACTGCAAAACTCCGCTGCAACACAACTGGCAGAAGCCATTGAGGAGGCGCAGGAATACCAGGCAGGCGCGGCCGCATTTACTGTTAAAGCTGAAGACTTTCTCGCTGACAAACAGTACTCGGAAGAGATTTTTGGCCCCGCAACATTGGTTGTTCTATGCAAAGACGAAACAGAAATGCTTGCCATTTTAAAAAGCATGGAAGGACAATTAACCGCAACTGTTCATGCAAATTCTGCAGATAACAAACTGGTTAAAAAGATTCTACCTCTCCTAACCGAAAAAGCCGGACGTGTGATTTACGGCGGCTACCCGACAGGTGTTGAAGTTTGCCATTCCATGCAGCATGGTGGCCCCTTCCCTTCTACCACCGATGGCCGGTCAACTTCTGTAGGCAGCGGGGCTATTTACCGTTTCCTAAGGCCGGTTGCATTTCAGGATATTCCGGATGAGTTTCTTCCAGATGCCTTAAAGAATGGCAATCCTCTTAAAATTCTTCGTTTGATTGATGGAGATTGGACGAAGGAAGGGATTGTGTAAAAATGTTTAATGAGTTAAGAAGGGGGCCGCATATCGCGGCCTTTTTCGTTTTGGGGAGGTAGTTTATTGTCATAATACACCTGTGTATATAGCTTATTTTAAAGCGATTGCAAGTCGGCGTTTTGTCATCTCGACGCAAGGAGAGATCCTAGGCGATACGCATAATAAAGCGCTTTAAGATTTCTCCTTCGTCGAAATGACAAAGTGGGTTAGCCTGTATATAGCCACATTGCAAAAAAGATTCCGGCTATCGTCGAAAGGACAAAACAGATTAGCCTAATTGCGCACGAAATGTCATCAAGTAGATTACCAGGACAACGAGGATTAGCCTATATTTCCTTACTTAGAAACCGTAAACTGTGATTTTAACCGAATGTCTTCAGACGAACTTCCTATCATTACATCTATTAAACCTGGCTCAACACGAAAAGCATGAATCTTTTCATCGTAAAAGGTAAGCTTATCTGCCGGAACGGTGAAGCTTACTGTTTTCATTTGACCAGGTTCCAAAGTAATCCTCTCAAATCCACGAAGTTCCTTTGCTGGACGCTTAACACTTGATTTAACCTGATGAACGTATAGCTGAACCACTTCATCCCCCTTCAATTTTCCAGTGTTTTTTATATCGGCTGTTACCGTTATTTCCCCATTAGAGTTTATACTCTTACGATCTAACTTCAGATTGGAATAGCCGAATTGCGTATAACTTAAACCATATCCAAATGGAAAAAGAGGTTTTCCGTTGATGTACATATAAGTAAAACCTTTCGTCACATCATACTCATCTTGTGATGGCACTTGCGATTCTGAAGCGTAAACTGTAAAAGGAAGTTTACCTCCCGGATTTATATTTCCAAATATTGCATCGGCAATGGCGTTTGCTCCTTGTTCTCCGCCCCACCATGCTTCGATGATAGCTGGCGCAGCTTCTTTTACCGTAGGAATAGTGAGTGGGCCTGCATTCATTAGCACAACGATAGTACGGAGATTTACTGCCAGAACTCTCTTAATCAGTTCCTCCTGATTTCCGGGAAGTCCTAAGGATGTACGGTCATGTCCTTCCCCCTCAATAGGTATGGTAGTACCTACATAAAGTATTGCTACGTCCGCTTTTTTTGCCGCTTCAGTAGCTTTGTTAAGTTCATCCTCTTTATTAAATATAGGCGATGTGTTACCATTAGGATTATTACGTGGAGGTACTATTTCAGCACCTTTAACGAGGATAACTTCTGTTCCGGGCTGCATTCGATTTCTTATCCCCTGAACTGGTGTTATTGGATTCATAGGCTTGCCGCTATATCCGCCTGCGGTAAACATATCAGCATGCGGGCCGATAACCGCTATAGTTTTGATTTTAGTTTTATCAAGCGGCAGCAAATGCTTGCTGTTTTTAAGAAGTACCATGGATTCCTGCGCTTCTTTCAAGGCAAGAGCAATATGTTCCTGATTTCCAATCACCGACATGGGTATTTTACTGTATTTTCCCATTTCAAATGGATCAAATTCTCCAAGAAGAAATCGGTTACGCATTACTCTGGCAACTGCATCATTTAAGCGATCTTCACTTATAAGCCCTTGTTTAAATGCGGAAGGAATATATTCCCGATACTCTTTGTCAGAAAAATCGCAACCCGCATTAATTGATTTAGCCACTGCCTCTTCAAAAGACATTTTCCCTTTTTCATGGCCTTTCACCATGGTATTTACTCCTCCTAAATCAGATACTACAAAGCCTTTAAAGCCCCACTGATTTTTAAGGATATCCGTAAGCATTAACTTATTGATATTATTTGGTACGCCGTTTATTGCATTGTAAGAAGCCATAACAGACTGCGCCTGCCCTTCTATGATGCAGTCTTTAAAATGAGGAAGCCAAAATTCATGTAGCATACGTTCGCTTACAATTGCATTTAAACTCATGCGGTCTTTTTCAACATTATTTACCGCGTAATGCTTAAGTGTGGCAAGCAATTTTAAATTTTCAGGATCATCCCCCTGTAAACCTTTTATATAAGCAACACCCAGGCGGCCCGTTAAATAGGGATCTTCACCATAGCATTCATTTATGCGCCCCCAGTAAGGGTTGCGGCTGACATTAATTACCGGAGCACGATAGATCAAGCCTTTCTTGTCGCCTTGAAAATTAGGATCGGTGTGCCATCCATTATAAATAGCACGTGCCTCATCAGAGATTGCTACCGCCGTTTCATGAATTAGTTTGGGATTCCATGTAGCCGCAGCAGCAATAGATACAGGAAACATAGTGGTTGGTCTATTCCACACCACCCCGTGAAGTGATTGATTCCAGAAATCGCCTCTTATATTGAAACGTGTAATGTCTGGAGCTTTATGATCCAGGAAAGTTGCTTTTTCTTCAACCGTCATCCTCGAAATAAGATCCGACACGCGTTTTTCTACAGGCTGATTATAATCAAGATACAATGGTGGCGAAGACATCTGTGCATACATCTTCTGACTACATAAAGCAAAAAGGAATAAGATGAAATAAAGGTTTCTTTTCATGATTTAGTGGATAGTTTATAATTTGAGAACAGGGCAGTTTAATTTTCGTATTTACTCCATGCCCGGCTACTAAGTAATTTCAATAAGCAAAGTAAGTCAGGCCCGCCTCACCATTTAAGCTTGTATGTGCTATAAAGAAGGAGGACAGCCTGTAAAAAGCCTGATTGTTACTGTTTTTCATCAATCTAATTGAGAATGTGCGTTGGCAATTTTAACAATTAAAAATCATTTACTCAACATTGTTGAATAAAAATAAACAATATTTAATTCTCCTGTTTGTAAGCGGGTGGTAAAGTCAGAACTTACAACTAAAAGGCACTTGATGATAAGTAACTCTGGCAATACCCACAAACAGCTTTAATAGTGACTTTGCAAAGCAACTATTTAAAACTTTGTTTATCACTATTCAACATTGTTGATTTTATTTATATATTTGAAAATCAAGAAATAAACCGATAGCTATTCAAGATCAAATAGCCAAACTAAACCACTACTAAATCGTTACAGTATTGCCTTTTCTATTCAAACATGAATGCGAAGATGTTAAGTGCGGCTGCAAAAAGGACTTTATGCGGATTTAGCAGTGCCGAGCTAAACGTTTTATCTAGAAAAATTCACTTTTTAAACGGACGAAATGTTAAAGTTTAGATGCCTTTTTCCAGATCAAGTTAAAAAGCGTTCAGCTGCTTAAAGAATATAGCAAACCTTCAGTTTGTTATAAATCATTGGTTCCAATAAAAAACGACAGTTAACAGAGTATCAACAATGACAAAAAATGCGCCTTTCTTACTAAATCAATTTAGTAATATTTATTCGCCTCTATCCGGCTGAATACCTGACACTCCCCCCTCTAACCAAATTTGCATTTCTTACTAACCATAATTATAAACAAACAATGAAATCAAAACTAAGCTCAACCTTTTTCATGCTACTGTTACTCACAGTGGGCGCATGTAAGAAGGATTTAAAACAAGAGTCTGCCGAGAACGGACTTATTAATTCTAACTCTAAACAAAATGCTGCCCAAACGGCTGCTATTGTTCACCCCGGCATGTTGCATACAGCTGCAGATTTTACCAGGATGACTCAAAAAGTTAATGCCGGTACCGAACCCTGGCTATCCGGCTGGAACAAGCTGGTTGCCAATTCGCATTCTTCTTCTACTTACACCATGCAGGGACCTACTCAATACATTATCCGCGGGTCGTCTCCACTTGGAGGCGAAAACTATTCTAAGGTGATGAATGATGCTGCTGCTGCTTATCAAAACGCACTGCGCTGGAAAATTGCCGGTACTACTGCTAATGCAGACAAGGCTATTCAAATCTTAAATTCCTGGGCAGCAACTTGTATCTCCATTGAAGGCGACTCTAACCAGTCATTAGCTTCTGGCTTGTATGGCTATCAGTTAGCAAATGCAGCTGAGATTATGCGTAGCTATAGCAGCTGGGCGGCGGCTGACTTTACAGCCTTTAAAAACTTCATGATAAACGTTTTTTATGCTGACGCCAACGATTTCCTGGTAAGACATCACAATACCTGCGATACACATTACTGGGCAAATTGGGATTTGTGTAATATGGCAACCGTATTGTCTATAGGTATATTATGCGATGATCAGGCTAAAGTAGATCAGGCCATCAATTATTTCAAAAGCGGAATTGGTAACGGGCAGATAGGCAGACTAGTTCCGTTTATGTATGCAGACGGCCTGGGTCAAAACCAGGAAGCTGGTAGGGATCAAGGTCATGCAACTTTGGATATTTCTCTGTTGGGCGCTTTCTGCCAGATGTCTGTTAACGTTGGCCAGGATATGTTTGTTTATAATCCCTGGAGCGAGCCGGTTTCAAGAGTTGAAGCTATCTGTGAATATACTGCGAAGTACAATTTGAACCAGACTGTTCCATACACTACTTACAATAATTGCGATAACGTAAATCAAACTGTTATCTCAGCTACATCAAGAGGTACGGTAAGACCTGCATGGGAATTGGTTTATAATTACTTTAATAAGGTAAGAGGCAGGCCTATGACTTATAGCGGTCAGTTTGCGACCCAGGTTAGGCCAGAAGGCGGCGGCGGTGATTATGGTACTACCAGCGGCGGCTTTGATCAACTTGGATTCGGTACGCTTACTTTTACAAAGGATACTCCGACCCAGCCGATTGCTAACGGTGTTTATAAATTAACAAGCGTTGCTTCTGCCAAACTGCTAGATAACTTAGGAGCTACTACAGACGGCGCTACGGTTGCACAATGGGACGCCAGCGCCAGCAATAACCAGCGTTGGGAATTCACCTACAGTGGCGGTTATTATAAAATTAAAAACGTTGCTGTTGGTAAATACATGGATAGCCTTGGCAATACAGCAGATGGCTCGAATGTTGGCCAGTGGGCTTCAAGTGCCAGCACCAACCAGCAGTGGTCTATTGTATCTGCCGGCAGCGGCCTTTATAAAATTGTTAACAGAGCTAATGGTAAATGTCTGGATACCGGAGGCGGTACCGCAAATGGTTCTGTAATGAAGTTTTATGGAAGTAATGCGAGTTTAAACCAGGTTTGGACTTTAAGTACTCCGTAAGCTTTCGTTAATAAATTAAAACTAATTAAACTAAAAAAACAATCACTTAAAGGTTTAGTAAGAAAATGAAGGTGGTTTCCGAAATATCGGGAGCCACCTTTTATTTTTCTTAAACATTTCGCGTTAAATTAGCGAATCAGATCCGGGAGACAAAAAATTGTCATATGCACCGACTCCGCCTGGCTTAATGGAGGTCCATTTTACCGTTTTCGGATCCAGGCCAACTACGCTCATTGTACCCGAACATCCAACCCTTAATGTTAAATCATCCGAAGCTTTAACTAGCTGAGTAGAAGTAAAAATATAATAGGGAGCGTCACCACCTGATTTACAATAAGCTATATATATTGACGATCTTCCTTTTATCGGAAGACCTAAGGTCCCCTTTTCTACGCAATCAATCCAATAGTAAATATTATCTCCACTGGCTGCCTTAGGTTCAGGTTTTTCAATACTAAGATTAAAAATGTCTGCCTTGGGATTTAACTTAACCTTAAATACAATACAATTGACATTTCCATTATTAATTGCCTTATTGTTACAATTAGAGGTATCACCTACCCTGGATGATCCATCTTTGATTATTTCTAAATTTGGGCTTTGGGATAAATCGATACTAATCGTATCAGGCAAAACTATTGGCTTTTTTGCGCTCCCCTGAGCAAAGCCCCATAGAAACCCAAACACCAAACCAACTAATAGTAAAAGTCTTCTCATACTACCAATTCTTTTGCGGACATACACACTGTAGATATTGTCCAATAAAAAGCCAATAATTATTTCATGCGAACCTTTATTAACCGAACCCAGCCGGGATAGCGTGGTATCATAGGAGTAACTTACATTGCAAAAATTACTAAAGTAAAAGCCCAGCATCCCTGAAAAAGAGCCCTTATGTCTGTAACTTCCCCCCAACCAGACTTTATCACGAAAAGAAAATTTAACATTAGCATCATAAGAATTTGTACGTCTGGCAAAACATACCAGAGCTGCAGTAATCTCAATATCAACCCTATCCTTGTTTGTGGCGGACATCATCTAACATCTTCATTAAAGCGAGAAATTTTACACACAAAGAAGACTCCAAAAATTAAAATTGAACATTTGGTCTATAATCAAGGACAAACATGCATGCTCTGAACAATAAGAATACTATAATTTAGCATCATTACAAAGATCATTTCTACCAAGATTATTATCCATTTAAACCTTTAAAATGAAGACGTTTCCTTCTATCGCAGTATTCCATTTTTCAGCTTTGAAAGATTGCTTGAAGACAGCTCCTTTTAGTCAAACCTTCACCCGTCAAGAGCATCCGACAGATCGATTTATTCTGATGAAAGCAACCTTGAAGGTCGGTGCTACATCTCAATTGCCAGTTGTATCCGAATTGACAATCTCTCTCTCCCCCATACCGTAAATACTATCTCTCTTAAACTAACTAATCGATAAACAATAAATTAATTATGAAAACCATCAAAAAACTCCTATCCACATTATCACTTCTATTAATTTTTTCGATGATCGCTGCAGCAGATGACCTTCAGGTTGGCGGAGTTATGCGAAACATGATCGTTTATGCACCAACGAGCCTCCCGCAAAATCGGCCCCTCGTTATTTCAATGCATGGATTGAACCAGGATGCAGCTTTCCAACAATCTCAGACGAAATGGGAACAAGTTGCCGACACAGCAAAATTTGTTGTTGTATTTCCAAACGGCATTAACAAACAATGGAACCTCTCCGGCACAAGTGATATCGACTTTATTCTGGCCATTATTGATAATATGGCGAATCGCTATGGTATTGACCGCAACCGGGTATATCTTTCTGGTTTCTCGATGGGTGGAATGATGACTTATTACGCGGCCACCAAAATTGCCGACAAGATCGCAGCCTTCGCTCCTATTAGCGGCTATCTCCTTGGCGGACCGAACACAAATAGTTCAAGGCCCATTCCAATTATTCATACACATGGAACGGCGGATGACGTAGTATCATACAGTGGAGTATCAACATGTATGAATGCGTGGAGAACAAGGAATGGATGTCCGGCAACTGCACAGGTAACAGATCCTTATCCTGCCAGCAATCCTAATTCTATTGCAAGCAAAACCTACTGGGGGCCAGGAACCAACGGAGTTGAAGTGGTATTGATGACGCTGGAAGGCAAAGGACATTGGGTTTCGATAGATCCGGTAAACGGCATACATACAAGCCTTGAAATCTGGAAGTTTTGCAGAAAGTTTGCGCTGGGAGGAATTGTTACAGCCCTGACCCTAGAGGAAAATACAACCGGCTTTTGTTCTGTAGATGGAACTATTGACAACAATTATCCAGACTATACCGGAACAGGGTTTTCAAATACCAATAACGTAGTGGGAGCCGGTGTTTCCTGGTCTGTAAATATTCCTGTAGCCGGAACCTACTCAATGAAATGGAGATATGCAAGCACCAGCAGCAGACCGGCCAATTTAAAAGTAAATGGCGCTGTGGTAGCTTCTAATCTCGCATTTGCATCAACAGGAACATGGACAACATGGGCAGAAACGGCCACTACCTTAATATCGCTAACTGCAGGTGTTAAAACTATCCGAATTGAAGCAACAACGGCCAGTGGTTTAGGAAACATTGACAACATCACTATCACCGGTGTTTCGCCAACGGCAGTTGCTTGCGGAGGCTCCCAAAATGTGATGTCCGTAACAAATAGTAATCCTATTTCATTAAATAAGCAGCCTGATTCGATGGAGAAACCTCATGTCTTATTCGTCGAATATTTTACGATCGGGGGAGAAAAAGTCCAATCGATATCCAACAGGCCTGGTTTATTTATTCAACGGAAGCATTTGTCTGATGGAAGTATAAAAAGTTCAAAAATATATGTTAAAGGAAACTGATGCAATGAACTATCAACACAGAAGTTACCTGATGCTTTGATTTAGTCATTTTGCTTGATCCTTGATACGAACAATTCCGTAGCTGATGGGGGCATCTATCCATGTGAGGAAAGTGCTTGTGGTCTTGTTGCCCACAAGACCACAAGCTGCCCCTGTAGACCCGGTGTTCGGCATAATTGGGTTGCAATGACCAACCACCTCCGACTGTCGCAGCCTTAGTCCGCAGTAATTACAAAAACGTGGAGTGCTCAATAACCTTGCGGGCTGCCGGTCATTTTCAATGTTCTGCCCTCATGTCTAGGCTGGCCCCTTGGACGTTTCCACTTGACTGTTCCTTGTCTTTTGAATGCGTACTTGCAATTGCGAAGAATCAAGGGCGGACATTATCGACAAAACATTAGCCAATGTCGCTCAACGTTAAGTGGAATTGTATTCTGATTTCTTTTGAATGTTAAACCAAATATTAATCTCTATGAAACAGTTAAACAAATTAATTTTTATCCTAGTCTTTGGACTAATCCCCTATCAACTATTTGCCTGGCCTGGTATGCCTACCCCAACCTTACATGTTGATGGACGAAATTTAAAAGACCCTTGCGGCAACAATGTGATCTTGCATGGAGTAGCCATCACGCCGAATCCCTGGTTCAATGGCTGTGTGCATGGAACCTGTCGCTGGGAAAATTACGATATTAATGGCTGTTTAAATTATAACAAAGCAGTTATTGACAAGCTCACAAGTACAGCGGATGGCTGGTATCTAAATTACATAAGGCTACACATTGACCCCTACTGGAGCAACAATGGCACAGCTACCGGAGAAGACGATATCTCTAAGTTTGACTATAATAAATTTGTAGCAGCAGTTAACAATGTCATTATCCCGCTCATAAATCATGCACGGTCAAGAGGGATGTACGTAATTTTGCGTCCTCCCGGGGTTTGTCCTCAACGGATCGACGTTAACGATTCTTACTATAACTATTTGATGACGATATGGGGGTACCTGTCACAACATCCTCAATTAAAAAACGCCAGCAATGTTATGTTCGAGCTGGCCAATGAACCGATTCAAATTCTCGGAACAAATGGTGTTTGGGGAAGCGATACACAAGCACATTATGATAAGTTGAAATTGTTCTTTCAACCAATCGTAAACATGATGAGAACAAATGGAGCTAATAATGTTATCTGGATACCAGGGTCAGGCTGGCAGTCACATATCAGAGGATACGCCAATAATCCTGTTACCGGGGGCAATATTGGCTATGCTGCACATGTTTATCCTGGTTACTGGGGACAAGACAATAATAACCCGACTGTATTTACCAACAACTGGAATACACATATTAAACCAGTAACTAATTTCGCACCTGTAGTTGTTACAGAAATAGACTGGGCTCCGCAATCGTATAACGCCACCTGGGGGATAGGTACCACCGGCACCGCTGGTGGCGTTATACGATTACGGAGCCC